>Ga0209640_10004607_pt1 | contig 12072 bp, 9 predicted proteins | sample RifCSP10_1_FD_184018 | JGI IMG/M metagenome (GOLD analysis project Ga0209640, IMG submission 184018) | Soil microbial communities from Rifle, Colorado - Rifle CSP2_sed 10_1 (SPAdes) (version 2) | ecosystem: Environmental > Terrestrial > Deep subsurface > Rock core/Sediment | place: Rifle... | reverse complement strand
ACCACAAGCGTAAGGCGGTCGTTGTTCTTGGTGAGCTCCTCCGCCTCCTCCAGCAAACGCCGGATCTCCGGGTCGAGATCGTCGCGCTCGCCGATCACGCGCACCTTGACTCGGCTCTGGTGAAGCTCCGCCAGGTCGTTGCGAATGAACCGGCGCAACAGACCCATCAGGTCATGGATTTCGGAGGCCGGGCGCGTCCAGTTCTCCGCGCTGAATGAAAAGATGGTGAGGATGGAGATGCCCAATTCGCCGGCGGCGCGCACGGTCTTGCGCAACGCCTCCACCCCGCGCCGATGCCCCTCCCCGCGCGGCAGTCCGCGCGCCGCCGCCCAGCGGCCGTTGCCATCCATGATGATGGCGACGTGCCGCGGCATTTCGATGGGAGGAAGTGCAACCTTGGTCTGGGGCATGGTGAAACGGGTCAAACCGTCATGATCTCCTTTTCCTTGGTTGCCAGCATCTGATCGATATCGGCGATCGCCTGGTCGGTGGTCTTTTGGACCTCCGTGTCCATGCGCTTGTGGTCGTCCTGGCTGATCTGATGATCCTTCTCCATTTTCTTCAAAAGGTCCATGCCGTCGCGCCGCACGTGGCGAATCGCAACCTTGGCGGTTTCGGCATACTTGTGCGCCACCTTGACCAGCTCCCTGCGGCGTTCCTCGTTCAGCTCGGGTATCCGCAGATGGAGGACCTGGCCTTCGGTCGAAGGCGTCAGCCCAAGATTTGCGGCCATGATGGCCTTTTCCACCGCGTGGACCATGGCGCGGTCCCACACCTGCACGCTGAGCAACCGCGGCTGCGGCACGCTGATGGTGGCGAGCTGGATCAGCGGCATGTTCTGGCCGTAGGCATCGACGTGGATCGGGTCGAGCAGGTGCGGAGAGGCGCGTCCGGTACGCAGCGAACCCAGCTCCTGCTTGAGCACGCCGATCGCGCCCTGCATGCGGCGCTTGAGCTCGTTGATGTCATATGTCGCCGTTGGCATGAGTCCCTCCCGACGACGGCAGTTGAGCGCCCTTTCGCATCACGCATCCCGGTTTCGTCTACCGGGCGAACCCGACTTAGGTTCCAACGATGGTCGCGCGCCCCTTGCCGCGTAATACCGCTTCGATTGCGCCCGGCACCCGGATTGAGAACACGATGATAGGCATACTGTTTTCCCGGGCAAGCGCGAAGGCCGCGGCGTCCATGACCTTGAGGTCGCGGTCGAGCGCTTCGCGGTGGGTCAGCCGGGCATAGCGTTTGGCCGTTGGGTCCTTTTTCGGGTCGGCGCTGTAGACGCCGTCGACATCGGTGGCCTTGAGCACGGCGTTGCAATCCATTTCCGCCGCACGCAGAACCGCGGTCGTGTCGGTGGTGAAAAAAGGATTGCCGGTGCCGCCCGCGAACACCACCACGCGCTTCTCTTCGAAATGGCGCAGCGCGCGCTGGCGCTCATAGGTCTCGCACACCTGCGGCATGGCGAGCGCCGACATCGTGCGCGCCGGTGCACCGAGGCGCTCGATCGCGGCCTCCAGCACCAGCGCGTTCATCACGGTCGCCAGCATGCCCATCGAATCCGCGGTCGGGCGCGAAAGGCTCTTGCCCGACATCTTGACGCCGCGAAGGATGTTGCCGCCGCCGACGACAACGCCGAGCGTGACCCCCAGCGCGCGTGCGGCGATGACGTCTTTGGCAATGCGGTCGATCGTCGGCTGGTGAATGCCGAACCCGTCAGGTCCCGACAGCGCTTCGCCGGACACCTTTACGATCACGCGGCGGTAGGCAGGCTTGGCCATCCTTTAGCTCCCGGCGCGTGATGTCGGCGCCCTCGTCAGCTCTGACCGGCGGCGGCAGCAACCTCCGCGGCGAAGTCGGTTTCCTGCCTCTCGATGCCTTCGCCCAGGGCGTAGCGAACAAAGCCCGTGATCTTGATCGGGGCGCCGACTTTGCCCTCGGCTTCCTTCAGCGCTTGCGCGACGCTCTTGTTCGGGTCGTGGATGTAGGCCTGATCGAGCAGGCAGACCTCCTTGTAGAAGGTCTTCAAACCCGATTCGACGATCTTGTCGATGACGTTCGCGGGTTTTCCCTGGGCCTTGAACTTCTCCGCCAGCACGACTTTCTCGCGCTGGACCACGGCCGGATCGAGGCCAAGCGAATCGATAGCCTGCGGACTGGTGGCGGCAACGTGCATGGCGATCATCCGACCAAGCGTGGCAAGCTCTTCGCTCTTACCGGTCGACTCGAGCGCAACAATGACGCCGATCCGGCCGAGGCCCTCGCTCACCGAGTTATGCACATAGCTTGCGACCACGCCCTTGCCGACCGAAAGCGCGGCCGCGCGCCGCAACGTCATGTTCTCGCCGACCTTGGCGATGGTCTCGGAAATGGCGTCGGCGATGGTGCCGCTGCCGGCCTTGGCGGCCTTGACCTTCTCGACATCGGCGCCGACATCGAGCGCCACGTTCGCGATCATCTTGACCAGGCCCTGGAACAGGTCGTTGCGCGCGACGAAGTCGGTCTCCGAATTGACCTCGACCACCACGCCCTTGCCGGCTTTGAGCGCAACCCCGATCAGGCCTTCGGCGGCGATACGTCCGGCCTTCTTGGCGGCCTTGGACAGGCCCTTCTTGCGCAGCCAATCGACCGCGGCTTCGACATCGCCCGAGCTTTCGCCGAGCGCCGCCTTGCAATCCATCATGCCCGCGCCGGTCATCTCGCGCAGGTCCTTGACCATCTGTGCAGTGATATTTGCCATCGTTCGATTCCATCGCGGAGCAAGCGTGCGAGCGCGGACGAAGTCCGCGCGGCTGCTCACTCGGCCGTCAGTTCCTTGGCCTTGGCGATCCAACCTTCGACGCGACCGGGAAGTCCGACTTCTTCGCCGACGCTGTGGGCGGCGGTCGGGCTGAGCTCGGCAATCTGCGAATAGTGGAAGATGCCGAGGTCGTTGAGCTTCTTCTCGATCGCGGGCGAAATGCCCGTCAGTTTCTTCAGATCGTCGGCGACGCCGCGCGGTCCGGACAGCGGCTCGAAGCCGAGACCCTTCTCTTCCGACGGCAGCGGCTCCTCGACCGCCGGCTCGGCGGCGGCGCCGATATCGATGCCGATCTGGCCCTGGGCGCGTGAGATGCCGTCAATCGCGGCGCGCGCGACCAGGTCGCAGTAGAGCGAGATGGCGCGGCTGGCATCGTCGTTGCCGGGCACCACAAAGGTGATGCCGTCGGGATCGCTGTTGGTGTCGACCACGGCAGCGACCGGGACACCGAGGCGCCGCGCTTCCTTGATCGCGATGTCCTCCTTGTTGGTGTCGATCACGAACAGCAGGTCGGGCAGCCCGCCCATGTCCTTGATGCCGCCAAGCGAACGGTTGAGCTTATCGCGCTCGCGCTGCAGGTCGAGGCGTTCCTTCTTGGTGTAGCCGATGGCCTCGTTCGATGACAGCATCTCGTCGAGCTTGCGCAGGCGCTGGATCGATCCGGAGATCGTCTTCCAGTTGGTCAGCGTGCCGCCGAGCCAGCGCGAGTTGACGTAATACTGCGCACAGCGCTTGGCGGCCTCGGCGACGGCGTCCTGCGCCTGCCGCTTGGTGCCGACGAACAGAATGCGGCCGCCCTTGGCGACGGTTTCGCTCACCGCCTCAAGCGCGCGATGGAGCATCGGCACGCTCTGAGCGAGGTCGATGATGTGGATGTTGTTGCGAGTGCCGAAGATGTATTCCGACATCTTCGGATTCCAACGATGGGCCTGATGGCCGAAATGGACGCCAGCTTCCAACAGCTGGCGCATGCTGTAGTCGGGCAGCGCCATGATCATTCTCCGGTTGTTCCGCCGCGGACGTGTGAACCCCGGCCTTGCGGCCGGCGCCACCGGACGGCCCGAAGGCCAGTGTCCGCGTGTGAGATGGCCTGCATATAGCGACCGCCCGCCACCGAGGCAAGAAACAACCGGCTTTTCCAGGTAATTACCGGCCGCCGGGCGGTTTCGGCCGCCCCGCCGGGTCCGGCTCGGCCTCGTTTTCGGAGGAACGCAGCAGGGTCCCGGCCAGGTCGCTCAGGGCCGGCCGCGGCTGATCATAGAACGGCAATGGCCGCACCAGATCGATGGCGAGGAGGCCCAGCCGGGCGGTCAACAGGCCGTTGACCATGCCTTCTCCCAACCGCGCCGACAGCCGGGCCGCGAGGCCGTGGCCGATGACCTGTTGCAGCACGCTGTCGGTCACGGCGACTCCGCCGGTCACCGCCAGATGCGACACGACCTGGCGGAACAGCTTCAGAACGCCGAGCGTGCCCGGCCGCGCGCCGTACAGCATGGCCAGCCCGCGGATCAGGCTCAGCGCGTTGATCAGCACGAAAACCACATCGACGGTCGCGCGCGGACTGATGGCGGTGACGACCGAGACCCGCTTGCTGGCGGAAACCACCAGCCGCCGGGCCTGGGCGTCGAGCGGCGCCATCAGCTCGCGCTCGGCCAGCCGGACGAGGTCGCGGCCGTCGATGATGTCGGCCCGATGCCCTTCGAGTTGCGTGCGGGCACGCGCGAGCTGCGGGATCTGCCGGGTGAGCGAAAGCATGTCGGCAAGGAGCGCGCGGCCGCGATTGCGATCGTCGCTTTCGATGATGGCGGCTGCCCGGCCGCGCAGCGACCCGACCGTAGCCAGCCGGGCAAGCCCGATCGCCTCGCGCACGATCAGCACCAGCAGCGCCGATCCCGCCAGCACCGCCAGCACAAGCCCGACCGCACCGAGCCAGGGCGTGCGCGCGAACAGCTCCTCGACAAAGCTCGTGACGGCCACGCCAAGCCCGAGCAGAATGAGCCCGGACAGCGCGGACCAGAACAGCGCGCCCCAGCGCATGCGCCGAACGGGGAGCGCGGGCGTGCCGAGCATCCGCTCGAAGGGCGTTTCGGGGATGGCCATCGCCCCGACGGCGGCGCGCTGCGTGTCCTCCGGCTCGGCGACCACGAGCCGCGGATCGTCGACGCTGAATATCGCGGGTTTGCGCAATTGCTCGGTCATCGCAGCCGATCTCCAATCAGGAACTGCAACGCGCGGTCGAGGCGAATGTGAGGCAAGGCCGGGATGCCGTCGGCGGTCTGTTCGAGCGCGGGAGGCCGAAACCGAATCGAATGGAAGCCATCGTTGCGCACGCGGACCCTGGTCGGCTTTCGATTGGCCTCCGCATCCCCAGCAAGGAGAGAAGCGACGTCGGAAGGCAGGTCGCCGGGGAAGACCGCGACTTCCGTCTTGCCGTCGAATTGCCGGCCGGACGCCCGCTCGCCCGGCGCGGCCAGCCCGACAATCGACGGCAATCCCCCGCCCTGGTCGTGAACGAATGCTTCGCGGGTCGCGCGCACAGCGGCCAGCGCGATCACGTCGATCTCGGCACCGGCGTCGCCGGCACGCGCGATGGCGTGCGCGGTCATCCGCTTGAGGATGGCTTCCAGCCGGTCGTGCGCGGTGTGGTGCAACTCGTCGGCCTTGGTCGCCGCGAACAGGATCTTGTCCGCGCTCGGCTTGAACAGCGCGCCGAGCCAGCCGCTGCGCCCGATCCGGAAGCAGCCAAGGATGCCGATCAGCGCGGCTTGCAGGTCGCGCAGCGCCTCCGGCCCGGCATCGAGCGCGCCGAGCACATCGACCAGCACGATCTGCCGGTCGAGGCGGGCAAAATGCTCGTGGAAGAACGGCCGCACCACGACGTCGCGATAGGCGTCGTAGCGCCGGCGCATCATCGCCCAGGTCGAATGCGCGGGCGGCTCCTGGCCCGACGGCAGGTCGAGCGGAGCAAAGGTAAGGGCCGGGGAGCCTGCCAGATCGCCGGGCATCAGGAAGCGGCCGGGCGGCACGAGGCCGAGAGTGTGCCGCTCGTCGCGGCAAGCCTGCAGGTAGGCGGTGAACAACCGCGCGGACTCGATCGCCGCATTCTCATCGGCGGGCGCAAGCGGATCGAAGCTTTCGAGATGGGCGTGAAACGGCGCCGCCAGGGTGCGGCGCGCCGCATCGCGCGAATGCGCCAGCGCCTCTGCCGACCATTGCTCATAGCTCTTGTCGAGCAGCGGCAGGTCGAGCAGCCATTCGCCGGGATAGTCGACGATGTCGACGGTGAGCGTGCGCATGGCGCCGCTTAAGGACTGATAGTCGATGACGACCCGAAGCTCGCTGATCTGCCGCGTCGATTCCGGCCATTCGCGCTCGTTCACGATGGCGCGGACATAGCGTTCGTAGTCGAAGCGCGGCACCGCATCGTCGGGCTGCGGGGAAAGCCGCGCGCCGGCGATGCGGCCGCTGGCCAGCGCATCGAACACCGGAAATCGGCCACCGCGCGTCAACCCGTGCACCAGCGCGGTGATGAATACGGTCTTGCCGGCGCGCGACAGGCCGGTGACCCCGAGTCGCACGGTGGGATGGAGGAGATGCCCGCCGAATTCCGCAAGCGCTCGCGCCGCGAGCCGGGCCTGTTCGATGATCTGGGAGACAATCGGCGTCACGGCGCAATGCGATCCGCGCGGAGCCGGCGCAGGCGATTGTTGTGCCGATGGCTTACGAGGTTCACCGGCTCTCCCCGCGGGCCGTTGTCCGGAGCATGGCCTCGATGTGGGCTCCGCCCGACCAGAGCGCAAGGCGCCGTGGCCACCGGGTTGCCACGCGAGCCAGAAGGCGATCGGTCAGGTCACCGCCGCGGCATCGCGCAAGCTGTCGAGAAGCGCCGCGCGGCGCATATAGGCGCGGGCGGTTTCGGGGTTTTCCGCCGTCCGGCGCAAGTCGTCGAAGTTGCTCTTGCGCACCGCCGGATCGCGTTCCTCCATCAGGCGCTTGTTGGCGATGGTCTGGGCCTGGACATATTTCACCGCGGCGTGGCGGCGTTGGCGGCCGTAGAGGTCGAGCAGATCGTCGGAGGCTTCGCCGTGAATGACGCGGGCGAGCTTGTCAGCGAGATTGATGCCGTCGTGAATGCCGCCGTTCATGCCCATGCCGCCGATCGGGTTGTTGACGTGCGCGGAGTCGCCGGCGAGCAGCACCCGGCCCTGGCGGAAGATCGCCGCCACGCGCTGGTGGGCGCCATAGACGTTGACGTATTCCACCTGATAGCGCCCGCTCTTGGGGAAGAATTTCTGCAAGCGTCCCTCGACCCGTTCGGGTGATAGCGCGGTTTCGTCGTCCTCGTCGGGCGGAATGGGAAAGATTGCGCGCCACAGGCCCGGCGGACGCTTGCCCTGCACCTTGAACAGGTTGCACCACTCGACCGGGTCCGAGAAGTAATTGCGATAGACAATCTTGGAATTGACGATCCCAAAGTCGAAGCTGGTTGCCGACTTGATGAATCGTTCGGGATAGGTGAAGCCTTCGAATTCGATGCCGGCGAGCCTTCGCACCGTGCTGCGGCCGCCGTCGCAGCCGATCACGTAATCGGCGCGCAGCCGCTCGGTGCCGGACGGCGAGCCGATCTCGACATCGATGCCGTCCGCCGTCTCGGTCAGGCCGGTGACGCAATGGGAAAAGCGGACATCGAAGTCATCGGCGTTGGCGTATTCCGCCGCGATCGACGCGGTGAGCTTGTACTGCTCGTATTGCAGGACGAATGGATAGCGAAATTCGTCCTGCATCAGATTGAGATCGAATTCGGCGACGACCGAATGCGACACCCGGTCGTGAAACCGGTAGGCGCTCGAAACGAGGCCAAGCGGCAGGATTTTCTGCGTCACGCCGAGGCTGTCGAGCATCTCCAGCGTGGGCGGATGCAGCGAAGCCGCGCGCTGGTCCTCGACCGGCGCGGGCTCCTGCTCGAACACGGTGACGGCAACGCCGCGCCGGTTGAGCGCCAGCGCACACACCATCCCGACCGGCCCGGCGCCGACGATGACCACCCGGGGACTTGCGCGCTTGCCTAACATTCCGGCGCCGCGATCATTGCTCTGCCGGCGGTCGTCCGGTCACGCCGCCTTGTCGGTCGCCGGCACGACGTCCTTGACGGCGCCCCGCCAGCCGCTCTCGGTGACGTCGAACACGATGCCTTCCGGGGTCTTGTATTTGACCTCGTAGAAGACATTGGGGTTGGTTTCCTTGCGCCCGGTGACGTAGCTGCCGCCGGCCGCCGTGATCTTCTTGTCCATCTCCTCGAGGCTGTCCACCCACATGCCGAAGTGGATCAGTCCGACCGGATTCTTCTGGTCCTCCATGCCGGCAATCGGCTCGTCGCCGAAGTTCAGCAGCGCAACGTTGAAGATGCCGTCGGTCATGTAGACGCCGCGCTGGGCGCTGCCGGCGCGGGTCATGCCGAACGCCTGTTCGAAGAATTTCGCGGCCTTCTCGGGATCGCGGACCGAGATGGCGATGTGACGCAGCTTGTTGGCCATGGGGAGCTCCCTTGTCAGGTTGCTGCTATAACAGCGCCGCGCGCGCACCGGGTCAACCGCCTCTCTCTCTCTGTCGTGCCCCGCGAAGGCGGGGCCCCCAGCCATCCCTGAGCTTTCCATGAATATCGGGGCAAGGATGCAAGGTGCGCATTACTGGATCGCCCGCCTTCGCGGGCGACGACGGCTGAGGCAGGGGCACTACATCAGTTGCACGTCAAGGACGCCGGGAATGGCCTTGATGGCGCCGGCAATCTGCGGCGATACCTTGAATCGCCCGGGCAGGCGGATTTCGACCTCGGCGCCACCGCCGAGCTGCAGCACCATGCTGACCTCGCCGTCGCCGCGGCCTTCGAGCCGCTTGGCCACCGGCTCGATCGGGGCTTCGTTGCGAATGAACACGCGCAGGCCCTTCTGCACCTTGGCCGCGGCCTGCTCGAGCGACTCGACCGACTGGATGCGGGCGCGCACCTCGTCGCCCTGCGCCTCCGCGGTGAGAGCCAGCAGCACCGCCGAGCCCGGCTCAAGCTGATCGCGATACTGCTGCAAGCCCTCGGCGAAGATTATCGCCTCGTAATGGCCCGACGGATCGGACAGTCCGATGATTCCCATCTTGTTGCCGGTCTTGGTGCGCCGCTCGGTGCGCGAGACCACGGTCGCCGCCACCCGGCCGGCGTTGGCGCCGGACTTCACCGCGCGCGCGAATTCATTCCAGGACTGCACCCGCATGTTCTTGAGCAGCGCCGCATAATCGTCGAGCGGATGACCGGACAGGAAGAAGCCGATGGCATCGTATTCGCGTCTGAGCCGGTCTGCGGCGAGCCAAGGCTCGGCCGCGGGGACGAGGAGCGGCTCCCGGTTTGACGGGCCGCCGAACAGCTCGTTCTGTCCGATCGATATCGCTTCATGCGCCCGCTGCGCGGTGGCGAGCATCGCATCCACCGCCGCGTGCGCGCGCGCGCGGTCGGCTTCGAGTGCGTCGAAGGCGCCGGCTGAGGCCAGGCTTTCCAGCACCCGCTTGTTGACCGCACGCGGATTGATGCGGTGGGCGAAATCGGACAGATCGGAAAACGGCCGGTCGCCGCGGGCGGCAACGATGTTCTCGACCGCCTGGCGGCCGACGCCCTTGAGCGCCGCGAGCGCGTAGTGGATGGTGTTGCCCTCGACCGCGAAGGCCGTGCCCGAGCGGGCGATCGACGGCGGCTCGACCTTGATGCCGAGCCGCTCGGCCTCGGCGCGGAATTCCGCGAGCTTGTCGGTGTTGCCCATGTCGAGCGTCATCGAGGCCGCCAGGAACTCCACCGGATAATTCGCCTTCATGTAGGCGGTCTGATAGGCGACCAGCGCGTAGGCCGCGGCGTGGCTCTTGTTGAAGCCGTATTCGGCGAAGCGCTCCAGCACGTCGAAGATGGCGTCGGCCTGCGCGCGCTCGATGCCGCGCTCGGTCGCGCCTTTGACGAAATCCTTGCGCTGCGCCTGCATCTCCTTGCGGATCTTCTTGCCCATGGCGCGGCGCAGCAGATCGGCCTGACCGAGCGAATAGCCGGCGAGGAGCTGCGCCGCCTGCATCACCTGTTCCTGGTAGACGATGACGCCGAAGGTCTCGCGCAGGATCGGCTCGAGCTTGGGATGGATGTAGTCCGGCGGTTCGGTCTTGTGCTTGCGCGCGCAATAGGTCGGGATGTTCGCCATCGGACCCGGGCGATAGAGCGCCACCAGCGCGATGATGTCCTCGAAGCGGTCCGGCCGCATGTCGAGCAGCGCGCGGCGCATGCCGGCGCTTTCCAGTTGGAAGATGCCGACCGCCTCCGCCCGCGACAGCAGGTCGTAGGTCTTCTTGTCGTCGAGCGGAATCGACGTCAGGTCGAGATCGATGCCGCGCTGTTTCAGCAGGCGCAGCGCGGTCTGCAGCACCGTCAGCGTTTTCAGGCCGAGGAAATCGAACTTCACCAGCCCCGCCTGTTCCACCCATTTCATGTTGAACTGGGTCACCGGCATGTCGGACTTCGGGTCGCGGTAGAGCGGCACCAGCTCGTTGAGCGGCCGGTCGCCGATCACGATGCCGGCGGCGTGGGTCGAGGCGTGGCGGTAGAGGCCTTCGAGCTTGAGCGCGATGTCGAAGGCGCGCTTGACGATCGGGTTGCCGTCGCGCTCGGCCTGCAGGCGGGGCTCGCCTTCGATCGCCTTGGCGAGCGTCACCGGCGCCGCCGGGTTCTGCGGCACGAGCTTGCACAGCTTGTCGACCTGGCCATAGGGCATTTCCAGCACGCGGCCGACGTCGCGCAGCACGCCGCGCGCCTGCAGCGTGCCGAAGGTGATGATCTGCGCCACCTGATCGCGGCCGTAGCGGCCTTGCACGTAGCGGATCACCTCGTCGCGCCGGTCCTGGCAGAAATCGACGTCGAAGTCCGGCATCGACACGCGCTCCGGATTGAGGAAGCGCTCGAACAGCAGGTCGAAGCGGATCGGATCGAGATCGGTGATGGTGAGCGCATAGGACACGAGCGAGCCCGCGCCCGACCCGCGGCCCGGGCCGACCGGGATGCCCTGCTCCTTCGCCCACTGAATGAAATCGGAGACGATCAGGAAGTAGCCGGGATATTTCATCCCCTCGATCACGCGCAGTTCGAACGCCAGCCGCTCGCGGTACTCCTCGAGCGTGCGGCCGGGCGCGAGCCCGTGCGATTTGAGCCGGCGCTCGAGTCCGGTTTCGGCGCGGGCGCGCAACTCGGCGGCCTCGTCGACCTGGCGGTCGCCGACCGAGAAGCGCGGCAGGATCGGCTTATGGATGCGCGGCCGGAACGCGCAGCGCTCGGCGATCTCGACGCTGGAGGCCAGCGCCTCCGGCAGGTCGGCGAACAGCGCGGCCATCTCGGCGCGGCTCTTGAAATAGTGCTCGGGCGTGAGCTGGCGGCGCTCGGTCTCGGCCAGCACGCGCCCCTCGGCGATGCAGATCAGCGCGTCGTGCGCCTCGCAGTCGTCGCGCCGGGCGAAGAACGGCTCGTTGCTGGCGACCAGCGCAACGCCCCGGCCATAGGCGAGATCGAGCAGCGCCGGCTCGCTGTTGCGCTCGGCCGCCGTGCCGTGGCGTTGCAGCTCGATATACAGCCGGTCGCCGAACAGCCGCTGCAAGGTGGCGCAGCGCGCGGCGGCGAGATCGGCCTGGCCAGCCGCGATCGCCGCATCGAGCGGCCCGCCCGGGCCGCCGGTGAGCGCGATCAGACCGTCGGTCGAGCCCTCCAGCCAGGACAGCTTCAGGTGCGGCTTGTCGTGCGCCTCGGTCTCCAGGAAGGCGCGCGAGGACAATTGCATCAGCTTGCGATAGCCGGCCTCGCGCGCGGCCAGCAGCACGATGCGCGGCAACGCCCGCACCCGCCCGAGGAGCCGCGGATCGCGCGCCTCGTCGGCGAAGTCGACAGCCATTGCGCAGCCGACGATCGGCTGGATGCCGGCGGAGGCGAGCTTTTCGGAGAATTCCAGCGCCCCGAACATGTTGTCGGTGTCGGTCAGCGCCAGCGCCGGCTGCTGGTCGGCCTTGGCGAATTCGGCGAGCCTGGCGATGGTCAGCGCGCCTTCCAGCAGCGAATAGGCGGAATGCACGTGCAGGTGCACGAAGCCCAAGTTGGCGGTCAGGTTGGCGGTCAGGTTGGCGGTCGGGTCGGCGGTCGGTTTGGAGCTCAAGGACGGGCCTCAGCGATTCGATCCTGCCCGATGGTGCGGACACCGTCCGGCGCTGTCCACCGC
>Ga0209640_10004604_pt1 | contig 12080 bp, 14 predicted proteins | sample RifCSP10_1_FD_184018 | JGI IMG/M metagenome (GOLD analysis project Ga0209640, IMG submission 184018) | Soil microbial communities from Rifle, Colorado - Rifle CSP2_sed 10_1 (SPAdes) (version 2) | ecosystem: Environmental > Terrestrial > Deep subsurface > Rock core/Sediment | place: Rifle... | reverse complement strand
GAAGCCGCCACGCCGCGCGCCGCGACACCGGCGCTCGCGAGCTCGGCGAGCCGGTCTCCGCGCCCGCACGCGAGCTCCAAGACCTCACCGCGGCCTCGCAGCCGCGGCAGGTAGGGCGCGACGCGCTGCCCGCCTCCTCCGTCCGCGCCCCGCCAGAGCTGCTCGAGCTCCTCTCGACCGGCCTCGGTCCGCGCGTCTCCGAGCGCGGCGGCGCCCGCCCCCTCCGCCGACGCCAGCGCGGAGCCCAATCGACCCCAGAGCTCGCGCGTCTCGCGGCGCAGGCGATCGAGCTTCTGGTCGGCGCGCGCGAACAAGGCATCATTGTGATCCATCACCTCCGCGAGACCGTCCCGCCACACCGCCTCGAGGTGAGCGAAGCGCGGCTCGTGCGACTGCAGGACGACCTGTCGCACGTCGTCCCCACGCTGGAGGTACTCGAGCAGGATCAGATTGAAGGTGCGTTGCCGCTCCCAGAGGTCGGCCTGGGGGACGGTGGTGAGCGGCCTGAAGAGGCGTTTGACGCCAACGATCAGCCGCCCGAGAAGCCCCCGGTGGCTGCGGATCGGGAAACGGTGGTCCCCGTCCCACAGCCAGCGCCACTCCGCGAGGTCGCGGGTGGGCTCGCCGAGAAAGCGCTCGATGGAGGGCAGCCGGCCTTCCGCCTCGGGGCGCTCTGCGGCGGCCACGAGCTTACTCTTCGGCTTCCACCGCGAGCTGGATTTCGGCGACGACTTCGGAGTGGAGGTCGATCCTCACCTTGTGCTCCCCGATCGCCCGGATTCCTCCCGCGAGGTCGATCTGCCGCCGGTCGATCTCGACGCCCTGCTTGGCGAGCGCGTCGGCGATCTCGGTCGCGGTGACCGAGCCGTAGAGCGCACCGGTGTCCATGGCGCGCTTCTTGAGCCGCAGGCTGACCGCCGCCAGACGTTGCGAAAGCGCCTCCGCAGCTTCCCGCTCCGTGGCGTGGCGAGCTTCGATCTTCTTCTTCTCGTGCTCGAAGACCTTGAGATTGCCCGGCGTCGCCTCGAGGGCCAGCCCCTGCGGCAGGAGGAAATTGCGCGCGTAGCCCGCCTTCACGTCCACCACCTGGCCGCGCCGTCCGCGGTGGCGCAGGTCGGTCAAGAGAATGACTTTCATCGCGCCGAGCTCCTCAGTCCGTGGTGTAAGGCAGGAGCGCCAAGTGGCGAGCGCGCTTGATGGCCGTCTGCAGCATCCGCTGGTGGCGGGCGCTGGTGCCCGAAATCCGCCGCGGCAGGATCTTCGCGCGCTCCAGGATGTACTGTTGCAGGAGCTTGACGTCCTTGTAATCGATGTACTCGATGTGCTCGGAAGTGAAGCGGCAGACCTTGCGCCGCTTGAAGAACGACTTCTTCTTGTTGGTTGCCTTCTTGCCGCGGGCCGAGCCGCGACCGCGTCCCATCGCCATCTTCATTCCTCCTCGGCCGCCGCTTCCTGCACGGGCTCGTTGGGATCGGAGTGGATGGTGCGCACCGGCTGCCCGGGCCTGGCGCGATTCGCCGCCCGCTTCAGGTCCTCGTCGGTGCGCACGGTCAGAAATCGCAGGACTTTGTCGTTCTGCCTGAGGCGCAGCTCCACTTCGGGGAGGAGCGCCGTGGCCCCCGGTTCCATCTGCAGGTGCAGGAAGGTGTAACGCCCTTCGGTGAGCTTGTGGATCGGATAGGCGAGCTTGCGCTTGCCCCAGCTCTCCTCGCGCACCAGCTCACCGCCGCGCGTGGCGATCAGATCCTTGGTCTCGGTGACGAGGGAGACGAACTCCTCGTCGGAAAGGCGTGGGTCGGCGACGATCGCCAGTTCGTACGTTCTCATCTGGCCTCCCTATGGCCGTAGGGTCCCACTCCTCGCGGGTGGAACAGAGAGGGGATCGGCGCGGTCGGTCCGGCCGAACCGCCGGCAGCGCCGGCAGGCGGGTGATTCTAGTCGAACTCCCTGTCCGCCCGCCAGTGGGCCGCGCCCCGCGGCCGGATCTCATGCGTTGAATCGATTCATTGCGCGATCGATACCCTCGTCGCGCCACGCCTCGACGGCGGCGACGCCGCGATCGAGGAGGACTTCGACGGCCGCGCTCTCGAAAGGCTCGAACGGCGAGAGCACGAACGCCGAGAGGTCGGAGAGGCTCTCCGCGCCGCCCTCGGGGGCGATCCCCAGGCGCAGGCGCGCCACCTCCGGGGTGCGCAGGGCGTCGATCACCGATTCGAGCCCGCGGTGCCCGCCGGGGCTGCCGCGCGGGCGCAGGCGCACGGCGCCGAGCGGCAGAGCCACGTCGTCGAACGCCAGCAGCAGGCTCGCGAGCGGCAGCTCGAGAGCGTCGACGAGGCATTCGACCGCCCAGCCGCTGCGGTTCATGTAGGTCCACGGCGCGGCGAGCGCCAACTCGTCGCGACGCCAGAGGCACGAGCGGCAGACCTCGGATCCCGCTCCGAGATTCCAGCGCTCGGCCAGCCGCTCGACGAGCCGGAATCCGAGATTGTGGCGGGTGGCGCGGTAACGCTCGCCGGGATTCCCCAACCCGACGACGAGGCGGAGCGGGCTCAGGACTCCTCCGCCTCCTCCTTCTTGCCGCGCTGGATGACCTCGGGCTCCGCCGCCTCGACGACCGCCTCGGCCACCGGCTCGACCGTCGTCGCCGCGTCGACCCGCGAGTGCTTGACCGAAGCGATGACCGCCTCGGGAGGCCCCATGTATTCGACGCCTTCCGGCAGCGTGAGCTCGCGCGCTTCGACGTGGCTGCCGATGCCCATCTCCGCCACGTCCACTCGGATGACGCTGGGGATCGCGGTCGGCAGGCACTCGACTTCCAGCTCGCGGGTCACGAAATCGAGGACCCCGCCGTCGTTCTTGACGCCGAGCGGCACTCCTTCGAGCTCGACCCGGACGCTCACCCTGAGCCTCTGGTCCATGGCGATGCGCTGAAAATCGAGATGCGTGATCTCGCTCGTCATGGCGTCGAGTTGCAGGTCGCGAACCATGGCGTGGCGGCTTTGCTCGGTGCCCGCGAGCTTGAGCAGGAAGATCCGGTTCTCGTGGCCGCCGTCCTTGAAGAGCTCGAGCAGCGTCTTGCGCGAGAGCTGGATGGCGACCGGGTCGCGTCCAGCGCCGTAAAGTACCGCGGGTACGAGACCGCGCCCGCGCAGGCGGCGGTTGGCCCCTTTGCCGGTCTGTTCGCGGCGTTCGACTTCGATCGTGGCTTCGGTCATGGCGACTTGGTTCCTCGTGAACGGTTCAGACGAAGAGGGACGACACGGAGCTGTTTTCGTGGATGCGCAGGATGGCCTCGCCGAGCAGCGGCGCGACGGAGAAGGAGCGCAGCTTGGTGCTGCGCTCCACCTTCTCGTCGACGGGCGTGGTGTTGGTCACCAGCACGAGCTCGAGCGGAGACGCCTCGATGCGGTCGATCGCCGGCCCCGAGAGCACGCCGTGCACGCCGGCGGCGAGGATGCGCTGCGCGCCCTGGCGGCGCAGACCGTCGACGGTCTTGGCGAGCGTGCCCGCGGTGTCCACGATGTCGTCCAGGACGAGCGTGTTCTTGCCGGCGACGTCGCCGATGATGTTCATCACCTCGGCGACGTTGGGCGCGGTGCGACGCTTGTCCACGATCGCCAAGCCGACGCCGAGGCGCTTGGCGATGGCGCGTGCGCGCTCGACGCCACCGGCGTCCGGCGCCACGATCACCAGGTCGGGAATGCTGAGATTCCGTATCGCGTCGAGCAGCACCGGAGCCGCGAAGAGGTGATCGACCGGCACGTCGAAGAAGCCCTGGATCTGGGCGGCATGGAGGTCCATGGTGAGCACGCGATCCGCCCCCGCGCGCGAGATCAGATCGGCGACCAGCTTGGCGGTGATCGGTACACGGGGCGCGTCCTTCTTGTCCTGCCGGGCGTACCCGTAATACGGCAGCACGGCGGTGACGCGCGAGGCCGAAGAGCGCTTGAAGGCGTCGAGCATGATCAAGAGCTCGATCAGGTTCTCGTTGACCGGGCGGCAGGTCGGCTGCACGATGAAGACGTCGGAGCCCCGGACGTTCTCGTCGATCTGGCAGAAGGTCTCGCCGTCGGAAAAGTTGTAGGCCGTGGACTTGCCCACCGGGAGGTTGAGGTAGTCGCAGATCTCGCGCGTGAGCGAGGGATGCGCCCGTCCTCCGAAGATCTTGATCTCCCCGTACATGGCCCCGTTTCCTTTCACTCCCAGGATCCTCCCGCCGCACTCGCCCCGGCCGACCGGCGGGCGCGGCGAGTGGTTGGGGCGGGAGGATTCGAACCTCCGAATGGCGGATCCAAAGTCCGCTGCCTTGCCACTTGGCGACGCCCCAGCAACTGGGCCGGGCCCGGTCGACGCTGCCTGACGCTAGCTGACTCCCCAGAACGCATCGTTGAGGTGCTCGCGCTCGACCTCTTCGAGCGACCTCTCGCCGGAGCGCGGTTGCGCCGCGCCCTCCGCCGGCGCCGGCGATGCGTCGGGGGCCGTCGCCTCGGCGGGGCGGCCGTCGAGCGCCGTCCGATACTCGGCGAGGATGCGGCCTTCGAACTCTCGCCGCGTCTCCTGGTTCAACGGGTGAGCGATGTCCTTGAACTCGCCGTTGCGCTTCTTGCGGCTCGGCATGCTGATGAACAGCCCGTCCTTGCCCTGAATGACCTTGATGTCGTTCACCATGAAACAACGGTCGAGAACGATCGAAACGAATGCCTTGAGCTTCTCGTCTGCGACCGGGAAGACCCGCACGTCGGTGATCTGCAAGTCAACCCCCTTCCTCGATCGAGTCGAAGCCACACGCGCGGCACCAGGCATCGCGCCCGAGCGTCCGCACCCTTCTCCACTCGATGTCCGGCGGCAGCGAATCGGCCGCCCGTCGCGCGGCCGCCGGCCCGGAGTACAACGCGAACAGCGTCGATCCGCTGCCGGACATGCGGACCCGACGCGCTCCCGACCGGACGAGCGCAGTATATAACGCGCCGAGCGCCGGCCGCAGCGCGAAAGCCGGCCGTTCGAGGTCGTTCATCCCGATCAGGCTCTCGAGCGCGGGCACCGCGGCGCCGTCGCGAAGGCGGTCGATCGGCGACTCGCGGCCCTCGGCCGCGGGACGGTCACCGAGCGCCGCGAACACGTCGGCAGTCGACAGCGGCGCGCCCGAGAGCGCGAGCCAGAGCTCGTCGTCAGCGGCGGCCAGATCGCCGAGCGGCACGATCTCGTCGCCCCGGCCGAGGCCGAGGGCGAGCCCGCCGACGAGGAAGAACGGCACGTCGGCGCCCAGCCGTCGCGCCGCGGTCGCCGTCCAACCCGGGTCGGGGTCGCGAGCGAAGAGCGCCGGCAGCACGCGCAGCACGGTGCCGGCGTTGGCGCTGCCGCCGCCGAGACCGGCGCCGACGGGCAGGCGCTTGCGCAGCCGGAGACGCACGCCTTCGCCGGCGCCTCCCCAGTCCTGGAGATACGCCGCCGCGGCCTGGAAGGCGAGGTTGCGCTCGTCGGCGGGCAGGTCGGCGCCTTCGACCTCGAGCTCGACTTTTCCGCGGGCCGTGGGCTCGACCTCCAATTCCTCGCCGAAGTCCACGGTCTGGAAGAGCGTGCGCAGTTCGTGGAACCCGTCGGGGCGACGGTCGAGCACCTCGAGGTGGAGGTTCAGCTTGGCGAAACTACGGAACGTCGGCATCGCGGCAGAAGGGCAGGTCGCGCTCGACGCTCCACGGCGCCGGAGCGGCGCGCAGGGCCTCGCTCCGCGTCTCGCGCCATTCGATCTCGAACGCCTCGCTGGCGACGGAGAGCTTCGCACGCGCTCCGTCGCGACGCCAGGAGATCACCGAGTCGGGAGCCAGATCGAGCCGCCAGGCCGCGGGGACCCCCGCGGCGAGGCGCACCCACCAGGTGCGGCCTCGGGCGTCTCGGAATCGAGCTTCGCCGGTCGCAGGCCAGACCGCGACCGGGACCGGAGCGACCGGCACCCGTCCGAGAAGCAGCGGCGGCAGTGCCGCCGGAGCGAGCGGCAAGCGCAGAGCCGGCAGTGCGGATTCCGCGCGCGCCGCGATGCGACAGCGGCTCGCGCCGCGAGCGTCCGACCAGACCGCCTCGGCGCCGTCGACCTCGAGCCTCCAGGCCGCGCGCCCCAGCGCGTCGGCGGCCCGCAGCTCGAAGCGCTCGGCGCTCCACAGGCGCAGCGCCAGACGCAGGGTTGCGGCCTCCGACGCGGTGTGGAGCTCGACGCGATACAGGTATTGCCGTGCCAGGTCGGCCGCTGAAAGGCCCCAGGCGGAGACCGCCGCGCTGCCCTCCGCGAGGCGCGCGCTGCGACAGGCCGAACCGACCGGGGCGAGGAGAATCAGCGCCCCGGCGAGGGCTCGACGCACGCTCAGCTCAGCTTCCTCCGCCGAGATCGGAGAGCTTGCGGTGGATTTCGCCGAGCGCTCCGGGGCGGCCCGACTCGAGCGCTTGCAAGTAGGCCTCGCGGGCTCCGGCGAGGTCACCGGCGGCGGCGCGCGCGTCGCCGAGGTGCTCCAGGATGGTGGCGTCGCGCGGCTGCAGGCGCGACGCGCGCTCGAGCGCCGCCACCGCTTCGGAGAAGCGTCCCGCCTGATAGAGACCCCAGCCCAGCGAGTCGACGTAGGCGCCGTTGTCGGGATCGAGGCGCACTGCCTCGTTCACCATACCGAGAGCCTCGTCGAGGTTCTCCCCGCGCCCGATCCACAGATAGCCGAGATAATTGAGCGCCGGCGGGAGTTTCGGTGCGCGCTCGAGGACGCGGCGCAGCGCCTCGACTGCTTCGTCGAAGCGCTGCAGGCGCTCGAGGCAGGTCGCCAGGCGAAAGGCGGCTTCGATCGATTCCGGCGCGGCGTCGACCGAGCGCTGCAGCAGCGGCAGGGATTCCTCGTACAGCCCCGCGTCCTGCAGGCGTCCTGCGACCGCGAGCGTTCCCCCGGGCCAGGCGGCGGCGAGGCGCCGAGCTTCGACCAGCGCCTCGCTCCTCCGCTCCCCCTCGAGCAGCAGCTCGACGCGCAGGAGCGCGGCGCGTTGGGCGTCGAGCCGCGCCGACGACGCGAGCCGCGCCAGGGCCTCGTCGAGGCGCCCCGCGCGCACCAGCGCCAGGCCCTCCAGGCGCAGGGCGGCGCGCGCCCGTTCCGGGTCCTCGGCCTCCTCCAGGCTGCGCGCGATGGGGAGCACCCGCTCCCACTCGCCGCTCGTCGCCCAGATGCCCGCCATCTCGAGTGCGAGCGCCGTCGCGGCGGCCGTGTCGCCGCTCTCGCGGGCCGCGCTACGCCGTCTGTCGAGCGCCGCCACCGCGGCGACGCGCTTCTCCTGACCGACGAGCGACCGCACCTCGAGCTCGGTGAGCATCGGATCCTGCCCCGGACCGAGTAGCGGCGCGAGGTGGCGCTCGGCGGCCGCGAAGTAGCCCAACGCGATCTCGACCCGCACCAGCAGCAGCCGTGGCCGGCGCACGTCGGGAAGCTCGCGCACCACGCCTTCGGCCAGCGCCAGGGCGCTCTCGGGTTGGCCCGCCAGGAAGTGCGCCCGCGCCAATCGCTCGCGCAGCTCGGGATGCTCTCGCTGATCGGCCGGGGCCGCGGCGAGCTGCTCGGCGGCAGCCGACGGGTCTCCGGCCCGCATGAGCTGCTCTGCCAGCTCGAAGCGCGCCCCCAGATCCCGCGGATCGCGCGCCAGCAGGTCGCGCTGCCGCTCGCTCACCGCGCGCGCGTCCCCGCTCCCCGCCAGGGCGCGCGCGTGCAGGGTCTCGATCCAGGGGTGGTCGGGTCGCAGGCGGACGGCCTCGGAGAGCACTTCGGCGGCGAGGCCCGGTTGTCCGGCCGCGAGATAGAGCTGCCCGAGCGAAACCAGGACTTCGAGGTCCTCGGGCGCCAGCGTGCGCAGGCGTTCGAACGCCTCTCGCGCCGCGGCCTCCGCCGCCGGTTCCTCGTCGCTGCGCGCGAGCTCGATGCGTCCCTGGGTGCGCAGCACCTGCGGCTCGTCGGGCGCCAGCTGGCGGGCCAGCGCGGCCTCTTCGCTCGCTTCGTCCGTGCGCCCCAACCTCACGAGGAGGTCCGCGACCTCCACGCGCAGATAGGGATCGTCCGGCGCCGCGCTCACCACTGCGCCGAGGCTTGCGAGAGCGCGTTCGAGCTCTCCAGCGGCGATCTCCTCCTTCGCCACCAGGAAGATGTAGGCGGGGGGCAGCTGCTCGAGGGCTCCGACCGGACGCGGGAGCAGTCCGGCGAGCAGGAGCAGCGCGGGGCGCAGGCGCTTCACGATGGCGATGATATCGGTTCTTCCTTTACAGGTTCAGGGTGGGGGGCTAGGATCGAATCGGGAAGCAAGCTCTTGGACCGACGTTACTTAGAGGACGCTGCGTGACGGCACGCCGCGATTCGGGGCCGATGCTCGGCGAGCTCCTCGCAACGCGCGGCAAGCTCGATCGAGAGGCGCTCTTCCGCGCCTTGCGCCACCAGCGCGCCCACGGTGGGCGGCTCTCGACCTGCCTGCTGGAGCTCGGCGCCGTCTCCGAGGACGATCTCCTCCACGCGCTCTCCGAGCAGCTCAAGCAGCCGTTCGCCGAAGCGGACGACCTGCGCGCCGTCGAGCAGGGCGTCCTCCGCCTGGTCCCGGAGAAGTTGGCGCGCAAGCACCACGTCGTGCCGTTTCGCGGCAGCGGCACCCAGCTCAGCCTGGCCATGCTCGACCCGCACGACCTCGCAGCGCTCGACGAGCTGGCGTTCGCCAGCGGCCGCCGCCTGCGACCGCACGTCGCCGTCGAGGCGCGCCTCCACGAGGCGCTGGCGAGGTACTACCATGGCGAACTCTCGAGCCGCTTCACCAAGCTCCTCGATCGTCTGAATCGCGCGCGCCACCTGTGGACCGAAGGCGAGCCGCCGGCGGCGCCCGCTCAGGCGACGCCGCCGCTCCATCCTCGCGAGCCCCTGCCTACGATCCACGCGCGCGAACCTCTGCTGCCACCGCTCCACCCCCGCGAGCCCCTGCCGCGGCCCCGTGCGAGCGCGCCGCTCGCCGAGGCGCCGCTCTCGCCTTCACCGGAAGCGCCTCCGGCCCTCTCGGTTCTGCCCGCCGCTCCCCTGCCCGCCCCCCTGGCGGCGGTCGAGGCGCCGGCGCCGATCCCGCACGGCACTCCGCAGGACGCGGCCGTGGCGCCGCTCTCCTTCGCCGACGCCGAGGAACGACTGCTCGAGCCAGCCGAGCGCGACGACGTGGCGCGCACCCTGGTCGAGTTCGCGCGCGGCCGGGGCTACACCGCCCTGTTGCTGATGGTGCGACGCGACGGTGCGGCGGGCTGGATGGGCGCCGGCGAAGGGCTCGACGAAGCCGCGGTGAGCGCTCTGCGCCTGCCGCACTCCGAGCCCTCCTCGGTCCTCGCGTTGCGCGACGGAGCGGCTCTCCACCGCGGCCCGCTGCCGCCGTTGCGCGGCAACGGTGCGCTCGCGGCGCTGCTCGGCGCGTCGGCCGCCGGAGACCTGCTCGCCCTCCCCCTGCGCGTGCGGCGGCGCGTGGTCGCGGTCTTCCTCGTCGCCAGCGCACGCCCGGTGATGCCGGCCGAGCTCGCCGACGAGCTGAAGAGACTCGCGGCCAAGGCCTCGGTGGCGCTCGAGATGCTGGTGCTCAAGCAGAAGCTCCAGCACGCATGAGACCTGTCGTGACCGGCGCACGCAATTCGTTGACAGCGCGGTGGCGCTTGCGTAGTCTCGCGCCGAGGTTCTCCCGAGCATGATCAAGGCGGACATCGTCAACCGGGTGGCGGAGCTGTCGGACGTGCCTCGCGTCAAGGCCGTCCAGGCCGTGGACACGATCCTCGCGTCGATGAAAGAGGCGTTGTGCAACGGCCAACGCATCGAGCTGCGCGGCTTCGGCGTCTTCCAGGTCCGCGACCGCAAGCGCGGCGTGGGTCGTAACCCGAAGACCGGCGTCGAAGTCGCGATCACGCCCGGACGGACGGTGCGCTTCAAGCCCGGCAAGGACCTCAAGAAGCTCTAACCCTGCGCATCGAGCTGCTTCCCGCGGTCCCGTCACAGGCTTTTCCGGCGCGGACTCGGTCGCCCTGGCGCCGGGCGGCGGTCGTGCTGCTCTTCCTGGCCGCACTGTTCACCGCCACCACCCTCGGCGCCTGCTGGAGTCTGCTCGTACGCACGGACGTCGAGACCGACCTCGCGCCCATCCTCACGCCGCGCACCGTCGCCGCGGTGTGGGGAGACCGCGAGCTGTTGGGCCGAGGCCTGCTCTTCGCCCTGCCCGCGCTCCTCATCCTGCTCTGCCACGAGCTCGGACACGTTCTGGCGTGCCGCCACCACCGGCTCGATGCTTCGCCGCCCTACTTCCTGCCGGCGCCGATCGGCCTCGGGACCTTCGGCGCCTTCATCCGCATCCGCACGCCGATGCGCGATCGACGACAGCTGCTCGACGTCGGAGTCTGGGGACCGATCGCCGGCTTCCTCGCTCTGCTGCCGGTACTGGCCTGCGGCGTCTGGTGGTCGACGCCCCGCCCGCTCGCCGAAGCGATGCGTTTCGGCGTGCCGGTGCTGCTCTACCGGCCGGGCGAGAGCCTGCTCCTCGCCGGGCTGACGCGCTGGGCGCACGGACCGATGCCCGATGGCTGGGTGCTGAATCCGCATCCGCTGCTGCTCGCCGGCTGGCTCGGCCTCTTCGCCACCATGCTCAATTTGCTGCCGCTCGCGCAACTCGACGGCGGGCACATCCTCTACGCGCTCGTCGGACGTGGGCACCGCCGGGCAGCGTTGCCGGTTTGGATCGCCCTCGCCGCCCTCGGCTTCGCCTGGCCGGGTTGGTGGCTCTGGTGCGCGATGGTGCTGGTCCTGGGCCTCCGACACCCCCGGCTGAGCGACGAGACGGTGCTCCTCGATCGCCGCCACCGAGGGCTCGCCGCCGCCGCCGGCGTCATCTTCGTGGCCGGCTTCATGCCAGTCCCGATCCGCGTGCTGGAGCTCTCCCCGATCCGCGGCGCTGCTCCGATCTCAGCGCGCCGGCTCGACGTCGAAGACGAAAGTCACCGGGCCGTCGTTGAGCAGGGAGACCTCCATCCGGGCGCCGAATTGGCCGCGCTCGACGCGCAGGCCGCTCTGCCGCAGCCGCGCCGCGAATTCCTCGACCAGCGGAGCCGCGAGCTCGGGCTCCGCCGCCTCGGTGAACGACGGCCGCCGCCCGTGCGCGAACGCCGCGCAGAGGGTGAATTGGGGGATGACCAGGACGGAGCCGGAGACCGCGGCCAGGTCTAGATTCATCCTGCCGCCCTCGTCCTCGAAGCAGCGCAACGCGGCCACCTTGTCCGCGGCGAGCTGCGCTTCGCGCGCGCCGTCTCCGCGCCGCACGCCGACGAGGGCCAGGAATCCGACGCCGATGCTCCCGAGCCGCCGGCCTGAGGCTTCGACCCGGGCCCAGCTCACGCGCTGCAAGACGACGCGCATCGATTTCGTCTCCTGGGAGCGACGCTCGGAGCGATCGAGCGGCTATGATAGCCGGACGCGGCGAGGAGGCGACGACAGATGTACAACAAGGTGCTACTCATCGGAAACCTGGGCCAGGATCCGGAAGTTCGTCACACCAACAGCGGACAGCCGGTCGCCAACCTGCGCGTCGCGACGTCCCGGCGAGTCAAGGACCGCGACGGCAATTGGAACGAGCAGACCGAGTGGCACTCGGTGGTCTGCTTCGCGCGCACCGCCGAGACCGCGGGTCAGTACCTGCGCAAGGGCAGCAAGGTCTTCGTCGAGGGCCGGCTGCAGACGCGCTCCTGGGAAGACCGCGAGGGCAAGAAGCAGTACCGCACCGAAGTGGTCGCCGAGCTGCTGAAGTTCCTCGACCCCAAAGGCGCGGGGGGCGCTGCGGAGCCCGGCGGGCCGACCCGCACCGACGACGCCCCAGAATTCGCGGACGACGACATTCCGTTCTGACGCCGACGCTCAGTCGTTCGCAGAGCTGTCGGCGAGCGCACGCAGGCCGGCGCGGATCTTCTCCAGTGAGGGAGGCGGTGGCGCCTGAGCGCGCAGGCGCGCGAGGCGCCGCGCGAGGCGGCGCAGGCGCGAGCCGGCCTCCGCTCTGCGGACTGCGAATGGCGAGGC
>Ga0209640_10004602_pt1 | contig 12084 bp, 13 predicted proteins | sample RifCSP10_1_FD_184018 | JGI IMG/M metagenome (GOLD analysis project Ga0209640, IMG submission 184018) | Soil microbial communities from Rifle, Colorado - Rifle CSP2_sed 10_1 (SPAdes) (version 2) | ecosystem: Environmental > Terrestrial > Deep subsurface > Rock core/Sediment | place: Rifle... | reverse complement strand
GGCAGTTGAGGCCACTTGTCGGCGACGCCGGCGTCATCGCGATCTACACTCGCAGCCTGCACCTCGTACAGCGGGAATTTCCAGAGCTCGCGCCGGTCCCTGCGTCCGACCAGGCTGATGGGCCATTAGTGCGCATGCAGCTGTCCCTGCAGCATCAACAGCCTGCCTTAGCCTCGGAAGCTGCGGTCGCCCTGCTCACGACGGTCAGTGAGTTACTGGCCTGGTTCATCGGAGAGAGCTTGACGATCCGTCTCCTGCGCGAGGCCTGGCCCGGCGACTTCGTTGGCGCCACCGTCGAGGAGACCACCAGTTGACCGAGAAGGTTCCCATCCGTCGCCTGCAGACCGGCGTCCCTGGACTCGATGCCGTCCTGGGCGGCGGCGTACCCGAGTCTTCGTTCAATCTCATTGCGGGTACGCCGGGGGCCGGCAAGACCACTCTGGTGCAGCAGATCATGTTCGCATTGGCGCATCCGGATCGGCCCGCCCTCTTCTTCACCGTGCGTGGCGAACCGCCGCTCAAGATGCTGCGGTATCAACAGCAGTTCGAATTCTTCGACGTCGCGAAAGTGAACGAGTCGGTGCGGTTCGTCAACCTGGGGCAGGAGGCACTGGGCGGCGGGTTAGACGAGGTTTTGAAGCGCATTGTGCAGGAAGTGGAGGCAGCCGCGCCCGCCATCGTGATCGTTGACTCGTTTCGCTCGCTCGTCCCGGCGGCAACACAGCAGAACGGGCGGCTCGACCTGCAGCAGTTCGTCCAGGACATGGGCATGCGGCTGACCGGCTGGCAAGCCACGACATTTCTCGTCGGCGAGTTTCAGCTGGCCGAGACCGAACACCATCCGATCTTCACGGTCGCGGACGGCCTCGTGTGGCTGTACCAGAGCATCGATCGCAATTCGATGGTGCGCAAGATGCAAGTGATGAAGATGCGCGGTCAGGCGCCCATTCCGGGTCTGCACACCTTTCGCATCACCGAGCGCGGCATTCAGGTCTTTCCGCGACTCATCTTCGGGCCGCCGGAGACATCACCCGTGGTCAGCGCGGCCACGACGACGGGCCGGCCGCCACGGCTGTCCGTCGGCGTGCCGCGTCTCGACGAGATGTTGGGCGGCGGCATTCCGTCCGGACATTCGGTTCTCATCGCGGGACCGTCGGGATCGGGCAAGACCGTCCTCGCCACGCAGTTCATCAACGAGGGTGCCCGTCGCGGCGAACCGGGCGTCATTGCGGTGTTCGAAAAGCGCCCGAGCGAATACGCGCAGACCAGCGCCGGCGGACTTCACCAGGCCGTTCGCGACGGCCAGGTAGGCATCATCCACACGCGCCCGCTGGATCTCTCGATCGATGAGACGCTGCACGAGTTGACGGACGCGATTCATCGGTTCAAGGCCCGACGCGTCGTGATCGATTCGTTGTCCGGATTCGAGCTCGCACTCGCCCCTACCTTTCGTGAGGATTTCCGCGAGTCGGTGTACCGCTTGGTCGCGGCCCTGACCGGCATGGGCCTCACGGTGATGATGACGGCCGAATTGGAAGACAGCTACACGGATCTCCGATTCAGTCCGCACGGCACGGCGTTTCTGACCGACGCGATCATCCTGCAGCGGTATCTCGAGCTCGAAGGCCAGCTGCGACGCGTGATGGCTGTCGTGAAAGTCCGCGCGAGTGACCACAGCAAAGACCTGCGCCTGTTTGAGATCACTGCCGATGGCATCGTCGTCGGTGAACGGGTCGGGGACTATCACGGACTTCTCACCGGAACCCCTCAAGTGTCCTCGCCCCGCACCCGGCGGGCGCCGCGTCGGCCGGACACCAGGCCGCCAAGGTCGTGATGCATGAAATCGTCACACGCGCGGCGTTTGAAGAAGGTCGCGCGTGACGGCGCGAGAAAGCGGCCGGGTCACTCGCGCGCCGCACGCGATCAGCAAGTAGCCGTGGAAAAAGTGGCGCTTCACGCTCCAGAGGCCTCGGCGCACATCGGTACGGAAGTCGAGCGGCTGATGGGCCAGATGCGGGAAGCGAATGAGCGGCTGATCGTCGCGGCGGTGCACACGCAGAACCAGTCTGACGAGGCCCACGCGGAGGCGGCGCGGGCCAGGGCCGACCTCGACGATCTCATGCGCCAGCTGCGGGACGCCAATGAGCAGTTATCCGCCGCTGCCGCACAGGCGCACACGATGGCGGAGGAGGCCGCACAGCGCGAAGAGCAGTATCGACAGCTGTCCAGCCGGCTGCTGACCTTGCAGGATGAGGAACGGCGGCGTTTAGCACTCGACCTGCACGACTCGGCAGGGCAGTGTCTGGCCGCGCTGATCATGAATCTCGATGTGGTCGGGGGAGCCACCAATGCGCTCGACGCGCGGTCCCGCCGGGCGCTCGCGGAGGGTCGGTCCCTGGCCGAGCAGTGTTCTCGAGAGGTGCGGACGTTGGCGTACCTGCTGCACCCACCCTTGCTCGATGAAGCGGGGTTGTTATCGGCGGTGCGCTGGTACGCGGAGGGCTTCACGAAGCGCAGCGGCATTCACGTGGTCATGGATCTGGGCGAGGTTGGACGATTGCCAGCGCCGATCGAGCGGGCCCTCTTCCGCGTGGTGCAGGAAAGTCTCACGAACGTCCATCGTCATGCATCAACCATGACCGCCTCGATTCGTCTCACGGCTACAGCCGATGCGGTCGTGCTCGACATCCAGGATAACGGACACGGGCTTCGTGACCCGCTGACACAGGAGACTGGCACGCTCCCGCCTGGGACGCTGGGCGTGGGCATCCAGGGGATGCGGGAGCGCATCCGTCAATTGGGCGGGATCTTCGATGTCGAATTTGCGGACAGGGGAACGACGGTGCGCGTGTATGTGCCGCTGAACAAGGACACCCCATGACGCCGGTCCGTATCCTCATTGCCGATGACCACGAAGTCGTACGACAGGGTGTGCGCACGGTGCTGGAAGGACAGCCTGGCTGGGTCGTGTGCGGCGAAGCGAGCACGGGGCGCGACGCCGTGGCCAAGGCCGTCGCCCTGCGGCCTGATATCGTGGTTCTCGACGTCAGCATGCCGGAGTTGAATGGCCTGGAGGCCACACGTCAGATTCGGCGTGCCGTACCGGCAAAGATCCTCATCTTGACCGTGCACGAGTCCGATCAGGTCGTGACGGAGGTGCTGGACGCCGGCGCGCACGGGTACGTGTTGAAAGCGGACGCGGGACGGACACTGGTGGAGGCCATCCGCGCGTTGCTCCGGCAGCAGGAGTTCTTCACCGAACGTGTCCACGTCGTTGCGACGAGCCGATCGGGACTAGGCCGCGCAGCCGCCGCCAGACGCGGGTCGGGGCGTCTCACGCCGCGCGAACGCGAGGTGCTGCAGCTCCTTACCGAGGGCAGGTCCAACAAGGAGATTGGAGCGGCGCTGGGGATGACCACCAAGACCGCGGAAACACACCGCACGCACATCATGGCCAAGCTCAGTCTGCACTCCATGAGTGAGCTCGTGCGGTACGCGATCCGGAACCGCATCATCGAACCGTGAAACCGGCGTCACAAGACGTCCACAACGGTCGATAGAGGACCACGCCCGCGCAAGACATCCGGAATCCACCGTATAGCAGGCGTGGCTCCATCCTCTCTATGCTGGTTGACGTTCCGACGCGTCTACCTCCAGAGAGAGGCACCTATGCCAGCACCGAATGCCGTCCAACCAGCCTGGGCAACGCGCCACGATGGCCGTGCAACGGCGGGCGACAGATCTCACGATAGTCCGGCACGCACGACCCCCGAGAGCGGGGACGTCGTCGTCCGAAAGGAGAAGCGGGAAGGGAGGTTCGTGTACGTCCTGCACACCGTTCCCGGCACCGATCAATACCTCCTTCCTACGCGGGCAGAAGCCGTCGCGCAGGCCGTGACGTTTGCGAAGCGGCAGGGTGTGCGTGCCTGGTTGAGCGACGGGACAGACGACTTCATGCAGCTCGGCGATGTCCGAGTGGTGGAATCTGTCTAACACGCCTACCGAGTGACGAGATTGAGAGGTTGCCATGCCGCACAACGCATTGCTCACACGTATCCGGGGCGAGTATCTGGAAATGCCCGGCTTGCGACTGACCCTTGAACAGGCGCAGCGGCTGTGCGGCATCGAGCGGATGCTCTGCAAGACGGTGCTCGACGCGCTCGTGGAGGCGAAGTTCCTGTGCGTCAAGCCGGACGGGGCGTATGCGCGGTTGATCGACGGCGGAGAATTCCCTCGTCCGCGTCCCGCGAAAGCCCACCTTGAAGCCGGCACGCGCATCGTGATGGCGTCATAGGTGTGGTGATGCTGCTCGCTGCGGCACCGATGAGGCGTGTCGCGAAGAATTCGGCTCCGGCTTGAAAAATATACGCACCGCGCACCCCTGAAATCAGCTGACACTTCCACAGACTCGTGCTGGTGCCTCCACATCTGATGGCGTAGCTCTTGCGGTGACGGATGGCGGAGGTACTTATGGCGTTTCCCACTGGAGTAACAACGGCGGTGGAAGCCCTCAAGGAGCGGTCGACTCCGGCTCTCGACACGCTCGACGAGACCGTGCGTCGGGGGCGACGCGTCATCGTACGCGGTCAGCACGCCGCCGAGGACGCGGCCGCCGCCGCGGTCCTGCAAATCAGGCGGCGCCCGCTGAGCGGCGTCCTGATCGCGGCTGGCGCGGGAGCGCTGGCGGGTGGGCTGATCGGCTTCGGGCTCGGCTGGCTGACCGGCTGCAGGAAGCAGTGCTGAAGGGATCGGCCGTGCGTGAGGTCGGAGTCAAGAGGAGGCTGACGATGAGATATGCGATTTCGCTTCTCGCCGTGGCCGGTGCTTTGAGTGCAGGCGGCATCGCGGGCCAGGAGAAACCAGCATCGACTGGTGCCACTGGGATTCTGGCGGCCGTTCACATCACCCATTCCGTGTTGGCGAACGGCAAACCCCTGCCGGCGGGGTTGTACGAGCTGCGACTCACCACTGAGCGGCCAACGCCGTTGCCGGGGCAGTCGCCAGATGCCGAACGGTGGGTGGAGTTCGTGTCGAATGGAGCTGTCGTTGCGCGTGAAGTTGCCGTGGTCCTCCGGGACGACGATTTGCCGGCCGTCGGGGCCTCGTCGGTGCCATCGCGCGAGGGGACGCGGGTCGAAATGCTCAAGGGCGGCGAGTTCCTCCGTATCTCCGTGAAACGGGGAAGCGAGCGATACCTCGTTTATCTGCCCGTTGCCCCGTGACTTCGCGGAAACCATCGATCGAGGGTGACGTGGCGCGTGAACGATGGCGACCAGTGATCCGCGTACAGCTCTGCTCGCGTCCAGAATGACGGCGCCGATTCCACCGGCGCGAAGAGGACCTGGAACAGCTGCAGCCAGCCGGTGGCAAACGACGCCTCGGAGCCGGCCAGGTACAGCTCCCAGGCGCGTCGAAACTGTTCGCCATACGTGGCGCGCACCAGGTCTGCGACGGATCCAAACTGCTCACCCCAATGCGCCAGGGTGCGCGCGTAGTGAAGGCGCAGGTTCTCCACATCGAGCACCGACATGCCGCTCGGCGACAGGATCTCCGCTGTGACTTCCGTCAGCGTCGGCGGATAGGCACCAGGAAAGATGCGACGGCGGATCCAGGCATTGAGAGGCCGCGGTGTGTCACGTCCGATGAAGTGCAGGAGCCCGCGGCCGCCGTCGCGCCGGACGGTCCGATGGAGTACCTCGCTCAATTCGTGGAACCGGCGCCGTCCCACGTGCTCCAGCATGCCGACGGAGACGAACGCATCGAAACGGCCCGTCGCCGACCGGTAGTCATCCTCTATGAATGCCACGTGACTTGTGAGCCCCTCGCGTGCCGCCCGCTCGCGTGCGTAGACCACCTGTTCGTGCGACACGTTGTACGCTGTCACAGAAACCCCGTGCTGGCGTGCCATGTGAAGCGCGAGCGCGCCCCAGCCGCTCCCCGCTTCGAGCACGTGCTCTCCGGGTCTCAGCCGCAGTTTGCGGCACACCAGGTCGAGTTTGTGACGCTGCGCGTCGTCGAGCGATGTGGTGGACTCTGGGAAGTACGCGCAGCTGTAGACCATCTGGTCGTCCAGCCAGAGCCGATAGAATTCGTTCCCGAGGTCGTAGTGGCGATGTGCGTTGCGGCGGGCGCTCGAGATCGTGATGGCCCCTGCCAGGTGCGCACGCAGCCGGTCCCACCATGACGGGATCGGCGCCGACAGGCGATAGAGTGCTTCAAGCACACGCTCCAGGTCACCTTGCACCTGGAGCCGCCCTGTCGTGTAGGCCTCGCCGAACCAGAGCTCCGGGTTGACGATGAGACCCAGCAGCGTGCACCGATCGCCTAACACCAAGCTGCCGATTGGACGACGGGATGACGTCCAAGGCGACTGACCATCCCAGAGCTGCACCCGCACGTCGACGGTGGCCAGCAGGCGCTCGAGCCGCGCCGCCAGCCAGAGATCCAGGAATCGTGGTCGGCCGGTGTCTTCAGGGTGTGACCCGATGGTCGCGGTACGGTCGTGGCTCATACGCGATGTGTCGCAGCAATCACGGAGCCGGAACGCCTTCGTCGGCATCGCTCCTTCGCACGAGCGCGCGCTGATACCGGCACTGGTCGTGTGCGCGCACCGCAGGTGCCAGCACCACCTGGCGCCCGGCTTGGGCCCAATACGGACACGTTCGACAGATCGCGGGGTCGGCCAGCACGCTCGGGGTCGTGCCGCGCGTGCAGCTCCACTCGTGTTGCGATGCCTCGTACCACAGGGGCCACTGGAGAAAGAGCGTGGGGGTTCCCCAGCGACAGGTCTGGATCGAATGAGTAACGGCCATTTGGCGTTTCTTCTCCGTTTGACCGCTGCAAGAAACCTGCTGTCCAGGACGTGCGCAAAGCGAGTTGCGATCGAGAGTCTTGTACTGAGACGGCGTTGTCCGCAGGGTGGAATTGTTCGCAGCAGAGGCGAAAAGATCCCCGCTCGTAGAGATGTGTTGCGTGTCGACCGGCCGGATCCGGCGTGTGCGGAACGTATCTCGGGTACTGAGACTGGTATCGGGCTTGCCCCATAGGCTCGCGTATGAATCTGCCGGCAACACCCGTGGCACCGTTGCCGCGTGAGGCGTGCGAGGCGCTCCACGGGCGAGACCTGCTGTCGATCCGGGATTTGAGCCGCGACGAGCTCCTTGGGTTGATCGTGTTGGCCGGGGACATCAGGCGCGATCCCTCGCGGTACACCGGCGTCCTGACCGGGAAGACGCTGGCCACGATCTTCGAAAAGCCATCCCTGCGGACGCGCGTCTCGTTCCATGTGGCCGCGCACCAGCTCGGCGGCCACGCGATCGATCTGGCGCCGCAGGAGATCGGGCTCGGAGGGCGGGAAGCGATCGAAGACGTCGCGCGAACCCTCGATCGCATGGTCAGCGCGATCATGATTCGGACGTTCGCGCACGGGGTGGTCGAGCAGCTTGCCGCGTCCGCGTCCATTCCCGTCATCAACGGCCTGACCGATTTCAGCCATCCCTGTCAGGCACTCGCGGATTACCTCACGATGCTGGACATGAAGCGACGGCTCCATGGCCTGCGTCTCGCGTTCGTCGGCGACGGCAACAACGTCGCGAACTCCCTGATCTTCGGCGCCGCCCTGCTCGGGGTTCGAATGACGATCGCCGCGCCACCCGGATACGAGCCGCGGCCGGACATTCTGACCTGGGCCCGGCGCCACGAGATCGTGACAGGCGCGGCCTGCCGTGTTGTCTCATCACCGGAAGAGGCGGTCAGCGATGCGGATGTCGTGTACACGGACACCTGGATCAGCATGGGCCAGGAAGACGACGCGGAGGAGCGGCGCCGCGCCTTCACTGGATTTCAGGTGACCGACACGCTGCTCGACCGCGCTGCGCCCGACGCGATCTTCATGCACTGTCTCCCGGCGCATCGAGGCGAGGAAGTCGCGCCCGAGGTGATCGACTCGGCGCGGTCAGTCGTGTTCAAACAGGCAGAGAACCGCCTGCACACGGAGAAAGCGCTCCTGTGTGCCCTGGTGCCGTGAGGACCCGATGCCGAGGACGGTGCTCGTGGCCATCGGCGGCAATTCGTTGATACGGGCCGGTGAGCCGGCGACCATCGCTTCTCAGCGCGCGCACGTCGCGGAGACGTGCCGCGCTCTCGCAGACATTGTCTGCCTGGGCTGGCGCGTGGTCGTGACGCACGGAAACGGCCCCCAGGTCGGTGCGGCGCTGCGGCGATCCGAGGTCGCGGCTGCTGAAGCATATCCACTTCCGCTCGATATCTGCGTGGCGAGCACGCAGGGCGAGATCGGCACCCTGCTGCAGCAGGCGCTCGGCAACGAGCTGGAGGCGCGGATGGCGTCCCGGCCCATCGCGACGGTGCTCTCACACGTGGTCGTGTCGGCCGACGATCCCGCATTCGTTGAGCCCGGCAAGCCTGTTGGACCGTTCTATTCGCGCGCCGATGCCGAGGCTCGCCGGGAGGCCGGCTGGGCGGTGATTGAAGAGCCGCCGCACGGGTACCGGCGCGTGGTCCCGTCGCCGGAACCGCTGGACATCGTGGAGGAACCCGTCATCCGGGCGCTGGTTGACGCCGGCGTCGTCGCGATCGCTCTGGGTGGGGGCGGCGTGCCAGTTGTGCGACGCGACGGCCGTCTTGAAGGCGTCGAAGCCGTGATCGACAAGGACCTCGCGTCGGCGCTGCTTGCCAGTCGGCTTCGGGTCGACGCCTTCGTCATGTCCACGGATGTGGACTACGTCTTCGTGAACTTCGCGCGCCCGGACGCACACCCGTTACGTACTGTCACCGCACACGAGCTGCGCCAACTCGCGGCCGAGGGACAGTTTCCCGGGGGGACCATGGGTCCGAAAGTCGAGGCGGCACTGCGGTTCCTGGCGGCAGGCGGTCGCGAAGCCATCGTGACCTCGCCAGGTCGGCTTGTCGCGGCACTCGAGGGGCTCGAAGGCACACACGTCGTCAGTGAGGCTCGTGCGGCACCGCCACGCCGAGGCGCGGCGTGTGCCGGCGCGGCGCCTCGTTGAGGGGTGGCCATGATTACCGAGGACTTCATCGATATCGAGGAGCGATACGGGGCCCACAACTATCAACCGCTCGACGTGGTACTCGAGCGGGGTGAGGGGGTATGGGTCTGGGACATCTACGGCCGCCGGTACCTCGATTGCCTGGCCGGATACTCCGCGGTCAACCAGGGCCACTGCCATCCGCGGATCCTCAAGGCCTGCATTACACAGGCCCGGCGGCTCACGATGACCACCCGCGCCTTCAGGAACGATCAGCTCCCGCAGCTCTACGAACAGCTTCACGGCCTGACTGGCATGGACATGGCGCTGCTGATGAACTCTGGCGCCGAGGCCGTCGAGACTGCGCTCAAGGCCGCACGGAAATGGGGATATACAGTCAAGGGCATCCCCGCAGGACAGGCGGAAATCATCGTCTGCGCGAACAACTTCCACGGTCGCACCATCACGATCGTCAGCTTCTCGTCCGTCGACCAGTATCGCGATGGCTTCGGACCGTTTACGCCGGGGTTCCGCACTCTGCCCTTCGGCGATGCTGCGGCTCTTGCGAGCGCGATCACGCCGAACACCTGTGCGTTTCTGGTCGAGCCGATCCAGGGCGAAGCAGGAGTCGTCGTCCCGCCCGCGGGCTACCTGACGGACGTCGCGCGCATATGCCGGGAGCACGATGTCCTGTTCATCGCCGATGAAATCCAGTCGGGCCTGGGCCGTACCGGCAAGCTGTTCGCGTACATGCATGACGACGATGCACGTCCCGATGTGTTGATCATCGGCAAAGCCCTGTCGGGAGGGTTCTATCCAATTTCGGCGGTCCTCGCCTCGCGTGAGGTGCTCGGGGTCTTTTCGCCAGGCGATCACGGCAGCACGTTTGGCGGCAACCCGCTCGCGTGTGCGGTTGCACGCGCGGCACTCGACGTGATCGTGGATGAGAGGTTGGCCGATCGGGCGGCGCAACTCGGCGCCTACTTCCTCGGACGCCTGCAGGCGTGTCGCACCTCGGCGGTTCGAGACGTGCGCGGTCGAGGGCTCTGGATTGGTCTCGAGCTGGATCGGGCAGCCCGGCCCTTCTGTGAAGCGCTGAAGGATCTGGGCGTGTTGTGCAAAGAGGCGCACGAGCGGGTGATTCGCATCTCGCCGCCACTCGTGATCACGACTGAGGAGATTGAGTGGGCGGCGGAGCGCATCGGCGACGTGCTTCGCCGGGTGCGTTGATTCCCGCTGGAGAGGCACCCATGGACCGCATCCGCACGCTGATACTGGGAGCCGCTGGCCGCGACTTCCACAACTTCAATGTCGTCTATCGCGACGACACGCGGTACGACGTCGTCGGGTTCACGGCCGCGCAGATTCCAAACATTGCCGGCCGGAGGTATCCACCCGATCTCGCCGGACCGCTGTACCCAGGGGGCATTCCGATCTTCCCGGAGGACGAGCTCGCGGCACTCATCGAACGCTTCGAGGTGCGGCAGGCCGTCTTCTCCTACAGCGATGCGTCTTATACCCACGTCATGCACCGGGCAGCTATCGCCAATGCGGCGGGTGCCGACTTCGTCCTGCTGGGGCCGCGCGCGACGATGCTGGACAGCCCCAGGCCGGTTGTGGCCGTGTGCGCGGTGCGGACAGGCGCGGGGAAGAGCCAGACGAGCCGGCGCATCGTGCAGCTGTTGCGGAACTGCGGGGTGCGTGTGGTGGTGGTGCGGCACCCCATGCCGTACGGCGATCTCTCCGCGCAGCGGGTCCAGCGGTTTGCGACGCTGGCCGATCTGCGGCGCGAACGCTGCACGATCGAAGAAATCGAAGAGTACGAGCCCCACATCGTCAACGGGTCCGTCGTGTACGCCGGCGTGGACTACGCAGAGATCCTCGAGAAGGCGGCCATGGATGCGGACGTCATCGTGTGGGATGGCGGGAACAACGATCTGCCATTCTATCGGCCCGCGTGCCACGTCGTGGTGGCCGACCCGCTGCGGCTCGGCAACGAGTTGACCTACCATCCGGGCGAAGCCAATCTCCGGATGGCGGACGTCGTCGTCATCAACAAGGTGGACACCGCCGATCTCGCGGCGACCGAGCAGCTTCGCGATCACGTGCGCGCGGCCAACCCGGATGCGCGCATCGTGGAAGCGGCGTCGCCGGTCATGGCGGATCGGCCGGATCTCATCACCGGCCGAAAAGTGCTCGTGGTCGAAGACGGGCCGACGCTGACGCACGGAGAGATGCGGTTCGGAGCGGGCACGGTGATGGCGCGAAAATTCGGTGCGGGTGAGATCGTCGATCCGCGTCCGTTTGCGGTCGGGAGCATTGCGGAGACGTACCGGACCTATCCGGCAATCGGCCCTCTCCTGCCGGCAATGGGTTACGGCGACGAACAAGTGCGCGAGCTCGAGGCGACCATCGAACGAGTCCCGTGCGACGTCGTGATCGTCGGCACGCCAATCGACTTGAGCCGGCTCGTGAAGATCCGTCAGCCGGTCGTACGGGTCCGCTACGAGCTGCAGGAGATTGGGCGACCCGATCTGGCGGATGCGCTGGCCGGTTTCCTGGAGCGGATCCGGCGCGACACACCGACGCGCGCAGCCGGATAGCGCGTCAGGAGCGGAGTGACATGTCTCGCAGCCTGGAAGAGAACGTCAACGTCTACTTCGACCGCGCCGCCGCCTTCCTGGAGGATTCCGCCGGCGTGCTACGCCACATCCGTGAGTGCAACGGGGTGTACGCATTTCAGTTTCCGATCAAGCACCCGGATGGCCGCATCGAGGTTCTGCGCGGGTGGCGAGCCGAGCACAGCCATCACCGGCTGCCAACGAAAGGGGGAATTCGATACAGCGCCGCGGTCGACGAATCAGAAGTGAAGGCGCTGGCCGCGCTCATGACGTACAAGTGCGCCGTCGTTGACGTGCCGTTCGGCGGCGCAAAAGGTGCCGTGCAGGTCGATCCGCACGGCTGCACCGCCGACCGTCTCGAGCGCATCACGCGACGGTATACACACGAACTCGTGAAGCGACATCTGATCGGTCCGGGTCTGGACGTCCCGGCCCCGGATGCCGGCACGGGCGAGCGC
>Ga0209640_10004601_pt1 | contig 12085 bp, 10 predicted proteins | sample RifCSP10_1_FD_184018 | JGI IMG/M metagenome (GOLD analysis project Ga0209640, IMG submission 184018) | Soil microbial communities from Rifle, Colorado - Rifle CSP2_sed 10_1 (SPAdes) (version 2) | ecosystem: Environmental > Terrestrial > Deep subsurface > Rock core/Sediment | place: Rifle... | reverse complement strand
GCGGTCGCCTTGGACGAGCCGATGGTCGGCCTCGACCCGCGCGGCGCGCGGCTGATCAAGGACGTGTTCCGGCGCATGAGCGAGCGCGGCGTGGCGATCCTGATGAGCACGCACACGCTCGAGGTGGCGCAGGAGATGTGCCACCGCATCAGCATCATCCAGAAGGGGCGCATCATCGCGTGCGGCACTGTGGAGGAGGTCAAGCAGATGGCCGGCGGCGGCGCCGACGAACACCTGACGTCGATCTTCCTGAAGCTCACCGGCGGCAGCAGCCTCCAGGAAATCGACGAGATCTGAGTGCTCACGTGACCCTTTTGAATTTTGCATTGTGAATTCTGCATTTCGATTCATGGACATGGTTTTTCCGTACTTACTTCTTCCCCATTATTGGGCGTCGAGAAACCGCGTACGTCGCGGCGAGAAGGGCGATCTGCTTCGCGGGCTCGTGTTCGGGTCGATCGGCGTCGTCGTCTTCGGCGCCCTGTACTACGGCGCCTTCTGGGTCACCTCGCAGCTTGCGGCGTACGAGGAGTTCGGCGACTACCTGCTGCGCCTGGGCCTGTCGTGGCTGTTCCTGACGTTTCTCGCCTTTCTGGCGTTCAGCGGCGTCGTCACCTCGCTCTCCACGTTCTTTCTGTCCGACGACCTTCGCCTGCTGATGGTCAGCCCCGTCGCCGCGCGGCGCCTGTTCCTGGCCCGCTTCCTGCGCACGGTCGGCTCGGCCTCGTGGATGATCGTGATCTTCATCGCCCCGGTGCTCATCGGCGCGGGTGTGGGGCGGTGCGCCCCTCCCGCCTTCTACGCGACCGCCGTCGCGACCGTCGTGCCGTTCGCCGTGATTCCCGTCGCGCTCGGCTCGGCATGCACGCTGCTCGTCGTCAACGTGTTTCCGGCGCGCCGTGCGCGCGACCTGCTGATGCTCATGGGCCTCGTCTTCGCGGCCGCCATCGTGCTGCTCCTGAGGTTCATTCAGCCCGAGCGGCTGATGCGCGTCGATTCACTGCCCGACATCACCGACTTCTTCGCGACGCTGCAGTCGCCCGTCACGCCGCTCCTGCCGTCGTTCTGGGCGGGCGAGTCGCTGTTCGCGTCCGTGCAGGGCGGATTCGACTGGCTGCACCAGGGCGCGCTCTGGACGACCGCCGGGGCGTTCACCATCCTGCTCGGCGCGGCCCACGAGCGGTGGCACTTCGCCGGATACAGCCGCTCGCAGGAAGCGCCCAAGACCCGGTTCGCGCGGTTCCAGGCGCTCGACGTGCTGGCCGCGGCGCTGCCGCTGTCCGCCGTGCGCCGGCAGTTGCTCGTCAAGGACGTCAAGGTCTTCCTGCGCGACGTGAGTCAGTGGGTGCAGCTGCTGCCGCTGCTGGCGCTCGTGCTGCTGTACCTCTACAACTTTCGCGTGCTCGACCTCGATCGCATCCCCTACATGAGCGGCTTCGTCAAGAACGTGTACGCCTTCATCAACCTCGGGATGGCCGGGTTCGTGATGGCGACCGTTGCCGTGCGCTTCGTCTTTCCCGCGGTGTCGGCCGAAGGGCCCGCGTTCTGGATCATCCGGACGTCGCCGATCTCGATGCACGACTTCCTCTGGTCGAAGTTCTGGACGGCGCTCGTGCCCGTCCTGCTCTTCACCGAGGCGCTGACGATGGCAGCGAATCAACTGCTCGGCGTCGATCCGTTCCTGAAGATCGTGGCCGCGGCGGCGATCGCGGCGCTGACCTTCGCGCTCGTGGGTCTCGCCACGGGCCTCGGCGCGAGGTATCCGCGCTTCGGCGCCGACGCGACGCAGGCGGCCGGATCCTACGGAGGCGTGATGTTCATGGTCGCGGCCGTGGCGCTCATCATCGTCACGATCGCGCTCGTCGGCTGGCCGTCTTCTGTGTACCTGATGTCACGTACGGGCCAGTTCCGCTTCCGACTGACTCCGGAGAGGCAGGTGCTGATCGGCGTGTCGTTCACGGTCGCGGCTGCCGTGTGTCTGGCCACGTGGCGGCTGGCCATGCGGTCAGGGATCAGGGCGCTCGAGGAGATGAGAAAGTAGGCGACGCGGGTTTTCAGCGGAAGCAGGGTAGCGACCAGGGCGGGACGCTCCGGACAGGGACTGCACTGCGGTCGGTGAGTACGCGCAAGCGCCCGCCGTCGGCGGCCACGTCGCCGGCCAGCGCATATCGATCCGCCAGATGCGCTGAAAGCTGCGGGTGGTCTCGGACGAAGGACTCGTGACGTGCGACGTCGACCAGCACGAGCGGGACACGCTGCGCGCGCAGGCGCGCCAGCGCGAGCTCCTCTTCGGCCGGTGAGGAAAAGAACCCTGGTTGGAAGAAGGCCACGCCGGCCGCGAACCGTCGTTCGGCGTAGAAGTAGACCTCGGGGGCAAACCAGGTCACGAGCAGCCGATCCTCCGGAGCGGTGCACTCCCGGACGTAGCGCGTGAGCTCCTTCAGCTCTCGCTGCTCGTCGCCGACAGTGAGCCAGCCGGCGATCGGCGGGCGTGCGGCGAGTGTGCGAAAGGTTCTCAGCGCCACGTCCGCCATGCCACGTGGGCCTTCGGTGACGCCCGTCGTCTCGATGGCCCGGTCCAGGCTGCCCAGTTCCGCCGCGCTCAACACCGTCGCGGCCGCCGCGGCGAATGCGACCGTCACGGCGATCACGCGTGCCGCCGAACGTGCCCACGCCGTGAACCCGAGTGAGGCGGCCGACTCGACCCTCCTCCCGGAGGTCGCCGAGACGAGCTGCCAGACCAACCACGCGAACAGGACCAGCGTAACCGCCGAGGCGTCTGGCAGCCGCGCCCCGAGGGGATCCCTGAGAAAGCCCGCGTTGGTCGCCACGCCCAGCACAGCCGTCGCCACGACAGGGGGCCGGGACAGCCCATTCGCCGCAACGCTCCACGATGGTCGGACCCACGTCACGGCCAGCATCAGCAGCACGACGAACGGCGCCCAGGTGAACACGAGGTACATCCAGCCGAAGGCGTTCTGTCGCTTGAGCACGGTAGTCAGCCAGGGAACGCCGTGTTCGCTCGCCGTCCGGCCCATCCTTTCGAACAACGTGTCGCTGATGCCCAGCACCCGCGCCGCGGCCCGGTCGATTCCCCCAGTGTCCTCGACTTCCCCTCGACCGACGAGCGCGCGTACGTTGGCGTTTGATACGTCGAACAGGCTGTAACGCCACGTCCGCTCGCGGACCAGCGTGGCGTTCTCGAGCCGGTGTGCGGCCTCCACGCGGGCTTGGGCCGTCGCGTCGACAGTCGGCGCCCAGCGGATGGTGACCTCTGGCACTGCCGGCGCGCGTGGGCTCAGGTCGAAACCGGGTTGCCCGTCGACCAGGCCCTGCGCGTACTCCGCACGGCTGAACGCAAGGCCAGCCTGCACGTAACTGACGAGACCGGCGTTCACCTGAACGTAGGCGAAGAAGGGAATCAGGGTCAGCGTGACGAGGCCGGAGTAGGTCACCGCGCGCATCGCGCCCCGCGGCCAGTGGACGGCAATGAGCAGCACGGTTGCCCCTGCCCAGATGTAGACCCCGTGATCGTGCCGGACGAGAAACGCCGTGGCCGTGCAGGCAACCAGGCCGATGAGGCGTCGGCGCGTGGGCTGGTCCGCGTAGCGCCAGAATGCCCATATGGCCCAGAGATGCAGCACGATCTTCGGCGCGCTGTAGAGTCGCGGCGCGATCGCGACCTGCGCGAGCGCCATCATCAGGCCGACGAGCAGCGAGCCAGAGGCGCGGGCGGCCAGGTGGCACGTCAGCGTTGCGCCGGCGGCGAGGAGAGTGACGGAGAGTATCGCTTCCGCCCAGGCGCCGCGGCCGAACAGGAGCTGCGCAGCGGCCGACGCCAGGTAGGTGAGCGGCATACCCGGGTCGGCGAAGTCGCGGACCGGCAGATCCCCGCCGAGCACCTGGTTTGCCCACGCCAGCGTCATGTAGTGGTCGTTGAGCAGGCCGGTGGTCGACAGAAACCGGAACGCCCACGAGGTGGCGAAGACGAGTGCCAGCACCCATGCAGGCGCGGGGACGGGTCGATCAGCCGGCATCGGCTCCCATCAAGGTCTCAGTACGTCGAAACGGGCGTAGTGTACTTGCCGGCCGGCGCGTGTGACTACAATTCCCTTCATGCGATTCGCTTCCTTCGCCTCGTATCTGGCGGCCGGGCTCATCGTCGCTGCGGCCGTTCCTTCCACCCAGTCCTCCGCGTTCGACACCTACTTCACCGACCGGACCATGCGCGTCGACTACGTGCACTCCGGCGGCCTGGGTCAGGAGATCGTGGCTCTCGACCGGGTCGTCGGGGACGGCCCCTGGCCCGGCAGCCGATCGCGGCTGGTGGACGATCTGAATCTCGGCAAGTATCTGTTCGAGGTCGTCGATCGCGCCACGAACCGGACGATCTACTCGCGCGGCTTCGCGTCTGTCTTCGGCGAGTGGGAGACGACGGCCGAGTACCGGCAGATGCACCGGTCCTTTTCCGAGTCGCTGCGCTTTCCGTGGCCGAAGGCGCCGGTGCAGGTGGTCCTCAAGAAGCGGGACCGCGACCAGAGCTTTCGCGAGTTCTGGTCCACGGTCATCGATCCCGGTTCCCGCTTCGTGAACCCGACCGATCCGCCAAGGGCTGGAACGGTGTGGACGCTTTTCGAGAGCGGCCCGCCGGCGCAGAAAGTCGACGTGCTGCTCATCAGCGAAGGGTACACGGCCGCCCAGTTGCCGAAGTTCCACGCCGATGCGAGGCGGCTGGTCGATGCCCTCTTCGCCGTCGAGCCATTCAAGAGCCGCAGGAACGAGTTCAACCTGCGGGGCCTCGACCTGCCGTCCGCCCAGTCGGGCGTGAACCGGCCGCACGTCGGGTCGTTCCGCCGCACGCCGATCTCGGCCGAGTACAACATCTTCGACACCGAGCGCTACGTGCTGACGCTCGATAATCGCGCCCTGCGCGATCACGCCGCGTCGGCGCCCTACGAGTTCATCGAGATCCTGGTCAACGAGCAGCAGTACGGCGGGGGCGGCATCTTCGGCGACCAGGCGACGACGTCCGTCGACACCGGATTCGCGGAGTACGTGTTCATCCACGAGTTCGGCCATCACTTCGCCGGCCTGGCCGACGAGTACTACACGTCCGACGTCGCGTACGAAACCGGCGCCGACCAGCCCGAGCCGTGGGAGCCCAACGTCACCGCGCTTCGCGATCCGCAGCGGCTCAAGTGGCGCGACCTGGTCGAGGCGGCGACACCACTCCCGACGCCGTGGGACAAGGAGCCATACGAGACCAAGACGCGTGAGGTCCAGGCACGGCGGCGGGAACTGCGGGCGAAGAACGTGCCGGAAGCCGAGATCGACGCGCACTTCCGCGAGCAGATGGCGTGGGACTCGAAGTTCCTGTCGTCGATGAAGTACTCGGGCAAAGTGGGGGCCTTCGAGGGAGCGAGCTACCAGGCCAAAGGTCTCTACCGCCCCGAGGCCGACTGCATCATGTTCACGCGCGATCCGGTCGGCTTCTGCCGCGTCTGCCGCCGCGCGATCGACCGCATCATCGACCAGTACACACGGCCGTAGGGAATCAACGAAAGTTGAAAGTGCAAAGTTCAAAGTTGAGAAGTAAGTGGACAAGTACTTCCGACTTACTTGTCAACTTTGGACTTTGAACTTTGCACTTGCGCCCATCCGCAATAGCTCGAGCGTCGCCCTCCTCCGTCGAGGGCTCCGGAAGCCGCGCACGTAGAAGCGCGACGCGGGCGTCGTGTACTTCCGGGCGTAGGCGTCTTCGATCGCCTCCATCAGGCGTTCACCCCTCGTCGTCCTGGCGCGGATCGCGACCGCGCGGCCGGCGATCTCGATCGCGCCTCGAGGCTCTGCGAGGAAAGCGCGGTACCAGCCGGTTGGCTCGTCGTTCCACGACCGGACGAACACGCGATCCTTCACGACGACGACCCAGATGTGGATGAAACGGTGCTCTGCTCCGGAGCGAATACGAAGATACGTGGTGTCGTCGATCGACGCGAGCAGGCGAATCGAGAAACCACGTCCGAGCCGTGACATCGTTGCGCTCTAGCTCCCGAACCTGAACGTGAACACGAACCGAGAAGTGAGAAGCGAGAAGTGTGAACTGTGGCTCACTGTTGAGGCTTTGAATACTTGTTTCGCGGATCTTTGCCGACGATGTGCTCGACGTCCTGGTTGTTCTCGTTGCAGATGTATTCCATCAGCTCGGTGTCGGACTCGTAGGTGTGGCCGCCGTAGAGGGTGAAGGGCCTGGTGTACGCGCCGGGATCGTCGATGGTTACCTCGTATTCCAGCGTGCCGAAGTTCGGGCGGCGGTATCGCTCGATCGTGTGCAGGCGCTCGGTGTGGGGGTGGCCGGCGAAATCGAACCAGAACCGGTCGTTGAACCCGACGGTGTCGATGATGAGCGTGTCGCCTTCGAAGCGGCCAACCGAATGGCCGTACCACGAGGGATCCGGATCGTCGGGATGCGGGCGGCCGTCCAGGAAGATCTGCCGGTAGCTGTGGATGTTCCCTTCGAAGAGGAAGAACATGTGCGTCGCGGTCTGGAGGATCCGCCACGGATACGGCGCCTGCCGCGGAACGCCGGTGGGCAGGCACAGCGCTTCGGGATCGTCCTTGGACAGCCGTTCGAGCGTCACCTTCAGCGCCCACGGCTGGATCGGGAGCGTCTCGCCCGGCTTCAGGGCGTCGTTGATGTCGTAAATGAACTTACGGTCGGCACTCCAAATCCCGGAGAAGTCGACCTTGCCGTCCGCGGCTCGCGGCGTCGCCGCGGGCGCCGGCGCGCGCGGCGTGCGGGCGATGGCGTCGCCCTGGGCGAAGGCGACTCCAGACGCCGGAGACCAGGAGGCGAAAGCAACGACGGCGATTGATCTCACGAGATGTACGCGCATGGCAGAGACCTCTCACTCACATCGGGCGCCCAGGGGCAGCTCACGCGGATTATAGCGCCCGAGTCATTTCTTCGAACGTGAACACGAACAGAGAAGTGAGAAGCGAGAAGTGTGAACGACGCCGACGTGACGTCAGGTCGTAAGTTCCTGTGCGCACAAGGCGGCTCCGACCAGCCCGGCGTCGGCGTTCAGGATGACCTTCACGGGGACCTTCGACAGCAGGTCGGTCATCGGGGCCTTCGCCAGGAACGCGTCCATGAACAGGCCGCTCGAGAGCGCGGGCAGGATCTTCGGCGCAATGCCGCCGCCGATGTAGAGGCCCGAGAGCGCCAGTCCCCGAAGGGCGAGGTTGCCCGCCTCGGCGCCATAGGCGCTGACGAACATCCGAAGCGCCTCCGCACATCCCTGGCAGCGTCCTCCCAGGCCGGCCCTCGACACGGCGGCCGGCGCCTCGGTCGCGCTCAGGTCGTCGACCACCGAGCACTCGCCGCCGCGATGCGTGAAGCGATGCAGGTTGACCAGGCCACGCCCGCTGAGCACATGTTCGACCGAGGCCCGGCCGTGCTCGTCGCGAAGCATCCGCACCAGCGCCATCTCGCGATCGCTGCGCGCCGCGAAGTCGGCGTGGCCGGCCTCGGAGGGCGCAGGCAGCAGCTTTCCCTCCACCCGGCGAAGATAGGACTGTCCGAGGCCGGTGCCGGCGGCAATCAGCGCTGCGCCGCCGTCCGGGTCGGGTTCCCCTTCCTGGAGCACGGCCACCTCCTCCGGCGTCAGGAGCTCCACTGCGTACGCCATCGCCTCCAGGTCGTTCAACAGCCGGACGCGCGTGGTGCCGAGCCGCGCTCGGATCTCGTCGGCGCCGATGTACCAGTTGGCGTTCGTGAGCTGGGCATGGTCGTGCACAACGGGGCCGGCCACGCCGATGGCCGCCGCGTCGATGCCCGCCGATTGCTGCACGTCCCGCGAGAACGCGTCGAAGACATCGGAAAGAGTCGCGAAGGAGGCCGTCTCGTAGCTGCACGTCGCGCGCAGTGTCGGCCGGCCTCGCCCGCGCTCGAACAGTCCGAGCCTGGTCCTGGTGCCACCGAGATCGCCCGCAAGCAGCATGACTGGATTATAGTGATGACGCCGTGGCCACTCCTGGTCCCAGCGCTCTCTCGCGTCGCCAGGTGCTCGACAGGTCCACGCACCTGCGCGAGGACCACCTCCGCTACATGCAGAAATGGGGGCTCATCCGACCCTCGCACCGCGCGCACGGCGAGGTCTTCTACGCGTTCGGCGATCTGGCGATCATCAGGCAGGCCGACACCGAGCTGGCGAGCGGCGCGAGCGTCCGCGCCGTGCTGCGGAGCCTGCTCGCCTCGCGAGACGGTCAGCTCGCCTTCGATTTCCGCATCGGGGCGAGTCCGGCAAAGATTCTCCGCCTCGAGCGACCGGAAGTGCCGCCGCTGGCGGCGCTGATGGGCGCGCCTCCGCGGTACGAGTCTTCCACAGCCGAGCAGGAATTCGCCGCCGCGTCGGCACTGGACGACGGCGATCCCGAACATTTCGATGGGGCGCTGGCGGCGTACCGGCGGACGCTCGCGATCGACCCGTACCTCGTCCCGGCGTTGATCAACCTCGCCAACATCCACTACTCCCGAAACGAGCTGGTCGAGGCGCAGGCGCTCTACGAGCGCGCGATCGCCCTCGAGCCGGACGTCTTCGAGTCGCACTTCAACCTGGGCAACATCTTTCACGACCTTGGCCGCTACGTCGAAGCGCGGCAGTGCTATCGCGACGCCCTTCGCATCAACCCCACGTACGCGGACGCCCACTTCTATCTGGCGGTGACGCTGGAGAAGAGCGGACATTCCCAGGAAGCCCGTATGCACTGGCGCGCGTACCAGGAGCTGGCCCCACAGGGGGAATGGGTGCACCTGGCGAAGGAATTCTCCGACTAGCTACGAGCTACCAGCTACGAGCTAGTACCGGTACTCGTCCGGGTTTCGCTTCTTCGGCACGCGCCGGAGCTTGTAGTACTGGCAGTCCACGCACCACGCCTCGGGGTCGAAGCCCGTGGTGCCCGCGTACGGCTTCACCTCCCGGTGCGTGCAGAAGGCGGCGTTCCCCTCTTCGATCGGCTGTTGCCATCGACAGGAATTGAAGCGCACGAATCCCGCCGGCTGCGGCGCGGTTGGCGTCGCCGGCGTCTGGCCCTCCACCGGACCCTCGCCGGGCGGGCTCATGGAGTCGTTATTGGAGTTGGACGCCAACAGCTTTCTCCAGCGCGCGCAATGCGCGCACCTCTTCCGGGGCAACCAGCGTCAGGGCGTTTCCGGTCGCCTCGGCCCGCCCCGTGCGACCGACGCGGTGCACGTAGGCTTCCGGCGTGTCGGGCACCTCGTAGTTGACCACGTGGGCGATGCCGTCGATGTCGAGTCCCCTGGCCGCCACGTCGGTGGCGACGAGCACGGGGTAGGTCCCGGTTCTGAAGCCCTCGACGGCCGCCATCCGCTGCTGCTGTGTCCGGTCGGCGTGCAGCGAGGCGGCACGGATGCCCATGCTGCTCAGCCGCTGCGCCAGGCGCTCGGCGCCGATCTTGGTCCGGCAGAAGACGAGGACCGGGCCCGTGGCCTGGTGCCGGAGCCAGCGGGCGAGCCACTCGGTCTTCTGCCCGGCGGCGATCGTCTGCACGTTGTGCGAGATCGTCTGAGCGGGGCCTCCGCGACGCCCGACCTGGATGTACTTTGGTTCGCGCAGAAACTCCTTGGTGAGCTTGAGCACCTCCCCGGGCATCGTCGCGGAGAAGAGCAGCGTCTGACGCGAGGTCGGCAGCGCCGAGAGGATGCGCTGGACGTCGGGCCAGAAGCCCATGTCCAGCATCCGGTCGGCCTCGTCGAGGACGAGGATCTCGAGGGCGCCGAAGTCGGTCGATTCGTGCCGCATGTGGTCCATCAGTCGCCCCGGCGTGGCGACGACGATGTCGACCCCGGCGCGCAGGGCCCGCTCCTGAATGTCCATGGGGACTCCACCGTAGACCGCGATGCTCGACACGGTCGTATGGTAGGTGAGGCCCTGCACCTGATCCTCGATCTGCACGGCCAGCTCCCGCGTGGGGGCCAGGACGAGCGCCCGCGTTCGCGGTGGCTGCGGCTGTGGCTCGTTGAGGAAGCGCTGGAGGATCGGCACCAGGAACGCGGCCGTCTTTCCGGTACCCGTCTCGGCGCTGGCGATGACGTCGCCGCCGGCAAGTGCGAGGGGAATCACGCCGCTCTGGACCGGCCGGGTGTCGTCCCAGCCCAGGTCGCGAATGCCGCTCAACAGGCGCGCGTCGAGCGACAGACGGTCGAAGCGAATTGGCGCGGGATCGAACGGGGACGGATCGTAGACGAGCGCGATCGGTTCGGGCGCGGCCGCAACGACGGGGCGCGTCCCGCGTCGACGTGGCGGTCCGCCTCGGCCGCGGCGTGTGTGTGGTGACGGGGTGCCGTTCTTGCTCAATGGATGGCTTTATCTGGCGCGGAACGTGATGATGCCCCTGACCGGGTCATACGGGGAGACGCCGACGGTGACGCGATCGCCTGGCACAACCTTGATTCGGAAGCGGCGCATCCGGCCGCTCAACTGGGCGAGCACCTCGTGCCCCGCGTCGCACTGCACCCGGTACAGTCCGCCCGAGTGCACCGCGACCACCGTTCCCTGCATGTCTATCAGATCGTCTTTGCTCAATAGATCGTCCTTCCGGCCACGAACCTAGCAATTAGGGTGCCACAGCGCGCACTCTCATGCAAGTTATGTATTTTCAGGAGTTAGAAGTCGTCGTCTACAACGCGCGAACCGCCTGTTCGACCGCGGAGGCGAGCGCCGCGTAGTCGTCGCCCTGCAGGCGAAGCGGCGGACCGAAGGTCACATGGACCGGCCCCGGTCGAGCGAACCTGCCCCCGACGGGCAGCACCTGGTTGACTCCCTTGATGCGGACCGGCACGACCGGCACGTCGAGTCGGGAACCGATCATGCCGATGCCGCCCCGAAAGCCCTTGATCTCGTCCGTCGGCGAGCGCTCGCCTTCGGGAAAGATCAGAATCGACCACCCCTGGCCCATGAGCTCGCCGATGTACTTCAGCGTCTGACGCGCGCCGGCTTCACGCTGAGGCAGGGGGAAGGCATTGAAGTAGAACGCGGCCAGGTAGTAGTTCACCGAGTTGGTGAACCACTGGCGCCAGGAGTAACCGGCAGGGAAGAAATGCGCCTTGAAGAACTCCTTGGCCATCGCCGGCGCGACGCGGGCCCGCCACCGGCCCGGCAGCGAGGCGAGGATGACCGGCACGTCCATGTGGCTCTGGTGATTCGACGCGAACACCACGGGGCCGTCGAGCTCGCGCAGGTGTTCCAGCCCTTCGACGCGGATGCGCGCGAACACGCGGGCCAGCGGCAGGATCCACGTGGCCTGCGACAGGCGGCGGATCAGGCGGATCGGCCACCTGCGATTCCATGCGGGGAAATCGACCGGTTCCTCGACGGGCTCGGTCCGGGCCGTGCCCTCGACGAGCTGCTTGAGATCGCCAACGCTGGACGCTTCCGAGAACCGTCCCTCGTCCAGCCGCGTCTGGAACCGATCCTCGAGCGCCACCATCAGCTCCACGCGCTCCAGCGAGCTCAGGCCCAGCTCGTCGAGCGTGGTGGCGCCGCCGATGCTCCTGCCATGGGCGAACCTCGATACGAGTGCTTCGAGCGTATCGGCCCCGGTCGCGGCTGACGGCGCACCACCCGTACGGACCCAATCGCGGATGGCGCCCCGTTTCAGCTTGCGTGTGCCTTCCGTGCGCGGAAGCTGCGAGCCCGGCCACTCAGTCCACGTGCGCACGCGCTGGTGGTCCTGCAGCAGCTCGTTCGCCAGTCGGACCGCACCCGCGGGATCGGCGCCGGGCTCGAGCACCAGCACGGCATGCACGCGCTCCTGTCCGCCATCGACCGCCCCGACGACCGCGGACTCCCGAACGCCCTGCTGCGCGTCGAGGACACGCTCCACGTCCTCCGGAAACACGTTCAGGCCGTCGGGCGTGACGATCATCTCCTTCTTCCGCCCCTTGATGAACAGCCGGCCCTGCGCGTCGCGTTCGCCGATATCACCCGTGTGGAACCACCCCTCGGCGTCGGAGACTGGGGACTCGGGACTGGGGACTGGGGACTGGGGACTGGGGACTGGGGAC
>Ga0209640_10004600_pt1 | contig 12086 bp, 14 predicted proteins | sample RifCSP10_1_FD_184018 | JGI IMG/M metagenome (GOLD analysis project Ga0209640, IMG submission 184018) | Soil microbial communities from Rifle, Colorado - Rifle CSP2_sed 10_1 (SPAdes) (version 2) | ecosystem: Environmental > Terrestrial > Deep subsurface > Rock core/Sediment | place: Rifle... | reverse complement strand
ACACCGCGCCATCGCTCTCGTAGGCCGGGCCCTTGCGATAGATTGAGTAATTACCCTTGCCGTCATCAGGTGACAGACCGCGCGCAAAGACGATATCACTCTTTCCGGCAATCAAATGTCCATCGTTACCCGATACCACATACGGCCAGCTATCTACGTCTCCCTCATTGATAACCAATGGCCTAGATAGCAGATGCCGGATAATATCGATTGGTATGGCGGAAATCGCATCCTCCCTGGAATATTCCCGGATTTGAGGAGACAATTTCACATTACGACCGCTGCCAGCAGTGGCATTGACCCCATCCGCGCCTCTGTCTACCGTCAGAATTGGTGCACCATCCTCATAGCGTAAGGTCACAATATCGCCCGGATAAATCAGATTAGGATCTGCAATCTGGGGATTGGCTTTCCAGATCTCCGGCCAACGCCAAGGTTCCAGAAGAAACCGCCCGGAAATAGCCCATAAGGTATCTCCCTTAACAACAACGTAACTGTCCGGATGATCAGGCTTGAGTTCAACGTCCTGTGCATGGATGCTGACAACACCCAAGAACAAGATGAGGACCAGAATAATTTTATTTAACATACGCGGCACCTTACGTGTATTCCTTAATGTAGATTAGCAAAAAGTCTATCAAAATATTAGTCACATCACCATGGTTCACTGCAAATAACTTCAGCTTTATATTTTCCTGTATACTATCAGTGGCTTATATAAATATATGGGGTTGTTTTAAATGACGGTTTTGACTGTTCTGCACTTCCCGGATCCTAATTTACGAAAAAAGGCGGTACCAATAGAGGTTATCGATACTGACGTAAAAACACTTGCCAATGACATGCTGGAAACCATGTATGCGGAAAAAGGGATCGGACTGGCGGCAACACAGGTGAATATGCGAAGACGCCTGATCGTTATGGACTTATCGGAAGAAAAGAACAATCCGGTAATCATGATTAATCCGGAGATTACCGCCGCGCAAGGTGCGGAAGAGATGCAGGAAGGTTGCCTGTCCGTGCCTGGTTTTTTTGAAATCGTTAAACGGCCAGAAAAAATAAATTATCACTATCTTGATGTGAATGGGGACCACATCTCAGGGACGGCAGACGGATTATTAGCAGTGTGCATACAGCATGAAATCGACCACCTGAACGGCAAATTATTTATTGACTATCTTTCCCCGCTGAAACGCCGCATGATTCAAAAAAAGATCCTGAAACAGGACAAACAACCGCAACAACTGCTGTGAGTATGGTCAGCTTACGCCTGGCCTTCGCCGGCACGCCGGTACTGGCGGCCAACATTCTGGATTGCCTAATCCAGTCTCAACGCCACGAAATTGCTGTTGTCATCACGCGGCCCGACAAACCGGTCGGCCGCGGCAGAAAGCTTGGCCAAAGCCCGGTAAAAACGCTTGCAGAACAACACGGATTGTCGATCAGACAACCACTGCGGCCGTCTGATATCGATCCCGATAATACGCTGGCACAAACCGATGTGATGGTTGTCGCGGCTTTTGGCATGATCCTGCCGACGGAGTTATTACGCCGGCCAAGACTCGGTTGTATTAATGTCCATACGTCCTTATTACCGCGCTGGCGTGGTGCAGCGCCTATTCAACGAGCGATCCAGGCGGGTGACGTCAAAACCGGTGTAACTATCATGCAAATCGTAACAGGTCTGGATATGGGCGATATACTGCTGCAAAAGGAATGTGCGATTAGCGCCAGAGAAACAGCGTGGTCTTTACATGACAAACTCGCAACCCTCGGTGGGGCTTGCTTACTGGAAGCTCTCGGCCGCCTTGCGGAGAATACCCTGCCACCGAAAAAACAGGATGACAGGCTGGCAACCTACGCTGCCAAGATCACCAAGAAAGATGCGGCAATCGACTGGAACCTGACCGCCCTGGAACTGGAACGGATGATTAGAGCGTTCAATCCGGCACCGGTTGCTCATACCAAAATACAGGGCATAGCCATGCGCATCTGGGAAGCAGACGTAGTCACTATGGAAACTAAATCCGCAACACCAGGTACCGTAATAGACTGCGGCGCCGATGGGATCGATATTGCGACGGCAGAGGCTGCCTTACGAATTAAGCGCTTACAGTTGCCTGGCAAAAAAGTTATCACCGCAAGAGAGTTCCTCAACGGCTATCCGGATTTGTTGCACACCGGGAAACCGTAAGTGTGTAATGGTATTAATTATGGATAGCAGAGCCATAGCTGCCAGGATCCTTGACATGGTGCTGCGGGAAAATATCCATCTGGATAGTGCCTACTCGGAATTAATCCCGGCCGCAATCGAGTCCAGGGAACAAGCCTTCATCAAGGAATTATGTTACGGCGTATTACGCTGGTATTACCGGCTGGAATTTTTCCTGAACAGGTTATTAGATAAACCGATCCGGCGCAAGGATACGGATATCCGGGCTCTGATATTATGTGGCCTGTATCAGTTGGCGTTTCTGCGCGTGCCTGCCCACGCCGCCGTTTCCGCCACGGTAAATGCCGCCGGGCACTTGGATAAAACCTGGGCAAAACAACTCATAAATGCCGTCCTGCGTCGCTATCAGCGGGAGTCTGCTACTCTGGAGCAGGCGATCAGCAACTCCGAGACTGCGCTTTATGCCCACCCGCAGTGGTTGATTACAGCACTTCGTCATGACTGGCCAGCATATTGGCAAAACATACTGAATGCCGGTAACCAGAAACCACCCATGTACCTGCGCGTCAATTTGCTAAAAATACCACGCGATGATTATTTGCGGGTATTGGCCGCCAGCAATATCGATGCAGTTCCGGTTGCCGGATTGGCCTGTGCGATCAGGTTGATGGTACCTGTAGACGTGGATGCCCTGCCCGGATTCGCGCAAGGACAGGTCTCGGTACAGGATATCGGGGCCCAGTATGCGGCAGCCCTGCTTGATTTAAAACCCGGACAACGGGTGCTGGATGCCTGCGCTGCGCCTGGTGGTAAATGTGCGCATATTTTGGAAACACAACCGGCACTGGCGAGTCTGACGGCGGTTGATCGGGACAAAACCAGACTGGAACGTTTGCGGGATAACTGTCGGCGGCTAGGCATATTGTTGGAGATTCACCATGCGGATGCCGGGGCAGCGGAACAATGGTGGAATGGTGTCCATTTCGATCGGATCCTGCTGGATGTGCCCTGCAGCGCAACCGGTGTAATCCGCAGGCATCCGGATATCAAAGTCTTGCGACAGGAACAAAGTATCGGCAACTATGGTGATCAGCAATACCGGCTGCTTGAATCAGCCTGGTCTATGCTGAAAACTCAGGGCCGGCTGCTTTATGCAACCTGTTCCCTATTATCTCTGGAAAATGACCAGCAGGTAGCAAAATTTCTTAAAAATTATCCTGACGCCAGCATTATCGATATGATACAGGATTGGGGAGTCAAAACCGGCTTCGGCTTACAGACTCTCCCGGGTATTGGCGACGCTGACGGGTTTTATTATGCTGTAATGGTGAAGCGCTAAAGTTTGTCGAGTAAGATGAATACGAATATTTACCGTTTGTTTACGCTGCTAGCTTGCCTGCTGGTGGCACACATCGCCCCGGCTGACGATATTGAAATCAGCTCCGCTACCAGCAGACTGGTGGCGGAGGCATATCAACTCGATGCCAGGATTGAATTCAATTTCGACGCCGAGGTGCTGGACGCCCTCGAACATGGCGTCTCCATTATCATCGACGTCATCATCTTGATTAAACGGGAACGCAACTGGCTCTGGGACCCGAAAGTCAAGGAAGAAGTCCTGAATTTCAAACTCGAACAACACCCTCTCAGCAACCTCTTTCTGGTTACGGAATTAGGCAGTGAAAACAGAAAACAATTTCCCACACTCGAGGAAGCCCTGGATTACCTTGGCGCTATCGAAGATCGCTTTCTCATCAACAGGACCGTGTTAGCCGATGATGAACATTATGTCGGCATGATCAAGGCGGAAGTGAATACTGAAACTCTGCCCGCTGTAATTCGCCCCGTCGCGACAGTATCGAAGAAATGGCAATTGGACAGCCCCTGGTTCGAATGGAGCATTAAAGAAAAATGAAATATTCCGGACGCCTGCTGTTAATCACAGGCTTGGCGCTGTTTGTTTTCATGCTGGCATCACTATTGATGATGAGCGATGCCTTACAGAATTCCGACCGCTTCGGCGAGGCCTATTCCGCTTTGCTGGCATTCAACACCATAGGGCTGCTGACGCTGGCTTTTTTAATTGCCATGAATTTACGGCAATTAATCCGCCAGGCGCGGCAGAAAGTAGCGGGAGTGAAGCTGACCATCAGAATGGTCGCCATTTTCACATTATTATCCGTCACGCCGGTTTTGATTCTGTATTATTTTTCACTGGACTTCCTGCACCGGGGCATCGACAGCTGGTTTGACTTGCGGGTGGAGCAAGCGCTGGATGATTCGCTGGAACTCAGCCGTATCTCCATCGAGATGCGCATGAAAGAATTGTCACGACAAACGGAACAATACGCCAGTGAAATCGCGCAACTCAATAACGCCGTGGTGCCGTTCGAGATCGATGGCTATCGAGAGCGAAGCGGCGCGGAAGAATTGACCTTGATGACAAAACAAGGAACTATCATAGCATCCAGCCTCGGCAACCCCGCCCGACTGGTGCCGGACCGCCCGGATGATTCGATTCTGTTCCAGCTACAACAGGGCAATAACTATAATTATATCGGGCTCGATACGACACGCAGCGCAGGCTTAACGATAAGAGTCGTAGTCAAAGTTCCCAAAACCGGCATTGAAAATGAAACCAGGATTCTACAGGCCTTGTATCCGATTACCGGCCGGATGGGCGAATTAGCTGATCGCGTGCAAACCGCCTATATCAAATATCAGGAATTGTCTTATTTAAAGGATGACTTAAAAAATGCATTTATCAGGACCCTGACGCTGGTGCTGTTATTCAGCATATTTTCAGTCGTCTGGGCGGCTTTTTATTCGGCACGGAATCTGGCCGCGCCCATCCGGGACCTGGTTGAAGGCACCCAGGCGGTTGCCAACGGCGACTACAACACACAAATCCCCGTGCCCAGCCATGATGAGCTGGGGTTCCTGGTTGCCTCTTTCAATGACATGACGCGCAAAATCGCGAAGGCCAGCGATGATGTCAGGCTCAGTCAACGGGAAGCGGAAGCGCAGCGCGCCTATCTCGAGGCCGTGTTAAGCCGGCTGTCATCGGGTGTATTGGTGCTGGACCAGAACAGGCAGCTCCGGACGGTCAACATCAGCAGCGGCAAGATTCTAGGTATCGAGGCGTGGAAATTACGCGATAAATCATTACCGGAACTGGCGCGCGAATTTACTTACCTCGAGCAAATGCTGAATACTATCAATTACCATATTGAGCGCGCCGTTGATTGGCGCGAACAGATCACTTTGTTCGGCATCAGCGGGCGGCAGATCCTGATGTGTAGCGGCACCTCTCTGTCATTAGTCGAAGGCAAGGAAATGGTTCATGTTGTCCTGTTTGACGATATCACCGCACTGGTACAAGGTCAGCGGGATGCCGCCTGGAGTGAAATGGCCAGAAGGCTGGCCCATGAAATCAAGAATCCGCTCACACCGATAAAACTGGCGGCGGAAAGATTACGGCATAAATATCTCCAAGTGTTATCACCTAATCAAACTGAAACCATGGACAAACTGACCAGGACCATAGTCTCCCAGGTGGAAACCATGAAGGATATGGTAAATGCCTTTTCCGATTATGCCCGCAAACCGGATCTCAAGACCATGGATGTCAATCTTAACTCCCTGATCGAAGAAGTAGTCGATTTATTCAGTAATCTTGACTCGCATGCGGAAATTAACATCCATCTGGATCAAAATTTACCGTTTATTAAAGCTGACCCCAGCCGCTTGCGACAGGTATTCAACAATATTATCAATAACGCCTTTGACGCCGCCGGTAAAGAGGGGCAAACTATTCTGGACATCAGCACTCGGCATGTCATGGACAAGGAAGTTGACTATATCGAAGTGGCGATTCGAGATTCTGGACCGGGCCTGTCTGAAGATATAATCAGCACTATATTTGAACCCTATGTTACGACAAAGAAAAAAGGCACAGGTCTCGGTTTGGCGATTGTAAAGAAAATCATCGAGGAACACGGCGGACTAGTTTTGCTGGAAAACAATCCCGATGGGCCTGGCGCCTGCGCCATAATCCGGCTACCCGTCGCGAAGAAAAATATTACCCAATTGCCACCACGGCTGGCAAAGGATGTGATATGAGCAATGCCAATATACTCGTGGTTGATGATGAACCTGAGATCTGCACACTCATTAAGGAAATTCTGGAAGATGAGGGATATGAAGTACATATTGTGGAAAATGCCGAACAGGCCCGCTTCGAAAAGGCTGAATTCAAGCCGGATTTAATCCTGCTTGATATCTGGATGCCCGATACGGATGGGATCACTCTGTTAAAAGAATGGAATCAAACGGGTCAGGCTCTCCCGCCGGTGATTATGATGTCAGGACACGGTACCGTGGAAACAGCCGTCGAAGCCACGCGTCTGGGCGCCTATGATTACCTGGAAAAACCGCTATCGCTGGCGAAACTTATATTGACGGTCAGACACGCCCTGGAAACGAACACTCTGCTGAGGGAAAATATCCGTCTCAAGCAATTCAGCATGCGCAGTGCCGAGATTATCGGCAAAAGTAAAGCGATTCGGAGCCTGAAGGAGCAATTGCAACGTATTGCAGGCCACAAGACACCGGTATTAATTTTCGGCGAAGCGGGTACCGACAAAGAGTCTATCGCCCGTTATCTGCATAACAACAGTCCACAGGCCGAAGGTCCCTTTATCTCAGTTGGCGTAGCTGCTTTAACAGCAAGCGGTTCTGCTGCCGAATTGTTTGGCAAGGAATCCGGCGGCAATGCCTATCCGGGTTATCTGGAAAAGGCGGCAGGCGGTACTTTATTCCTCAAAGATATCGCAGACATGGATTTAAATACCCAGGCTAAATTGCAAAGCGCATTGGAAAAGAACAGTTTTACAAGGATCGGCAGTATGCATCCGGTCAATCTCGATATCAGACTGATAGCCGCAACCCGCACGACGCTGGAAGATAAAATCAGAGATGGGTTCTTCCGCGACGATTTGTATTTTCAATTGAACGTCGTACCGATCAGAGTACCGCCAATCCGTGAACACTACGAGGATATACCGGAACTTCTGGAATACTATGTTAATTTCTTTGTTGAACAGGAAGGGTTATCCTACAAACATTTCACTACGGCTGCCCTGAACCGGTTAAGACGATATAGCTGGCCGGGCAATCTGCGCGAGTTAAAAAATCTGGTGCAGCGATTATTAATCCTCGGCGAGGCTGAATCTATTGATCTGCAGGAAGTGGAGATCGCACTGGGTGAACAGCATGACACCGAAACCGCGGAAAATCTTTACAATTTCGATATCCCACTACGACAGGCACGGGAACGTTTTGAGAAAGCTTATCTGGAACATCAATTGAAGCAACATCAGGGTAGCGTCAGCAAGATAGCCAAAATTGTTGGCATGGAACGCACGCATTTGTATCGAAAACTGAAATCCTTGAATATTGACATCAAAAGTTAGTCAAGGCAGTAACTTCAGCAACGCCTTCATCCGGGCAAACCCTGGTGCCGGACAATGAGCCGGACCGATGTGGAGAAATGGGATCGGATTTATCGGAGCGGGCCCGGACCTGAAGCACCTTCACTGGCCGCACCGATATTAACGGAAAATCTTCATCTGCTGCCGAAGTCAGGAACAGCCCTCGATGCCGCCTGCGGTTTGGGCGCGAATGCGATAGTACTTGCCAGACAGGGACTGGAAACTCACGCCTGGGACATATCAGAAAAAGCGTTGTTTCTTCTCAGCAAATCAGTGGCAAAGGAAAATCTAAACCTGATCACAACACAAAGGGATATCGTGTCACAACCACCTGCCACGGACACATTTGATGTAATCGTGGTGTCACGATTCCTGGACAGGTCAATAATCTGTCACCTGATTAATGCGCTGCGACAGGGTGGACTAATTTATTACCAGACTTTTATTAAAGATCAACGGGATGTCTATGGCCCCAGCAATCCGGCATACCGATTGGATGACAATGAATTACTACGGCTATTCAGCACGCTGCATCTCATTCTCTATCGCGAAGAAGGAACGATTGGTAATCTGAACACCGGCTTTCGTAATGAAGCGATGCTCATAGCCCAGAAGCGTTGAACAAATTGAACTGATTATATAGAAGTTAACAATAAACCGCCGACAGTCTGCAATCTATGCGCAGGCGATAACAATCGTTTAATAAACCTCAACGAACTGAACTTTTGCAGTTTGCGTTCCAGTTCCAATTCAAATTTATGGTCGAAAGGATTTTTGAATACCAGTTCATTCATGGTCAGGTTCTTATATATTGTACTATCCGGTTGCCCTAATTCCGGCACAAACATCCATTTTCTGCTCCGAGTGCGGCAACCATAACCAAAATTCCCGTGGTGCCAGCATGTATAGATGTTCATTGAATTATGCGCTCCGGTTTAATTATTCTTAATTGTTATCAACTGCAAGCCTAGTGCCTGGTTGAATTTGTTGTGCCTGAATCATTTAAAAGTGTGATCAACTTCAAATTCTTTTACACTGGATCATGAACTCAATCACAAAATGCCGTTTTTTACTTATAACGAAACAGTCCCACTTAAAGATGATGTGTATGAGATGCGGGGATGAATGTCGCAATACCAAGACAGTCAGATTTACCGCCTTTAGCGATTGTGGGCTTGTTTCGTAGTAGATTTGCCAACAAATAGGTATATTTCACAAAATTATGCCGGAAATCGAAAACCTTGAATCCATGCTGGCCAAAGGTCAAGACCATGCCTTGTTGAGATTTGCTCTGGGTAATGCCTTCATCAAATTCAAAAAATATACTCAGGCAATTGATCATCTGGCCAAAGCCGTGGAATATGATCCAGAATATTCCGCGGCCTGGAAGCTTTATGGCATTGCCCTTGCGGAAGCCGGCCAACAGGGAAAAGCAGCGTCTGTCTTTGAACAAGGAATTGCGGCAGCGGAGGGCAAGGGTGATATGCAGGCGGTCAGGGAAATGCGTATTTTTCTGAAACGGCTCAGGAAAAATTCAAAATACTCTGAGTAGGTTCCTCCTGGATTTGAAGATATTCCTTAGTTTAATTTCAATGTACCTATTAACTCGGTGACGTGCTGATAACCATGCCGTTGCAGATAGTCGGAGATACCCTGATTGATCGATTTGCAGACCAGCGGATCATAAAAAAGAGCCGTCCCGATGCCTACCGCGGTCGCGCCGGCGATAATAAACTCCAAGGCGTCATTCGCTGTCGTCACCCCGCCCTGGCCGATGATGGGAATCTTATGCGGCTTGCAGACACAATACACCTGGTGGACTTTGAGCAGGGCAATGGGTTTGATAGCCGGCCCCGATAATCCACCCTGGTTATTGCCCAGGATTGGTACCCTGTTGTCAATATCCACGGCCATTCCCATTAAGGTATTAATAACGGCAAACGCGTCAGTCCCGGCATCGATACAACATCTGGCATTCTCCGCGATGTCAGTCTGATTGGGGGAAAGCTTGGTGATCAGCGTTTTTTTCGTCACTTGGCGACATGCCTCCACCACTTTGGCCGACATATCCGGATAATTGCCGAACTGCACTCCACCCGCCTTGACGTTAGGACAGGAAATGTTGATCTCCATTGCATCGATCGGCGAATCGTCAAAGATCCGCGTGACCTCCGCATACTCCTCGATAGTGGAGCCGCTGATATTGGCAATGAACCGCGTCTCGGAGAAATCCAATATTGGCAGATAATTATCGACTACCGCCCTCGCCCCGGGATTCTGCAAGCCGATGGAATTCAACATACCCATATAGGTTTCCGCGATCCGATGTGGTTCGTTGCCGAGCCGGGGTTCCAGCGTGGTGCCCTTAAGGCAGATTGCGCCGACGTCCATATTAGAGAAGCCTTTGACACGGGTATATTCTTCGCCGAACCCGACACAGCCTGAAAGTAGGACTAAAGGCGTGTTGAACTTCAAACCTTGGAAATCCAATTCGAGTAATTGTTTTTGTTCGTTATTCATGGGACTTTGGTGTATTATACACCTAATTATACACATCAGATGAATTCATGCGAACAAACATTGTATTAGATGATGAGCTGGTAGCACAGGCCTTCGCCGTCACCGGTATCCGGACCAAGCGGGAACTGATCCGCACGGCACTGCAGGAACTCATACGCGTGCGAAGAAAGAAAGATCTGTTAGAACTTACTGGAAAAATCGAATTCGCTGAAGATTTCGATCATAAACAACTCAGGGAACTGAGACATGGTACTGATTGATACCTCCGTCTGGATCGTTCTCTTCCGCGACAAAACCGGAAATGAAAAACAAAAACTAAGTTCATTTATCAGGAATCAGGACGTCGTCCTCACGCGGTTTAATCAACTGGAATTGTTACAAGGTTGCAAGGACGAACACGAGTGGTCCTTGCTATACGAGTATCTCCTGAGCCAGGAATATCTTGAAACTAAAGAGTCAACATGGGCCGGAGCAGCCCGTATCTATTTTGAACTCAGGCGCGCAGGCAAAACCGTTCGTAGCCCTATTGATTGTTGTATTGCGCAACTCTCCCTTGAGAACGATGTGCCTCTATTACATCGTGACTCTGATTTTGAAATAATTGCCTCCATCCGGCCGCTCAGGCATATTAATATTAACAACTGATATTTATATCAGAAGTATAAAACTTCTGCTGATTTGCAAGCTCTTCTACATGGGACCCGGGACGACACCAGGGAGTGAGGAGGCAGGACGAAGTCCGGAACCGGGATCGAGAAGGGTGGGGATGATTGCAAAAAGAGGTTGGGGATTCATTTTGATAGACTCATTTCGCTCTTTCCATATTCCAATATACTTAACTAACTTCTATTTTTAACTTTAAACTTCCCTCATGTTTCACGTGGTCCTGTTCGAACCTGAAATCCCGCCCAATACCGGTAATATTATACGCCTCTGTGCCAATACGGGAACCAACCTGCATCTGATTCAACCACTGGGATTCGACATGGATGATCGGAAACTGAAACGCGCAGGGCTTGATTATCATGAATGGGCCAGCGTCCGGCAACATGATGATCTTGCTGCATTTGCGACTGCAATCCAGCCCAGGAGAACCTTTGCGTTTACAACCAGGGGTAAAATCCTTTATACGGAGATTCAATACCAGGCTGACGATGTATTCCTGTTCGGACCGGAATCGCGAGGACTGCCCGGGCACATTTTGGACAGATTTCCTGTCGAATCAAGGATCAGGCTGCCGATGCACAATCAAAGCCGGAGTTTGAATTTATCGAATGCGGTCGCCATCGTGGTTTATGAAGCCTGGAGACAATTGGGATTTGTCAGCCGTTTATAACCCGATCAGGCGCTTGTATTCAAGATTTAAGGACCCAGCGTTGCCGAAGTCATCACACTTCTTGACACGTATATCACATCGCCGGGACTGCCCTTAGTGGCTGTTGCGATGAGGTTGTTAACTGTATAGCTATCAGGCCCTTCGCTGATAGCCGTGGCAGTACAGGTCACAGTGACGCTAAAGTCACCGATGGTGAACGTGCTTGAGGTACAACTCGAACCATACAAGGCCTTGTGGATACCCCACTCCATCCCGCTTTTGGCGGCAAACCAAGCCTGTATGCCCAGATACGAAACCGATGAGCTTAAGGCCGCCGTCGTCACTTGCGTAGACATATAAACACCGATCAACGCGAATAACACCAGCACAACTACTGCGATAATCGCGACAAACCCTCGTTGCAGGCGACGGAGCATCTTCATGGAACGTTGGTTACGTGGATCTGTTGCAGCAACGACACGCTTTCTCCTGATACCGCATCGGTGACTTCTATATTGATCGTCAATATGCCGAACCTTGTCCATGTCGGATTTTCAAAACTGATGTCACAACCAGTCACCTGATC
>Ga0209640_10004599_pt1 | contig 12088 bp, 8 predicted proteins | sample RifCSP10_1_FD_184018 | JGI IMG/M metagenome (GOLD analysis project Ga0209640, IMG submission 184018) | Soil microbial communities from Rifle, Colorado - Rifle CSP2_sed 10_1 (SPAdes) (version 2) | ecosystem: Environmental > Terrestrial > Deep subsurface > Rock core/Sediment | place: Rifle... | reverse complement strand
TCGAAGACGATCCCCTCCTCGATCAGCAGGAGGCGCTGGCGCGGAGCACCGTCGAAGCTCGCCCGCGCGCTCACCTCGCCGAGCGCGTTGACCACTCTCTGCCACGGCACACGGCTCCCGTCGGGCAGCGCCGCGAGCGCGTAGCCGACTTGGCGGGCGCGGCCGGCGAGGCCGGCGAGCTCCGCGATCTGACCGTAGGTCGCGACGCGGCCGCGCGGAATGCGCTCGACCGCACGCCAGATGCGCTGCCACCGACCAGCCGGGCCGGTCACGGTACGGCGGCCGGGCCCTCGAATGATTCGAGCAGCTCGAGCTTGCGCCGGAGGAGCGCCTCCGGAGTCTCCGGGCTTTCCCCACCGAGGAGCGCGGCGCGCAGCCACGAGCCGTAGAGCGGATTGGGCAGCACGAACCAGCTGGTACCGAAGCGCTCCGCGACCGCGTCGGCGCGAGCGCGACGCTCCGCGATCGACGCGTCGCGAACGCCGGCGAGGAAATCGTTGAGATCGTCGCCGATCAGCAGGAGCACGCGGTGGTCGCGCGCGATTTCGGCGAAGCGTCCCGTCTTCTCGCTCTTCCACTCCGGCTTCTCGCCGCGCAGCAGAACGACGTCGACTTCCTCGTCGAGCGGAAATCCGGCCGCGCGCAGGTTGCGACGCGTCGCCGCCTCGAACGGCGCGTCGCGGTTGGTGACGTAGAAGACGCGTACTCCGCGCGACGAGGCGAGGCGAGTGAACTCGAGCGCTCCGGGCAGCGGTTCCGCGCTCGCCGCTTCGACCCAGGCGGCCCAGATCGCAGCGTCGAAGCTGCGGCCCTCGCGGGCCATCCGGCCTTCGAACGGACCGTTGTCGAGCGTCGTCTCGTCGACGTCGGCGATCACCGCCGGCGGCAGCGACGCGGCCTCGGCACCCTGCCCGAGCGCGCTCCACGCCGGATCCGCGAGCGCCGCCTCGAGAGCGCGCTCGGCCGCCGCGAAGACCGCGCGCCGGATTTGCCGCGCCTCCTCGGCGGTCTGGCTCCAGAGCAGAGAGTCGATCGTTCCGGCGACCGCGGGAGGAGGCGGAGCCGGTGGCGCTGCGGCAGGCGGTGCCGCAACCGGCGCGGACCGGCAGGAAACGGCCGCCAGCATCAGGACGATCGTCGAGCAAACCCGGAGAAAGGGGATTGGTGGAGCTGAGCGGGATCGAACCGCCGACCTCTTGAATGCCATTCAAGCGCTCTCCCAGCTGAGCTACAGCCCCACCGGCGGTCGCGGGAGTCTATGGCAAGGCGCGGCGGCTCGACAAGCTCGCGCGCGTCTCAACGGCGCTTCGCGCCCGGCAGCGGCGCGACCGTCTCCTCGTCCCGCGGCACTTCCGCCAGGTTCGCGGGCGAGGCGGATCCGAGACGCGCCGCGACCGCCGCGCGCAGCGCCTCGACGCCGCGCCCGGTGGCCGCCGAGACCGCGAGCTCGTCGCGCCCGACCGCGGTCGGGGCGACGAGCCGGTCGACCTTGTTGAGAACGGTGACGATGCGCTCCGCGGCCACGCCGAGCTCCGCCAACACTTCTTCGGCGACTCTCTTTTGCTCCTCCCAACGCGGATGCGCGCGGTCGACTACGTGGAGCACGAGGTCGGCGGCAACGACCTCTTCGAGCGTCGAGCGGAAGGAGGCGACCAGATGATGAGGCAGCTTGCGAATGAAGCCGACGGTGTCGACGAAGACCGCCACCGCGCCAGGGGCGACCTTGCCGCGCCGCAACCGGGAGTCGAGCGTCGCGAAGAGCCGATCCTCCGTCAGCGTCGCGTCCGCGGTCAGGCGGTTGAAGAGCGTCGACTTGCCGGCGTTGGTGTAGCCGGCCAGCGCGACCACCGGCACGCCCTGGCGGCCGCTCCGCTGCACCGTTCTCATCCGCTCGATCCGCCCGAGCTCACGCTCGAGCTTGGCGATGCGCCGGCGCAGGATGCGGCGGTCGGCTTCGAGCTGCGTCTCGCCCTCGCCGCCGCGCACGCCGATGCCGCCCACCTGCCGCGACAAGTGTCCCCACCGCCGCGCGAGCCGGGGCAGCTCGTAACGAGCGCGCGCCAGCGCGACTTGGGTGCGCGCTTCCCGGCTGCGCGCGCGCTGCTCGAAGATGGTCAGGATGAGCCCGCTGCGATCCAGGACCTCGACGCCCAGGACCTCGGAGAGGTTCTTGGACTGGCTGCCCGTCAGGTCGTCGTCGACGATCGCGAGGTCGGCCGCGAGCTCGCGCAGCTCGCTGGCGATCTGCTCCGCCTTGCCGCGACCGATGAGCAGCTTCGGGTCGGGCGCCGGACGCGACTGCAGGGCCCGGCCGACCGCCTCCGCGCCGGCCGTGTCGGCCAGGGCGGCGAGCTCGTCGAGATGCTCCTCGACGTCGAGCGCCGTGCGCCCGGGCAGGACGAGGCCGATCAGGTAGGCGCGGCGGCGGCGGGGGCGAGGAGTAGTGCGGTCTTCGGGGTGCGCGGACTTCATCCGATGAAAGAATACCGGAGTATGGAGCCGGCTTCGCCACCCGATTCTTCACGGCCCATTTCGCCGCGAGCTCTGGGTCGCGTCGCCCGCATCGCGCTGATCGCGGTGGCCCTGGCCGCCGCCACGGCACTGCTGTGGCCGAAGTCGCGCGCTGCGGACTCGCGCTCCCCGGGCGGTTTTCTCGTCGACGGCGGTGGCCGTCCCGTCGCGCTCGCGCGCGAGCTCGGGCCGGTCACGCTGATCCACTTCTGGAGCACTTGGTGCCCGCCCTGCCTGACCGAGCTCCCCGAGCTCGTGCGTTTCGCGAGCGAGAGCCCGGAGCCGCGCTTGCGCGTGCTCCTGGTCGCCGTCGGCGACGACCCGGAGGCGGCGCGCCGCTTCCTCGGCACCGACGAGCTGCCGCTGCTCTTCGACCCGGCCTGGGAGGTCGCGCACCGCTTCGGCACGCGATTGCTCCCGGAAACCCACGTCCTCGTCGGCGGCCAGGTGGTGCAGAGCTTCATCGGCGCCACGGCGTGGGGCGACCCCGCGGTCCGCCGCGAAGTTCAGAAATGGATCGCGAGCCCGGCGAGCGCGGAGCCGTAGGAATTGGTCTCGTCGAAGAAGACGTAGTGGAAGTCGATCTCGGCGATGAACGACAGGCGCGGCGAGAAGTCGAAGTCGCCGGCCAGTCCCGCCGTGATGCCGACCGCTTCTTCTCGTTCCCGCCCGCCCACGAGCAGATCGGCGTCGAGCCGATAGCCGCCGACGCCGACGAAGATTCCGAAATCGTAGGCGGCCTGCCGGAAGCGGTACTCGCCGGCGATGGTCGCGAACTCGATCTCCGTGCTGCTGCGTCCCGATGCGATCTCCTCGTCGTCGAGATCGAGCCGCCCGACGCGCAAGGTCGTCCAGGTGAGGTCGTCGGTGAGCACGCCGAAGCCGAGCTGGAGCGCCGAGTGATCGAAGGTCCTCTCGCCCTTGGAGTCGAAGGCGCCGGTCAGCCCGCCGAGGGCCGAGACGGTGAAAAGGCCGCGCTCCTGGGCGCCGACCGAGCCCGCCGCGAGCGCGCTCCACGCCGCCGCTGCGATGATCCAGGACCTCTTCACGAGCGCCTCCCGGCGAGATCCGCCGAATGGCGCGCGAGTCTAGCACCGCGGATTTCCGTCTCTTGGAGGCGATGCACGATCGCACGCCCCTCGCCCGCTCCCTGGCCGCCCTCGTGCTCGACCACCTCTTCCCGCGCTTCTGCCTCGGCTGTGGCACGCGGCTCGCGGGCGGGACGTCGCCCCTGCTGCTCTGCCCGCCTTGCCGCGGACGGCTCGAGCGCGTCGACCCGCGCTCGACCTGCTCGGGCTGCGTCCGGCCGCTGCCGGCCGGCCGGCTCTCGCAGCCGCGCTGCCTCGACTGTCTGCGCGATCCGCCCCCCTTCGACCGGCTCGTCGCGGTCTGGCGCTATCGACCGCCGCTCGATCGCGTGCTGTGGGCGTTCAAGTTCGGCCGGCTCGACTTCCTCGCCGACGCGCTCGTTGCCGAGGCGCTCGCTCTCAGCTCGGGCGCGCCACTCGAAGGCGCTGCCGGGTACGTTCCGATACCGCTCGCGCCGCCGCGGCGGATCGTCCGCGGTTTCAATCAAGCCGAGCGCATCGCGCGCGCGCTCTCCCAACGGCTCGGACCGCCGTGTCGCGAGCTGCTCGTGCGACCGGGCTGGCGGGCGACGCCCCAGCGGCGGCTGGGTCGCCGGCAACGGCGCTCGAACCCGGACGTACGCTTCGTCGCCGGGCGCCGCGGGGCGTTCGACGGACCGCTGGCGCTGATCGACGACGTCGTGACGACCGGTTCGACCCTGCGCGCCGCCAGCGCCGCCCTCCGACGAGCCGGCTGCGATCGGCTCTTCGCCTGGGTGCTCGCCGCCACGCCCGCGGACGGGCCGGTGCCGGGCTCGCCGCCGGCTTCCGACTCTCCTTGACAGCCCTTGCCGGGGTCCCTAAACTCGCACTCTGATGGGCGGTGCAGCTCCCACCCGCCGGATTCGATCCGGGCGCACGGGCGTACTCGTCGCCCTGAGCGTCGCTTTGTGGTCGGCTCCGCTAGCCGCCGAGGGCGCACCCGGGGTTTCCGGCCGCGTCGTGCGCGGTCTCGATCCGGTTCCGAACGCCATCGTCTACGCCTATCAGGTCGTCGAGCGGAGCTACCGAAAGGTGGCCACCGACCGCTCGGGCGAGTTCCTCTTCGAGCATCTACCGGCCGGCCTCTACAAGATCGTGGCACACAAGGTCGGTGTGCCGCCGGCCGTGCTGGTTCTCGCCCGCCGGACGGCCGAGGAGGCACAGTACGTTCAGGTCGAGCTCGCCCACGACGCCGCCCAGCTCGCGGACGACGACGACTACTGGTCGGTGCGCTCGGAAATCCCCTCCGACGTGCTGCGTGATCTCGAGCCGGGAGCCGTCTCGCTCGCGGGTCACCAACTCGCTCCTACGCGCTCGAGCTTCCAAGGCGGCGTCGTCGCGCGCGCCGGCGTGCAGGATCTCGGTCCCGAAGTGCTCGCCGAGGTCTCGGGTGCGCAGCTCGATCTCAATGGCAAGTTCGGCGCCCTGCGGGTCGACTTCGAAGGTGAATTCCAGAGTCTCGTTTCGAGCTCGAAGAGCCGCGGACTCTTGCTCGCCGACGACGTCAACGGACACTCCTCTGCGTTCCGTTTCGACTTGACGAGCGGGCAGGCCGGCCGGCTCGGAATCACCGGCCAGCAACACGAGCGCCTGGTCGGCGACGGCAGCGAACTCGAGCCGCTCGATTACTCGAACTTCGAGCTGCGCTACGTCAACAGCTTCGGTAGCGACGAACGCACGACCGACGTCTCGGCCCGGTACCTCGACGAGAGCGGGCTCAACGCGAGCAACCGCCTGGCACCGCTGTCGCTGCCGCGCGCCTCGCGCCTGCTCACCATCCAGGGCAGCTACGCTCAGTTGCTCGGCGACCGTGGCCGGATTAGCGCCGGCATCCGCTACCGTGCCGCCGAGCGGCAGGCCGCGCGCCTCCCCACGGCCGGCGAGATCGAGCGCTATCTCGACCTGTGGTCGCGCGGCGAGATCGAGGCCAACTCGGCCCTGGTGCTCGAATACGGGCTCTTCTCGACGATGCGCGACGGCAGCGTCTCGCTGCTGCCGCGCGGCGGATTCGTGCTCCACCTGGGACCGAGCTGGCAGGCCTCGCTCGCGGCCAGCCATCGCTTCGTCGCGACCCCAGACGATCCGCTCGACGGCGACTTCACGCCGCTCCTCTTCCAGGGCGTGCTGGCCTGCGAGGACGCCGACGCGCCTTGCTACGAGGCGCAGCTCATTCGAGGCGACGGCGAGGACAACAGCTTCCGGCTGCGCAGCTCTTGGCGCGAGTTCGATCGCACGATGCGTCTGTTCCTGCGCGACGACTTCTACGCCGGCAGCGAGGGCATCTTCTTCGTGCCCGGCGACAGCTTGCCGGAGTTCCAGGCCACGCTGCGCCGCCGGCTCGGCGACGTCGTCGTGGCGAGCTGGAACTCGAGTTACGCGAGCGGAGGCGGCGGAATCTACCGCGCGGCGAACAACCGCATCTACGAGAACGAGGTCGTCTACCTCTCGGCGTCTCTCGACACGACGATCGAGCCGACGGCGACCGGCGTCTTCCTCGCTTTCCAGCGCGTCGAACAGAACCTCGAGCCGATCCGGCGTCCGGGTCGCCGCCCTCACGCCCCGGCCTCGGCCGACCTCGAGCGGCTCGAGCTGAGCTTTTCGCAGGATCTCTCGATGCTGTTCGACCTGGCAACCAGCTGGGCCGTCCGGGTCGGCATGGAGGTCGTTCGCGGCGATACGTTGCTCGAGCCTCTGGCCGATCCCGACGAGCTCCGCCGCCGGCTGACGACGAGCGTCGCGGTCCGCTTCTGATCTCTCTTCTCTCCGGCAGCGAATCGACGAACGCTCCGTTCGCCGAGCGCGTCCCGATCTCCGAATCCAGAATTCCGTATCGAATCCAAGAATTTCGAGTGGCGTGCGCCAAGTACTGGAAAACACGGTCCCTTAGCGCATGATTCAGCCCGCCGGACGCGGCACGGATTCTGCTATCCGACAGATCGAGGTGAAGAACTCGGGGGTCCTCAGTTCGGCCATTGCCCGGCGTTTCGGCCGCACGGCTCTGCTCCTGCTGACCGCGGCGCTGATCGTGCTCGGGACGCACGCGTTCCGACAGAAGCTCGATTCGTTCCAGCCGCTCGGCTTCGATCCCGTCGCGAGCGCCGGATCGTGGACCGTGCGTTCGCTGCGCGGCGACGCCGCGGGCGATCTGCGCGTCGGAGACCAGATCGTGCTGGTCAACGGTGTCGAAGCCGGCCGCATCGACGACCTCCGCCGCCTGCTCGGAGCCGCCGCCGAGACGCAGATCGTCGTGCTGCGCGGCGACCGGCTCGAATCGGTCGTCTACCGGCGGCCGCCGCTCGACCTCGACCTGCCCTGGCTGGCTCTGGCGGCGCTCGGCATCGTCTATCTCGCCGTCGGCCTCTACACGCTCTGGCGCACGGAGAGCGGCACGCTCTTCTTCCTCTGGTGCCTCGCGTCGGCGGCGCTCTACGTCTTCTCGCCGGTGTTTCCGGTCGATCGATTCGGGGCCTGGACCTTTACCGGCGATCAGCTCGCGCGGCTCCTGCTGCCGCCGCTGACGCTCCACCTCTTCCTGAGCATCCCCGATCCCGGGCGGGTGCGACGCAGCGCGATCGCGCTCCTCTACGCACCCGCGGCCGCGCTCGCCGCGATACAGCTCGATCTCGTTCTGCGCGGCGCCGACAGCCTCTTCGGCAGGCCGACCCGCAACCTGCTCGCCGCGCTCGATCGCATCGAGATCCTGCATCTCGCGGTCTTCGCGATCCTGTCGGTGATCGTGCTCGCGAGGAAGATCCGCGGCGCCACGTCGTGGGAGCAGCACCGGCAGCTGCTCTGGCTGGTGGTCGGAACCGCGGGCGGCTATCTGCCGTTCCTCCTGCTCTACGCCTTGCCGTTCCTGGCCGGAAGACGCCCGGGAGAGCTGCTCGCGACGCTCGCGGTCCTGCCGCTCGTCTCGGTGCCGTTGGCCTTCGGCTGGGCCGTCTTGCGCTATCGGCTCTGGGATCTCGGGCTCATCGTCCGCAACGGGCTGACGCACGCGCTCACGCTGGTCGCCGGAGTCGGCACGTTCGCGCTCGTCGACCTCGCCCTGCGGCGCGCGGTTCCCGAAGATCTCTCGTTCACGCGCGATCTGCTCACCTTCTTCGGCGGCCTGGCCATCGTGGGTCTCGTGGTCCCGGCCCATCGGCGGATACAGGGCGTACTGGAGCGGATCCAGTACGGGCGCCGATTCGGGCGACGCCAGGGTCTGGCCTGGCTCGGTCAGGAGCTCCTGCGCGAGCGCGACCTCGATCGGCTTTGCGAAGCGTTGCTCGCCGAGATGGAGCACGCGCTCGAGCTCGACCGGGTGAACCTGCTGCTCGTGCAGAGCGGCGCTCTCGTGGCGGTGCGCCCCGAGCCTCGCTTGACGGGGCCCGCGCCGCTCGCCGAGCTCGCGGACCGCTATTGGCACGGACGCTTCGAGACCCTGACGGGCGTCGCCTTGCCCGGCAGCGCGGCGGGCGTGGACCAGCGCCTCTACGCCGCGGGCTATCGTTACGTCTTCCCGCTCGCCGTGCGCGACGCGAAGGTCGGCGTCGTCGTGACCGGCTTGCGCGACGTCGATCAGCCCCTCGACAGCGACGATGTCGCGCTCATCCGAGTGCTGCTCGATCAAGCCGCGCTCGCGATCGAGAACGCCCAGCTCCTCGACCAGGTGCAGCGCCAGCTCGAGCTGGTGGTCTCTCTGCAGCAGCACAGTGAAGGCATCCTCGAGTCCTCGCCCGCCGGCATCGCGGTTCTCGACGCCGAAGAGCGGGTGGTGACGGCGAATCTCGCCTTCGCGGCGCTCGCCGGACGCAGCCGGCCGGAGCTCCTGGGCCGCCGGCTCGCCGACGTCCTGCCCCTCGGCGAGCTGCCAGCGCCCGGACAACACGGAGTCGCCAAGGCGTCTCGCGACGCCGAGGGTCGGCCGCGCCACCTCGAGGTCAGCGTCGCTCGCCACCAAGCCGAATCGGCTCAGGGGCGCCGCGTGCTGGTGGTTCAGGACGTCACCGAACGCGTGGCGATGGAAGCCGCGCTCAAGGATCAGGACCGGCTGGCGTCGCTCGGGGTTCTCGCCGCCGGCGTCGCGCACGAAGTGAATACGCCGTTGACCGGCATCTCGTCCTACGCCCAGCTGCTGCTCGCGGAGACCGAAGTCGGCGACCCGCGGCGGGCGCTGCTCGAGAAGGTCGAGAAACAGACCTTCCGCGCTTCGCGGATCGTCTCGAACCTGCTCGAGTTCGCGCGCGCACCGGGCCGCGAACGCAAGCCGCTCGACCTCGGCGCCCTGATGAGCGACACGGCCGATCTCCTGCACGAACGGCTGGCCGCCAAGCGCGTTCGGCTGCAATGGCGGACACCCGCCGATCCGGTCCGGGTGGTGGGCAGCGAGGGCGAGCTGCAGCAGGTCTTCACCAACCTGATGATGAACGCGATCGACGCCATGTCCCCGAACGGCGGCGGCACGCTGACGCTCGAGCTGGCGCGCGCGGGAAGCCTGGCGCGAGCGTCGGTCGCCGACGACGGGCCGGGCATTCCGGCCGCCGATCGAGAGTCGATCTTCCAGCCGTTCTTCACCACCAAGCGCGGCGCGGGCGGGACCGGACTCGGGCTGTCGATCTGTATGGGCATCGTCGAGCAGCACGGCGGCACGATCGGCTTCGAGAACCTCGACTCCCGTGGCTGTCGCTTCACGGTCGAGCTGCCGCTCGAAACCGGAAATCCCGCCGAGCCGCGATGAACATCCTCGTCGTCGACGACGAAGAAGTCCTCCAAGACGTCCTCGGTCTCTTGCTCCGCAAGCAGGGTTACCGGCCGATCGCCGCCCGCAGCGGGGAAGAGGCGCTGATGATCCTCGAGAGGGAGCCGGTCGACCTCGTCCTGCTCGATCTGATGCTGCCCGGCATGTCGGGCATGGAAGTGCTGCGCCAGGTGCGCCAGCGCGATCCCGACCAGGTGATCATCGTGATCACGGCCTTCTCGTCGATCGAAGGCGCGATCGCGGCGATGCGCGAGGGCGCTTTCCACTACATCCCGAAGCCGTTCAAGAACGACGAGGTTCTGCTCACCATTCACAAGGGGCTCGAGCAGCGGCGGCTGACCAGCGAGAACCGGCAGCTCAAGGAGCAGCTCGAGCGCCGCTACGGCTTCGACAACATCATCGGCAAGAGCGCTTCGATGCAGCAAGTCTTCGAGCTCGTCCGGCTGGCGGCGCCCTCGAAGAGCAATATCCTCGTGCTCGGCGAGAGCGGCACCGGCAAGGAGCTCGTCGCCAAGGCCATCCATCACCACAGCCGCCGCGCCGGCGGACCGTTCGTCACCGTCAACTCGGGATCGATGCCGCCCGACCTGCTCGAGAGCACGCTCTTCGGCCACGTCAAGGGCGCGTTCACCGGTGCGATCACCACCAAGAAAGGCCTTTTCGAGGTCGCCGACGACGGTTCGATCTTCTTCGACGAGATCGGCAACATCCCGCTCGAGACCCAAGCCAAGCTGCTGCGCGTGATCCAGGAGAAGGAGTTCATGCGTCTGGGCGGAGTCGACACCATCCGGGTCGACGTGCGGATCGTCGCCGCCACCAACGCCGATCTCGACCGGCTGGTCGCGAGCGGCGCCTTCCGCGAGGATCTCTACTACCGGCTCAACGTCATCACCATCCACTTGCCTCCGCTGCGCGAGCGCACCGAGGACATCCCACCGCTCGCGCGTCACTTCCTCCAGGTCTATTCGGAGGAGAACGGCAAGAGCGTGACCGAGATCTCGCCCGGTGCTCTGCAGCGCCTGATGGAGTACCGCTGGCCCGGCAACGTGCGCGAGCTCGAGAACGCCATCGAGCGCGCCGTCGTCCTCTCGACCTCGGGGCTGGTCGACTTCGGCCTGCTGCCGCCGGCGGTGCGCAACGGCGCCTCGAGCGGAGCGCACCCGATCGTCGCCGCCCTGCCCGAGCCCGGCCTCTCGTTCTGGGACGCCATCAGCTCCTACGAGCGGCAGCTCATCATCCGGGCGCTGCGCTCCGCGGGCGGGGTGCAGAAGCGGGCCGCGGAGCTGCTGCAGATCAAACCGACCACGCTGCACGAGATGATGAAACGGCTGTCGATCAGCGCCGAGTCGGTCAACACCCCGGTCGGCTGACCGGTTTGGCGAAACGGAGCGGATCGGGTATCCTTTGCCGTTCCGGTCGCCGCCCGCACCGGAAACCACGAGGAATCGCGAAATGAAGAACGGCATCCATCCAGAGCTCTACGTCGTCACCGCCGTGTGCGCGTGCGGCAACACCTTCGAGACCCGGTCGACGAAGAAAGAGCTGCGGCTCGAGATCTGCGGCGCCTGCCATCCCTTCTTCACCGGCAAGCAGAAGCTGATCGACTCGGCCGGCCGCGTCGAGCGCTTCAATCGCCGCTACGGCAAGTCGGCTTAGCTGCAACTCTCCCATCGAGGCCCCGGACGTGGCCCGGCCGTTCGCCGGTCGGCCCCCGGGGCCTTCGATTTCGAGGTCCGGCCGTGATCGATCAGCTCCAGCGTCTCGAGGCCACGCACGCCGAGCTCAGCGATCGGCTCGCCTCCCCGGCGGTCCACGCCGACCCCAAGCTGCTGCGCGAAACGAGCAAGGCCCTGGCGGAGATCGAGCCCGTCGTCCGCCTCTACCGCGCCTATCGCGAGCTCGAGCTGCGGCTGGCGGAAGCGCGTGCCCTGCTCGACGCCGAGTCGACCGACGACGAGCTCCGGGCGCTGGCGACCGACGAGGCGCGTGAGCTCGCGCCGCAGCTGGCCCGACTCGAGCAAGAGCTGCGCGGCGCCCTCGTTCCGAAGGATCCCAACGCCGAGCGCAACGTCGTGCTCGAAGTGCGCGCCGGCACCGGCGGCGACGAAGCGTCGCTCTTCGCCGCCGAGCTCTTCCGCATGTACGCGCGCTATGCCGAACGGCGCGGCTGGCGGATCGAGATCCTCGACCTCTCGGAATCGGAGGCGGGCGGCGTCAAGGAAGTCTCGGCGATCGTCGAGGGCCGCGGCGCCTGGAGCCGGCTGAAGCACGAAGGCGGGATCCACCGCGTGCAGCGCGTGCCTTCGACCGAGGCCTCCGGCCGCATCCACACCTCGGCGGCGACCGTCGCGGTGCTGCCCGAAGCCGAGGACGTCGAAGTCGAGCTGCACGAAAAAGACCTGCGCGTCGACCGCTATTGCGCCTCGGGGCCCGGCGGTCAGGGCGTCAACACGACCTACTCGGCCGTCCGCATCACGCATCTGCCGACCGGCATCGTGGTGACCTGTCAGGACGAACGGAGCCAGATCAAGAACCGCGAGAAGGCGCTGCGCGTGCTCAAGAGCCGACTGCTCGAGCGCGAGCAGCAGCGCGCGGGGGCCGAGCTCGCCGCCGAACGCCGGCGCATGGTCGGCAGTGGCGATCGCTCCGAGAAGATCCGCACCTACAACTTCCCCCAGAACCGCGTCACCGATCACCGCATCGGCCTGACGCTCCACCAGCTCGC
>Ga0209640_10004598_pt1 | contig 12088 bp, 7 predicted proteins | sample RifCSP10_1_FD_184018 | JGI IMG/M metagenome (GOLD analysis project Ga0209640, IMG submission 184018) | Soil microbial communities from Rifle, Colorado - Rifle CSP2_sed 10_1 (SPAdes) (version 2) | ecosystem: Environmental > Terrestrial > Deep subsurface > Rock core/Sediment | place: Rifle... | reverse complement strand
CGTCGTCCGCTTCCCGCTCGTAGACGAACATGTCGGTCGCGGAGCGGATGAAGTCGGATCCGACCCAGGTGTGGGGCATGTCGCCGATGAAGCGCGGGGCGGCCGCGTCCCGGCCGACGACCTCCGCCCAGTGGTTCCAGGCGGCGGGCCGCCGGTGCTGGAAGAACCAGTCGAGCAGGCGGTGCGCGCGCCGTCGCTCGCCGAGACGGATGAACGTCCCGACGGTCCTCAGCTCGTACGGCGTGTAGACGTCCCAGTCCGAACCCTGCATCCGCACTTCGGCACTCCGCCAGTAGCGTTCGAACGTGCTCCGGAGCGCGGAATCGAGCCCGCCCGGCAGCGCGCCGCCCGGCGTGACGCCGACGGTGGTCGACGTCGCGTCGAAATCGCCGAGTTCCACCGATCCCGGAAGGTAGTCCACGCCGTGCAGCGCCATGCTCGCGCGGAGTGATGCGACGAGGTCGGCGCGGAACTCGTCGCGTATGGCGGCGAGCCGGGCGCGATCCGTCTCCAGCCCCAGCGCGGCGGCCGCATCCACGGCATCGGCCAGCCCGCGCAGCGCGAAGAAGTCGTCCCAGTACGAGTGCATCGGCTTCGCGGAATAGCCCTCGTGACTGATCGACTGCGGCAGCAGCCCGCGGTACGCGCGCTTGTCCGGCGCATCGTACTCGGCGGTACGGCGGGTGAGACGGAGGGAGTCGATGTGCCGCGCGGCGGCCCGCACGTGCGGCCACATGCGCGCGAGGAAGTCACGGTCTCCCGTGTGCCGGAAGTACTCCGTGATCAGGTAGATCAGCTGGCCGTGACTGTCGTGCTCGGGAACCGGGTCGGCGCCCCGCCGGTCCACGCAGCACGGGACCTTGCCATCCGGATACTGGAAGGGGGCGTACCACTCGATGAAGTCGCGCACGGCATGCGGGTGACCGAGGCGCAGCAGCGCCGCCGATGTCAGTGAGCCGTCCCGGATCCAGGAGCGCTCGTAGGACCGCGAGCCCGGCTGAATGGCCGGCCCATCCTGGTTGACCAGGATCCAGGCCAGATTCGAGCGCACGGCTTCCGCGATGCGGCCGCCCCTGCCGGGCAGCCGCAGCGTGAAACGGTCGAGCGCGGACGCCCACCGATCCGCGGTCGCGGCCAGGCTGACGCGGGCCCGCTCCGCTGCCCGTGCAGGCGGCAGGCCCGGTGGGGGCGGTATCGAGGCCGGATGGAACGGCACCGCGAGCACGACGTCCGCAGAGTCGCCGGGCGCGAGCGACAGCGGGTACGCCAGCGCGGCGGAGGCGAAGCCGTTCGGGTCGGTGATGCGGGTGGCGGTGGGCAGCGCTCCTCGCGCGAGCCCGTTCACGACGTCGCCCTGATCGAGCGTCGCCGCTCCGAACGCGCCGGGTCGTGTCACCGGTACCAGACGGCGGCCGTCCGCTAAAATCATCCCGCCCTCGAGCGCGACGTCGGTCAACGACGCGGCGCCGCCGGGACCGTTGAGGAACTGCGTGCTCGGGTTGACCTGGAAGGGCCGCAGCGCAAGGAAGAGCGTGGACTCCATCCGCGTTGCGCCGCCGTTCGCCACGCGGTAGCGGATCCACAGCGTGGAAGCGCCGGCGCCGCCGTCCGCCCACGCCGTGACGGTGAGCGCCAGCGGTCCGTTCTGGCGGCGGACGGACGGGATCGGCAGATCGCCGCGCGCGAGGGAGGGCGTCGCGCGCGCGTCCGCCCAGGTCACGAGCCCTCCATCCGCATACAGGAACGGCTCGACGGAGGGGGAACGGCGGTCCAGCTCCACCATTCCGTCCTCGCTGATGAGTGCCTCCTTCTCGTCACCCGCAGCGCCGACCACGGTCCAGTACGACTGCTCGCCGCGGAGATACCGGGGGTAGTGCCCCCGCGGCGCGGCGCCCGCAATGCTCGCGAACACGACGTTGGTGGCGCCGCCCCATTCCGGCGGCATGATGCGCAGCTCGCGGATCGCATAATCGCGGGCGGCGTCCTCGCCCCGCTGGAGCGCCAGGCGCAGCCAGCGCGCTTCGGTTTCCGGCAGCGGCAGCCAGTCGGAGGACGTCCCGCCGTCGAGCACGACGCGCACCGTCTCCCAGGACGCGCCATCCTGCGAAACCTGCACCTCGTAGTCCCGCGCCCGGGCGCTCTTCACCCAGTGGACGACGAGGCCGCCCAACTCCCGGGCGCGAAGGAAGTCGAGCGTGAGCCGTTGCCGGCCGGTGGCCGCGCTGCGCCAGGCGGTGGCGGTGTCGCCGTCGAGCGCGAGACCGGGCGTCGTACCCGTGCCGGTCGAGGTGGCTTCGATGCGGGGCGTGAGGTCGTACGGCAGCACGGGCTCGAGCGGCGTCAGAACGATGTCATCGATCCAGATGGTGCCGCTGCCACCCGTTCCCGCCGTGACCGCGAACTCGAGCGCGGCCACCTCACGGATCTCGCCGCCGCGGGCCGGGCCCCATGCGAACGTGACGTGCCGTTTCCGGAAGCGCACGAGACGCCAGTCCCCGCCGAAGTCGAACTCCGGACGGTTGACCCACCAGACGTTCTCGCCGGTGGCATCGATCAGCTTGAACTCGAGAATGTTGCGCGGAGCGTCCCCCCGCAGCCAGAAGCTCAACTCGTAGTTCTCGGGAAGGTGGAAAGCAAGCTCACGGCGGAAGGCGGCCCAGCCGCCGCCACCGTGGAAGTCGAAATCCACCCGCAACGCACTCCCCTCGTCACGGCCTGGTGCACGGCCGAGCCGCAGCTCGACGCCCGCCGCGGGAGCCGCCTGCCAGAGATCGGCGGCCTCGAGATCGTCGAGCGTGTGCGTCCGGGCCGTCACCGCCGGCGCACGCGGGCCGGTCGGTGCGCCACCGGGCGGCGCCGGCGCGGGACAAGCGGCCGCGAGCAGGACCGCCACCGCGGCAGCCGGAAAGCGGATCATCCCTTCACGCTCCCCAGCGTGATGCCTTCCACGTAGTAGCGCTGGAGGAAGAGGAACACGAGCATGACCGGCAGCACGGTGAGCACGGACCCCGCCATCATCAATTCGGTGTCCTGAACCCGCTCACCGGCCAGGTTGGCGAGCGCGACCGGCAACGTGAACATGGACTCATCGCTGAACACGATGAGCGGCCACATGAAGTCGTTCCAGGTGGCGAGGAACGTCCAGATCGCCAGGGTCGCGAGGATGGGCCGGATCACCGGCACGACGATCGACCAGTAGATGCGCAACTCGCCGGCGCCGTCCATGCGCGCGGCATCGAGCAGGTCATCGGGGAGCGCCATGGTGTATTGGCGGATCAGGAAGATGCCGAAGATGCTGGCCAGCCCCGGGATGATCGCGCCCCAGTACGTGTTGATGAATCCCAGTTCCCGCATGAGCAGGAACAGCGGCAGCATCGCGACCTGCACGGGGATGACCAGCCCCAGCGTGAGCAGCCGGAAAACGCGGTCCCGGCCCCGGAACCGGAGCTTGGCGAACGCATACCCCGCCAGCGAATTGATGACGAGCGAGACCGAGGTCACGGCGCCGGCCACCAGCAGGCTGTTGAGGAAGAAACGGCCGAGGTTGAGGCGCGTGAACAGCGCGCGATAGTGCTCGAGCGTCGGCTCGCGCGGCAGCAGCCGCGGCGGGAACGAGTTCGCCTCGCCCGGCTGCATGAGCGACGCCGCGACCATCCAGGCCATGGGCAGCAGCGCGAACGCGGTGCCCAGCGAGAGCAGCGCGTACAGCACGACTTTCCGGCCCCGGCCCGGCATCAGGCGGCCTCCCGCTGGAGCCGGAACTGGAGCAGGGTCCAGACCAGGATGATGAGGAACAGCACGAAGGCCACGGCGGCCGCGGCGCCCATGCGCCACCAGCGGAACCCCTCCTCGTACATGAGCAGCACGAGGCTCGTGGTGCTGCGCAACGGGCCGCCGGCCGTCATCACGTACGGCTCGGCGAAGAGCTGGAAGTACCCGATCATCGTGATGACGCCGACGAACAGGAAGGTGGGCGCCAGCATGGGCAGCGTGACGTGGCGGAACTGGCGCAGCGGTCCCGCGCCGTCGAGGCCGGCGGCCTCGTACAGCTCGGCGGGGATGCTCTGCAGTCCGGCGATGAAGATCAGCATGTTGTAGCCGAAGTTCTTCCAGACGGCCATCAGGATGATCGCCGGCATGGCCCAGCGCGGATCCCCCAGCCACTCGATCGGTTCGATGCCGAACCCGCCCAGCATCCAGTTGAGGAGACCGTACTGCGGGTGGTACAGGTACCGCCAGACGATGGCGACGGCAACGAGCGTCGTGACGAAGGGCACGAAGAAGACCGTGCGGAAGAGCGCCCGGAAGCGGACCAGCCGGGCGTTGACCAGCAGGGCCGCCGCCAGCGAGGTGCCGACCGTCAGGGGACCGCCGACGAGCGCGAAGTAGAAAGTGTTGCCCACCGCCTGCCAGAACACGGGGTTTTCCGTGAGATCCCGGTAGTTGCGGAGGCCGACGAAACGGGCATTGCGCAGGTCGGCTATCGCATAGATGTCGAAGTCGGTGACGCTCAGGAACAGCGAAGCGATCACCGGCAGGAAGAAGAAGATGCCTGTGAGGATGAGCGCCGGCGCGAGAAAGAGCCAGCCTGCGGGGTTCTGCTCCGAGCGCGTGAACCGACGCCGCCGGTGCCGCCCCGGCGCCGTTCCGCCCGCGGGCAGCGTGACGGGCGCTCCCGGAGTCGTCATCGGTCTGCCCCCGGGCGCGTCCGTTGACTCGTTCGTCTCTCGAGCATCCAGCGCCGCTTCTCGAGGATGCGGTCCACGTCGGCATCGAGGGCCGCGAGTGCTCTCGCGGGGTCGACGCCGCCGCGGATCGCCGACTCGGCACGCTCGATGACTCGGCTCATGATCGATTCGATCTCCGGCACGGCCGGCAGGGCGCGGACCCGCTGCAGCTGGAGCCAGAAGGCCCGCGCCTGCGGGTCCTCGGCGAGTCCGGACATCTCCCACGTTTCGCGTCGTGCCGGTAGGCTTCCTGTCAGTTCGTAGAATCGGAGCTGTTGGCGCGGGTCGGACAGGTACTCGATGAGCTTCCACGCCTGGTCCTTGTTGGGCGAGTCACGGAACACGACCAGGCTCGCGCCGCCCGCGTGCGAGATCCCGCTCGCCGGCCCGGCCGGTCCCGGCAGCGGCGCCGTGGCCCATTGGCCCTGCATCCCGGGTGGGAGGCGCCGCCGGAATTCACCCATGTTCCAGGGGCCGGTGATCCACATTGAGAAGAAGCCGCGCTCGAACTCCTGGTACGGATTCGCCACGTCGAACTGACCCATCGGTGGAGCCAGGCCGCTCCGGTACAGGTCGAGATAGAAGGTGAACGCCTCGCTGAACTCAGGCGCGCGGAAGTCACCGTAGCGGCCGCCATCGCGCAACAGGCGGCCGCCGTTCTGCTCTCCGAGCACGACAGGCTGCATCCACTCGTTGGTCGGCAAGAAGATCGCGTACCGCTGCTCGCCCACCTGGCGTTTGACGGCGCGCATCGTTTCCAGCCAGCCGGACCAGGTCGAGGGCACCGAATCGTAACCGGCGGCGGCCAGGATGTCGCGGCGGTAGAAGAGGACCCGGGTGTCCACGTACCAGGGCACTCCCCATACGGTGTCGTCCACGATGTTCGTGTTCCAGATGCCGTCGAAGTAGGCCGCGGGCGAGATCGCAACGGAGGCGCCGATGCGGGCGTCGAGCGGCTCGAGAGCCTGGATCGCCGCGAACTCCGCGATCCACGTATTGCCGAGTTGTGCGACGTCCGGCGCGGCACCGCCGACGTGCGCGGTGAGCAGCTTCTCGTGCGCCGCGGTCCAGGGGATCTGCTGCACCTCGACCCTGATGTCCGGGTTGTCACGCTGGAATTCGGCGATCAATTCGCGGGCGACCTCGCCCTCGCGGCCCAGCCCCCAGAAGCGCAGCGTGACGGCTTCATCGGGAGGGGATGCGACGGCGCATGCCGCGAGCAGGGCGGCGGCCGGCAACGCGAGCAGCCGGAGCCGGGCCCCGGGCGCAGCGCGCATTCCGGGCTGGCGCGCGTGCGCCACCCGCGCCCTCACGATCCGGCCGCGGCCAGCCAGCCGCCGGAAAAGCCGGCGCGGCGAAGGCCGCGGATCACGTGCGGGTTGCGCCTCATGTGCTTCCACACCCCTTCGCTCCGGTAGTTCTCGATCATCAGGAGGATGGGGCCCTGGTCGATGCCGAGATAGTCCGTGTCGAACCAGCCCATTCCCTGGACCAGGCGTCCATGGCGGAGCGGCACGTCCGTCCAGCGGAACGTCGGATTGAACGCATCGAGGAAGCCGTACTGTCCCCAGATGCCGGCGTCGTAGCGCTCGCGGATCGTGCGGAGCGCCGGGATGGTGATCGCGGGGGCAAAGGGTACGGAACCGCCCAGGGCGGTGGGGGCGAGCGTCCCGTCGTCGCGGGTCCCGGTGTGCGAGGTGCCACGCGCGGCGTACGTCCAGAACTGCCGCGGCATCCCGTTCACCGGCAGGGTGACATCGGCCGGACCGTCCGAGGCCGTGAGCCCCCATACGTATTCGTCGTATCCCTGCCAGCTCATCGGATTGGCGATCGCGTACGCCCGCTGGGCGAGCGTCGCCCGCCGGGAATTCTCGAAGTAGTCGATGCCGCGGCCCCGGATGTAGCCATCCTGGATGCCGCGGAAATCCACGAAGATGTGGGAGTACTGGTGCCCGAAGAGCGGAGCGAAGCCGACGTGCGGCTGGCCGTAGTGCGTCCCCCACGAGTTGGTGCTGGTGTACGTCGTCCACAGCGCCGGCTCGACGGGGTGTGTCGGCGAGCCGAGAGCGAGGATGAACAGGATCATGGCTTCGTCGTATCCGTGCCATTCCGATGGGATGTAGCCCGACTCCGGCCGCCAGCCCATCGAGAGCCGGTTCGAGTTGCGCACCATCCACGTCCAGTCGACCCTCCGGTACAGCGAATCCGCGAGCGCGCGGATCTCCGCCTCGGCCGGGTCGCTGCCGCCGAAGTACTCCGCGCAGAAGAGGACGCCCGCCATCAGCAGGGCCGTGTCGATGGTGGACACCTCGACCGTCTCGAAGCGATGGCCGGTCCGCATGTCGAGGAAATGGTAGAACAGACCATGGTGGCCGCTGGTGCCCGTCGCTTCGGGCCCCTGCGGCGCCAGCCACAGGAAACGGAGCGTGGTGCGCACGCGGTCCGCGCCCGCGCTCCGGCTGATCCAGCTACGCTCGATGCCCACCGGGTAGGCCGCCAGCCCGAACCCGACCGCCGCCACACTCGCGAAGGAAGGGGTCGGCCACCGGTCGGGCACCAGCCCGTTCCCGGGTTCGGCCCTCTCCCAGAAGAAGCGGAACGTGCGTTCCTGGAGCGTGTCCAGGAACGCTTCGTGGGTTGCGAGGGGGGGTTGGGGCTGCTGGGGCGGCGTGACCGGCGATCCGTTGCAGGCCGCGATCCCCAGCACCGTCGCTGACAACAGGATCGTCAGTCGGCGCATCTCACCACCTCCCGGGGACCCCCGTGCGGGCGAAGGACTCGCCCGCACGGGGTCTGCTGCGACGTCAGAATCCGAAGCTGAGGCCCAGCTGCAGACGGCGGCCGGGATCGGCTGTCCAGGTCTGCGGCTTGCCGAAGTTCGGGTTGACCGCCCCGCCGCCCCAGTTGGAGAACTCCTCGTAGCCGCGGAAGTTGTCGTGGTCGAAGACGTTGATGGCCTCGATGAGCACGCCGACGCGGCCCTGCGGCAACAGCACGTCCTTGGCGAGCCGCAGATCGACCTGCCGGAAGCTGGGCGTGTCCTGCGAGTACCAGTCCACCCGCACCCGCCGCGGCCCCCAGCCGATCGTCTCGTCCCGCCTGCTGAACGGGACGCTCGAGCCCCACTGCACCATTGTACTGAGCTTGAACTCGTACGGCAGGCCGACAATGCCGCTGGCCGCGACGCGGTGTCTCTCGACCGGCGCAGGAATGGTGGGCCAGTCCTCCGGACGGACGTCGGGAAACTCGAGGGTGAAGAAGTCCATGCCCTTCCGCTCCGCGTCCGCGAGCGTGTAGGCCACCGTGAAGCCCCAGGGGGACTCCTCGCTGTACGGCTTCTCGACCGTCAGGTCCACCGCGTCGTACCAGCTCTTACCCTCGTCGGTGGACATGATGATCTTGTAGGGCAAGTTGTACGGCGCCTCCATCGTGCCTTCGCAGTAGCCGTGCTCGCTGTGCGCCTTGCCGCAGTACCAGCTGGTCAGGTTCGAGCCGCGCACGCCCCGGTAGGCCGCGCCCAGCACCAGGTTGCTCACCGTCTGGCGGATACCCGCGCTCCACTGCAGTGAACGCGGCGGCCGGCTGTCGTTCTTGAGCAGGAAGACCTCGCTCGTGACGAACGGGTTCACCTGGCTGACCAGGGACTGCAGGCCGGTCACCGTCAGGTACTCTTCCCGCCACGGGATCTTACCGGCCTCGCCCGTGCTCGTGAAGTTGAAGTTCCGGTAGACCCATTGGAGCCGGAACCGCTCGTCGATCATGTGGTTCCAGATCTCGCGGTCGTAGTAGATGCCGAGACCGCCGTGCAGTACCGTGCGACCCGTGCTGCCGACGGCGTACGAGAAGCCGACCCGCGGCTGGAACGCGCCCAGGAAGATCGGCCGGTCCTCGGTGCCATCCGTGAAGTAGTTATCGGGATCGTAACCGAGTGCGTTGAGCGTCGACCGGGTCCGCGTCCGGATGCTGTCCGGCGTCACCCACTTGTTGTTGAACATGTTCGTCTCGGCGTCCCAGCGGATGCCCAGGTTCAGCTGGAGGCGCGGGGTCACGTCCCAGTCGTCCTGGAGAAAGGCGCCGAACTGGATGTTGCCCTCGTTCATGCCCGGGTCGCCGGAGCCCCAGTAGGCGCGGGTCGGCACCTCCATGCTGACCGAGGGATTGAAGAAGTACTCCGGGTTGCCCGAGAACCGCTTCTCCACTTCGTAGTTCAGGAAGTCGAAGTTGACGCCGCCCTTGAACACGTGATCGCCGTTCCAGGTGACGCCCAAGCGGGTCAGGTCGTTGCGCAGGGACAGGCGGTCCTGCACGAACTTCTGTTCCGTGCTCCGCGCGCCGATCCGCATGACGCCCTCGTACACCAGGCCGACCGACTGGTCATCATTGACCGCGGTCGGATTCCAGGTCGAGCGCTGGGCGCTGATGTGCGCCTGGTTGAACCAGTCGCCCTTCGATACCGAGTGCTGCAGCGTGAGGACGTTGTACCCGATCCGCACATCCTCCGCGGACTCGAACGACGTGGTCCCGCCGAAACTGCGCTTGTCCGACTCGAAGCGCCCGTTCCAGCTCAGGTCGAGCGTCTGGTCATCGGCCGGCTGCCAGGAGAGCTTCGCCACCCCGAGGTGCGACCGGAAAGGCTGGTCGAACGTGCCTTCGTACTGCGCGAACCGGCTCCGGAACTCGGACCGTCCGACTGTCACGATCGACTGACGGTTCTGGATGTTGTTCTCGTACGCGCCGAAATAGTGCAGCTTGTCCCGGATGATCGGGCCGCCCAGGCTCAGCCCCAACTGCAGCCGCTCGTACTCCGGCTTGGGATCGCACACCTGCGGAGGGGTCGCCGCCTGGCGCTCGTCACAGATCAGCTTGGCGCCCGGATCCTGCTCCACCAGACCCTTGTTCTGTCCCAGCACGAAACCGGTCACTTCGAATTCGTTGGTGCCGGACTTGGTGGTCGCCGTGACGATCGCGCTCGCCGCCCGCTGGTACTCCGCCTTGAAATTCTGCGTGATCACGCGGAACTCCTGGAGCGCGATCTGCGGGAAGGGGTTGCCCCGGCTCGCGTCCTGGCCGTGAACCCCACCCTCGAGGACGTCGTTCTTGTAGGAAGCGCCGTCCACGAACACGTTGATCTTGGTGGCCGGCAGACCGCCCGCCGTGATGTTCTTGTTCAGCTCGTCGCGGCTCACCACCACGCCCGGGGCGAGGCCCGCGAAGTTCAGGAAATTGCGATCCTGCTGCGGCAGGGCCGCCAGCTGCTCCTGCGTGACGTTGGTGGCGACTTCCGGCGTGCGGGTCTCGATTACCCGGCTGCCGACCACCGTTATGCCCTCGAGCTGGATCGCCTGCGGCGTGAGCTGCAGATCGACGCTCAGCGACTGCCCGATCAACACGCGGACCGTACGCGGTTGCGCTGCGTAGCCCAGCATGCTCACCGTCACCTCGTACGTGCCGGGGTGCAGGCCGACCAGCATGTACGCCCCCGCTGCGGTAGAAAGCGTCGAGCGCGACGCACCGGTCGCCGCATTACGGGCCACCACCTCGGCGCTGCCCACCGCCGCACCCGTCTCGTTCACTACGCGGCCCCGGATGGAACCGGTCACGGACTGCGCGTCGACGCCGCGCGCGACCACCGGGGCCAGGAGTCCCCCAACGAGAAGACTCCGACCCAGGATCCTCAGCCAGGTGTCTCGCCACATCGTCAAACCTCCTTGGTTTCTGGATTTCGGAGCGGCAGGAGTCCGCACGACTGTCGCACCGCCAGCTCCGTCGGGAGCGTCTCGTGGGTAGCCACGGGCGGCCTCGCATCCAGCCACTGGAACAGACGCAACGCCGCCTGTGCTCCCAAGTCCCCATTCATCGCCCGCACCGTCGTCAGCGCCGGCGTCATGTAGCGCGCGATCGGGACATCATCGAAGCCCACCACCGCCATGTCCTCCGGCACCCGCACGCCTGCCTCGCGCAGCGCGCTCAGCGCGCCCACCGCCATGGCGTCATTCGCGGCAAAGATCGCCGTCGGCCACGGGTCCAGGGTCAGCAGGCGGAGCGCCGCCTCGTGACCGGCTCGCTCCGTGAAGTCGCCTGCCACCAGGAGCGTCTCGTCCCACTCAACCCCGCCGCCCACCAGCGCCGCACGGAAACCGCGAAGACGCTCGCCCGCATCGTGGTTGCGCTCCGGTCCCCGGATCAGGGCGATCCGCCGGTGACCGCCCGCCTGACTGTCGCGACGGTACTCGGGCTTGCCGCCCTGGTCGCTGGCGGCAGCGCACAGCGGCCCACCTTCCGCACGCGCTCGACACTCGTCTCCGTGGACGTCTCCGTCCGTCGCGGGAACAACCCGGTCGCGGGCCTCACGGCCGGACTGTGCGGTCCGTTCCGCCCCGGCCATTTCGAAGGGGTGGCGACGATCGTCGCCAAGCTGCTGATCCAGGCGATGCCCGACGCCGCCTATTTCGGCGAGAAGGATTACCAGCAGCTTCTGGTGGTGCGCCGCATGGCGCGCGACCTCGACCTGCCGGTCGAGATCGTCGGCGTGCCCACGGTGCGCGCGCCGGACGGGCTCGCGCTGTCGTCGCGCAACGCCTATCTGACATTGGCCGAGCGCGCCGTCGCGCCTGCGCTGTACCGCACCCTCGCCGAGACGGCGGAGCGGCTCGCCGACGGGACGATGCTTATCGCCGATGAGATCGCGCGCGCGCTGATCGCGCTTGGCCGCGCCGGGTTCCACAAGATCGACTATGTCGCGGTGTGCGACGCCGAAACGCTCGCGCCGCTCAATCGCGTCACCGCGCCGGCGCGCGTGCTCGCCGCCGCCTGGCTCGGTAAGGCGCGGCTGATCGACAATTTGCCGGTGATTCCGCGCCGCTGAGTCCTATTCGCCGGCGGCGGGCTGCGGCGCGCGTTCCGGCGTCCGCTCGAACATCACGAGGAAGATGGCGGCCATGATGAGCGCGAGCGCCGCGACCTCGCGCCAGCCGACCGATTCGCCGAGCATCCAGGCGCCCAGGATCACGCCGAGGACGGGCGTGAGCAGGATGCCGACGCTCGCCACCGTGACGGGATAGAGCGCGATCACCTTGTACCAGATGATGTAGGCGACGATCGCGATGCCGAACACGTTGAAGGCGACGGACGCCCAGACGACGTCCGACAGGCCGGCGAAGTCGGGCGATTCTAGGAGCACGGCGAGCGCCGTCATCGGGATCGCGCCGAGCGTGACCTGCCAGCCGGCGACCGCCGCCGACGGCATCGCCCAGCTCTTGCTCTTCTGCAGGACGACGCCGTAGCTCCACACGATCGCGGCGGCGACCATGAGCGCGGGCCCGAGGAGCGAGCCGCCGAACGCCGCGAGATCGCGCGAGACC
>Ga0209640_10004597_pt1 | contig 12089 bp, 11 predicted proteins | sample RifCSP10_1_FD_184018 | JGI IMG/M metagenome (GOLD analysis project Ga0209640, IMG submission 184018) | Soil microbial communities from Rifle, Colorado - Rifle CSP2_sed 10_1 (SPAdes) (version 2) | ecosystem: Environmental > Terrestrial > Deep subsurface > Rock core/Sediment | place: Rifle... | reverse complement strand
TGGAGTCGAAGACCCCCACCGCGAAGCCCCTGGCCTTCAGGTGAGACGCGACGTAGAGAAGCCCCAGGGGCGGGTAGGGCTTCATGACCTTGCGCTCCTGCGGGTCTTCCTCGAGGAAGTAGCCGTGGGTCAGGAGCAGGTCCACCGGATCAGGCTTCCTGCGGGCTCGGCCGCCGGGCCGCATCGCGGGAGAGCGCTTCCCCGCCGACGGCCGTGGGCCGATGGGGACGCCGCCGCGCCAGCGCCACGCGGGCTCGGTGGACGGGCGCGGCCGCGCCGAGGACCACCCGCCGGGCCCAGCCGGTGAGGCCAGGGGTCGCCCGGGCCTTGCCCAGGCGGAACTCGGCGTGGACGAGGCCGTGGAGGGCGCGGTAGAAGGCGGTGGAATAGGGGCCCTCGTACATCATCGCGAGGTCCGCGGAGTCGTCCCAGTTCCGCTTGCTCCCGAGCTGGCCTTTCACCCGCTCGAAGAACCGCGTGCCCGGCAGCGGGTAGGACACCGAGATCCCGATGTCGTCGGGCGCGCACTCGCGCACGAGCCTTCGCGTCTCCTGGACGTCGTCCCAGGTCTCGCCCGGGTATCCGAACTGGAGAAAGAGGCCGACCTCGATTCCCGCGCGCCGCAAGCGCCCCGCGGCGTCGCGGATCTCCTCCACCCGCACTCCCTTCTCCATCGCGTCGAGGACCCTCTGCGAGCCGGACTCCGCGCCGATCCACACCGTGCGGCAGCCGGCACGACGCAAGGCACCCACGACCGGATCCGAGAGCAGGTCGGCGCGAGAGAGGCACTTGAAGGGGATGGCCGCGTCCCGCTCGGCCACGGCGTCCGCGAAACGCTCGATCCAGCCCGGCTGGAGGCCGAAGATGTCGTCCATGAAGGCCAGGCGGTCCGGCGCATGAGTCCTCTTGATCCAGGCCATCTCGTCGGCCACGGCCTCGGGACCGCGCACCGCGTATCGCTGCCCGTAGATCGGCTTCGCGCACCAGTTGCAGTGGTAGGGACAGCCCCGCGTGGTGACGAGGTTCGTCGAGTAGTGGCCGTGGCGGTCCACCCAGATCCGCCGGTAGCGCTCCATGTCCACGAGGTCGAAGGCCGGCCGGGGAAGGGAGTCGAGGTCGCGCAAGAACGGGCGGGCCGCGGTCCTTTGCGGCTTGCCGTCCGGGCCGCGAAGGCACAAGCCCGCGATCTCGTCGAGCGCGCGGGGAGAGCCTCCGACCACCACGGCCGCCACCTCGCGCAGCGTCAGCTCGCCCTCGCCCAGGATCACGGCGTCCACTCCCGCCCCCAGGTAGAGCTCGGGGTGGTCGCTCGCGTCCGAGCCCGAGACCACGACCCTGGCCCCCCGCGCGCGAGCCATCGCGATCATCGCCAGCGAGGCCTGGCGCATCCGCAGGAGGCACATCTTGGTGAGGTAGTTGAAGCTGTCTTCGAAGAGCACGGCCAGGCGCGGGCGGTGGCGATCCAGCCTCTGCGCCCACTCCTCCTCCGAGCCGGCCAGCATCGCGTCGAAGAACGCGACGTCGTGGCCCGCGGCCCGCAGCACGGAGGCGGCGTAGAGCGCGCCGAGCGGCGGGTAGGGCTGGCGCGCGGCGTCGAGCTTCGGGTCGAAACGCAGGAAGTAGCCCTGACCGACGAGGACGCCGCTCAAAGCCCGGCCTCCTCGACCGCGGCGTCGAAGGCGGCGAGCAGCTCGGGCCGGTGGTCCTCCAGGTGGAGCTTGAGCCTCCCGGCCTCGAGCACCACTCCCTCACCTCCCCGCGCTTTCGCCTTCAGGTAGGCACCCAGGACGCGTCGCGACAGCCGTTCGAAGAGCGGCGCAGGTCCCATCTCCAGGAGCGCCTCGAACCAGCGCCAGGCCCCCGCCTGGCCGAGGCCGGCCGGGGTCGCGTGGTCCCGGCCGAAGTTCGGGAAGCGCGCCCTGGCCCAGCCGTTGGCGGCCCGGAAGCCCGCGTAGCCCGCCGCGCCCGCGAGTGGCTTCAGGCCCACGATCTCCGAGGCCGTGAAGAGGTCCTGCTCCGTCAGGGTCTGGGCGTCTTCGTCGACCACGTAGTTGAGACACAGCGTGCGGCGGAGGCCGGCCAGCTTCGCCAGGACCATGAGCGCGCCGAAGACGCCCCAGGCGCGGCCGCGCTTCACGACCAGGAAGACGTCGACGTCGTCGTCGGTCGCGTTGCCGTGGGCGCAGCCGCCGGAGAGCGCGAGAAGCCTCACGAACGGGAAGCAGCCGAGAACGGCAAGGGCGGCGCGGTGCGCCCGGACCAGCGCTTCGGCGCGCGCCCCGCGCCGCCGCCGCAGCTCGATCCACGCCTCCCGCCCCTTGGGGTGCACGAAGCCGTCCGTGACTTCGAGCCGCTGCTCCAGGAAAGGAGAGGCCAGGCGCTCGCGGATGACCCCGAGGTCGAGGGGCGTGTCCATGAGCCGGCGCTCCAGCTCCGGCAGGGTGAGGGGGAACTGGAAGAGTCCGGCGTAAGCCACCGTGCGCAGGATCGCGCGGTCCTCGGCGGCCGGCCCATCCGGCCAGGGGTGCGCGAGCGCCGCCGAGGGCCCCGGTCGGCTCACGACGCAAGCCCCGGGGTGAAGCGCCACGCTACCGCCAGGGTCAACGAGTAGGCGGCGAGGCCCAGCACGATCGAGAGCGCAAGCCCGGCCCCCGACACCGCCACCAGCGCGGCCATGGGGGCGGCGGCGGCCAGCCCCACGAGGGCGGGCTGCAGGAGCGGCACCGGGAAGCGCGCGGCGGCGCAGGCGCGCGCCGCCAGCGCGAGAAGGATCAGCTCGGAGACCAGGAAACCGGCAGCGCCGCCCACCGCCCCGAAGCGTGGCACGAGGGCGAGGGCGAGGAGAGTGGCGGAGGTCACGCGGACGAGGGTGAGCCGGGGGAGGGTCGAGGCTCGGCCGACCGCGATCAGCGAGTGGAGGAGCACCGCGTTCAGGAACAGCGGCAGCAGGGACAAAGCCATCACCCGAAGGGCCGGCGCGCCGCCGGCGAAGGCCTGGCCGCCCAGGACGACGATGACCTCGGGCGCCACCAGGAGCAGGCCCAGCACCGCGGGCGCGGCCAGGAGGGCGGCCGTGAACCCGGTGCGCCGGCGCACCGGTCCCCCGCCCCGCAGCGCCTCGCGGGTCAGGGCCGGCATCGCCCCCGCGCACACGGCGCTCGACATCCCATTCAGGAACTCGATCACCCGCAGCGCCGCCGTGAACAAGCCCGCCTCGTATGCGCCCCGGACGACCTTGATGGCCAGAAGCTCGATCCGCAGGCTCACGAGGGCGAGCCCCCCGTTGACCGCGAGGGGAAGAGCGGACCGCAGGATCACCGCTGGAGGCCGATCCGGCGCCGGCTGCGGGTGGGCCGGCCTCGTGCCCTGGAGGAGAACGATCCCGAGGAGGATGGGCGGCACCGGCGATACGGCCGCTCCCCAGGCGACCCGGGGCAGGGTCGGCCCGACGAGGATGACGAGCCCGATGCAGACCAGCCCGGACGCGCGCAGGCCGAAGATCACCAGGGTCTCGAGGAAGGCTCGGCCGCGCGCTCGGAGGGCGAGGCCAAGGAACTCGCTCCAGCCCGCGAGCGTGAAGAAGATGAGGAGCGGCGCGAACACGGGCGCCCAGGGCAGGGAGGCGACGGCGAGGGTGAGCACGCCGCCGCTGATGAGAAGCTTGGCCCGCACCATCGCCCGAAGCGAGTGGGTGCCCGCCACCAGGGCCTGCGAGGCCGTGCCCTGAAGTCCCAGGTCCGCGGCCTCGGCCGCCACCAGCGCCACCGCCGAGAGGGCCCCGAACGTCCCGGTGCCCTCGACGCCCAGCACTCGCGGGATGGCCACCGTCGTGGTCAGGCCGTAGAGGAGCCGCCCCAGCAGCTCGGCTCCGAGCTTCAAGGCGCTGCCGCGTGTGGCCTCGTTCGCCTCCCGTGACGCAGAGGCGCTCGAAGGAGTAGCGGTCTCGCGCGTGGTCGGTATGGGCTCGGACATACGCCTCAGCTTCTGAAACGGATGAAATTTCAGTCTATCGGCCGTGGAGATGGGGGTCAACGATCGCAGCGGGCGTGGTAATCTTGCCACGCAAAATGTGGAGCTTCGCGGGAAGCCTGGCGGCCCTCTGGGCAGTGGGCACCGTCCTCTTGTGCTGGCCTCGCTTCTCCGGGGCTTGGCGGCGGGGTCTGGCCCTGGCCTTCGGCCTGGCCGGGCTCGTCTTCCTGGTGGTGGCCCTCAACACCGAAGGCTCCCGCGCCTCGCCCGCGGTGGCCGTGTTCCTGATGGGGACCCACTACGTCACCGCGACCGCGCAGGCTTCGGCCAGCCTGCCTTTCTATCTCCTGAGCGGCGTCTGCCTCCTGCTCGGCTTCGCTGGCCTGGCCGTCGGCGACGAGCTGGCCGGCCGCATGGCGCGGCACTACCTCGCGGTCGCGATCTTGTGGAGCCTCGCCATCACCGCCCTCCGTTTCGCCCTGGAGAAGACCGCGGCTCCCCCGGTGCTGTCCCAGTTCGTGGGCGTCACCTGGCTCGTTCCCGTGGTGGGCGCGTTCCTCTTCCTATGCGCCCGCGCCGAAGGCGGTGGCCTGTCCTCCGTCCTGGGGCGGCTCGTCGTGTACGCCTTGGCCGTGCGGGGCGGAATCCTGTTGCTGATGCTCCTCGCCACCACCCGCCGCCTCGGCTCGCACTACGACATTTCCTCCTTGACCCTGGTCCGGAACCCCCTGACCGGGCAGACCCACGAGTTCGTGTCCGGGAGTGTCTCCCAGTTCCTGAGCCTCGCGGCGGTGCCCCAGCTCGTCGCGTGGCCGATCTACACTGTGTTCGCCGGGCTCATGGGGGCCGGACTGGGCGCGATCATCGAGGCCTCCTGGAAGCATTCGATGGTGGCGACCGCCGCCGCCGTCGAGGCTCCGGGCGATGCATCCCGCGAAGACGAGGCGGTCAACGTACGCGGCAGGTCGTAACCCCGGTGCCCGAGGCGCACCGCGTCGTCGTTTCATCCACGAACTTCTTGCAGATGAGGCCCGTCTTGCAGTCGGCGTCCGCGGTACACACGTCACACTCGTCGCCGGTGCTCGCGCACGACCCGAGCAGGGGAAACGAGAGGAGCACGGCGCCCAGCAGCCAATGGGTTCTCTTCATCCGAATACACCTCCTGATGGGCCCACACCAAGCCCATGCCCCCAGCTATTGTAGCCCACGTCCCCGCAACGCGGCGGTTCGGGATGACGGGACCGCCCCGTAGAGCATTCATTTGACGCAACTTGGAAGCCCATGCTAGCGTGGGATTTCATGCCTCGACCCCCAAGGCCACGCCCATGACCACTGCCCAGGACCTGAAGTCGACGCTCAACCTGCCTCAGACCGACTTCCCCATGAAGGCGAACCTCCCCCAGGCGGAGCCCAAGCGCCTGGCCGAGTGGAAGAAGATCGGGCTCTACCAAAAGGTGCGCGAGGCGCGCCGGAACGCGCCCCGCTTCGTCCTCCACGACGGTCCGCCCTACGCCAACGGCCACATCCACCTCGGCACCGTCCTCAACAAGATCCTGAAGGACCTCGTGGTCCGGAGCCGCACCCTGCAAGGCATGGATGCGCCCTACGTCCCGGGCTGGGACTGCCACGGCCTCCCCATCGAGCTGAAGGTGGACAAGGACCTGGGCGCCAAGAAGCGCGAGATGTCGCCCATCGCCTTCCGCAAGGCCTGCCGCGCCTATGCCGAGAAGTTCCTCGACATCCAGCGTTCGGAGTTCGAGAGGCTCGGCGTCCTGGGCGAGTGGGAGGCCCCGTACCTCACGATGGCGCCGGCCTACCAGGCGACGATCGTGCGCCAGCTCGCGATCTTCGCGGAGAAGGACCTCGTCTACAAGGCCAAGAAGTCGGTCCACTGGTGCATCTCCTGCCGCACCGCCCTGGCCGAAGCCGAGGTCGAATACGACGAGAACCACGTGAGCCCCCAGGTCGACGTGCGCTTCCCGCTGGCCGAAAGCGAGCACGCGAAGCTCGTGGCGAAGTTCCCGTCCCTCGCGGGCAAGAAGGTCGCGACCGTCATCTGGACCACGACTCCCTGGACGCTGCCGGCCAACCTCGCGGTGGCCCTCCATCCCGAGCTCGACTACGGCTTATACCCGGTCGAGGGCACCGGGGAGGTTCTGGTCCTGGCCAAAGGCCTGAAGGACGCCTCCGTCGCACGCTTTCAGACCCTGACCTTGGGTGAGCCGCTCGCGGAAGCCAAGGGCGCCGACCTCGAGGGCCTTCACTTCCGCCATCCCTTCCTCGACCGCGACTCGCCGGTGGTGCTCGGCGACTACGTGACCCTCGAGGCGGGCACCGGCGTCGTCCACACCGCTCCCGGCCACGGATGGGACGACTACCTGACCGGCGTGAAGTACGGCCTCGACATCTACTGCCCCGTCGACGAAGCCGGCCGCTTCCTGCCCGAGGTGGCGCACTGGGCGGGCAAGAAGGTCTTCGACGCGAACCCGGAGATCGTCGCGTTCCTGAAGGAGCGCGGGGTCCTCCTCGCCTCGGGGAAGAACAAGCACTCCTACCCGATCTGCTGGCGCTGCAAGCACCCGATCATCTTCCGCGCCACCGAGCAGTGGTTCATCGCCCTCGACAAGGACGGTTTCCGGGACCAGGCCCTCGAGGCCGTGGCCAAGGTGCGCTGGTACCCGGCCTGGGGCGAAGAACGCATCCACAACATGATCGCGACCCGACCCGACTGGTGCATCTCGCGGCAGCGGCTCTGGGGCGTGCCCATCCCTGCCTTCTATTGCAGGGCCTGCGGAGAGGTGCACCTCACCGCCGCCCTCGCCAGGCGCGTGGCCGACGTGTTCGAGCAGGAGAGCGCGGACGCCTGGTACGAGCGGGAAGCAAGAGAACTCCTGCCGCCGGGCTTCGCGTGCGCCCGCTGCGGGGGCAAGGAGTTCGACAAGGACCAGGACATCCTCGACGTCTGGTTCGACTCCGGCTCGTCGCACGCCGCGGTGCTGGCCCTCCGGCCGAACCTGGCGTGGCCGGCCGACGTGTACCTCGAAGGCAGCGACCAGCACCGCGGCTGGTTCCACTCGTCGCTCCTGATCGGGGTCGGCACCCGTGGCCAGGCGCCCTACCGCCAGGTCGTCACCCACGGCTTCACCGTGGACGGCGAGGGCAGGAAGATCTCCAAGAGCCTCGGCAACGACGTCGACACCCAGAAGCTGATCAGGGACCACGGGGCCGAGATCCTGCGCCTCTGGACGATCATGGTCGACTACCGCGAGGACATGCGCTTCAGCGACGAGATGCTGAAGAGGGTGGCCGAGGCCTACCGCAAGGTGCGCAACACCCTCCGCTACCTGCTCTCGAACCTCTACGACTTCGACCCGGCGAATGACGCGGTCGCGGAGGCCGATCTCGACGAGCTCGACCGATACGCCCTTCACCGGCACCGCCAGGTCGTGGCCCGGGTGCTGGAGGCCTACGAGACCTACGAGTTCCACGTGGTCTACCACCAGCTCGTCCAGTACTGTGCGGCCGACCTCTCGTCCTTCTATCTCGACGTCCTCAAGGACCGGCTCTACTGCGACGCCCCGGCGGGAGCGCGAAGGCGCTCGGCCCAGACCGTGCTCCACCGGATGGCCCGCGACCTCTCCCTGCTCCTCGCCCCCGTCCTTCCGTTCACGGCCGACGAGGTGTGGCCCCTCGTCCCCGGGCACGAAGGCTCGGTGCACACCGGCCTCTTCCCGAAGGCCGAGAGCGTCGATGACGGCCTCCTGGCCCGCTGGGACGCGCTCTTGGAGCTCCGGGCCGCGGTGACGAAGGCGCTCGAGGAGGCCCGGGCCAAGAAAGCGATCGCGGCGAGCCTCGAAGCCCGGGTGGAGGTCCGGGGCCCCGCCGCGGTTCTTGGCCAACTTCGCGACCATGAAAAGCAGAGCGCCGTCTTTCCCGGCAACGCCGCGAACCTGTTCATCGTGAGCGAGGCCGCCCTCGTCGACGCGGAGGGGCCGCTCGCGGTCCGCGTGGAAAGGGCCGAGGGCAAGAAGTGCGAGCGCTGCTGGACGTATTCGCGGAACGTGGGCCGGCTCCCCGTCCATCCCGGGGTGTGCGAGCGCTGTGCTTCCGTGCTCGAGGCGCGATGACGCGTCGGCTCCCTTACCTCGTGGTCATGGCCGCGCTCGTGGTCCTCGATCAGCTGACGAAGTGGCTGGTGGCGCGCTCGCTCGAGCTCCACGAGTACCAGCCGATCGTGGAAGGCTTCTTGAGCCTCAGCCACGTCCGCAACTACGGGGCCGCCTTCGGCATCCTGTCCGACGCCGACCTGCCCTACCAGGCGATGCTCTTTTCCGCCCTGAGCTTCTTCGCCCTCCTCGCCATCGCGGTCTACGCGTGGCGGCTCCCGGTGGAGTCCCGCCTTCCCCAGCTGGCGCTTTCCCTGATCCTCGGGGGCGCGGTCGGGAACCTCATCGACCGGCTTCGCCTCGGCTACGTGGTCGACTTCGTCCACGTGTACTGGAAGCAGCACCAGTGGCCGGATTTCAACCTGGCCGACTCCGCGATCACGGTGGGGGTGACCCTCTTGATCATCGACATCCTTCGCTCGCCGCACACCGAGGGCCACCCCGAGAAACTCGAGGCCGCGTCGCCGGCCGGGAGGACCGAGTAGATGCATCCGAAGCTGTTCACCGTCCCTGTCTTCGAGCTCTTCGGCCGCCCCATCGGCCCCCTGACCCTGCACACCTACGGCTTCCTTCTCGCGGTCGCGTTCCTGGCCGGCCTCTTCGTGGTCTCCGCCCAGGCCAAGAAAGCGGGCATGGACGCGAACCGGCTCACCGACATGGCGGTCTGGCTCCTGATCGCGGGCCTCGTCGGCGCCAAGCTGCTCCTCGTGGCCGTGGACTGGCGCTTCTACGTCCGCAACCCTCGCGAGCTGTGGTCGATCTTCCAGGCCGGCGGCGTCTTCTACGGGGGGCTCCTGGGCGGGATCGGGGTCGCCGCCTGGTACGTCTGGCGCTACAAGCTCCCGGGCTGGGCCACCGCCGACGTCCTCGCGCCCGGGGTGATCATCGGTCAGGCCATCGGGCGGCTCGGCTGCTTCTGCGCCGGCTGCTGCTTCGGCAAGCCCGCGAGCGTCCCCTGGGCGGTGACCTTCACCGACGTCTACGCCGCGCGCCAAGTGGGAACCCCTATGGACACCGCCCTTCACCCGACCCAGATCTACGAATCGCTGGCCTGCTTCCTCATCTTCTTCTTCCTGCTCTGGCTCGCCCCGAGGAAGCGCTTCCACGGCCAGGTGCTGCTGACCTACGCCGTCCTCTACTCGTCCTTCCGCTTCGCCGTCGAGTTCTTCCGGGGCGATCCCGACCGGGGCTCCGTCTTCGGCGGGCTGCTCTCGACGTCGCAGCTCATCGCGATCCTGCTGGTGCTGGGCGCCGTCGCCCTCTTCCCGTATCTCCGCCGGACCCAGAAGGTCGCGGCCGCCGCCTAGGCATTCGGACTATTCATGAGGAGAGCCAGACCGACCTCATGAATAGTCCGGGCTCCGGCACCCGTACGCTGACCGTCGACGCGAGGGGGAAGGGGGCGCGCCTCGACGTCTGGCTCGCGGCGGCGGCCAAGGACCTGAGCCGCGCGCGGATCCAGGCGCTGATCGCCGAAAGCCGGGTCCTCCTCGACGGGCGGGCCACCCGGCCATCGGCGACGCTCCGAGGCGGCGAGATCGTGAGCCTGACGGTGCCCACGCCCGTGCCGGCAAAGCCGGCCCCGGAGGAGATCCCCCTCGCGGTCGTCCACGAGGACGCCTGGCTCCTGGTGATCGACAAGCCCGCGGGCCTCGTCGTCCACCCGGGCGCGGGCCGGACGCAAGGGACGCTGGTCAACGCTCTCCTTCACCTCGTGAAGGACCTCTCGGGCATAGGCGGCGTCCTGCGCCCGGGAATCGTCCACCGCCTCGATCGCGGCACCTCGGGCCTTCTCGTGGTGGCCAAGGACGACGAGACCCACCGCGCCCTCGTCCGCCAGTTCGCGGGACGCACCGTCGAGAAGGAGTACCTGGCGATCGTCCACGGAGTGCCGCGGCCAGGCACCGGGACCATCGACCTTCCCGTCGGACGAGACCCCGTGAACCGGCAGAAGATGTCCACCCGCGCTCGGCGCGGGCGCCCGGCGCGCTCCGACTACCGGGTGGTCGAGGCCCTCGACGGCGCGGCGCTCCTCCGCGTGCGCATCCACACCGGGCGCACCCACCAGATCCGGGTCCACCTGGCCTCGCTCGGGTATCCGGTGGTCGGGGATCCTCTCTACGGAGGCAAGCGCGCTCCCTCGTCAGCAAGACCCGCGGCCCGCGCGGCCCTTCTCGCCCTCGATCGACCCGCCCTGCACGCCGCTCGTCTGTCCTTCACCCACCCGGCGACCGGCGAGCGCCTCGCCTTCCGGAGCCCCCTCCCCGAGGATCTGGTCTCCGTCCTCGGCGCGCTCAGCGCCGAGGACGGAGCGCGGCCACGCGGACAAGCCCCCTATTGAATCAAAGGCCGAGGATCAAACCGGGCATGGACCACCCGGACGATGCCGCGAGAGGGAAGCGCTTGTATGATCACTTGGCAAGATGACACGAACACTGGCCCACACTCGGGCTTACGAGGGCAAGGTGCTCTCCCTGGACGTCGACGAGGTCGAGGAACCTGGCGGAGTCCGCGCCGTGCGGGAGGTGGTGCGCCACCGGGGTTCGGTGGCCGTGCTGCCCGTCCACCCCGACGGCCGAGTGGTGCTCGTGCGACAGTACCGCTACGCGGTGGACCAGCTCGTCTGGGAGCTCCCCGCCGGCCGGCTCGACCCCGGCGAGGACCCCCCAGAAGGCGCCCGCCGCGAGCTCGAGGAAGAGGTCGGCCTCCACGCCGGCCGCCTGGAGCCTCTTTCGGTCTTCTTCACTACCCCCGGCTTCTGCGACGAGGTCATGCATCTCTTCCGCGCCACCGAGCTCACGGACGTCCCTCCGCGGCCCGAGGCCGACGAACGCATCGAGGCCCGCTCCTTCGAGCTCGACGAGGCACGCGCCATGATCGAGCGGGGCGAGGTCCGTGAGGGAAAGACGCTGGTGGCGTTGCTGCTGGAATGCCGCCGGCGCTCTGAGGGTCCGCGGTGACCGAGCGTCGGCGAGGCCGGCGGCGCCGCATGCCCTTCGTGCGGAGCGCCGTCCTGGAGGTGGAGGGCCGCGCCCACGTGGTGGCCCTCGTCGACCTGGGCCGGGAGGGAGCCTACCTCTCGACGAAGGCCGGGTTCCGGGCCGGCTCCCCCGCGCTGTTGAAGCTCGTGCCTCCCCGCCATGGCCAGGAGGTGACCATCTCCTGCGAGATCGTGCGCGGCACCGAGCGCTCCGACACGGCGAGCGGACGTCCGGGCGGAGTCGCGGTGCGCTTCAACGAGCTCGAGGTCCCGGTCCTGCGCATGATCGAGGAGTTCGCCCACCAGGGCTTCCTGCCCAGTGCGGATCCCCCGCCCCTCGAGCGCTACGAGTACCGGATCCTGGAGCGTCGCGAGCTGGACGCGGGCGAGCTGAACCTCCTGGGCATGGACGGTTGGGCGCTGGCGGCCGTGCTTCCCCGCCCCAACGGGGCGGTGGTCATCCTCTACCGCCTTCTCTGACTCGTCCTCCGGCGGCAGCCGGAGCGTCCGCTCAGAATGGCCGGGCCAGCGACATCCAGACGAGGCCCGGAACCGCGGTCCCGAGCAGCAGCGCGGAGAGCGCCCACAGCATGTCCTGCATGGAAAGCGCGCGCTCGAGCCGGCGGGAGAACGGCGGGGCCGGGGTCTCCTCGAGCCCCGGGCCGAGCCAGGCCAGGGCGACCCAGGCCTGGAACGCTTCCAGGGGGATGATCAGGAACAGCACCAACCCGAGCTTCACGCCGAACCACCGGGGCCAGGCCGGGCTCCAGCCCAGCCGCTCCATGGCCAGAAGGCCCGAGACCACGGCCACCCCCAGGGCGACGAGCCGGAGCCGCAGGAGGGCCGGGGCCGAGCGCAGCGCGGAGAGGTAGAGCGAAGGCGACGCCCGGCGCGCGCGGAGGAGCCGCCCGACGTAGCCGAGGGCCGCCCCCATCCAGACGACGAGGGCGGCCAGGTGGACTAGACGAAGGAGG
>Ga0209640_10004596_pt1 | contig 12090 bp, 11 predicted proteins | sample RifCSP10_1_FD_184018 | JGI IMG/M metagenome (GOLD analysis project Ga0209640, IMG submission 184018) | Soil microbial communities from Rifle, Colorado - Rifle CSP2_sed 10_1 (SPAdes) (version 2) | ecosystem: Environmental > Terrestrial > Deep subsurface > Rock core/Sediment | place: Rifle... | reverse complement strand
CCCCTCTCACCCCACCCTCTTTATCTAGCCTTTGTTAAAGTGGCAGCAGGAAACAAAATTAAAAAGAACTTTGCCACGGAAGAAAAATTAGCGGTTGAGAATTGAAATATAAAAGAACTCCCTACGGAGGGCAACGCAGGGAGTCCGAGGTGTCAATTACGGATGATTCCGCTGTTTACGTCATCGATAGACTAACAAAACTGTACAACATTGTTATCAGATATAGAGGCAATAGTCAACAAGGAAGCTGCGATTTTCTTGACCCTTCGGTAAAAGGAAACGGTAAAAGGGATTTTAAACTATTGAGGATTCACTAAAATCTGAAAAGACTTTTTTCTGCAAGTAGCTCCCATTTTTTTCAGAGAGCTCTAGTAGCTTTAAGATAGCCGCCACACCAGCCAAATTTACTCCCATTTTATTAGTCAAATAACGAATGAATTGTAATTTCTTGATATCTTTTTGTGAGAATCGACGTCGGTTGGTTTTGGTTCTGGCGGGAACTACTAGTCGTTCGTTTTCATAGATCATTAGCGTGCGGGGATGGACACCCATGATTTCGGCCGCAACCGATAGTGTAAAGAGAGGTTTGGTTTCTGTGGCTTCCATATTTATTAAAAAATTAACTAATTCGTAGGAAAATTACTAACCAATACTACACTAAATGATTATACCCCGCAAGTGATGAGATCACTCTCTGTTGCAGCCAACAAAAGGCGACTCTGGTTAGAGAAATTTGGTAATGTGAGTCTGTTTTTAGTACTTTCCGGTTCCTAGTTGTTGGTTGATTGTTGATTTTTGTAGAGACTTGCTCTTTAATTTACTTTAGTTGTGTGGTGGCCTGTTTGAATTTATCGACGGGCATTTTTCTTGCAGGTCCTGAGGGCAACACACAACCAAACCCCGATTGAATCGGGGTTTTCCTTACACAGCAATATTTTTTATGGACTTGACAAGCACCTGCTAAATTATTACAGTATTACTATAAAATTTAGTGTAAACGAAGTTATCAATACGAAAGGGGGTGAAAAAAACTTAAGTTTGTTGGATTGTAATTTGTACGATACGATCCAATAATCTGCTTGAAGCTATGCCAATGAGCACCGAAGAAGCTGGACGTCGTGGTGGTCTGGCAGTAAAAAAGAAATACGGGCCTTCCTTCTACTCCGAAATTGGTAGAAAAGGTGGTCAAAGCACCAAGAAAAACTACGGTCCTGAATTCTACTCCAAGATAGGTGAAAAAGGTGGCGAGTCGGTCAAAGAGAAACACGGAACTGCCTTTTATTCAGAAATTGGCAAAAAGGGTGGTAGAATGAGGAAAAACCGGCAAGAAGAATTTGAGTTTTAGCCGTGTGCCCTCACTGCTAAAAGTCAAAGTAGAAAGCTACTCACCCCATTCGTAGAAGGCGGATGGGGAGGAATAATCCCAGAGCCCTCCACTTTAGTTATTGTTTAATCTGCTGTTTTTTGCTTTAATTTACCCACTGATGTTTAGACCAGTTGAATCGCAGGTGAATTTTCCCGCTTTAGAGCGTGAAATATTAAATTTTTGGCAGCAAAAAGGAATAGTCGGTAAGTATCTTAAGAGAAATAAAGACTCTCAGGAAAAATTTTCTTTTATCGACGGTCCGATTACTGCCAATAATCCCATGGGTGTTCATCACGCTTGGGGCCGCACTTACAAAGACCTTTGGCAGCGGTTTTTTAATATGTTGGGTAGGAAACAGCGTTTTCAGAATGGTTTTGATGAGCAGGGGCTTTGGGTCGAGGTCGAGGTCGAAAAGGAACTGGGCTTAAAGACTAAAAAAGATATTGAAAATCTCGTCCCTGGCAACACTTTTGCCTCTATCGCTAAGTTTGTCACTCTTTGTAAAGAAAGAGTCGCCAAATTTTCCAAAATACAAGAGGAGCAATCTCAAAGACTTGGTTATTTTATGGATTGGGACAACTCCTACCATACTTCTTCCGATCAAAATAACTATGCAATCTGGCATTATTTGAAAACCGTTCACGAAAAAGGTTGGCTCTACAAAGGTCGTGACTCGGTACCTTGGTGTCCTCGTTGCGGCACGGCCATTTCCCAACACGAGATTTTAGCCGAAGAGTACAAAGAAGTATTTCACAAAGCAGTTTATATTAAGTTCCCAATTATCTCGGATGAGTTTAAAGGGCATAACCTGCTAGTCTGGACTACAACTCCATGGACAATACCAGGTAATGTTGCTGTTGCTATTGATCCTGAAAAAGATTACGTAGTTACAGATAATGATTTAATAGTTATGAAAGAGAGATTGAAAGAGCTGGGTCTCAACGCGAAAAAACCTATAAAAAGTGAAGATTTGATTGGACAAATGTACGAAGGCCCATTCGATAAAGTTGAGAGAGTTTCAACAGAATTGAAATCGTATGGTCACAGGGTTATCAGTGCCGAAGGTTTGGTTACCGAGGTAGAAGGTACTGGTCTTGTTCATATTGCTCCTGGGGCCGGAGAAGAAGACTTCAAACTGCACAAAGAACAAAATTTACCGGTTATTGAGCTAATAGATGAAGAGGCCACTTATATTAATGGTCTAGGGGAATTTTCCGGCAAGAATGCGAAGAAGCACCCTGAGTTAATCATCGAATATCTGGAAAAATACGAGGGTGGTAAGTTCTTTTTCAAAGAGGAAAATTATAAGCACCGCTATCCTACTTGTTGGCGCTGCAAAACCGAATTAGTTTGGCGTGTGGTAGATGAGTGGTATATCGCGATGGACAAACCATCGAAGTCAAAAGTCAAAAGCCTTCGACCCGAGCTCAGGCCGAGGGTTCAAAAGTCAAAAACTTATCGAGAGCAAATGAAAGCGGTTATTAAGGAAATAAACTGGATTCCTAAATGGGGTTATGAGCGAGAGCTTGATTGGCTCAACAATTTGCACGATTGGTTAATTTCTAAAAAGAGATATTGGGGTTTGGCTTTGCCGATTTGGGAGTGTACGAAGTGTGGTCATTTTGAAGTCATTGGCTCCAAAGAAGAATTACAAGAGAAAGCAGTGGAAGGCGGGCAAGATTTTGCTGGTAACTCTCCTCACCGGCCTTGGGTCGATGGAGTGAAAGTAACTTGTTCAAAATGTGGCGCCCTGGTTTCGAGAATTCCAGACGTAGGTAATCCCTGGCTTGATGCCGGAATCGTACCTTTTTCCACGCTGAAATATTTTGAAGATAAGGACTACTGGCAGGAATGGTTTCCGGCCGATTTTATTACCGAGTCTTTTCCCGGCCAATTTAAAAATTGGTTTTATTCTCTGATTGCTATGTCAACGGTTTTAAAAGATACTAACCCGTTTAAAACTGTTTTGGGATTTGCGACGCTTCTGGATGAAAATGGCGAGGAAATGCATAAATCAAAAGGCAACGCGATTGAATTTAACGAAGGAGCTGACAAAATCGGGGTTGATGTTATGCGCTGGATGTATGCAATCCAAAATCCTTCCTCCAACATGTTATTCGGTTACCGCAAAGCCGACGAGACAAGAAGGAGATTTTATTTGATCTTGTGGAACGTTTATTCTTTTTTTGTAACCTACGCCAATATTGATGGATGGGAAACAACAAGTAAAACGCGACAAGTAACAAGCAGCAACGTACTTGATAAATGGATTCTGTCCAAATTAAATGGTCTGATTAGAAATGTGACAAAGTCATTGTCAGAATTTGATGCGCAAAGCGCGTCTTTAGAAATAGAAAATTTCATTATTGGTGATTTATCTACCTGGTATCTCCGAAGAAGCCGGGATCGTTTTGGTTATTCTGCAATTGATGATAATGACAAGAATGCTGCGTATCAAACCTTGTATTCGGTTCTTGAAAATTTATCAAGAATTCTTGCATCATTCACGCCGTTTATTGCGGAAGAAATTTATCAAAATTTAACTGCAGAAGAATCTGTTCACTTGAGTGATTTTCCCACACCAAATCAAAAATTAATTGATCAAAATTTGGAAGAAGAGATGATCTTGGCAAGGAATATCGTAGAGCTTGCTCATTCTCAAAGAAAAGAATCTCAAATAAAAGTTCGTCAACCACTTGCCAAACTAACTTATTCCGGCAAACAACTTTCAAAAGATGTTGAAAAAGTGATATCGTTTGAAGTCAACGTTAAGGAAGTTGTTTTCAAAAAAGATTCAAAATTAGTGCTTGATACAAAATTAACCGATAAGTTAAAAAGTGAAGGTGAAGCCAGAGAACTTATACGCCAAATCCAGCAGCATAGAAAAGAAGCAGGTTGTGAATTGTCTGAAAAGGTTCAATTAATTGCCCCGTCCTGGCCAAAAGAATTTGAAAAAGAAATTTTAAGACAAACTTTGTCAACTTCGATTGAAAAGGGTGAAACTCTGACTGTTAAGCGAAATTAAGCTTCAAACTTTCGATGAAATTTTTAAAAGGATATGACAATGTTACTATTTTTTTGACTTATGGACTGTTAGCTTTTGGTATTTTGGTTATTTATTCGGGAGCCGTAAATTTAGCCGTCGGGCAATTGATCTTTGCAATAATCGGATCCTTGATTTTTCTGCTAACAGTTCAAACAGATTTCAGATTTTTTTATAAAGCAAATTTCTTGATGTATGTTTTTGTAATTTTGCTTTTAATTCTTACTATCTTTGTCGGCACTCCAATTCGCGGGGCCGTTAGATGGATAGATTTAGGGATTTTTGCACTTCAGCCGTCTGAACTTGCCAAGCCTTTTGTGATTTTAACCCTGGCTTCATTTTTTTCGACATTCCAGATAAATAATTTAAAAAATATTCTTTTAAGTCTGGCCATAGTCATTGTGCCTGTTTTGTTTATTTTTCAACAGCCCGATTTAGGAAACAGTTTGGTACTTTTGGCAATTTGGGCATCTATGTTTTTTGCATCAGGAGTTAGATTAAGTTACCTTGCCGGAATGGGAGCTTTGGCAATTGGTACAATGCCTGTTATTTATTCACTTTTGGAAGACTATCAAAAACAAAGACTTTTAACATTTTTAAGCGTAAATGATCCATTGGGAGCAGGCTATAACGTTTTGCAATCAACGATTGCGGTCGGATCGGGACAATTATTCGGTAGAGGTTTGGGCTTGGGAACTCAATCGCACTTATTATTTTTACCCGAATTTTCAACGGATTTTATATTTGCTTCACTCGCGGAGGAATTGGGATTTGTGGGAGCACTAATTTTAATTTGTCTTTTTTTAATATTTATCTGGAGAGGTTTTTCTTTAGCAGGAGAGGTTTCCGATCAATTTGGGGCTTTGGTAATTGTTGGTGTATTTGCCTTTATTTTATTTCAATTTGTTATCAACATTGGAATGAACATCGGAATCATTCCCGTAACGGGCATTACTTTACCTTTAATCTCATACGGAGGCAGCTCTTTAATTTCTACTTTGTTTAGTTTAGGACTGGTAGTTTCCATTACCAAACACCGCAAGAATTGACACCTGAGCCTATATTAAGGTAGAATTTGTAGCCGTGGACTTAGAAATTATATAAGCCAAGCAAATATATATTTATAAAAAAACAATGGATTTTGCAATAATTGAATCAAACGGAAAACAATATTTAGTCCGACCCGGAGAAGTTATCAATATTGAAAAGCCGAATATAGAAGGCAAGATCAAATTTGATAAGGTTCTTTTAGTGGGGGATGGGGGAAATATCAAGGTTGGCAAACCATATTTGGATTTATCAATCTCGGGTTCTGTGATTGGAATTAAAACTAATAAGATAAGAGTTGCAAAATTTAAAGCAAAGTCGCGATACAGAAAAGTACACGGTCAAAGAATAAACCTGACTCAAGTGAAAATAGATCCGATGAAAACAGAAGGTTTGGCCTCAACAGCGGGTAAACAGACTAAGAAAACTCGAGCTGGAAGTAAAAATAAGTGAAAATTGTTATTGACAGCCTGTGAAAATTTTGTTTTACTAGGCTAAGAAAGGAGAACTACCTTGGCACATAAAAAGGGTGGAGGAACAACCAGAAAAAACCGTGACAGTGCAGGTAAGCGTTTAGGCGTTAAACTTTTTGGCGGTCAAAGTGCAGCAGAAGGCAATATTATTATTCGCCAAAGGGGCACTAAATTTTACCCCGGAAACGGAACACTCATGGGCAGAGATCACACTATATTTGCCAAAACTTCCGGCATTGTTAAATTCATTAAAAAACAAGGTAGAAGTCTTATTACCGTAGGGTAAAGAATTACCGGTTTAAAAAGTCGTAATTCTTTTAAGACTTAAGCACAATATGGCCGATGAGCAAATATCAGAACTTGATATCGATTTGCTTGAGCCCAATCCTCTCCAACCGCGCGGCCTGATAACTCCCGAATCAATTGTTGAATTGGTCGATTCCATCAGAGAACACGGCATTTTAGAACCTTTGGTAGTTGCAAAAACTCCGGCAGGGTATCAAATTATAGCGGGAGAGCGAAGGTGGAGAGCTTCAAAAGCGGCCGGTTTGAAAATAGTCCCCGTAATCGTCAAAGAAACATCACCAAAAGGCATGCTTGAGATGGCTATAGTCGAGAACGTTCAGAGAGTAGACTTGAATCCGATTGAGCGGGCTCAGGCTTACCAAAGATTAATGGATGAATTTAATTTAGGCAATCAGGATATTGCCAAAAGAGTAGGAAAAAGTCCTGCTTATATTTCAAATACTCTAAGGATGATGGCGCTCCCTGATGTTTTAAAGGACGCTTTAATATCAGGAGCAACAACCGAAGGACACGCAAGAGCAATTGCCGCGCTGGATGATCCTCAATTGATAGTTGAAGCTTACAGAGAAGTGCTCAAAAAAGGACTTTCGGTTAGAGGTGCTGAAGATTTAGCCAGGAAAATGAAATCGCATTACAATATAGCGATGAAATCCCAGGCTAAAAAGACCCAAACCAGAATCCACAACGACGAACTTGAAGAGATTGAAAACAGAATTCAGGATAAGTTTAATAATTATGTTAATAAGGCTAAAGTAAAAATAACTCAATCGAGGGTTCAGGCAAGAATATCAATCATTTTAGCGGCTGAAATGGACCGAACAACTGAAACTGTTAAAAAACTCGGTAAAGCCATTTCAGAAATGAATTGACCCAATTAAAGAAAATCGCTCCAGAGGCCAGTAAATCAACCAAGCCCTTCCGATAATGTCAGATTTCGTAATCGTTCCCCATTCCCTCGAATCTGATGAGTGATTTCGATTATCTCCCATTGCAACATATTGACCGGCGTCTAATTTAACTTCCTTGCCTTCAGGCAAGAATCTTCCCGGATTTGTGTAAACTTCATTTGGTAAGAACGACTGTTTTAGTTCTTCCCCGTTTATGTAAACTTTACCTTTTTCGACCATTAAAGTTTCTCCGGGAAGACCGATTATTCTTTTGATAAAATCCCTGTTCGGGTCAGTCGGTGCTCTAAAAACTATTACCTCTGCTCTTTTAGGTTCTTTAAAACGATAAGATATTTTGTCGGTTAGAATTAATTCACCGTTGATAAAATTAGGAAGCATCGAATCTCCCTGGACGCGGTGAGGCTGAATTAAAAAGATATAAACGATAAAAAATATGGCAACCGAAATTATGATTGTTTCAACAATATCAGCCAGAAAGACAAATAAAGGCTTTAAAATATTACGCATGTTCAATTCTTAGTTTAATTTGAAGCCAAACTTTCGTCAATGAGGAATGAATTTTTGAGTTGGAATAGGTAATTAAGATATAATTTGTACACTCACGCATAGGCTCAGTCGGTTTAGACCTGCCTGCCACGTCATACGTGGCCTGCCTGCCGGTCATACGACTGGTGAGGGCGCAGGTATCAGTTCACACCTGCCCGGCCGCAAGGGCATTTAGCTCAGTGGTAGAGCGCCTCGTTCACATCGAGGAGGTCGCAGGTTCAAGTCCTGCAATGCCCACAATGCTATGGCAGGCGGGTCGGAGAGGTCCCTGGTTCGAGTCCAGGTGCGTTGCACTAATTTTTGTTCCCGGTCAAAGAATTAAATCCGATCGTTGGTAGCACTTTTAATTTTCTGCTAAACTTCTCTCTGTGATTGAAAAACTTCTCGGGTTTAGAAAACATTACCTCGTTTCCAATATTTCCTGGGTAATTAGTGCCAATATAATTGTTAAAATTATCGCGCTTTTTTACACTATATTTTTGGCAAGGTCCTTAGGACCTTCCAATTTTGGAATCCACGTTTTTGGTTTGACCGCATTTGGACTCGTTTCAACCTTGACGGACTTTGGTTATAACCGTCTCCTAACCCGTGAAGTTGCTAAAGATAAAAGACAAATGGATATATTTTTGGGCAATATTATCAGTCTTTCTTTATTTTGGTCGGTTATTTCAGCAATATTTATCGGGTATTTGATGTTTTTGATAGATTCGGACGTGTTAAGAAGGTCGGCTTCTATGATTTTTATTTTAACGATCATTCCAAATACCCTTGCCGCGACTCTATTGGCAAGTTTGTCGGCTTTAGAAAAATTTAAATCCGTTGCAATCAGCACCGTTTTTTTAAGCTTAGCAGTTACGATTCTTGGTACTATTTCGATAATTGTTTTTAAAAGCGGGGTAATCGGAATTGCGATTACCTTTTTAATAGCACACATTATTTTGTTTTCATTTTTATTGTTTTGTTCGATCAAAAACAAGTTTAAAATTAAGTTTTTGTATGACTTTAATTTTTGGCAAAAAACTTTTAAACAATCATTGCCTTATGGGATCTTAACGATTTTAGGTTTACTTTATTTCAAAATCGATACCATTCTATTGACAGTTCTAAAAGGCAATGAGATCACCGGTTATTACGGTGCATCTTATCGGTTTTTGGAATCAGTTCACTTTATTCCTGCTTCGGTTATGATGGTTTTGTTTCCGGTTATGTCCAGACTACACAAAGGGTCCGTTTTTGAACTTAAAAAACTTTATCTTAGATCAATGTTAACGCTCGGAGTAGTTTCTATCCCGGTTTTTTTATTTTTATTGGTTTTTGCCGAAGTTATAATTACAACCTTGTATGGGAATATGTATCAGCCGTCTATTGCCGTTTTAAAAATTTTATCTGTTGCCGTAATATTTATGTTTCTGCACGTTCCAGGAGCTCACCTTTTATTTGCAACTGAAAAATATCTGAAAACCGTTGTTGTTTTATCGGTATTTACTGTTTTATTAAATATTGTTTTGAATTTGATTTTCATACCCCGCTATGGAATACTGGCAGCCAGCATAATTACCGTAATATCGGAAGCTATTTCGTTTGTTATATTTTCCTTATTAATTTGGCTTAAAGTTTTAAAATTAGATGAGGGAAAAATTTGATGTAAGCGTTGTAATTCCAAACTGGAATGGTGAAAAACTTCTGCCTAAAACTTTACAATCTTTACAAAAACAAAAATTTAAAAATTTTGATACGATCGTAGTTGACAACGGATCAACAGACGGTTCGGTTCGGCTTCTGCTGGAAAAATTCCCCCGGGTTAAAATTATCGCCTTAGAAAAAAATTATGGCTTTGCAAAAGCCGTTAATTTTGCCGTTATTAAACTTCAAAATAAATACGTTGCTCTATTAAATAACGATGCAATCGTTGATAAAAATTGGCTTTATTATTTGTTATTGTCGTTAAAAAAACACAAAGATTGTTATGCATCAACGCCGATTATGATAGATCCGAAAACCAAAAAAGTAGAAAATGCCGGAGACAAAATTAATGTCGTTGGCCAAGCACATCCAAGAGGTGTGGGGGAAGAACCTAAAAAATATTTTAAGAAAGAATTTGTTTTTGGGGCAAGCGGCGGAGCGTCATTGTTTAAAAAAGATGTATTGGAAAAATTAGGTTTATTTGATGAAAAATTCTTTTTTTATTTTGAGGATGTTGATCTGGCTCTGCGTGCACAACTTGCAGGATATAAAGTAATTTTTGACCCTCGGGCAATTGTATATCATAAAGGCGGCAGATCTGCTAAAAAAATCGGCAAAAGAATTGAGTATTTCAGGTTTCGTCACACAATTTATCTAACCATTAAAAATTTACCGGGTGAAATTTTATTTTCCAGAAGACGATGGTTAAAGATACCTCTTGTATGGTTGCACACGTTTTTCTATTTTGTAAAAACCGGTTTAGGACTTGAGGCTTTAATGGTAGCGGGGTCAGTGTTATTTAACTTGCCTTCACTTCTTAAGGATAGGAGTAGGATCTTAAAATCAAGAAAGATAAAAATCGGCGAATTTGATAAACTTTTCGAAGATAAAAGTTTGAAAATCGGAAAATGGCAAATTTAAATATTTTGGAAAAATTAGTCAGGCTTCTTTTAATTTTGTTTATTTTTCTACTTTTTGCCGGCCAGCTTACCAAGATTAGTTTACCGGCAATATCCGGAGCCATCTATTTAAACGACGTAATACTTTTCCTTATGATTTTAGTTTTTTCTTTTCTTGTTCTTTTTGAAAGAAGAAAATTGTTGTTTCCGGTTGGGTTTTTTCCTTTGTTATTTTTTAATTTATCCGCTTTTATTTCTTTAGTTTATTCTTTGGGTATTTTTGAAACCGGCCAGGTTTTGATTGGGGCACTTTTTTGGTTGAGGTGGGTAACTTACGGTTTTGTATATCTTATAATTGTAAATTTGTTAAAAAAAGATGATTTAAAGTTTTTTAATAACTTAATTATTTTGGTGGGAGTTTTGGTTGCCCTTTTGGGATTTGTTCAGCTTGTAATTTTTCCTGATTTAACGTTTTTGACTGTTTACGGCTATGATCCTCACATAAAACGTCTAGCTTCTACCTTTTTTGATCCGAATTTTAGCGGAATTTTTCTTAATTTAATATTGGTGAATTTACTGGTAACCGGTCAAAATAAAAAAAGTTATAATTTACCGCTCATTTTAATAATATTTACGGCTATTATTTTAACTTTTTCAAGAAGTGCCTATCTGTCTCTTCTGACCGGTATTTTGATTTTTGGATTATTTTTTTCAAAAAGATTTGCACTGGGAATTTTGGTTCTTTTTATTATTTCAACTTTTACTATTCCGAAAATCCAAGAAAGATTACTGGGCGCAGCAAATGTCGACGTTACGGCAATGGCAAGGATCGAGTCGTGGGAAAATGCTTTGACAATTTTTAAAGATAACCCGACCTTTGGGATTGGATTTAACAACTACCGTTTTGCCCAGGCGAAGTATGGTTTTTTTGACGTAGATGAACCCCTTGGAGGACACTCCGGTGCAGGGTCTGATTCAAGTTTTTTAACGACGCTTGCAACAACAGGAATTTTTGGGTTTTTGTTTTTTATAGTTTTTTGGGTTAGAATTGTTAAATTTTTAAAAAATCAATTTAAAAAAAACGTATTTGCAAAAATTTCACTTATCTCTCTTGCTACGCTTTTGGTTGGCAGCCAATTTATTAATGCGCTGTACTATCCTTGGATAATTGCCGTGGTTTGGATTACAATTGGTTTTGCAAATATTGCCTCACATGCAAAAAAGTAACCCCTTAAAAATTTCCTTCGGTTTTTTCGTAATTTACAGAGCATTTATCTTTTTGATTAGTTTTTTTTCGATTACATTTTTTCCGAAGCTGATTGCCGGGGATTTAATTGCTCCCGGAACTATTTTTAATTATATGTCCTCCTGGGCAAATTGGGATGGGGGACATTATCTTGCAATTGCGAAAGATGGCTATCAAATTTGGTTTCAATATGCTTTTTTCCCTCTTTATCCCATACTGATTAAACTTTTTTCAATATTTACAAGTCCTCTAATTTCCGGTCTGGTAATTTCCAATTTAAGTTTATTTTTGGCAATATATTTCTTTTACAAACTCGTCAGACTTGATTTTTCCCAACAGACTGCAATTAAAACAATAACTTACTTTTTGGTTTTTCCTACCAGTTTTTTCCTGGTTGCCCTGTATTCTGAAAGTTTATTTTTGTTTTTGACGATCGCAAGCTTCTACTTCGCAAGACAAAAAAATTATTTATATTCAAATATTTTGGCGGGATTTGCTGTGCTGACAAGGCCTATTGGAATATTGATCCTGGCCGGAATTACTTTTGAGTATTTTTATCAAAGAAATTTTAAA
>Ga0209640_10004595_pt1 | contig 12090 bp, 11 predicted proteins | sample RifCSP10_1_FD_184018 | JGI IMG/M metagenome (GOLD analysis project Ga0209640, IMG submission 184018) | Soil microbial communities from Rifle, Colorado - Rifle CSP2_sed 10_1 (SPAdes) (version 2) | ecosystem: Environmental > Terrestrial > Deep subsurface > Rock core/Sediment | place: Rifle... | reverse complement strand
CGACGACGTGGGCACCGCAGCTCGGGTCGCGGCCACGCACTGGCAGCTCGGGGGCTGCGGCCTCCTGCTCGCGAACCCTCCGCCGGAGAGTCTCGAGATCGAGGACCTCATCGAGGAAGCAGTGGCCGAGGCGAAACGCCAGGGAGTGACGGGCCAGGCGGTGACGCCCTTCGTACTCGCCTTCCTGCACGAGCGCTCCGACGGTCGCACGCGTGAGGTGAATCGCAAGCTGATCGTCGCCAACGCACGGCTGGCCGGCGAGGTGGCGGTAGCGTTCGCCGCCTTGTGAGCCTCTACGACGCCGTTCGCGACCTGCCGCTGCGCATCGACGCCTACTCGCTCGAGGGTCTCGAGCAGCAAGCCCGCCCCGACTTCCTGCGCAAGACGACGGTCATCCGCCTCCAGGGCGCGGGCGAGGAGGGCATCGGCGAGGACGTGACGTACGAGGCGGCGGAGCACGACCGCGCGCAGGAACGCGGGGCCGACCTCGCGCTCGCCGGCGAGTGGACGCTTCACACCTTCTCGGAGCACCTCGCGACGTCGCCGCTCTTCGACCGCGAGCCCGAGCGACACGCCTACCTCGACTACCGGAGATGGGCGTACGAGAGCGCGGCGCTGGATCTGGCGCTTCGTCAGGCCGGCACCTCACTGGGAGACCGCGTCGGCCGTGAGCCGCGACCCGTCTCCTTCGTGGTGTCGATGGGTCTCGGCGAGCCGCCGTCGACAGATCGCCTCCGCGCGTGGCTCGAGCTCTACCCCACACTTCGCTTCAAGCTCGACGCGAACTCGATGTGGGACGACGAGCTCGTCAGCTGGCTCGCAGCAACAGGCGCCGTCGACTCGATCGACCTCAAGGGCCACTACCAGGGCACGGTCGTCGATACGCCCCCAGATGCCGAGCTCTACCGTCGCGTTGCGGAAGGTCTTCCCGAAGCATGGCTCGAGGACCCCGCGCTCACGGACGAGACGACGCCCGTCCTGGAGCCGCACCGCGACCGCGTCACCTGGGACGCGATCATCCACTCGGCCGAGGACATCGGGGCACTGACTTGGCCACCGCGAACGGTGAACGTCAAGCCGTCGCGGTTCGGGTCAGTCGAGCGGCTGTTCGCCGCGTACGACTACTGCGCGGAGCACGGGATCGGCGCCTACGGCGGCGGCCAGTGGGAGCTCGGCCCCGGCCGTGGGCACATCCAGCTCCTCGCCGCGCTCTTCCACCCCGACACGCCGAACGACGTCGCGCCGCGCGAGTTCAACATGCAGCCGCAGCCCGGCTTGCCGATAAGCCCGCTGCGACTCGAGCCGCGAGCGACGGGCTTTCTGGCTCTCTGAGAAATCAGCCGCGCGAGCGCAGTCGAGCCTCTTGGTCGCCGTAGAGGACCGCGGCTCCCAAGAACACCAACGGCGAGACGACGAGCGACGCCAGCGCCGCTGCCGCGATGCGGGTGCTCTCTGCGAATTCGCGAAGTACAAAGTAGAGCGAGAACTGCGTGATGAAGACCACGAGCGCGAGCGTCGCAAGTCCACCCAACACGTGGACAAAGTCGGCGCGGGCCAGGCGGAAACCGCGGGCAAACGAAGCGCGCGCGCCGATGCCCTCGACGACCGCTGCTGGCACGGCAAGCCCGATGAGCGCAAGCCAGGCAATCCCCGGAAGCACGTAGATCGCCGCCAGGAGCGGGAAAGGCAGGAACACGAGCACCGCGACTCCGTAGCCGTCGAGTGCCGCTCGCGATCGAAGCGGGACTCCGGAAACCAACGAGATAGCACCGACGTAGCTGGCGGACACAAGGAGCGCCGTGAGCGGAAGAATGAGGTACAGCACCTCTCCGGATGCGGTCCACGCGAACGCGTTGATCGCCACGACTGGGACGCCGAGCGCGAGCCCCTTCCAAAAGTGCGCGCCGTAGATCCGCATCGCCTCGCCCACGAGTTGCCCGACGGTCCTCTGCTCAGGCGGAAGCGGTGGCGGCAACTCCCTCGGCTTCCCTCCTCGCGCCATGCGGCGGAACGCTACTCGGCTAGCGCGGCCAGGAGTCGTGGCAGCGCGTCCGAGATCGCCTCGAGCGCACGACCGACCCGCCAGCGCGAGCGGTCTCCCTCCGAGACCTCGTTCGAGATCGCTCGCACTTCGATCGCCGGCACGCCGGCGAGCGCGCAGGCACGAAGGACCGCGAACCCTTCCATCGCCTCCACGCGGATGTTTCGGGGCGAGCCCGCCGACCCTCCGACCGTCGCGCTCGTGCCGATGGGCAGCACTAGCGCCTCCGGGATCGCCTCGCGCAAGACCGTAAGGAGCCCCGGGTCCGGCTCGACCCGCTCGATGTGGGGAATCTCGGCCGAGATGTCGCAGTAAACAGCCTCGTTCCCGATGACGAGCCCGCCCGGCGTGATTCCATGCGCGCCCGCGATGCCGATGTGGAGGACTGCTCTGGGTGATCGCTGAGGCAGCTCGCGCGCCGTCGTGATCGCGGCCTCGACAGGCCCGATGCCGCACACGAGCCCCTCGTGGCCACAGAGCTCGATGTCGGTGGCCGCGACGAGGAGTGTTCCGGCCATGTCGTTGGAGTCAGCCATCGGCGCCTCCGGATCCTACGACTCACCGGGCGTTCTCATTCGATCGGCCTCATTCGCTCGGCGCCGATCCGAGCCTGAACACTGGGTGGCGCGGCGCCTCGGTAAGCCAGTCGTCGTGCGACGAGTCGAGCGTCACCTCGAAGAACTGTCGCGTCACCCATGCCCAGCGGTAGTAGTCGCGCAACACCGGCACCGCCTCCTCGGGGGTCGCTTCCTCGACAACGAGGCGCTCCCGCCTCGAGCCTCTGCGCAGCTCGACCCAACCGGCCGCGCGTGCGTTCTTCACCCAGTTTCGCTCCCCATACGGTGCGACGAGGTAGCGCTCGCCATCGAGCCAGGCGAGCGACACCGGGGTCGAGTACAGCCGCCCGGTGTTCCTGCCGGGGACGGTGAGCAGATGCGTCCGTTTGCCAGCGAGCCCCAGCCGCGCCAACGGACGCACGACAAGGTTGATCGCGCGCCGGATCGGGCTCAGCCGGTAGGGCTTCATCCTGTCGCTCATGCAGGAAGTACAGCCGATGCACGCCACGACCGCCCTTGGCTCCTTTGAGAGGCCTCAAAGGAGCCAGCGAGGCGGTCGTGGCACCCGCGGGTCTGTGATGACCCCGATCAGTGTGCGAACGGGCGGGTATGCGTCGCCTTCACGACCATGCCGAGGCCAAGCAGGAGGACGATCCCGATGCCGAACCCGATCCCGACAGTCGGCCACTCGATGTCGCGGCCCGAGCTCGTCGCCGAGACCGTGACCGGCTCGTTCGAGTGATCGATGCGGAAGCGATCGAAGTCGGCGACGGGGGGCGAGGCGTACTTGCCGAGCCCGTAGATGCGGTTGAGTCCGTCGCTTCGGGCGTCGTAGCCCTGCGACTGCGGCGCGCTAGTCTTGGGAACGCTGAGTGCTCTCTCACGGGCATCGATCGCGTTGCTGTACTCGCCGAGCCCGTAGAGGCGGTTGAGTCCGTCGCTGCGGGCATCAACAGGGCTCACGGCCTGGTTCACACCGAGGCCGCGCTCGCGAGCGTTGAGCATCGTCGCCAGCTGATTCTGCTTGGCTGCGAGAACCGCGCGGTCGAAGCCGTCCTCGGCCATCGCACTGACGATCGCCTGGTCTTGCCGATCGCCGCCCCAGTTGTCGCCGAAGGCTGGGACAGCAAACACGAGAGCCGCTCCGACGGTGGCGGTGATGAGTGAGATCTTGGGGGTCATCGCTCCTTCTCCTTCTGCTCCTGGTGGCCCTCATGACCACCTGTCTCGAGGCTAGGGAGCGGAAGGGCCGGCTGAAACGGGCGAATCCCCCGTGTTTGACGCCGCGATCCCCTGTGTTTGACGCGAGGCGAGGGCGGCTGCGACCTGGGTGCGATGCCGGATGCCGAGCTTTCCGAAGATGTGCGCGAGGTGTCCTTCCACCGTGCGGTCTGACAAGTAGAGCGCCGCCGCGACCTCGCGGTTCGTCTTCCCCTCCGCGACGAGCGTCGCAACGCGCTCTTCTGCCGGGGTGAGCTCTCCCGGAGATGCCGCCCTGCCGCTGATGCGCTTGAGCTCCGCTCGCGCCCGCTCCGCCCAGAGCGCGGCGCCGATGCGCTCGAAGACGCCGAGCGCCTCCTCGAGGGTCGCTCGCGCCTCGCGCCGCCGCTTCAGGCGCCGTTGCGCGGCGCCGAGAGCGAGCGCAGAGCGCCCTCGATCGAAGGCATCCTCGTCCGCAGCGAGCAACTCGATGTGACGCTCGAGCTCGCATAGTGCGCCGTTCAGGTCGCCGCGGGCCGCGAGAAGCAGGCCGCGGAGGCGGCACCCGACCGCGATCGCCCGCCCACGATCTAGCTGTTCCGCGGCCTCGGCGTAACCGTCGATGAGCGCGGCCGCTCCGTCGAGCTCGCCGCTCGCCAGCAGCGCCTCGACCGCATCGGGCATGAACGGCAACGCTCCCGGCTCCCTGATCTCCTCGCGCAGGTGGTGGTCGACCAGCGGCCGCAGCGTGGCCGTCGCGGCCACCGGATCGCCGCGTACGAGCTCAAGGTGACCCACAGCCCAGGTCGCGAAGATCCATGCGGGCACTCCACTCGTCTGCCGCGCAAGCTCGAGTGCACGCTCCGCGGACTCCCCGGCGGCCACGTCTTGGCCCAGGTGGGCTTGTGCGACCGCGCGGACGGCCAGCGCGTAGCCGAGCAGCGTTCGTTGGCCCGCCGGCTCGGCGATCAGAGACCCCTCTTCCGCCACGCGAAGGGCTTCCTCGAAACGCCCGGAGGCGCACTCGATCTGACCGAGCATCACGTGCACGTACGGCATGGAGCTCTCGTCTCCGAGTTCCCTACCGTCCTCGGCCATCTCTGTGAAGCTCTCGCGGGCTCCCACGAGATCGCCATGCCAGAAGCGCACGACAGACACGGCGAACCGCGGCTGCCGTAGAACGGGACGTTCCCGGCAGTGGTCGGCGAGTGCAAGCGCGGCCTCGGCGGTCTTCCGGGCCTCGAGTCGACCGAGCGCGGCCTCGCACACCGCTTTGGTCGAAGACGCCTCGGCCACGAGCTGCGAAGCTTGACGCTTCCGAGCGGTAGCGGCGGCGGCGCCCGAGAGGTCGACTGCTTCCGCGAGCCGCTCGCGCAGCCGGAAGAGCGTCCCGCCGAGGCCTTCCTGAGCGTACGCCTCCACGAGGGACCCGTCCTCGGACTCGTCCAGGGCCTGGCGATAGAGCTCGTTTGCGCCGCGAATGTCGTCGTCGTACGAGCGCACACGAGCGAGCGCGACGAGGAGGCCCGCCCGCTCGCTCCCCGGTCGCGCGCGCTCGAGAGCGGAATCGAGCAGGGCGCGTGCACGCTCCGTATCCCCCGCCGCGTGGTGGGCGTAGGCGGCCTCGACCCTCCGTCTCCGAGCATCATCGTCGTCGCGCTCAGGTGTGAGCGCTGCGGCGCGGTCGAGGAGCAGCGCGGCCGGCCGCGGCGCGCCGCGCGCCCTCGCGATCCGGGCCGCGTCTTCGAGTGCAGCCGCGACGTCCTCGTCGGGACGGTCGACCGACGCGGCGAGCTGCCAGGCGCGTGCCTCGGCGTCCTCGAGAACTTCCGCCAGCCGGGCGTGGACGGCGCGGCGCCGGAGCGGGTCGGCAATCTCATACGCGCCTGCTGCGAGTAGCGGGTGCATGAAGCGGATCCGCTCGCGGTCGACCTCGACGATCCGCGCCTCGAGCGCCGGCGTCAGCCCGTCGGCACAGCGGACCTCCGATACGCTTTCGGTGATCGAGAGCGTGGGATGCGCGTGTGCCGCTGCCGCGAGCAGGAAGTCGCGACTCTCGGGTGGCAGCGCCAGAAGGCGTCCGTGAACGAGGTCGTGCAGCGAGTCCGGCACCGGAATCGGCTGGCCGGCCTCGATCGAGACGTTCGATCGCCTCAGCATCCGCACGATCTCGAGCGCGTAGAACGGGTTGCCTCCCGCGGCCTGATGAACCTCGGCAAGGAGCGGCCGCGGGAGCGTGACGCCGAGGTGCTCCTGGACGACGTGATGTAGCGGCGCTGTTCCAAGCGAACCGACGTCGACCTCGCGAAAGCGTTCTGCGGGGAGTGCTCGCCGAACCTCGTCGAGCAGCGTGCTCTCGAGCCCGGAGCGCCGCGACAGGAGGATTCCAACCGGCACGTCCCGCAAGCGCCTGGCCGCGTAGGCGAGAGCGCCCGCCGAGGCCGCGTCAAGCCACTGCACGTCGTCAACGGCGATCAGGAGCGGCCTCACATCGGCGAGTGCCCGCAGAGCGTTCAACAGCGCGACACCGACGGCGTGCGGATCCCGGGCAGGACCTTCGTCGTCGTCCAGAATCAACGCCCGCGACAGGGCGCGCCGCTGGGCAGGAGGCAGAGGGCCGAGCGCCTCGTCGAGCGCCGGATCGAGCAGGTCACCGACACCGGTGAAGCTGAGTGCCGTCTCGCTCTCGGCAGCCAGGGCCGCCAGCACTCGGATGCCGCTCTCTTCAGCGGCCGCCACACCTGCCCGCCAGAGGGTCGTCTTCCCCATCCCCGCGTCGCCCTGGAGCACGAGCGCGGAGGCGCTGTCCGAGATTCCGGCGACGAAATCCGTGAGGGCGGCAAGCTCCGCATCCCGCCCGACGACAGTAGCCATGACGCGCCGATCGTACGCCTGTGACGGCGTTTGGGCTACGCGGCGGTCGGCGCGCCGACCTCGGCGCGCTCGAACACGAGCTCGCCGTCGCGCGCATCCGCTCGCACGACGTCGCCCTCGGCGAACCGCCCTTCGAGCAGCTCGAGCGCGAGCGGATTTTCGACGAGCCGCTGAATCGCGCGCTTGAGCGGCCGGGCCCCGTAGGCCGGATCCCAACCCTCCTCGGCGAGCAACTCCTTCGCCGCGTCCGTGACCTCGAGCTCGATGCGCCGGTCGGCGAGCCGCTTGCGCAGTCGCGCGAGCTGCAGCTCCACGATGTCCGCAAGCTGCTCGCGCGTCAGCGCCTGGAAGGAGACGACCTCGTCCACACGGTTCAAGAACTCAGGCCGGAAGCGGTCGCGCAGCTCGTTCTCCGCGCGGATGTTCGAGGTCATGATGATCACGGTGTTGCGGAAGTCGACCGTGCGGCCCTGGCCGTCGGTAAGCCGCCCGTCGTCGAGCAGCTGCAGAAGGACGTCGAAGACCTCCATGTGCGCCTTCTCGATCTCGTCGAGGAGGACGACGGTGTACGGGCGGCGGCGCACGGCCTCGGTCAGCTGCCCGCCTTCCTCGTAGCCGATGTACCCCGGCGGCGCGCCCAGGAGGCGCGCGACCGTGTGCCGCTCCTGGTACTCGGACATGTCCAGCCGCACCATCGCTCGCTCGTCGTCGAACATGAACTCCGCGAGCGCGCGGGCGAGCTCGGTCTTCCCGACGCCGGTCGGGCCGAGAAAGATGAAGGAGCCGATAGGGCGGTTCGGATCTTGCAGACCTGACCGCGCCCGCCGGAGCGCGTTCGCGACGGCCTCGACCGCCTGATTCTGCCCCACGATCCTCTGATGGAGCCGCTCCTCCATGTGGATGAGCTTCTCGATCTCGCCCTCGAGAAGACGCGAGACCGGAATGCCGGTCCACGAGGAGACGACCGCTGCGATGTCGTCCTCGTCGACCTCCTCCTTCACCATCGGGGTCTCGGTGCGCTCCTCGCGCTCGACGAGCTCCTTCTCGAGCTCGGGGAGGATTCCGTACTGGATCTCAGCGACGCGTGCGAGGTTTCCGGCGCGCTCTTCGCGCTCGGCCTCCATGCGCAGCTCGTCGATCTGCCGCTTGATGTCGGCGAGTCGCTGCAGCGACTCCTTCTCCCGCGACCAGCGCGCGGCGAGCTCGTCGCGCACCGCCTTCGCGTCCGCGAGCTCGCGTTCGACCGGCTCTCGAACCTTGTCCGACTCGTTGACCATCGCGGCGAGCTCGATCTCGAGCTGGCGAACGCGCCGATCGGCCTCGTCGAGCTCGACCGGCGAAGAGTCGATCTCCATGCGCAGCCGTGACGCCGACTCGTCGACGAGGTCGATTGCCTTGTCCGGCAGGAACCTGTCTGTGATGTACCGGTCGGAGAGAACCGCCGCTGCAACGAGCGCGGAGTCACGGATCTCCACGCCGTGGTGCGCCTCGTAGCGCTCCTTGAGGCCGCGGAGGATCGCGATCGTGTCCGCGACCGACGGCTGGCCGACATAGATCGGCTGGAAGCGCCGTTCGAGCGCCGCGTCCTTCTCGATGTGCTTGCGGTACTCGTCGAGCGTTGTCGCGCCCACGGCGCGGAGCTCGCCGCGTGCGAGCATCGGCTTCAGCAGGTTGGCTGCATCCACGGCGCCCTCGGCCGCGCCCGCACCGACGATCGTGTGCAGCTCGTCGATGAAGAGGACGATGTCACCGGCCGCGTTCTGGATCTCTCCGAGAACGGCCTTCAGTCGCTCTTCGAACTCGCCGCGGTACTTCGCGCCCGCGAGCAGCGCGCCGACGTCGAGTGCCCAGACGCGCTTGCCCTTCAAACCTTCGGGCACGTCGCCCGCGACGATGCGCTGCGCGAGCCCTTCGACGATCGCCGTCTTGCCGACGCCCGGCTCGCCGATCAGCACAGGATTGTTCTTCGTCCGCCGGGAGAGCACCTGGATGACGCGGCGGATCTCCTCGTCGCGCCCGATGACGGGGTCGAGCTTGCCGGCCTCCGCGAGCGCGGTGAGATCACGGCCGTACTTCTCAAGCGCCTGGTAGGAGCCTTCCGGGTCCTGGCTCGTGACCTTCTGCCCGCCACGCACGTCCTGGAGCGCGGCAAGAAGCGCGTCGCGCGGGATGACCTCGAGCGCCAGAAGCAGGTGCTCCACCGACACGAACTCGTCGCCGAGACCGCGCATCTCGTCGGCCGCGCGGTCGAGCACACGGCTGAACCGGGCCGAGACCTGCGGCTGGACGTTCCCGCCGGACGTGGTCGGCTGCTGGCGGAGACGCGCCTCAGCCTCGGCACGGAGCTCGCCGGCTCCGTAGCCGGCGCGATCGGCGAGCGTTCGCGGCAGTTCCTGGTCGAGGAGCGCGATCGTGAGATGGTCAGGAGTGAGCTCCGGGTTACCCATCCGGCGCGCGAGCTCCTGCGCGCCCGCGACGGCTTCCTGGCTCTTGAGCGTCAGCCTGTTGAAGTCCATGTGTCTCCGTAGGGGCGAGATCTACCCGCCCCTACGACCTCCTCGCAGGATGTTTCGCGGGCTCGTACAGCACGACCTCCCGCTTGTATGAGCGATGCACTGAAGCGATCTCCGCGCGGAGCTCCCGCTCGAGCCGATCCATGCGTGCGCGCGCACGATTGAGCTCGTCTTGGAGCCGGAGAACGTGCTCGACGCCTGCGAGATTGAGGCCGAGCTCGGTGGTCAGTCGGTGAATCAGCCTCAACCGCTCGATGTCCGAATCGGAGTAGAGGCGGGTCCCACCGGGCGTGCGGCCCGGCCGGACGAGGCCCTTGTTCTCGTAGAGCCGGAGCGTCTGGGGATGCATGCCGACGAGCTCGGCGGCGACGGAGATCATGTAGCGGGGCCGGTCAGGCATCACCGGCGCACCCCCTTCCAGCCGCGAGCTCTTGCGTAAGCGACGGCCGCCATAAGGACGCCGAGCGCGATCGCAACGAGATCGCGGGCGACGTCGCCTTCGATGAAGACGAGATTCACGACATTGAGCAGCACGAAGAGAACGCCGAAGCCAGCGGCCACGAGCCAAATTCCATTCTGCCCCGCGTTCACGTCGCAAACACCCGCTCACGAGGATCCTCGCGCGACACCTTCCGATACTCCTCGAGCGCCTCGCGCTCAGCCTTCGTCAGCTTCTTCGGGATAGTCACCTTGACCCGCGCCAGAAGGTCGCCGCGGCCGTTCCCCTTGAGATGCGGCGCGCCGCGACCCTTCACGCGCAGGAGCTTCCCGCTCTCGGTGCCGGCGGGGACCTTGAGCGCGATGGAGCCGTCAGGCGTCGGGATCTGGACGCTCGCACCGAGCGCTGCCTCTGCGTAGGTAACGGGGACGTCGAGGACGAGGTCCGCCCCGCGCCGCTCGAACAGCGGCGAGGGCGCGACGTCGACGACGACGTAAAGATCGCCGGCGGGGCCGCCGTTGCGTCCCCCCTCACCCTTCCCCTTCAGCCTGACCCGTGTTCCGCTCCGAGCGCCCGCGGGAATCTTGACCGCATACCGCTTGGTCGCCCGCTCGCGGCCCACCCCGCGACAGTGCTTGCAGGGCTTCTCCACGATCGACCCGTTTCCCTGACAGCGCGGGCACGGCTGCGAGAAAGCGAAGAGCCCCTGGGAGTCGGACACAACTCCGCGCCCTCCGCACTGGGGACAGACGACGGGCGCCGTCCCGGGCTCGGCGCCGGTTCCGTGGCACACGGAGCACGCGGTCTCGGCCTCGACCGGAACACGAACCTGGATCCCTTTGAGCGAGTCCTCGAAGGAGATCTGCACGCGTGTCTCGAGATCGTCGCCGCGGATGGGCTGTCGAGCGCCTCCGCGCGCTCTCGCGCCGCCGAACATCCCGCCGAGGAGATCGCCGAGGTCGCCGAGGTTGAACTCCTCGAATCGCGCGCCACCCATGTTGGCGCCTCCCGGAAAGCCGCGAGGACCGGCGGAGCCGAAGGTGTCGTATGCGCGTCGCTTCTCGGGATCCGACAGAAGGTCGTATGCGCCCTGCACCTCTTTGAACTGATCCTCGGCGCTCGCGTCTCCGGGATTCCGGTCCGGGTGGTACTGGCGCGCCAGCTTCCGGTACGCCTTCTTGATCTCGTCGTCGGAGGCGTTCTTGGCGACGCCAAGGACCTCGTAGGGGCTGCGGCTCACGGGAGATCCCTCATTCGGCGACAATCACCCGCGCAGGCCTGACGACCCTGTCCCCGACCCGGTATCCGCGCTGGACGACTTCGAGCACGGATCCCGACTCTGCGCCTTCCTCAGGCTTCGTCAGCAGCGCCTCGTGCACGTGCGGGTCGAACGGCCCGCTCGTCTCGATCTCGACGAGACCCTCCTTCGCGAGCGCCTTCCGCAACGACTGCTCGACGAGCTTCACGCCGTCGACGAGTGCCGCTTCCTCGTGCCGTTCGGCGGCCTCGAGCGCCCTTTCCAGGTCGTCCAGCACGGGGAGAAGCTCTCGAACGAGCCGCTCGTGAGCGTGCACGACCAGGCGTTCCTGGTCGCGCGACGCGCGCTTGCGGTAGTTCTCGAACTCCGCCGCGAGGCGCTGGAGGTCGGCGAGGTACTCGTCCCGCTCGGCTTCTGCCCTCGCCACGAGGTCGTCGGAGGTCAGACCCGTGGGGTCCGACCCCGTGTCGACACGGTCGTCGCGCACCTGAGTGGAATCGGCCACGGGCGACCCCGATTCCTCGACCTGCGTCTCCGTGAGCTCGTCCGTCACGACTTCGCGGCCTCTTCCTCGTCGATGACCTCGAAGTCAGCGTCCTCGACGACCTCGTCCTCACGTGCAGCGCCGTTGCCCGACGCCTGCGAGGTCGCCTGCGCAGAAGCCTGGGCGTAGATCGCGTCGGCGAGCGAGCGGGAAGCCGTCTCGAGCGCCTCGGTCTTCGCGCGGATGTCCGCGACGTCGGCTCCCTCGACCGCCTGCTTCAGCTCCATGATCCGACCTTCGATCGTCGACGCCTCGGCCTCCTCGAGCTTGTCGCGGTGCTCCGCGAGCGTGCGCTCGGTCTGGTAAGCGAGCTGCTCTCCCGAGTTCCTCGCGTCCGCGAGCTCGTGCAGCTTGTGAGCCTCCTCGGCGTGCGACTCGGCATCCTTGACCATCCGCTCGACGTCCTCGCTCGAAAGACCGGAGCCACCCTCGATGCGGATCTGCTGCTCGTTCCCGGTGCCGAGATCCTTCGCCGACACGTTGATGATGCCGTTCGCGTCGATGTCGAACGAGACCTCGATCTGCGGCATTCCGCGCATCGCGGGCGCGATCCCGACGAGCTGGAACTTCCCCAGCGTCTTGTTGAATGAGACCATCTCGGACTCGCCCTGCGCGACGTGGATCTCGACCGACGGCTGGTTGTCCTCCGCGGTCGTGAACGTCT
>Ga0209640_10004594_pt1 | contig 12091 bp, 12 predicted proteins | sample RifCSP10_1_FD_184018 | JGI IMG/M metagenome (GOLD analysis project Ga0209640, IMG submission 184018) | Soil microbial communities from Rifle, Colorado - Rifle CSP2_sed 10_1 (SPAdes) (version 2) | ecosystem: Environmental > Terrestrial > Deep subsurface > Rock core/Sediment | place: Rifle... | reverse complement strand
CTGACCGAGGCCTCACACTGACGGAAACATTCCCGGAACTAAAACCTCGCCGCGCGGCTTCGATCATGATCTCACTTTCAAACACGAAGCCGTGCTTCTGATCATGCGGTAGCATGACGTCTCGTAACAATTGGGCCGGATACAGGCGAAATCCGGATTGGCTGTCTTCGATCGGCTGCCCCGCGGCCCAGCCGATCCAGAAGTCGGCGATCAGGTTTGCCGCATACCGCCACACCGAAACTCTTCGTTGATCGCGCCGACGGGCGCCGACGAGAAACGCGTTCGGATAATCCAGGGACTGCTTCACGAAGGAGGGAATCTCTTCCGGCGCATGTTGTCCGTCCGCATCCAGAGTAATGACGCCGACAGCTCCACGGGCCAGGGCATGGTCAAATCCGCGCGAGAGGCTGCCGGCTTTTCCACAATTCTTGTCATTGCGCAAGACGGTCACGTCCAGTCCAGCCAATACCTGCGCAGTCTCATCGGTCGATCCGTCGTCCACGACGATCACGTTCGGACATTGTTGGCGCGCGCGCATCGCGACATCGCGAACTGTCTCGGCTTCGTTGTAGGCTGGGATAACGACCCAATAGGAATCTGTCGCTCGTCCCTCGTGAAACGTATCTCGCAACATGTCGCTCATCATGCGATTGTCGATCGGTTTATTGCACCATTGCATCAATGATCACTGCTCATCTCTTTTTAATTTTGCCTTTTTCCTTTTGCCTTTCTTCCACCCCTTACTGTTTTCCTCACGCCATGCCTCCGTTGATGCCAATGACCTGACCCGTGATATATCCAGCCTGCTCGGACACCAAGAATGATACCAGTGCGGCGACTTCATCCGGAGTGCCGACGCGTTTCATCGGCACCAGCGCTTCGATCTGCTCGGGCTTGAACGCCTGCCTGGTCCCCGGCGATTCGATCAAACCGGGAGCCACGACATTGACGGTGATGCCCCGTGAAGCCACTTCGATCGCCAATGACTTGCTGGCTCCATGCAGTCCGGCCTTCGCTGCGGCATAGTTGGCTTGCCCACGGTTGCCGGTCACACCGGCTAAAGAGGAAATCGACACAATTCGCCCCCAGCGCGTGACGATCATCGGCAGCAACAGCGGTTGCGTCACATTGAAGAATCCATTGAGCGAGAGATCGATGACGCTCGTCCATTGCTTGCTGGTCATCCCAGCCATGGGCGCGTCGTCGTGAAGGCCGGCGTTGTTGACGACGACTTGGATTGGCCCATCCTTCAGCTGCGTTTCGAGTGCATGGCACGTGGCCCTTCCATCGGTAACATCGAAGCTGATACTCGACGCCGACCCTCTATGAGCCCGAATCTTCTCTACCACTCGCTCAGCCGATGCAGGATGTCGATAGGCATGTACGATCACGTCATGCCCATCTGCCGCCAGTCGTTCGGCGATGGCGGAGCCGATGGCACCACTCCCCCCTGTCACCAGTGCTCGTTTCTGCGTCATGAGTACACGTACTTCAGGAAAATCGAGGCCCGTCCCGTCATCACGTCTTGGCCTCCAGATGAAATGGCGAATTGATACATGAAACTATGGTCGCCTTCAAGCAAGCGCGTGGCTTCGATCGTGAGTTCCGCCGGACACTCGTCGAGTCGGTCTACGCCGATTACCACATCGCGCAAGCCCCCGACGTAACCGATCAATCCGTCCGTCGATTGCGTCCGATTTAGAAGACCCACGTGGACTCCCATTGCCTGCGCCGCATATTCCAGCCCCGTGACCGCTTCGAGGCGAGTGCCTTGCCGTAGCGGATTCGCCGAATCGTGATGCGACCGCGTGCGACATCGAATGGTCGTAGCATCCCACGACTCCACCCGATCGATCAGACGCATCGCCCCTGCATGGGGAAGGAATGCGCTCAGTTCTTCTTGAGTCAATTGCGGCATGGATCAAGGTCCAGGACGAGCTGCTGACTATCGAGCAGGCTCAGCGTGACCCTATGCGAACCGCCTGTGGCAATGGCTCTCAAGATCGGCAACGATCGGGCAGCAGGGTTGTCCAGTCGCACTCGCTCTAATGCAAGGTCTTGCAGGCTGCTTGTGTCCTCTTGATGTGCCTCTTCGAGACGCAGATGCATGCTTGCGAGAGAAGAGGCTGACGGCGGAGCCAACACGAGCGCGACGGCAAACCCTGTGGTAATCGGGCGGGCTTCGCTGAGCGGAGCCGGCACAGCCAGATCGTAAGCCACCAGCAACACCGGACGTTGTTCCACGCACACAAAGGTTATGGCTTCGAGCAGACCAGCGGCAAACGAATCGTCGTAGCAGGAGAGCGCCGTCGATGACTGTTGACAGGTCGTGGCTATGCCCCAATAGCCGGCCGCTGTGTTGTGCACGGATTGATGAAACAGCGTGGGAGAGATCACACGCTCCGGTGTCGCCAGGGCGCGACAGAGCTGATCGAATACGCCCATTTCGCCTCCTGACGAAGCAAAGACCGTCGCCACCTCACGCGGATCCAGATCCGATTGGCCGATCGCTTCCTGCGCGACTTCCACTGCCCACCGGACACTATCGCTACTCCGCCGCCGTTCGTTCGGCGGCAGCAACACCGCTTCAGGATCGGGAACCGCTCCCGGTTGAAACAAACGGAGACCGGCCAGCACCGTGCGGCTGGCGTCCCACCCGGCGAGGCCGGGGGCAAGGAGACCGATGCCGTGGATCGCGACCTTCATGAAAGCTTCCCCAGGACCAAACTGCAGTTGTTCCCGCCAAAACCGAAAATATTGCTCACCACGCACGCAAGCGAGCCGATCTGGTTCTCACGAAGGATCCGACTTCTCAACGAGGCGTCCACACGCCGGCAATTGAGCGTACCGGGGATCAAACCGTGCGTAAGGCACAGCGCCGAGATGAGCGCCTCGGTGATGCCGGCGGCGCCCAAGGTATGGCCTGTCCAGCCTTTGGTCGAACTGCACGCAGGGCGCGCACCAAAAATGCTATAGACGGCTTTGTCCTCGACCGAGTCGTTCGCTCTAGTCGCCGTGCCGTGCAAATTGACGTACTCGATCTCTTCAGGGCGAAGCCCGGCCCTACCTAGCGAGTCCCTAATGGCGTGAATGGCCCCGGCTCCTTCCGGATGCGGATGCGACATGTGGTAGCCGTCTGTGCTTTCGCCGTAGCCCAGCAGCGCGACGGACCCCCGCCTGCTCACCCGCTCGCTGGATTCTAAAAGGGCAAACCCCGCTGCCTCTCCAAGGGAGAGTCCATCACGATCTTCGTCGCAGGGACGGCAGGGACTGGCCGAAAGCAGCTGCAATGCGGAAAAACCGTACAGCGTCGTCAGGCAGAGACTGTCGACTCCACCGACGATCACGGCATCACAAAGCCCCACCTGGAGCAATCGCGCAGCCGTGGTGAAGACTTTCGCGCTTGAGGAACAGGCCGTAGAAATTACCATGGCCGGCCCTTGCAGTCCGAGGCAGGTCCGGACGAAATCGCCCAACGAAAACATGTTGTGGGTATAGCGATAACGGGAGGTGTACCAGGTCGGGAGAAAATCGGTTCGAGGATCGCGCGCACGGTACGCTTGCTCGGTTTCCAGAATCCCGGAGGTGCTGGTGCCCATCACGACGGCAATGCGATGGGTTCCGTAGCGTTGTTTCGCTTCTGCCACCGCAACCATGAATCCATCCTGCTGTAGCCCGAGCCAGGCCAGCCGATTGTTGCGACAATCGAATTTTTCTAACTCATTCCCGAGCGAAAAATCCTCTAGACCTTCGACTCGTCCGATGCAGGTCTTGAGGGGGATATCTTCGAAGTCGCACGGTTTCAATCCCGATCGCCGCTCGCGCAAGGCCTGGAAGACGGGCCCCACGCCACGACCGTTGGCCGTGACGAGGGTATAGGCCGTCAAGGTCAAGGGAGTCATGGGCTGCACGTTAGGCGGCATGGGGATCCTGTTCGGTTAAGATGCCCGCAAAGAGGAGGCAGCAGAAAGACCCACAGGCTGCCGTCAGACCGATCGCGTGGAGCACGGGAATCTTCGAGAAAGCCAACAGGCCGAAGACGAGAATCGTCGTTGCGCTACAGACGAGCAGCCCGAAGACCGTTCGGCGTCGTTCCTCGGGATGGTCCTCTGCGCGATTGAAGAACAACGCGTAATCGAATCCCAGGCCGATCACCAAGAGCAAGGTCGCGACATGAAACAGCGAGAGCGATTCACCGGACAGGTTCACAATTCCTGTCACCACAATGAGGCCGGCGACAATCGGGACGAGCACGCGCCAGAGTTGCGGGAGAGATTTTAATCCGATTCCTAAGGCCACCACGATGATGACTGCTCCCCACCCAAGTAACTGCACGGTCCTGTCGCGATACTCTATCATCAGCCGGTTGGACTCTTCCTTGAGATCCACATACGCGACCGCCGCCTCTCCCCAGCCGGCCACCGTCGCCTTCAACCCCTTCCGATCGACGACGCCTCGCAGCGGCGCAACCGCCAGCCAGCGTCCGTCGTGTTCCATCATCAACGTCTCGATCTTGAGGCTCAACGACGTGCCGTGGAATGATCCACGGTCGACTAAGGGTTGGCTGCGGGCTGTCTCGATCCCGGCGATAAATGGAGAGAACAAGCCAGGCGCGAACGGCAACCCTTTCACCGCATCGCGGAGCCGATCCTCCAAGAGGGCGGGCTCGGGCAAAGCCTGCTGCCGCTGTCGTTGTACGCGCCGGCTGGGAACATAGCGCGACACCAGATCGTATCCCGCCAAGACACCCGCTTCTTGCAGGCGATCCAGCTTCGGCATCATCGTTTCACTTAGCTGCAATAGATCCTCTTGCGTAGCCGCCTCGACCACCACGAGATCGCGCACATCCGGCGCGCCCAATTCACCGCGCAGCTGCCGATCGAGTTGTTTTTTTTCTTCCGACACCGGACTGATCGTTGCCAGATCTTCTTCCCACAGAGGCGTATCTGACCATATCAGCACGATTGTCGCAAGAACGACCGCCACCGGTACCACAACCTTCGCCTTGGACAACTGCGCCATCATTCCAATCAAATCGGACTGAATCTCCCGAGGGACGAAACCGGCAGGGACACAGACCGGCAGCACCCATCGAGTCACCACCGCCGCTGTTCCCAATCCCGCCAGAGCGAAGAGCCCCAGTTGCGCCAACGCGGGAAAGCCGGCGAGAAGCAGGGACGCAAACCCGATGGCCGTGGTCAATACACCAAGGCGCATGGTCGGCCAAATGGCACGCATCGTGGCCTGTGCAGAATCCTTCTGAGTCAGGTGACTGAACAAATGGATGGGGTAATCATCGACCACGCCCAACAGCGTAATGCCGAATCCCAATGTAATGCCGTGGACAAACCCGAACCAACTATGCACCGCGACGAGGCCGGCCAGAATCCCGCTCGATAGCGGAATCAGACTCAGCAAAACCAGCGTCAGCGATCGATAGCTGGCGTAGAGAAAGAGAAAGACCATCGTGGCCGCCGTCGTCGAGAGCCACCACACCTCCCGTTCGATCGTTCGCTGGATTTCGACGGCAAACACACCAGGACCGCTCATGAGCAACCGGGCAGATAGTGACGACTCAGTGAGCACCCGCTGAAACGACGCCTGGATATCTTGCTGAATCGCTCCCTGCGCATCGGCATCGAACCCGGCGGATCTGGTTTCGACTACCATCAACGCCCGATGGCGATCAGCCGACATCCACACCCCTAGATGCTTTGCCGGAGCCTCCCACCCGGACCAAGACCGGAGGATCCCGATAAATTCCCCAGTCGGATCGGTCGGAATATATTCTTTAATCATTGGGGCGAGAGGAGAGCGCAGATCGTCGAGCCGTTGTTCAAGGGCGGCATGCAACGAGTCAATCGAAAAAGTCTCGGCCCTCACTGTGGGACTCAGGAGATAGCGTGAGTGAAACAAGACCTGTCGCTCCTCGGGAGACAGACCCTGCATTCCATTGCCCACGAAATCGATCTGAGCGTTCCCTCGCAGTCCATCGCCCAGCGCTTTGCTGAGCCTAGCCAATTCATCCGGCTGCGCGCCCTCGATGGCCAGAAGCATCAGCCGACCGGCTAGGCCTGAGCGCACTTGATTCAGCAACAGTCGTTGCGTGGCCGTCGTTCCTTCTGGAAGCAGGTCGCCGAGTTCGCTATGGACCGACAAGCGGGTCGCCGTGAACCAGAATGCGCCGGTGATGAGGACGACCCAGACAAGAACTGGCCACCGGGCGGCTCTCATTTGACTGGTCCTCGGCGAATGGTCATCACCGACCGGTCGCCGTCCGGCGCGTGGATGGCAATGGTTCCGATATGCCCCTCGGAGCCTGAGAACAAGATATAATCGACCACGGCTTTCCCCGCCTGATCGTGGGGACGTAGGAGCAATGTCCACTGCCGGCTGGTGCCTTCGACGGCGGTTTCGTAAACCTTCTTCAGCTGCGCCGCATCGCCCATGAAGCTGGCCCGAAAGGCTTCGACAAAACTGCGCAAGGCCGGATAGTCTTCCAGTGAAATGGTTTTCTTCACGCGCTTCCGTTCACTCTCGAAGGTCACCCGGTCTCCCTCGATGACGTAGCGCTCACGGTACGGTTCCAGCACTTCCTTTTCCAGCGTCGACGGAGGCGTGAAGCGCAGCACGCCGCGCACCATGAGCGGCTCGGTCAACAATGACGAGTACGTCGCCTCTTCAAACGACACCGAGGATTCCCGCCCTTCCTTCAGCGAGGCAACAACCTGCTCGACGGTCCAAACGTTGCTTGACTGATCGCCGTGAGACGGCGAACTCTCGACGGCTGCTCCGGCCACAGTCCCAGCCAGTAGCAGGACACACAGCGGGAGGAGCCAGCTAATGCGAATCGTCCCAAAACTCATAGAAGTTAAACCAATTATCCGGCGCCCGGCGGCAGACGGCCTCAAGGCGATCGGCGTACCGTTGCATCCACTGTTTCAGATCGGTGGCCCGCTGTTCATGCGACAGCTGCACCTCTTCGCTAAAGGATTCGAGGTACACCTCGTATCGGTTCCCTCCCCGGTAGAGCCCGAAAAATAGGACCATCGGAGTACGGACGACGTGGGCCAACCGCATTGCCCCGGTCGGAAACCGGGCTTCACCGCCCAGGAAGGTACAGACGACAGACTGTTCATCCTGCATCACACGATCGCCCATGATGCCGACCACACCGCCCCTATCGAGACATTCTTTCACGTGTAACATCGTCTCCGCTCCACCGACCTGAATGACCGTTTCAGCCACGGCGGGATTCAATTCCTGGATCAGGCCACGAATCAAGGGCGCGTTCTGCTCGTCCATGAGGATGCGGATTTCAATGTGCCGGTGAGAGAGTCCCACCGCACGGACGACTTCGAAACTTCCAAGGTGCGACCCCAAGATCACACAGCCACGGCCTTTCGCCAGTTCCCGGTCGAGCTCGTCTAACCCGTGCACCTGAATCTCGAACAGATCGTACCGCCCGCGCAGAAAATAGACCCGGTCAAGAATCGTTGAGGCAAACGTATGGTAATGGTGAAAAAGATCGCACCAACTGGCGGGACGGCCAAACACCCGCTCACGAAATTGCTCGATCGCCCGTCGGGCCGCTCCTGAGCCCAGGAGAAAATAGACACAAATCGGATACAGCAGCGCACGAGCAACCGGACGGCCAAGCGACTGTGCCACCCATGCCATCATCCGAATGCTGGTGTGGCTGCCGCGCTCCTGATGCTGTTGCCAGTCGAGACTCACACCCGTTCCGCTTGCGCCGCTGTGCCAGGTGTGAACTCGATTGCGCCGGACGCAATGAGACGCGCATCGACCTGACAGGAAAATGTGGCCCGAGCGGTCGCGTCCTCGTCCACTCGAATGGTCACGACCTCACCCGGCCTCAGGGGAGAGGAAAACTTCACCATGGGTAGTCCCGTCACCAACAGCGGCGCCGTCGAGCCCCGACGCAGGGTGTCGAGTACTTCGTTGAGCAGCACCACGCCCGGCACGACGGGATAGCCCGGGAAATGCCCCGCAAGCGACGGATGACCATGGCTGATCGACAACACGCGTTCATGCACCATGGCCTTGCCTTTCCAGCCATCGCCGGGCCAGCTCACTCACCGCTTCACGCGGTAATTTGCCGGTCTCATTCCGAGGCAGACTGGGCACACAGACCAACGGGCGAGGCAGAAACACCGGATCGATGTGCGTCCGCAACGCGCGCTGAATCTCCTCGCTGGTTTTCCTCGGGGCCACGACAAACGCCATCAGCCTCGTGACAAGATCAGACCCTTCCTCAGGCAAAAAGAAGACCCCGTCCTGAACACCGTCGATCTCCAATAATTTCTGATTCAAGTCTCCTAGTGACACGCGATGGCCGGCGACGTTCACCTGATCCGCTTCACGACCGTGGACGACGAACGTGCCCTGCGCATCGACCGTGATGCGATCCGGCACCGGGACCGGAGCCGGGAGATACTCGGCATGCACCATCCACGACGCCTCGTCCTGCACCACCCGCACGCCATCCAATGGTCGCCACCGTTCACCATCGACCGTACGCCGTTCGGCCACACTGCCCGCTTCGGCAAATCCAAAAATTTCATGCACCTTGGTTTGAAAGTGCCGTTCGGCCTCTTGCGCCAGGCTCCGAGACAGTGGAGCGGTAGCAGATAGGATCAGTCCACCGGACGGAACTCTCACACCTTCTGTGACACAGGCGCGGAGATGCAATGGCGTGGTGACGAGTATCCGTTGACCCGTCACGTCGGCCAAGGCGCTCCTGATGTCGGCCGGAAAGAGTGGTCGACCGGCATGCATGACCAACCCATGCATGACCGGCAACATCACGGAGGCTTCGAGTCCGAACATATGTTGATGCGGAACGGTCGCCACCACCGCGGCGCGGTCACCACCCTTGATGCCGAGCCTGGCTCCAGTCGCGTGGGCCACGGCCGTCAACGCCCCCCACGTTTTCTTGTTGGGCATCGGTTGGCCGGTGCTTCCCGATGTGAACGCGATCGCCACGAGTTGATTCAGCGGGACACGGGGAATCTCCCTTGGCCACGCAGTTCGGCCTCTCAGCGGTTGAATCGAGACGGACTCGATCCCCTCGATCGTATCGTCCCGATCGGTCAGACCGTAGCTGTCGGGATAGTCGCCGGCAACACGGCGAAGGGTCTGGGGTGCCCGACTTTGCGGAAGCAACGTCACCTGCCGCCGCAGAATCGCGGCGGCAAATCCCACCAGAAACTCGTAGCGGCTGGTCGCAAGATTGAGAACCGTGGGCCGATCAGGCAACGACTCCACGAGGCGGGACACGTCGGCGAGAAACTGTCGGGCTGTGCGAGGCCCTCCCTGCTCCCAGGCCAGCACATCGTCCGGATTGTAGGGGCCGATCAAGGGCGTGTCGTGCATTGCCCCACCCGCGGTCACTTCGTTCGGTTCTTCTCGATTGCCTTGGCCAGCGCCCGCAGGGATGAAAAGATCGCTTTGATCTCCGGATCGCTCGACTTGAGTTGATAGCCGTATGTTTGGGAAATGGCCAGCGAGAGTTCCAACGCATCGATCGAATCGAGGCCAAGCCCGTCGCCGAACAGGGCCGCCTCAGACTGTATGGTCGCCGGATCGACCTTGAGCTTGAGCGTCTGGACGATCAGCTTCGCGATGTCTTGTTCCAGTAGTGACGTTACCAATGAAGCGATACCCCCTTGGGAAATCCTTCGATCTGCTGAATCTTGTTGAGCATCACTATTCTTATCTTACCGACCTAACTTGAATCATGTCACCTCACGAACCAACCTAGGTCACGACGACGGCTTCTCAAGTACAGCGACGAGATCCGCACGGAGCTTTGCAAACACTTTCTTGTACGCATCAAAGGACGACTGACGGACAGCCGATTTCATACCAAACGCCCCTGCCCCAACCATCTTGCCCCCTTGGCCTTCCCCTTCCTCTCTGTAGGATTTGTCGAACACCAGAGATTGTCCAGCGCGGTAGACTCGCGCTTGCACAACCACGGTGGTATGAAAATCACTAAACGCGTAGTGTGAAATCGATAACTCTACCGTGAGGCGTGGCATTCCTTGCTGCGGCTCTTCATACTGCGATGCCGCTTTATAGTGCCTGAACATCTGAGGAAACTCGACGTCCGCGATCTGGCGAAGCATTTCTCCGGGACGGGCATCCCAGGTGTTTGCAATTCCCGTAGCCCATGACTTGATCGAAACAACCTGTCCAACCGTATATGGAGCGATCGTCGCTACGAGCCCAGCATCATACAGTTTGCCGCCTGTTGAATAGCCAATATCTTCGAACCGAATGTCGTAATGACAACCGGTCGAAAGAAACAACACGAAGACGCTCAACAGCATTCCTGACCATTGGACCGCGCGTCTTCTGAGGCCAACCATTATATTCATGTTCGGCTCCTCTCGCTAAAAACTATGTTCACAGCTTGACCGCGCGGTAATCGCGCAGGACACCGCTCCACCATTCTTTCAATGAGCACTCTACGAACCCGACTTCCCTGAGCGTTTCCATGATGGTTTCTGGCGGCACGCAATTTTCGGTCGTCTCCCACCAATAGCCCATGAGGGTCTGCATGTCGCGATTGCCCGTCATCGTTGAGAAGAAATTTCCCAGAACCGTCTTGATATAAAACCGCGACAGGGTCCGCAGAGCAGCCGACTTGGGTCGTGAAATTTCAAGAATCAGGACGATGCCCCCGGGCTTCAAGACGCGCCGATACTCGGCAAACGCGCCCTTGAGGTCCGGAACGTGCCGGAGCGCATAGCCCATGCTCAGAAAGTCAAACTGCTCGTCGGGGAACGGCAGACTCTCTCCCACGCCACGCACCAGATTTCGGCAAGGCCCCTTCTGCGCCTCGCGCAACATGCCGATGCTTGGGTCGAGCCCGATGACCGAGCCGGACGGTCCGACCAGATCCAGGGCGCATTGCGTCACCAGACCAGGTCCGCAGGCGATATCGAGAACCTGCATGCCCGTCTTGAGCTCAGCCTGCAGAAGCGCCTTTTTCCGATACCAGAGCCCGGAACCGAAGCCGGTGGCCTTGTCGATGTTGCGATATTGATAGGCCGTGCGGTTAAAAAGCTCGTTGAGAAATCCTTGCCTGGTCTCAATCTCGTCATAGTACTGACGTAATGGCGGATGAGGGGCTATCGGCCGGCTGGCCGGACTTGTGACCCGTTGACCGATCGGCTCAGTGGATTGGCTCATTAAGGCCTCCCGAGACTCAGACGCCCACACTTGTAGCAGGACGCTCTCCCACGGGCAAGAGGGAGGCGACCTAAGTCTCAGAAGAATGCCTGCACGGAAAAGACGACGTCATTGTCTCGGTCGCGATGGTTGTAATCCAGCCGGAACGTCCAATTCTGCGAGAGCGTATAGCGCGAACCGGCATACCAGCGAATATCGTCGGACTTGTCTCCGAGTGCATACCGCAGATAGGATCCCGATACCATCAGCTTCCAACGATCGGTCAGATCGGCCAGCATGCCCACCGTGCCGCCGCCGCCGATGCGGTGCCGTTTCTCATAGGCCTTACTGTAATTCGCTTCGGCTTCGGCAAAGGCGAAGTAGACCTCTCGCTTGAACAGGTTGGATTCCGCCGCCGCCCCGATCCCTCCGCTAGCGATCCCATTGCTGCAGAGTTGGCAGCCATTGTGGCGAATCGTCTGCATCCCTATATTCACTTTCCAAGATGGCGCGTGGAAGAGATCGTCCATCGGCGAGAGGGACAGAATATTGAGCAACGTCGCTCGTTCGAGCCTGGTTTGTTCCGCCCGGTTGTAGTGCCGCAGAGCCAGCCCGAGCATTTCAATCTGCGCATTGGGAGTGTATCCCTCCTCGGGGTCCAGGAGATCATGATAAGCTGCGCGCAACGACACCTCCTCGAAGGTGTCATGATTGCGCCAGCCGGCACCTATGGTCGCCCGAGAAGTCCGGTGCCCCGTATCCGGCTGTTTTGTATAGGGGAGAATTTCGACCTCCTCGGATGGGACCAACAGCCGGCTTCGCTCTGTCAGCACCTGCCGGTTGCGCTCCTTGTAGACCTTCACCTCCGGATCGTCACTTTCGCCTTTATAAC
>Ga0209640_10004592_pt1 | contig 12091 bp, 13 predicted proteins | sample RifCSP10_1_FD_184018 | JGI IMG/M metagenome (GOLD analysis project Ga0209640, IMG submission 184018) | Soil microbial communities from Rifle, Colorado - Rifle CSP2_sed 10_1 (SPAdes) (version 2) | ecosystem: Environmental > Terrestrial > Deep subsurface > Rock core/Sediment | place: Rifle... | reverse complement strand
CCTCATCCGTCATCCCGTATTCCCACGTGAAGCCGCGCGTCAGTGCAGCTTCACTCGCGGCTCCGTGCGCCGCGTGATGAGCTTCGCCAGCGTGTCGAAAGCCATCTTGGCGAAGCCGTGCAGCGCGTAAACGTGCATGCGGTAGAGCGAGATGTACATGAAGCGCGCGAACAGCCCCTCGATGAAGATCGTGCCGCCGAGCAGCGCGCCCATCAGGCTGCCGATCGTGGAGTACTCCCCGAACGAGACCAGCGAGCCGAAGTCGCGGTAGCCCCAGGGCTTGAGCGGCTTGCCGGCGAGCCGGCGCGGCAGCATGCGCGCGAGATGCGACGCCTGCTGATGCGCCGCCTGCGCGGTCGGCGGCACGTCGCGGCTGCGTCCCGGCCACGGGCAGCCCGCGCAATCGCCGATGGCGAAGATATCGGGATCGCGCGTGGTGTCGAGCGTCTGCTTCACGACGAGCTGGTTCAGGCGGTTCGACTCGAGGCCGCCGATGTCCTTGAGGAAATCGGGCGCCTTGATGCCGGCGGCCCACACCGTCAATTCGGCCGGGATCCGCTTGCCGCTCGCGGTCCAGACGCCGTGCTGCCGCACCTCCGTCACGCGCTCGCCGGTGAGCACGCGGACATTGAGACCGCGCAGCAGCTCGGCCGCTGCCTTCGACACCCGTTCCGGCACCGCGGGCAGGATGCGCGGCGCCGCCTCGATGATCGTCAACCGAACGTCCTTCTCGGGATTGATCTTGTCCAGCCCGTAGGCGACCAGCTCGCGCGTGGTCTTGTGCAATTCCGCCGCGAGCTCGACGCCGGTCGCCCCGGCGCCGATGATGGCGACCTTGAGCTGCTCGGGCGCCAGGGGCCCATGCTGGGCATTGGCCCGGATGCAGGCGTTTACCAGCAATTGGTGGAATCGCTCCGCCTGCGCCGCCGTGTCGAGGCTGATGGCATGCTCGAGCGCGCCCGGCGTGCCAAAGTCGTTGGACTGGCTGCCGATCGCCATCACGAGCGTGTCGTAGGGGATCTCGCGGCGGGGAATCAGCTCGCGCCCGTCCTCGTCGAGCGTGCGCGCGACCTGCACGACCTTGCGGCCACGGTCGAGGCCGTCCATCTCGCCGAGCTGGAAGCGGAAGTGGTGCCAGCGTGCCTGCGCCAGGTAGTCGAGCGCGTGGTGATCGAGGTCCATGCTGCCCGCCGCGAATTCGTGCAGCAGCGGCTTCCACAGGTGCGTGCGCGAGCGGTCGATCAATGTCACGCGCGCGCGGCCCTTGCGACCGAGCGTGTCGCCCAGGCGGGTGGCAAGCTCCAGTCCTCCCGCCCCTCCCCCAACGATCACGATCTGGTGCACGACCCCGCCCCAGATTGTTTGAGTGCCTGATTCATCATTCATCATTCCATGGCGCCGCCATCGACGGTCACGACGCTATGTGTTTCAACCATCGCCAGGTTCCGTCACCCCGGCGTACGCCGGGGTCCAGTCAGATAATTTCGGCAGATAAGTCCCGCCATTTCGGATTCTGCCTCTCGATCAATTTCAGCTTCCAGTGTCGCTTCCATTCTTTGATCGCTTTCTCTCGGGCAATGGCGGATTCCATCGTATCGTGTTGTTCGAACCACACCAAAGTGTGCACGCGATAGCGCGCGGTGAATCCTTGGATAACTTCGCTCTTGTGCTCCCAGATGCGTTTCACCAAATTCGAGGTCACGCCGACGTAAAGCGTTCCATTACGACGGCTGGCCACAATATAGACGCACGGTTGCTTTGGCATGGAGAGAAATGTCCTTGGGTAGAATCTACTGGATTCCGGCCTCCGCCGGAATGACGGGCCTGTAGCGCGGCAAAGCTCGTAGAATAGGCTGCAATTCGACTAGGGAGGATCATCTCATGACACGTGCCGTCGCCATTACGGTCGCCGCCATCGCCCTGCTTTGCGCTTCTTCGGTCAGCGTCGCCCAGACTTATCCAACGCGCGCGATCCGCATGATCGTGCCGTTCGCTCCGGGAGGCAACGTGGACATCACCGCCAGGAGCGTCGCCCAGCCGTTGAGCGCCGAGCTTGGCCAGCAGGTGGTCGTCGAAAATCGCTCCGGTGGACCCGGCGGCAGCATCGGGACCGATCATGTCGCGAAGGCCGCGCCTGACGGCTACACGCTGCTCCTGGCCTCCAGCAGCGTGATGGTGAACGGTCCCGCGCTGTACCCGAAGCTGCCCTACGATATTGTGCGCGATCTCGCCCCGGTGGGTCGAGTCGCTGTCGTGCCGCTGGCGCTCGTCGTCCACCCCTCGCTCCCGGCGAAGACGACGAAGGAATTCATCGCGGTCGCGAAGGCGCAGGGCGGCAGGCTCCTCATGGCGAACACCGGCGTGGGCACCACCAATCATCTGATCACCGAGCTGTTCATGATCTCCACCGGGATTCGCATGACCCTCATTCCGTACAAGGGCAGCGGCCCTTCGCTCGTGGATCTGCTGGCGGGCCACGTCTTCGCGCACGTGGACCAGATCTCTTCCGCGCTCCCGTACATTCGCGCCGGCAGGATCCGCGCGATCGCGGTGACGACGGCGAAGCGTTCCGACCAGCTCCCCGAAGTGCCGACGCTCGCCGAATCCGGCGTGCCGGGCTTCGATGAGAGCACGGTGACCGGGGTGCTTGCGCCCGCTGCAACTTCGCGCGAAATCGTCCAGAAACTGAACGCCGCGCTGGTCAAAGTGCTCGGTGCGCCGGCCATCAAGGAGCGCTTCACTTCGCTCGGGGCCGAGGTGCGGCCGAGCACCAGCGCGGAGCTCGGGGCGTGGATCCGCTCCGATCTTGCGAAGTGGGTAAAGTTGGTGAAACAAGCGGGCATCAAGGTCCAGTTTTGACGAACGACGGGTGGCAGGTGAAGGGCGATCAACGCCAGTCCGCGCCGGTTCATCCCGCCGGTGGATCGACGAGCCGGATGCAGAACCGCCTCGCGCTGCACACGTGGACGCTCGACACGACGCCCCTGCCCGCCGCGCTCGACGCCGCGAAGAAGGGCAGTTGGAACGCGGTCGAGCTGCGCCGCGTGGATTTCACCCGCTGCTTCGAGGCGGGCATGAATAACGCGCAGGTCCTCAAGATGGTGCGCTCGAGCGGCCTCAAGGTGGCGTGCGTGGGCACCGAGTATGGCCTCATCTTCGCGAAGGGCGAGGAGCTCAAGCGGCTGCTCACGGTCCTCGACGAGACCTGCGCCAACGCCGTCGCGCTCGGCTGTGATCTGGTGATGATCGCGCCGGGGCAGAATCCCCCGGGCACGCTGCGCGAAGGCGCCGCCAACTTCGGAAGGGGCGGCGAGATCGCGAAGGCACACGGGGTGCGTTTCGCGCTCGAGTTCAACTCGGCGCACGCCGTCATCAACAGCCTCGAGGCGGGCCGCGAAGTCGTGGCGCAGGCGGACCACCCGAATTGTGGATTGCTGCTCGACACCTACCACCTCGAGCGCAGCGGCGGGGGCGGCCGCGGCTTCGAGGACGTTGCTCCCGGGGAGATCTTCGCCTTTCAGTACAGCGATGTGCCGGCCGGCCCCGCTTCGGCGGCGAAGCGGCCCACCGACCGCCTGCTGCCCGGGCGCGGGACAGTGCGCTGGCGCGAGGTGTTCCAGCTCCTGCTGGAGAAAAATTACGCTGGTTATCTGAGCTACGAAGCGCCCAATCCCGAATATTGGGCCAGGCCGCCGGAGGAGGTCGCGCGCGAAGCCGCCGTCGCGACGCGGAAGCTGCTCGCCGAAGTCGAAGGGCAAGGATGAGGGATGAACGATGAGGGATGACCGGATTCCCGATCCCGCACTGCGGAGCTCGTGCTTGCGCGCCTTCATCCTTGCCATACCAGGTCATCCTTCCGCCTTCCGCCTTCATCCTTCGCGGCCTCAATACTAGAGGGCGCCGTGCGCTATCGTGGGCGCTTCGCGCCCTCGCCTACCGGGCCGCTCCATTTCGGCTCGCTCGTCGCTGCGGTCGGAAGCTTTCTCGAGGCGAGGACGCGCGGCGGCGAGTGGCTGGTGCGGATGGAAGACCTCGATCCGCCGCGCGTGGCGGCAGGCGCGGCCGACGACATCCTGCGCACGCTCGCGGCCTTCGGCCTGGAATGCGATGGGCCGGTGGCGTACCAGAGCGCGCGCCACGACGCCTACCACTGCGCCCTGCACCGCCTGCGGGAACTGCGCTGCGTCTATCCCTGCGCTTGCAGCCGCCGCGAAATCGCCGATTCCGCCGTCGCCGGCACGGAAGGACCCGTCTATCCGGGAATCTGCCGCGGCGGCATCACGGGGGGCAAGGCAGCGCGGGCCCTGCGGCTCGACACGCGGGGCGCGGCTGTCGTGTTCGAGGACGCGATACAGGGCCGGATCGCCTGCGAGCTGGAGCGGGAATCCGGCGATTTCGTGCTCTATCGCGCGGACGGCACGTACGCCTACCAGCTTGCGGTGGTCGTGGACGATGCCGAGCAAGGCGTCACCGACATCGTGCGCGGGGCGGACTTGCTGGCATCCACTCCGCGGCAAATCTACGTTCAGCAACTCCTCGGACTGCCGCGCCCCCGCTACGTCCATCTCCCGGTCGCGGTCAACACGCAGGGCGAGAAGCTTTCCAAGCAGACCCTCGCCATGCCGGTGGACCGGGTGCGGCCATTGCCGGCGCTCATCGCCGCACTGTCCTTTCTCGGTCAGTCTCCCCCGCGCGTCCTCGCGCAGGCAACGGTTAGGGAACTCTGGGACTGGGCATTGAAGAACTGGGATCTGGCGCGCGTGCCGCGCGCCCTGTCTGCGCCGGCTCCGGCGCAGGAGAGAGGATGAAGGAGCGCGTTACCGCCGTTTGGAGGCCGCCGCCCGCGCGAGCGCCTCGCGCAACTGAGGCACGGCTTCGCGGCCTGCCGCTGCGCCGGCGGCGATGTTGGTCTCCGTTTGATCGAAATCGAGCATGCGGGTGCGCACGGTGCGCGGCACGATGACGATGTCGGCCTGCTCGAGCTCGTCCGCGTGCAGCGCGTAGCGGCCGCTGCGGCCATGCTGCCTCATCGACGGATCCGAGGGGCTGCGCGTCTGGGCGAACCATGAAACGTCCACGGCGACGACGATATCCGCGCCCATCGCGCGCGCCAGCTTGACCGGCACCGGGCTCAGGAGGCCGCCGTCCATGTACTCCTCGCCGTTGATGACGGGCGGAACGAACAGATTGGGCACACTCGCCGAGGCGCGCACGGCGAGGCCGGTATTGCCGCGGTTGAACACTGCGATGCGCCGGCTCTTCGCCTCGGTGGCGACCACCGCGAAGGGCTTGGCGAGCCGCTCGATCGGCCGCCCGTCCACCAGCCGGTTGACGAAATTCTGCAGCGCTTCCCCCTTGATCCAGCCGTTGCCGAACAGCGCGAAATCCACGATATCGCCTTGCTCGAGGCCGAGCGCGATTTTCTCCAGCTCGGCCGCGTTCCAGCCCGCGGCGTAGAGCGCCCCGACCACCGCCCCGGAGCTCGCCCCGGTCACGATATCGGGAACGATGTCCGCCGCCTCCAGCGCCTTGATCACGCCGATGTGGGCGAAGCCGCGCGCGCCGCCGCTGCCCAGCGCCAGCGCGACCAGGGGCCGCTCCGATCGCAGCGGCTGGATCGCGGCCTCGCGCGGCGCGCCGGCGCCGTTGTAATCTGTCGGCGACAGGCTGCAGGCGCCAACGACGCCCGCCGCGATCAGGATGAAGAGGAGTCTGTGCACCATGGCCGGGAATTGTAATGGGTATTGCTCAGAACGCGCGATCCCGCCCGGGTTCCCGCGACCCGGTTCCGCGGTCGCCGCGGCCGGGGCGTGAGTTGCGTTCTCAGGGCAAACCGGACAAAATGAGGGCGCAATTCCACACCGTTTTCACGCCCGCACAATCCGAATAGGAGGAAGATCATGAAGATCCACGTCTGGCTTTCGCTGGCCATGGCATCGACGGTGCTCGCCGCCGCGCCGGCACCCGCGCAGGAAGCCGCGAAAAGCTATCCCAGCCGGCCGATACGCCTGATCGTGCCGAATACCGCCGGCAGCGCGGTGGACACGCTGAGCCGCATCGTCGCCAACGAGCTGAGCCATACGATCGGGCAACAGATCGTCATCGACAACCGCGCCGGCGCGGGCGGCATCATCGGCATGGAAATCGCCAAGGACGCGAACCCCGACGGCTACACGCTGATCAGCGCGACGACGGCGGCGAGCACGATCGCCAGGCTGCTGCAGAAGAAGGCCCGCTTCCATCCCGTCAATGACTACGACTACGTCGCGCAGTACGCGTTGACGCTCAACGTGCTGGTGGTGAATCCCTCGCTCCCGATCAAGTCCACGAGGGAGTTGATCGATTACGGCAAGAGCGGAAAGTCGCCGTTCAACATGGCCTCGGCCGGCGCCGGCTCGCAAAGCCATCTCGCCGGGGCGTACTTCCAGCAGCAGGCCGGCCTCAATTCGCTGCACGTGCCGTACAAGGGCGGCGGTCCGTCGAGCGCATCCGTGGTGGCCAACGAATCCCAGTGGACGCTGATCCCCGCACCGGCGGCGATGGTCCACGTCAACGCCAAGCGCATGCGCGCGATTGCCCATACGCTGCCCAAGCCCACCGCCCTGCTGCCCGGAATTCCGCCGATCGCCGACACCATACCGGGCTTCGACTACAGCGGATGGATGGGTTTCTTCCTGCCGAAGGGCACACCGAAAGCGGTCAATGACAAAATACGCGCCGCGGTGGTGAAGGCGATGAACGCGCCCGCCGTGAAAAAAGGAATGGCCATCCAGGCTACCGAAATCGTCATTCAGGGGCCGGCGGTGTTCCGGAAAGTCGTGCAGGAATCGATGGTCACGAACGAAAAGCTGGTGAAATCGCTCGGGCTGACTGCCAACTAGGGCCCGGTGACCGGTGGCCGGTGACCAGTAATCAAGGGCGGCTGCGGCCGCCCTTGTTTTTTTGTCGAGCGGCAATGTTCCGTCGGGCAGTCGATTAAGGCTCCCGGGTTCCGCACTGCGGACCGCAACGCATGGCGACCGCGCACGTTGTAAAATCACCGGTCTTCCGCATCGAGAATGGAACGCCCATGAGCAGCACCCCGGTCAAGCTCGGCATCGTCGGTCTCGGCCGCTGGGCCAAGGTCCTGGCCCGCGCGGCGGAGCACTCCGACAGGCTGCAGATCGTCGCCGCGTACAGCCGTTCCGAAGAAAAGCGCCTCGCGTTCGAGAAGGAGTTGCGCGTGCCGGCAGTGCCCGACATGGCGACTCTGCTCGCCAGCCGGGAAGTGAAGGGTGTGATCCTGACGGTGCCGAACGAGCAGCACCTGCCGATGGCGGAACTGGTCGCCAAGGCGGGCAAGCACGTCTACACCGAGAAGCCGATTGCCCAGACGCTGGACGATGGCTTGAGAATCGCCGCACTGGAAAGGCAATACGGCGTGACCGTCACCGTCGGTCACAGCGCGCGGTTGATGGCCGGCATCCGCATCATCAAGGAGCGTATCGACGCCGGGGAGCTGGGGCGCGTTGCTTTCATGGAGGCCAATTTCTCGAATGAGCGCGCGCTCGAGCTGACGCCGCAGACCTGGCGCTGGTACAAGGACCGCGCCCCCGGCGGTCCCCTCTCCCAGCTCGCGATCCACCAGTTCGACGTGCTGCACCTGCTCGGCGGCGAGATTGCCGAGGTGTCCTCGATGGCGTCCAAGCTCTCGCCTGTGGGCGCGGAGGTGGACGACCAGTCCATGACGCTCCTGAAGTTCGCCGACGGCAAGGTCGGCTACGTTGGCGCGTGCTGGACCTCCCCCGGCGTCTTCGCGGTGCGGGTGTTCGGCTCGAAGGGCCTGATGCACTTCGAAATCGACTTCGGCACCTGGGATACTCCGCACCGGCTCCATCTGAATTCGGTCCTGTACCTCCAGCGCGGCAAGGACGGCTGGGCGAAGCGGGAGGCGATCCCCCTGCCCGAGAGCGACATGTTCCGCGCCGAGCTGGAGATGTTCGCGGCGAGCTGCACGACCGGCAGGCCCGGCGAGCTCACCGCGCACAACGGCAACGTCGCGGTCGCGGTGGTGTACGCGGCGCTGAAATCCATCGAGCGCAAGGGCCAGTGCGTGCGCATCGCGGACGTCATGGAAGAGGCCCGTTCACGGATCAGCGCCCGGGCGCGCGCCGCCTGACGGATACCATGCTGCCGACCCGCTATTTCATCGATCTCACGCAGCCCGAGATTGCCGCGCAATTGAAGAGAAACCCGCTGGTCATCCTGCCTGCGGGAAGCGTCGAGCAGCATGGACCCCATCTCCCGGCCGGCACCGATATCTTCGCTGCCAACGTCATCGCGCACGCGGTGGCGGAGCGCATGGACGCGCTGGTGCTGCCGGGCGGCCCGCTCGGGGTGACGCCCATGCACATGCCGTTCGAGGCCACCCTCACGTTGAGCCCCGAAACCTACCAGCGCGTGGTGACGGAAACCTGCGTCTCGGCCGCGAAGCACGGGGCGAGGGTCCTGCTCATACTGAATTGGCACGAGGGCAATATCCCGTCGCTCGCCATCGCCGCGGAGCAGCTCCATCGCGAGCATGGCATGACGGTGCTGACCGTGCAGGCGTGCTACGTCGCGGCCGAACTATTCGGCAAGGACTACGGGGGGCTCACGCACGGCGGGGAGATCGAGGCGCTCGCCGTGCTCGCCTGCCGGCCGGACCTCGTCCATCTCGATCGCATCGACGACTCCTCCGATCACTCGCATGGCCGCAAGTGGGACAAGCTGCGGCGCACGCGCGCATTCCAGCCAGTGCTGCGCGACATCCGCACGATCGCGCCGACCGGTTGGTACGGCACTCCCGAGCACGCGACCGTGGACAAGGCGCGTAAGATGCTCGACAGCATCGCCAGCGCGATCGCGAATGAAGCGGCCGACATCTTCCGCCTGCTCGACGAGGCGCAGGGCGGCACCGCCGAGGTGAAGCATCTCAAGGTGGCAGGTTGATGGCCAAGGTACTCACCCAGGCGCAGGCGAATAGCATGGGGCTGCCCGGGCGCAAATCGCTCGAGATCGTGTCCGGCGCGAAGGGCTCGAGCGCCGTGACGCTGCGGCTGGTGGAAATACCCGTGCCGAAACCCGGCGACACACCGCGTCGCCCGCACTTCCACCAGGGCTTCGAGGAATGCATTTTCGTGATGACGGGCGAGGGCTGCACCGAAGCCGACAGCGGCCGCTATCCGTTGAAGGCCGGCGACACTATCCTGATCCCGCCGGGTGAGAGGCACATGACGCGCAATACCGGCAGCGAACCGTTGTTGTTGCTGTGCTTCTTCCCGGTCGCCGACATCACCCAACGCACCCAGGAACCACCCCCACCCGTCCCTCGCCCTGAGGGGGAGGGTTAGGGAGGGGGTGCTCCCTGCCAAATATGGGTGTTCTCGTCGGCCTGACTTGAGGTTCTGATGCCATCCGACGTCCTGTGCCTGCGGCCGCAGGCGGATTTCCAGCGCGCGGGCATAACGCTGCCCGCCATGCTCGCCGTCAACTACCGTGCCATCGACGACCCGCAGCTCGCCGCGGACGTGAGGGGAGCGCGCGCGCGGGTCATTCCCGCCGTCGGCCCGAAGCTGGCCGGCCCGCTGTTCGAGGGCGGCAGCGTCCGGCTCGTGCAGGTGACCGGCGCGGGCGCGGTGCTGATCCAGGCCTCGCGGGGAGGCGTCGTGAACGAGGCGGCCCTCGTGACCCATCTCCATTCGGGCCGCCTGGGTGGCGCGGCGATCGACGTCTACGCGATGGAACCGCCCGATCCCGAGAATCCTCTGTTCGCGCTCAAGGGCGAGGCGGCGCGCCGGGTGCTGTTCACGCCGCACATCGCCGGCGTCACCCGCCAGTCTTCCGCCACGCTGTTCCGCGAGGCGTGGGCCAACGTCGAGCGCGTCCTCGTATGGGGCGAGGCGCCGCTCCATCGGGTTTACTAGGAATATGGCGCGCGTTTCGCCGGCGGCACCGGAACAGTTCGCGCAGGTCGCGGACGTGATGGAGCGCTGGCGGAAGACCAAGGGCTATCCGCCCAACAGCTGGCTCACCATGGCGCGCCGGCCCGACGTGCTCCGCGCCTACCGCGCGCTCCATACCGCGGTCATGATGGACGAGGGCGAGGTGCCGAAGGCGCTGAAATTCATGGTCGCGCACCTCGTGAGCCGCGCGGCCGGCGATTCCTACTCCGCCGCGCACAATGCGGAGAACGCGGCGCACATCGCCGGCGTCCCGCTCGAGAAAATCAAGGCGCTGCCCCGGTTCGTGGCGAGCCCACTTTTCACTCCGGCCGAGCGCGCCGCCCTTGCGCTCGCGCACGCCGCGGGCGCGTGCCCGCCCGCCGTATCCGACGCGCACTTCGCGGAGCTGCGCAAGCACTGCAGCGAGAACGCCATCATCGAAATCGTGTCGGTGATCGCGCTGCTCGGCTGGCTCAACCGCTGGAACCTGACGCTCGCCACCCCGCTCGAAGCCGAAGCGGCGGCATTCGCGCGCCGGCATCTCGAAGGAGGAACGGCATGAAAAGCAGAGATCTGGGCATCGCGGTCGTCGGCGCCGGGCGCATCGGCACCCTGCGCGCGCGGCTCGCGGCGAAGCATCCCTGCGTCAAGTTTATCGCGGTGTCGGATCTCGATCCCAAGCGCGCACAGGCGCTCGCGGACCAGGCGGGAGCGGATTTTCACAGCGGCGACAACGTCGAGGTGATCGAGCGCCCGGAGGTCAACGCCGTGTTCGTGTCGACGCCCGAGGGCGAGCACTCGGCGCCGGTGCGCCGCGCGCTGGAGCTGGGCAAGCCCGTGCTGTGCGAGAAGCCGATCGCGCTGACGCTGAAGGATGCCGACGAGATGCTGGAGACCCTGCGCAGGACCGGGGGCAAGCTCCGCATCGGCTACAGCCGCCGCTTCAAGGAGTGCTTCCTCCGCGCCAAGGAGCAGATGGTCCACGCGCGGCTCGGGAAAGTCGTCGGCGGCCTCGCCCGCGTCTACAACTCGCGCGCCCAGACCTTCGCGATCCTCAAGCGTGATCCCCACGCCACACCCGTGCTCGACGTGCTGACCTATTACGTCGACCTGATGTGCTGGTTCCTCGAGGGCAACCGGCCGGTGGAAGTCGTCGCGCGCGGCCAGCACGGCATCTTCAAGGAAGCGGGTTACAGCGCGCACGATGCGACGTGGGCGATCGTCACATTCGCCGACGGCGCGGTGGTGAATTTCGGCATCAGCTACGCCCTGCCGTCGAAGTTCCCGACCCAGGGGCAGTCCGACCGCGTGGAATTGCTCGGCACCGAAGGCACCATGCTGATCGACGACGATCACAAGGAGCACCTGCTCTACACGGAGAAAGGCATCCCCCATCCCTACGTGCCGGGCCACAGCCTGGAGCTGGCGTTCCTCGGCAGCAATACCGCGGGCGACTGGGCGCTGGGGGATTTCTGGGGGCCGCTCGGCAACGAAACGCGGGCCTGGCTCGACCACCTCGTCACCGGCGCGCCCACCGCGCATACGACGCCGGAGCAGGCGCGCATCAATCTCGAGACCACCATCGCCATCGAGCGCGCGGTCGCCACCGGCAAGGCCGTGCGGCTGCCTCTCGAAACCTGATCACCCGTCACCCATCACGGATTCATTGCGCCCTGATGGCCTTGACGATCTTGCTCCACTTGTCGTTCTCGCCGCGCAGAAATACCGCGAACTCCTCGGGCGTCTTGGAAGTAGGCTCCAGCGCCTGCTTTCGAAACAGCGCCTGGAAATCGGGCTGCGTGGACATGGCCGCGAGCTCGCTGTGAAGCTTGTCGACGATCGGCCGCGGCGTCGCCGCGGGCGCCACGATCGCGTACCATGAGGGCGCCTCCACGCCTCTCACGCCGAGCTCCACCAGCGTCGGCACCTCCGGCGCAACCGGCGTACGCGCGGGACTGGTGACCGCGAGCGCCACCAGGCGTTTCGAGCGCACGTGGGGCATCACGGCCGTCACGCTTGACATGATTACCTGAGTCTCCCCCGTCAGCACCCCCACGACGGAGGGCGCCGAGCCCTTGTAGTGGATGGGAACCAGTCGGGTACCCGTAGCGGCGTTAAACAGCTCGGGC
>Ga0209640_10004591_pt1 | contig 12093 bp, 8 predicted proteins | sample RifCSP10_1_FD_184018 | JGI IMG/M metagenome (GOLD analysis project Ga0209640, IMG submission 184018) | Soil microbial communities from Rifle, Colorado - Rifle CSP2_sed 10_1 (SPAdes) (version 2) | ecosystem: Environmental > Terrestrial > Deep subsurface > Rock core/Sediment | place: Rifle... | reverse complement strand
TGTTGATCTCCGATGGCTCGTAGATTCTGATCACCTCGTCTGGCTGGGCCTTGAGGCGCGAGGCGTACGGCTCTATGCCGGCGACGGCCTTGGGGCGCAGCAGCTGAATCGACTGATTGTCCCAGTACTCCCGCGCGGTCAGCCGCGCGTTGTCCGCACACCAGTCGATCAGCTTCTCCTTCGTGTCGAAGCCGAGATTGACGAATCCGCGCGCGACGATCGGATCCATCACGACGAGCGGCGGGCTGTACTGCTCGACCGCCGCGAGGGCGTGGCGCATCTTCTCCTGCCAGGTGGCGCGCGGGCCGTAGCCGGCGTGCGTGTACCACCCGCCGAAGAAGATGCTGGCGACGCTGTCGGTCGGCTTGAACCCCTTCTGCACGTGCAGCGGCTGCCAGGGGCTGCGCTCCTCCGCCTCGGGGAGGACCGCCGTGTAGGCATACCAATTCCCCTGTGACCCCATGTAGGTGTCGCCGGGAACCGACCCGCCCTGGAGATTCTGCGACAACAGGCCGTAGGCACGTCCGATCGTGGCGTTGGCGTGGTTGTACGGACCCATTGCGCCGATGCCCGAGTTCATCTGGATCTCATTGCGGATGGGACCGTTGATCACCGGAATCGTCGCGAACGAGGTCGTGCTGCTCGATCGCGCGGTGATTCCGCTGGCAGCCAACGCCAGGATGACCGGGAAGTACTCGGGCCGCGCGCCCGCCATGACGGCATTGACCGCCACCTTCTCCACAGTGGATTCCCAGGACTCGCGGAACACCGTCGGGCGGAGCCGTCCGACGATCTTGTCCGGCGGATGGCTCGTCCCTTTGATCATCGCCTCGACGCGCGCCTCCGTCGGCAGCACGATCGGAAGGAAGTCGGTCCAGCGGTTCTCCTGGAACAGCCGCTGGAGGTTGTCCTCGGTATCGGGCTCCACCAGCCGCGGTGTCGTCCGTTCGAACGACAGGCCCTGGAGATCGGCGTCCACGAGCGGGGCTGTGAGGCCGTCGAGCACCTCCTGCATGAAGGGGCGCCCCGAGATCGGGTCGCTGCCGTCGATGTACGCACGCAGATGGGCGGCCGACTGATCGACGACCGGATGCGGCGTATACGCCTGACGCAGGCGCGGCATCCCCATGGACAGCGCGGTGGCCTTGCAGAGCCGCGCGAATCGTTGCGTATGTACGGCGACCGAGGGCACGCCGCCCTCTTCCAGCGCCGCGGCGAGCCCGACGACCGTCGGGCTGCAGGTGCTTCAAAGACCGATACCGAGAATCGCGGCATCGCCCCCCGCCGCGATGGTCGCGCGCATCTCCGGGTCGTCGGCCCAGGTCTCCTTCGGCTTGATGGTGCGCACATCGACGGCGGGCAGGTGCTCGCCGAACCACTGCCGCAACTGATCGACGAACACGTCCGAATTGTCGAACAGGCAGTCGACCAGATAGATCGTCTTCCCGTCCAGCGCCGGCAGCCGCGGCGCCAGGCGCTTGCCGACGACCTTTGGTGGGTACCCGCGGGGATCGTGCACCGTGATCCGTTGAGTCATAGGGTCATCATCTTCAGCGCCACGTGCCGTCTCTCACATACCGGTCGGCGCCCACCGCCGCTGCCGCCCCGTCGCCTGCCGCCGCTGCGGCCCGGCCGGCCGACCCGGACCTGACTGTTCCCGCCGCGAACAGACCGGGCAGGGCGCTGCGCATCGCGCCATCGACCGGAATCCGTCCCGATGCATCGAGGGCGAGCACGCCGTCGAGCCACGCCGTCGCGGGGGCCAGTCCGACATAGACGAACAGACCGGCCAGTTCGAGATCGTCCGCCTGCCCGTCGCTGACGGTCCGCGTGCGGACGCCCGTCAGTCCGCCGTTGCCGGCCACTTCCTCGACGATTGTGCCAAAGCGCACGTTGATTTTCGAATTCTCTCGCACGCGCTCGCGATACGCGGCCTGCGCGGAGAACGCGCTGCCGCGATGCAGGATGATCACTCGTGAGACGTGCTGCGCGAGGGTGAGCGCTTCCTGCAGGGCGGAGTCTCCACCCCCGACCACGCCGACGATGCGGCCGCGAAGCAGCGGGGCGTCGCAGCTCGCACAGTGGCTCACGCCCTTGCCGCGCAGCCGCTCTTCGCCCGGGATCCCGAGCGTCTTCAGCGTCGTGCCCGTGGCGATCACGACGGCTCGTGCCCACGCCTCGCCCTCACCTGTCGTGACGCGCCAGCGTTCCTCGTCTGCGTGCAGACCGATCGCCTCCGCGGCAACGAACTCGGCGCCCGCCGCGGCCGCCTGTTCCTGAATGATCGGGCCCAGATCGTAGCCCGGGACGCCGTCGGGAAAGCCGGGGTAGCCGTCGATCCGTTCGATGCTCACGAGCTGGCCGCCGAGTGCCGGGCCGGTCAAGACCCGCGTCTTCCGCCCGGCACGCGCCGACGTCAGGCCCGCGGTCAGGCCCGCCACGCCACCGCCAGCAATCACGACATCGTACTCGGGGTGTGACATTCGAGTTGATCCTACACGTGGAGTCAGTTGTGTTGAGCAGGAGATCCGTCGTTCACACTTCTCGGTTCTGACGTTCTCAGTTCGTGTTCAGTTTCAGGTTCGTGTTCCGAGTTAGCGGTTCCGGGTTCCGGACCCCGACCCACAACCTCGAACCGAACCCCGACATTGAACACGAACCGCCGCCTACGCGCTTCGCGCTACGGCGAGCCTCGCCGAAGCCTTGGCGGAGGCGGGAGAAGTGAGAAGCGAGCAGTGTGAACCATCATCTCTTGCTCAATTCACGCCGCCTCTGCGATTACGCGGTCGCGAGCCTCTCGGTCGCCTCCAGGTCCTGTCTCAGCGTTCGCGCGCCCAGCATGTAATGCAGCGCGGCCCAGAAATTGACCACGCCGATGATGACCAGGGCGTATCGAAGCGAGTCGACCCGGAAGGATGGCGCCAGCCAGTCGCTGATGAGGCCCGTCACGGACGGCCCGAGCCCGAAGCCGATCAGCGTTTGAATGAAGAGCAGGACCGAGGTGGCCACCGACCGCATGCGGAGCGTGGCCAGCGCCTGCGTCATGGCGAAGGAGGGTCCGAAGAACACGGCTGCCAGCAGCATGAGCCCGACGAAGGACGGCAGCGTGACGGCCAGGCTTGGCGACAGAAAGGTCAGGAACTGGAACGGCACGCACAGAAGCGTGGCTACTCCGGGCACCCACATATACCAGCGGCGGTCGTTCGACCGGGCGCTCAGGCGGTCCGAGAGAAATCCGCCGAGAAACGTTCCGACGCCGGCGATCGCCGACAGGACCGCGATCCAGTAGCCCGCTTCCTGCACGGTCATCGCGTGCGATCGCTGCAGGAACGGATTATTCCAGGCGCTGCTCGCGTACCAGACCACGGAGTGCAGCGCCGCCGCCAGGCTCAGATGACGGAACGAGGACCGACGCCACAGGAAGGTCAGCACCTCCCACATGCCGGGCGTCTTGTCGTCAGCCCTGCGTGCGACGCCGTCCGACAGGCCGCGCGGCGGCTCCTTCACCGTCAGCCACAGGATCAGGGCGATCGCGATGCCGGGCACGCCCGCGAGGATGAACGTCATGCGCCAACCGAAGTGCTGGTTGCCCCAGCCGCCGAACGCGGCGCCGAGCGAGCTGCCGATCGGCACGCCGAGGGCGAAAATCGCAAAAGCGGTGCCGCGCCGGCTCTTGGGAAAGTAATCGGAGATGAGCGAGTGCGACGGCGGGCTGCCTCCAGCCTCGCCCACCGCCGTGCCGACGCGCGCGGCGAACAGCATCGCGTAGTTCACGGCCATGCCGAAGACGGCGGTCATGGCGCTCCAGCTCGCGACGGCAAGCGCCAGAACGTTGCGCCGGCTCCAGCGGTCGGCCAGCGCGGCGATCGGAATGCCCATGATCGAGTAGAAGACGGCGAACGGGATGCCGGTCAGCACGCCCATCTGGAAGTCGCTGGCGGCGAGCTCCTTCTTGATCGACTGGAGCGACGCCGCCAGGATCTGCGAGCGATCCATGGTGTTGAGCACGTAGCACAGCGTGAGCGCGCCGAGCACGTAGTTCGCGTACCACGTCTTCGTCAGAAGCGGCGAGGGGGCGGCAAGCGCCGGTTGTGTGGTCTGCAACACGTCCTCCCGATTTCGCGGACGACAAGAGTAACGGAATTGGGTCACCGATGGCAGATTCAGTCTCACCCGGACCGAGGCGTGCCGGGAGTCAGTGCCACGGGAGAGCGTCGATTATAGCGATACCGGGGTGAGTCGCTGGAGGGGAGGGACAGCCGACGTCTACTTCGCCTCGAGGCCGCCGGTGAGCCCCTCGATCTGATGGCCGATGGCGAACCGCCGGGCCCGCACGATTTCCGCCGGGGTGGCAACCTTCGGATCCACCTTGACCTGGGAGCAGGTGAAGCCCCGCAGCGTGCACTCGGAGGTGGTGTGCGTAATGCCGCGCTCCTTCATCACCCTGGCCATCAGCGCGACGGCGTCTTCGTGAATGATGACGGCGTTGTTGGGCACGAACGTCCCCACGCCGATGGCGTAGTCGATCGGCATGAGCGGCTCGTTGCTCGAGCCGAACTGCCCGTCGTTCTTCTTGCCCAGGTCATGGGCGCCGAGATCGGCACCGGCATCGATGAGGTACTGAATGATCGGGACGTTGCCGTAGTTGCCCGCCGCCATCAGCGGCGTGATTCCGTAGTCGTCCGGCCAGTTGACGTCGTTGCCCAGCTCGACGAACCGCTTCACGACCTGCAGCCGCTCCTCGGGCGACTTGCCGCGGTGATAGCCGTGGATGAAAGCCAGACCGGCCGCCGCCGACAGCATCGTCTCGCTGTCGCGCGACGTGATCTTGGGATCCGCGCCGCGATCGAGCAGCAGCGTCACCAGATCGAGGTCCGCGGCGAAGGCGGCGCGCATGAGCGCGGTGGCAAAGACGATACGCGGCGAGCCCTCGCGCATCCGCGCGCGCGGCGTGTTGTTGACGAGCGCATTGGGATTGGCGCCGGCGTCGAGCAGCTTGCGGATGAGCGGCATCGGATCGGCCGTGACCATCCACGGGAAGTTCGGCGCCGTCTCCATGTTGCGGCGATCGACCGCCCAGAAGAGCGGCGTGAACCGCTGCGCGTCGGCCTTGTTGACGTCGGCCTTGTTGTCCACCAGATACGACGCCACCTCGTAGTTGCCGTTGAAGGTTGCCAGCGCCAGCGCCGTTTTGCCGTCCCCGGCCGCGGCATCGACGTCGGCCCCGGCCCCCACCAGGATGCGCGCCAGCTCGACGTCGCCTTGACGCGCGGCGAGCATCAGGGGTGTCAGCCAGCCGCTGGCAAACTCCGCAGCCTTCGCGTCCGTCGAGTTCGCCAGGGGTGTGCGCCCCTCGAAGCCGCGGCCGTTGGCCGCGGCCACATAGTGCGACCGCGCGTTCACCTCGGCTCCTGCGCCGATGAGCACTCTGGCTGCCTCGCCGTGCCCCTCGGACACGGCCCACATCAGCGGCGTCGTGCCGCCCCAGCTTTCCTTCGCATTGACGTTGGCGCCCGCTTCGGCGAGGACCCGTATCGCGTCGGTCTTCCCGGTTCGGGCCGCCATCATCAGCGCGGTCTCGCCCGCAGGCGTCAACCCCGCGTTCGGGTCTGCGCCTGCCTTGAGCAGCCGGTCGAGCATCGATGCGCTGCCGTTCGTCGCGGACAGCTGCAGCGGTGTGACGCCTTCCCGAGTCCGGGTTGTTGCGCGCGCCCCTGCCGCGAGGAGCAGGTCAGCCATCTCCAGGTCGTCCCGCTCCGCCGCCCAATGGAGCGCCGTGCTGCCATCGAGCTGCGGCGCGTTGACGTCGGCCTTTCGCGCGATGGCGGCGCGGACCGCCTCGCGATCGCCGCGCATCGCCGCGTCGGCGACATCGGCAGTCGCCGCGTGCGCCGCCGGGGAGCCCAGCAGAAGCAGCGCCAGGCACAGAGGTGGAATGCGCATCATCGGGTCACCTTCAGCATCGTCGGCGCCGCGGCGTAGCCGTCCAGCGCGAGCGTTCCCGCCGCGGCGTCGACGGCGACTGTCGAGGTGAGCGAGGTCTTCCCCTCACCCACGCCCTTGCCGTCGATCTGCATCTCGACCAGCGTGAAAGCCGCCTCGGTGCCGGCACTCGACGCCGGGGCCCAGTCCGGCGTGTGGGCGCCGAGGCGGCGATCGGTGACGAGCACGATGCGCTCGGTTCCCTCGGGCGAAGACGCGCGCCAGGCGTATTTGATGGAATAGCCGGTGATACCGTCGCCCCAGATGAACCCGAGCGTCGGCGCCGCCTTGACGGCAGAGGCCAGACGGGCCAGTGGACTCGGAGGTGGCGCCGCTCCCCTGCCGCCCCGTCCGCCGCGTCCGCCGCGGCCTGCCGCGCGCCCGGCTGGTGGCGGCGCCGCTGACGGCGCAGGTGGTGGCGCGGCGAGCGCGGCCAGGAGTGGTGCGCGCTCGACCTCGGTCGACCAGCGAAACAGCTCGATCGTCCACGGGACACTTGGAGCGCCGGCGCCAACCGCCGTCGCACGCAGCCTCAGCACCGACCCTTCGGCGAACATCAAGCCAGCGCCCAGCATGAACGCCAACCCCGTGGCCATGGCCACCCCGACGGCCGTCGTGCGCCTACTGTCGTTCACTGTCGTTGGTGCCCTTGGTGCGGCCCAGCCACTCGACCAGGCGCTCTAATTCTTCGTCTTCCAGCTTCGCGCCGCGCTCGCGCATGTCGAGGGTGACGACACGCCACCGGTCCGGACTGAAGCGCGCGCTGTTGACCTGATCCAGCACATGGCACGAGCTACACGCTCGCTTCAGCAGGGCCTCGGCATCACCGTCGGAAAAGAACGTCGTGACTTCCGGCGCCACGTACGCGCGCGGGAACGGCTTGGTGGTCGGGCCGAAGCGCACGGCCAGCCAGTCGAGGAGGACCGCCCTCTCCTCCGCCGGGAGCGGTACGTTCACCTCGCGATGCTTCGCCGTGAGATGCGCGTCCCACCCGGCGCGGTCGAGCGCGTTGTATGCGTAGTCGTCGATGCCATGGCAGTTGGTGCAGTACGTGAAAATCACCTGCCGCGGCGGCCCCTGCGGAGGCGTGACCTGCGGCCGCGTCGCCCGACCGAACTGCGCCGCGACCGGAGCCACGAAGGCCACAGTGGCCACGAAGGTCACGAAGTTCAGGAAGGCCACGAAGCGCTTCATGCCATCTCGAGCGGCTGCAGCCGGCCCGTGCTCGTCCCGATCTTGCCCATCTCGATGCCGTAGAGATGCAGGATGCTGAGCAGCATGTTCGACGTCCGCTGCGTGTTGTCGGGGAACGCCAGGTGGCGATTCCCCTTGAAGGTGCCGTCGATGCCGCCGACGAGGACGACCGGCACCTTCTCGTGAGCGTGACGATGGGAGTTGCCCATGTTGCTGCCCTTGAAGATCAGCACGTGATCCAGAACCGTGCCGTCGCCGTCGGGGATCGCCTTCAGCTTCTCGCAGAAATATGCGAGGTTCTGCACGTGATACCGATTGACTTTGGCGTAGTTGGCGATGTTCTCCGGCTTGTCGCCGTGATGCGACGTGCCGTGCCAACCGCCTCCAAACCCCGACTCCGGGAAGCTGGCGCCGCTCAGATCGCGGCCGAGCATGAACGTGATCGACCGCGTGATGTCGCCCTCGAAGGCCAGCGCCATCAGGTCGTACATCAACCGGAAGTGCTCGTGCTTGCTTTGGGGCAGGCCGAACGGCACGTCACCCTCCGGCTCCTTCACCGCGTTCTCCATGGCGATCCGGATGCGCCGCTCGAGCTCGCGGATGTTGTCGACGTACGCATCGATGCGCGCCTTGTCTCCGGCACCGAGCGTGCTCTTGAACGATCCGAGCTGCCCGACGACCGCGTCGAGAATGCTCGCGCTCCGCTGACGATCGCGCAGCCGCTCTTCCGGACTGGCGCCGTCGCCGAACAGCCGTTCGAAGACGACGCGCGGGTTCACCTGCGTCGGCAGCGGAGTCGTGGGCGAGGACCACGAAATCGAGTTCGTGTACGCGCAGCTGTAGCCCCAGTTGCAGTTCCCGAAGTTGCCGGTGTCCTCGACGCCAAGCTGCAGCGACGAGAGGATTGTGTCCTGTCCGTACTTGTTGGCGATGTGCTGATCGACCGTGACGCCGAGAAACGGACTGACCGCGTTCCGCCGCGGCCGCGCGCCAGACAGGAGCACGGCGCCGCGCGCGTGGTCGCCTCCGGGCTCTTCCGTGGTCGCCATCGCCTCGGGCATGTCGAGCCCGCTGATCAGCACGACCCGATTGCGGAACGGCTCCAGCGGCCTGGTGATGTACGAAAACTCGAAGTCGCTGCCCACCTGGAGCGGACTCCAGTACCCGGGCGACGCGCCATGCGGGTGCCAGATCCCGACGAACCGCCGGACCGGCGCCGCCGCCGTCAGCCGTGCAGGCGTCAGCGCCGGCACCATCGACTCGAGCAGCGGCAGGGCGAGCGTGACGCCGGCGCCGCGCAGGAACGTCCGACGGGGAATGTGCTTCTTCTCGATAAACATGTGAACTCTCTACTTGAACAGCAATTCAAGATTCAAAATTCAAAATTCAAAAGGCACACACGATTACCTCAGTTCGTCGCACTCAACCCGTCCGCCGCCTTCATCCTCATCTGGAACTGCGGGCTCCGGACCACCCCGAGCACGATGGACGAGAATCTATTGTCATCCTTCGCCACATCGCGCGCAATCGCGCGGATCGTCGGCATGTCCGTGTACTCGACGCCGCGCCCCACCGCGTAGGTCATCATCTTCTCGATGAACATGCGCACGAACTGCGGCGAGTAGCGCAGCAGCGCCGTCCGCAGCCCCGCTGGCCCCTCGACGACCTGCCCATCGAACAGCTTCACCTTCACGTCGATCGGCATGCCGCCGTCGCCGCCCTGCTTGGTGCGCCAGCTCGCGTCGGCGTCGAAGTTCTCGAGCGCGAACCCGATCGGGTCCATGATGCTGTGGCATCCGGCGCACGGCGGACTCGAACGATGCAAGGTCATCTGCTCGCGCAGCGTCAGCGCCTTGCCGCTGGCGCTCTTCGTCTCCTCGAGCGCGGGGACGTTCGGCGGCGGCTCGGGCGGCGGCGTCCCGAGGATGTTCTCCAGCACCCAGACGCCGCGCTTGACCGGCGAGCTGCGGAAGTTCTGCGTCCACGTCACCGCCAGGAAGCTCCCCTTGCCAAGGAGTCCTCGCCGGTACTCCATCTCCGGCGGCAGCGTGACACGCCGGAAGCGCGACCCATAGACGCTTGGAATGCCGTAGTGCCGCGCCAGCCGCTCGTTGACGAACGTGTAATCGGCGGTCAACAGATCGAGGATGCTGCGGTCCTCGCGGATGATGCTGTCGAAGAACAGCTCCGACTCGCGCCTCAGGCTCTGCCGCAGCTCGTCGTCCCAGTCGGGGTAGAACACGCCGTCGGGTGAGGTCGCCGGCAGATTGCGCAGGTACAGCAGCTGCTGCGCGAAGTTCGACACCATCGCGTCCGAGCGCGGATCGGCGAGCATTCGCCGTACCTGCTGCTCCAGCACTCTCGGCTGATTCAAGCGACCCTGACTCGCCACCGTGATCAGCTCGTCGTCCGGGAGGCTGCTCCAGAGGAAGAACGAGAGACGCGACGCAAGCTCGAGATCGGTGATGCGGTAGACGGCTCCCGGCGGAAGAGGCTTGCCCCGAGCGGAGTCGAGGGGTTCGCGCTCGGCACGCACGAGGAACTGCGGGCTGGCGAGCAGGAACCGCAGCCCGTACTCGATGCCGTCGTCGAAGGTGGCATCCGCGCGTCCCTGGTCGAAGAAGGACATCAGCGCCGCGATCTCCGGCGCCGTGGGCGGACGGCGGTAGGCGCGGCGCGCCAGCGTGGTGAGAATCCGCCGGGCGCACGTTGATTCCTGCGACGGCTGCACCGCCCGCCCCTCGACGCGCTCGGGGCGACAGGTGAACACCTTCCGCCGGCTCGCCGAGTCCTCCGGGCGCTGCGCGTTGAAGGGGCCCTGAATGCGGACGAACCCGATCGCCGGGTGGTACTGCAGCTGCGGAATCGAGTTGTTCTCGAGCGACTTCCGATCGTACTGGCGGATGACGTCGAGGCTGGGGCGATAGTTGGTGGCAAGGAAGGTGGCGCCAACCAGACGCGAGCCTGCGCGAACGGGCACGGTGGCTTCCAGGGTTCCGTCGGTGTCTGCCGTCATCCCGACCGCGGCGCCGACGCCGCGATAGGGCCAGACATGCGCGCGCTCGCCGTCGATGATGAGCGCGAGCTGCTCGTTGGGGATGAAGCTTCCGATGCCGAAGTTCTGGATCGAGAACGTGTACTCGCCGTCGGCCGGGAAGTCGTGGCGGGCAACGATGCCTCCGCGCGTGCCGAAGGGCATCCCATCGAGGCGGTGGTTCTGCGAGGCGTCGCTCGACGCCAGGTAGGTGGCCTCGGTCGGCGACTTCCAGTACCCTACGGCCATGCGCGCGACGCGCGCTGCGGCGGTTGCATACGACTCGAGGAGCGTCGGCGAGATCGTCAGCGAACCCGCGATGTTGTCGAAGCCGTGCGCCGAATCATCCGGCGGCAACAGCGTCGCGGCATCGATGCGCAAATCGAGGAGATCGCGAATGGCGTTTGCGTACTCGGTTCGATTCAGCCGGTGGAGGACGACGGAACCTGGACTCGGCCTGGTCGCCGCGGCGCGATCGACTTCACTCTCCAACCAGTCGCGCAAGCCTTCGTACTCGGCCAGCGGGGGCCGCGGCAGGTCTGGCGGCGGCATGACGCCGGCGCGCAGCTTGCGAATCACCTTCTCCCACAGTTCGGCGTGGTCGGGAACGTTTGCCAGGTCGAGCCCCTGGAGCGAGAGGTTCGCGGTCCTGACGCGGTCGTTGTGACAGGTCACACAGTACCGATCCAGGAGGGGGCGCTGCGTATCGATTGACGGGGTCGGCCGCCGCGTGGCGTCCGCCTCAGCAGTCGGTCCCGGCGCAGGCGCCGACGCGGTCTGCGCGCGTGTCACGCCAGACTGGCCGCTCACCGACATGACCGAGAGCGCGGCCCAGACACCAACGGCGGCGGCAATGCCGCATGCGGCCCCTCGTCGAGGCATGCCGACGTACATGCGCGAGCGTCGCACGAAGGATCGAGCGGCTTCAAGCGGCATAGTGCTTATGCCCAAGAGGAATACGCGCTCCCGGCAAGCCGAGGGTCTATTCCTCACGAGAATAACGCTCATCACGTTTGACTGTCCAGAAGCCTGTCTGACAGCATCCGCGCCAACGTCACACCTTTGACTGCGCGAATGCGTCGGCAGCGCCGAAGGAACGCCGCCAAGGCGTTCCGGGAGACAGAGCGCCATGCGCGACGGTCGCGAAGGAGTCGCTGCATGTCTCGAACCCTGTCGTTGTCGATGGGCGTCTTGTTCGCCCTGATGCTGCCATCGCTCGCGGCCGCGCAAGGGGCGTTGGCCCGCGGCGCGCTGACCGGCACCGTGCGTGACGCCTCGGGCGCCGTGCTGCCCGGCGTCACGGTCGAAGCCGCCAGTCCCACTCTCATTGAAAAGGCGCGGACCGTCGTGACCGATGGGGCCGGCATCTATCGGATCGTCAACCTCGACCCGGGCGTCTACACGCTGACGTTCACGCTCCAGGGCTTCAACCAGGTGAAGCGCGAAGGCGTCGAGCTGAGCGGCTCGGCCACGCTGACCATCTCGATCGAGATGCGTGTCGGCAATCTCACGGAAACCATCGTCGTCACGGGCGAGAGCCCGGTGGTGGACGTCCAGTCCACGCGCCGCGAGTCGGTCATCGACGGAGACACCATTGCGGTCCTCCCGGGGACGCGCTCCATGGGGTCGCTCATCACCATGATCCCCGGCCTGGAAACCTTCGGCGCCGCACTGAACCCGTCGCCGCAGCTGGTCTTCTTCTTCGCACGGGGGGGGCCGGTCGGCGAAGGCCGCTTCAACGTGAACGGCATGCCGGTCGCCAACGCGTTCGCGGGCGGCGGCGGGTCGTCCTTGATCTACGACACCGTGAACGTCGACGAAATCGCGTTCACAGTGGCGGGCGGCATGGGCGAGAGCGACGGCGGGGGACCGACGCTCAACAT
>Ga0209640_10004590_pt1 | contig 12094 bp, 15 predicted proteins | sample RifCSP10_1_FD_184018 | JGI IMG/M metagenome (GOLD analysis project Ga0209640, IMG submission 184018) | Soil microbial communities from Rifle, Colorado - Rifle CSP2_sed 10_1 (SPAdes) (version 2) | ecosystem: Environmental > Terrestrial > Deep subsurface > Rock core/Sediment | place: Rifle... | reverse complement strand
CCTCAGTCGAACGTGAACGCCGGCGCGGGCAGGTGCGACTTGAACTCCTCGACCTGCGCCTTCACGTCCTTCCCCTTCGCCGCATCCCGGATGAACCGCGCGATGTCCTCCATCTCGGAGGCGCCAGCGCCGCATCGCGCGAGCTCCGCCGTCCCGACCCGGCCGACGGCGTCGACAATGATCGAGTTGCGCTCGAGGGTTGCGGAGAACTCGGCGGTGTCGAGGTGGAACTTCCTCTTGACCGCCTTTTCGTCCATCATGATCTGGTGGGACTGCGTGTAGCCGATGTCGCGGAATTTCACGGGGACGCCGACCTCGTCGAGCGCGGCGGCAAGCGTCGTGGAGAGCTCGACCACGCGGTGCGCGTAGGCTCGCCCGAAGTGCGCCATTTCCGCAAGGGCCAGGGCAAGCGCGGCAATCCGGTTCTCGTGCGCGTTGTCCATCGTCCGCCAAGTCAGGTTGGCCTTGGCCTTCTCGAAAAGGCGTTCGTCGTCGGTGAGGAAAAGGCCCCCCTGCGGCCCGAAGAACGTCTTGTGCGTCGAGCCGAAGAGGGCCGCCGCCCCCTCCTTGAGGGGGCGCTGGAAGGCGCCCCCGGCGATGAGGCCCAACACATGGGAGCCGTCGTAGAGGATCGTGGGTCGCACGCGCGCCTCGGCGCAGGCATCCTGAACAGCCTTGAAGTCGTAGGGGAAAAGGATGTAGGACGCGCCGAGAAGCAGGGTCGCCGGCCGCGTCTTCTTGATGAACGCCGGGAGGCGCGCCGCGTCGAGGTTCCAGACTCTCGCGTCGAACGGGAACTCCGCGGCTTTCCAGCCGAACATCTCGGGGAGGAACTTCGGGTCGTATCCCGTGTACCCTCCGAAGGCCTGCGGGCAGGAGGCGATGAGCCCGCCCTTCTTCGTGGTGGCAAGCAGCGCGATCTCGGCGGCGATGTGCCCCCCGATCGGGTCGACGATCGCGTGGCGCGCGGCAAAGACGTCTTGCGCAAGGGCCCGCGCTTCGTCCTCGACCTCCTCCATCCAAAGGGTCCCCCCGTAGGCGTTGTGCATGAACGTCCCCTCGAACTCGCGGTCGAGGCGCAGCGAGTACCGCGAGGCCATGTCGCTTCCAAGCGCCGCCCGCGCCGCGGGCGAGAGGAGGTTCTCGCTGGCCTGCAGGTTGAGGGCGCGCGCGCGGAACTGCTCGTGCGCCTGCACGGCTTGCCGAACGCGCCGGAACCGGTTCGCGCCTCTTCCCTTGGGGACAAACGTGCCCGCGGAGGGTCGATCTCGGGCGCGCGGCGTGGGGGGACCTCCGGCCGGCCGGAGATCGGTCTCCTGGCTCTTGAAAGGGCGCCCTTCCCTTACATGCCCCAGCCGAACTTCGAGCCGGTCCCGACTTCGGGGACGAACGCGTCGTCCTCGAACTCCGATCCGGCTTCCTCGGCGCCCTGGTTCTCCACAACCAGGTTCACAAGCGCGGCCACGATCTCTCGAAGCTGCGCCACTTCGCTCTTCAGCGACTCCAGCTCTTTGCCTGACGCTCCATCGGTCATCGTTCCCATCGAAATACCGCCTCACGTACGGGACAGCGGTACGAGTGCAGCCATCCCAGGCGCCACTTATCCAAAGCGCCCTAGTTAAACCTTGGCCTTGGCGTACCACGTCGAGAGTTTACGTGATTCGCCGCGCTTGCAGTGCTCGCAATAAAGCGTCCCGCGCATCCTTGTCGAGAGTTCGAGAGGGCGGCGGCACTCGCCGCAGAAGGCCTTGACCACGCCGAACTCGGGGCCCTTAGTCGAAAGGCGAAGTGTGGGCTCGACCATCGAGACCCGCGCGCGGATAATGTCGCTCGGGCGGAACTCGCGCGATAACTCATCGACGTAGCGCTCATCGACGTCCGCGATGTGGATTGCGGCGAAGTTGTCCTGCGCAAGCGCGCGGTCGGTCCCTTCGACCTTCTCGACGAACGCGAGCGAAAGTCCCGTCTTGTTGTCGTGGATCGTCCCGTAGACGACATCGCCGACGCGCAGCTTGTTAGGGCGGTTGAGGGGCAGGACGACCGCCTTGAGCTCGCGGGTGTCGGTGAGGAGTTTGCCGTAAAGGGCGGCCCGGATCCGGCCGTCGGGCGTGACGTACGTGCCCTCCCCGGCCTCGAACATCTCGACGGTCCCGATCTCCTCGCCGGGGGTAACGATCTTGCTCTCGGCCACGGCAGCCAGACTCCAGAAGGCGCGCACGGGGGGGCGGCGGATAAAGGTTGGGGGGGTCGCCTCTTGGGCTGCGCGCGTCGGAGGCCGGCCGGCTTACTCCCCGGAAACCCTTATTTCGACTGGCCGCCCATCGAAAAGGCCCATGGCGGGGCCGGCGCAGCCTTCGGGTCAGGTGATGGAGCTCCAAGTCCCGGCCGCTGCGCCTCCCGCCCCGCAAGGGTATCCCGGATGGGGGCGGATGCCCCCGCCGATGCCCCCGCCGAAGAAGGACAACACGGTCCTCATCGTCGTCGTGGTCGTCATTGTCGTCGCGGCTGTCGTGCTTTCGTTGCCGATCCTGCTCTACGTGATGGTGTCGGGGCTTGGCCCGACCACGAACCCGGGAACGAACAACCCGACTGTTGTGCTGCAAGCCCAGGTCTGGAACGCCGGCAACCTGATGGTCAACGTTCAGGCGTCCACCGGGGCGACCGTAGACCCTGCCGACCTCACGTTCATCGTCCAAGACCGCAACGGCATCACGTGGTACTCCGGGGTGGCGGGCCTCAATTCGCTGACAAGCGGCACGAACGTGAACGTCACGTTTCAAGACATCACTGACCCAGGGAGGGTCGGCGCCGGTGACGCCGTCCGCATCACGGTGACGCCCTCGACTTCCACGGCCGTCCAAGGCGGCCGCCTCCGACTGTTTTTCCAGAGCAACGAGATAGGCGCGGTCGCGCTGCCTTAGGGCCGGGCGCTCGGCTCGGCATTCGGCCGGCCTCGATGGGCGCTCGCCTTGACCCCCGGCGGGAGGAGTGCGGCCCGTTCTCAGTCCTTTGCGCGCTTCGCGCGCTTGATCCGCAACCCCTTCATCCGCTCAATCTTCCGCGAAACAAGCGCCTGCGTGCCGATGTCGTGGCGTACGTAATACCGGCCGGTCACGGCCTTCAGGGCCCCCTCCGCGGAACGCTCCGCGCCCTGCAGGCGATCGGCCACCCCGACGACGGCAAGCGCCCGCGACGAGGTCATCGTGAGGGCGGCCGGCTCCCCATCGACAGCGGCGAAAAAAAGTCGCGCGCCCGCCTTCTCGACGGCCTTCTCATCGACGCCGATGCGGGCCCCCTTGGCGACCTGGGGCGTCCCGTAGCCCTCGGGAACCACATATTTGCACACAGTCGCCTTGCGCGCGAACCGGACGTCGGCCGCCTCGAGGCGCCCTTCGACCATGGCCCTGCAAACATCCACGTAGTTCGACTCGAGGAGCGGCAGGACATTCATCGCCTCGGGGTCCCCGAAGCGCGCGTTGAACTCGATGACTCGCGGGCCCTCGACGGTCGCCATGAACTGGCCATAGAGCACGCCCACGAACGGGCAGCCTTCGGCCTTGAGGGCAGCAACGGTTTTGGCCACCACGTCCTGGGCCGCAGAAACGTCCTCGGGCGCGAGGAACGGCAGCGAATGGTCGGCTGTCGAATACGAGCCCATGCCGCCGGTGTTCGGCCCCTTGTCGCCCTCGAGCGCGCGCTTATGGTCCTGGACGAGCGGCATCGGTAGCACCTCGGCCCCGTCGCAGAAGGCCATGAGCGTGAACTCCTCGCCTTCGAGCCGCCGCTCGACGACCACCGACGCTTCGCCGCCGACGTTCTTGGCCAGGACCTCGTCGGCGTAGGCCGCTGCCGCCTCTTTGTCACCTTCTTTGAAGTCCTTGCCCTCGACCTTCACGCCCTTGCCCCCCGTGAGGCCCGAAGGCTTCACGGCCACCGGGTACGCGCAGGAAAGCAGGAAATCCCTCGCGCGCGCCGGCTCCCTGAAGGAGGCGGCCTCGACGGAGCCGGGGATCTTGCGCCGCTCCATGAGGTCGCGCATGAAGGCCTTCGAGGTTTCGATCCTCGCGGCCTTCTGCGACGGCGAGGCCACGGCGATGCCCATAGTGGCCACGGCGTCCGTGACGCCTGCCTCTAGCGCGGCCTCGGGCCCCACCACGAGGAGGTCGGCGCCCTCCGCCTTGGCGAAGGCGCAAACCGCCTCGACGTCCGTCGGGTCTGCTCGCCTCACCTTGGACGCGAGCCTGTCGATCCCGGGGTTGCGGTTAGGCAGGAGGGCGAGGAGTTCGCCTCCGCCCCTCCGGATCGCCTCGGCCATCGCGTGTTCGCGGCCGCCGCCGCCGAGGAGGAGCACCTTGGGGGGCGTGGGCCTCACCTTCTGCGCAGGCCCGCACGGTAGGCCTCGAGCTCGTCGTGCGTGCGGCGAAGCGTGGGCAAATCGAGAATCGCGACGAGTTCGACGCCCCGCGCGAGGAGCGCGTCCTCCGCCCCCTCGTCGCGGTCCACGACGGCCACGACCGTGAGGACTTTGCCCCCCGCCTGCTCGACGGCGTCGATCCCCGACATCACGGACTGCCCCGTCGTCGTCACGTCCTCGACGAAGGTGACGGTTTCGCCCGCCTTCAGGTCCCCTTCGATGCGCCTCTTCGTGCCGTGGTCCTTGGCCTCCTTGCGCACAAAGAGGCAGGGCTTGTCGACCGCGATCGAGACGGCCGCGGCAATCGGGACTCCGGCGAGCTCGACGCCGGCGATCCGGTCCGTGTCGATGTGGGGCGCCATCGCCTGCGCGATCAGCGCGAGGATGTCCGGGCGCGTGAGCCCCTTCTTCACGTCGACGTACGTGTCGCTCGTCTTCCCCGAGGCGAGCGTGAAGCGCCCCCGCTGGTAGGCGCCGCAGTCCACGAGGAGGCGCGCCAGCTGCGCGCGCTCCTCGGGCGTAAATCGGAATGCGGTCTCTTCGTCCGTGGCGCCGCCTCCGACCCGGGGCCTTCCCGTTACCACGGTTCTGCCTTTAGACCCATGCGGTAGCCTACGATGCTCACACCGCGGTGGAGGAAAAACGTGATGAAAAGGACGACGAGGATCGCCTCAAGCGGGAAGCTCGCCTCGAACCACCGGGGGAAGAGCGCGAGGGAAAGGACCCACGCGCCGAGGACAAAATCATACTGGTCGGCCAGGGGCAAGCTCGCGCCGCGGGGGAGGTGCAGGCGGCGCTTGGCAAGCGACTTGGCCGCGTCGCCAAAAAGCGCCCCAAGGCCGAGCGTGGCAACCACGAGGAAGGAAGCGGGACCTGCAGTTTGGCCCCCCGGGTCAAAAGTTGGGAGGACCTTGGGGTCTGCGACCGCCGCCGCCGCCGCGACCTGGAGTCCCCCGACGAAAAGCGCACCGAGCACGCCCCCGAAAAGGCCCCTCCAGGTCTTGCCGTCCCCGAGCAGGCGCTCGCCATCCCGCGCCGCTCGGCCGAAGTCCAAGGGCGTGCCCCCGCCCGTCAGCTGCGCGGCGGGGTTGGCCACGTACGCGGGGAGCATGACCCAGATCGCCTGGAACACGAGGGCGGAGGCGTCCGTGCAAGTCCCCGCCGCGCGCAGGTGGAGCCCTTGAGATAAACCAATCGAACGGCCCTTACCCGCGCTTCTTCAACCGCGCCTTCACCTGGGGCGATTCGAGCTCCCGTAGCGCGTCGCTCGCGATCCATCTGGCGCTTGGCGACGGGAGCTTGGCGATGCGGTGCGCAGCGTGGACGGCTTCGCGGTTCAGCCGCCCATTTCGTTTTCCGACCTGCCGGATGGACCAGTTCACGGCCTTCTTGATGAGGTTGCGTTCGTCGGTCGCGGCCGCCTCGAGAAGCGGCAGGAAACGCAGGAACTGCCGGTCTTCCGCCCCCTTGTCGTGGACCGCGAGCGCGGCCATCAAGGCGAACCCCGCGCGCCTCTGGATTTCCGGCCCGCGTTTGGCCCACGCGCGGGCTTTCTCAAAGGCGAACGGGGCTTTCCAGAACAGCGAAAGGCACGTCGAGTCGCAGTCGGCCCAACTCTCGAACTCGCGGACCCACCGCTCCATCTCGCTCGAGGTTAGGGCCTTGGGGTCTTCGACAAGCGCGGCAAGGGCGCGCGCCTCAAAAACGCCGCTCTCGCGAAACTCGAGGGCGAGCCCATGGTCCCGCCCGAGCTTCCGGGCCAGGGCCCTTACCGCGGGGGCAGGCACGCCATAGGCCACCTTCGGGCGGATCCCGTAGCGCGCCATACCCTCGATGTTCCGCTTTGAGCCCTTGGCCCGAAGCTCTCGCAGCGCCCGGCGCGCGCGGGGCGAAAGGCGCGTCATCCCGTCCCTTCCGCGGGGGCCGGCAGGACCGCGGCCATGCGCTCGAGTGCGGCAAGCACGCCTCCCATCCGTTCGGCTTCCACGAGCGCGAGAAGCCTGTGGCGCCCCTGGCAGGCGGCTGCGATGCCGGAAGCGATCTTCTCCTCCCTCGCGCGCTCCACGTTGAGGTAGCCTTTGACCCGGGTAAGGCGTTCGTCCCACTCACGCGCGAAGGCGGCGGCGTCGGTCGCCTTGAACTTGGCTTTCGAGAGCCTGCGCAAGCGTCGCCCCTGCTTGATCAGCGACATCGTGGACACGTTGTCGAGGAACACGGTCGTGTACCCGTCGTCGTCGAAGTCCGCCTCGAGCACCGGCACGTCGTTGAGGATGCCGAGGCGCAGGGCCTCCTGGAAGGCGGGCGGGGGCATTTCGACGTCCCCGAAACGCGACAGGTGGCGCAGGAAGACCATGTCGCTCGTGGACACGAAGAGGCCGAAGTCGTTGAAGTCCGAGTCGTCCTCGTCCTTCGGGAGCCTCGTGGCGGCAAGGCCGGTGGGCCCCGGGGCCTTCACGCGCCCCGCGGCCCGGTTCCCGGCGACGCCGGGCAGCACGCCCTTCTCCTTCAGCGTCTCTTCGATCTCCTCGCGCTCGCGGGGGCCGATTGGGAGCGCAATGGCCTCCGGGTCGAGGGCCTCGAAGGCCGCCTTGACCTCGCCGGCTTCCCCGACGAGCCCGCGGACCGTCCCCAAAAGGACGAGCCGGCACGCCGAGAATTCGCGGTCGAGTCGCTCCAAGGCTGGCGCACCCCCGCCCTTCGTCCGCCCGACCTTCACGCTTCCCTACGCCGCTGCTTGATGATCTCGATGATCGAGTCGCCGCTGTCGGCACGCTGGAGCTCGCGGCGCGTGACCACGGGCGTGCCGCCGATCGACTCGCTCTTCATTTCCCGCGGGACAAACATCACGGCGTCCGTCTCCGCGACGCGCGCGATCGCGGCGAGCGTCTTTGCGCGCGCCGGGACCGCGGCCTGGTGGGACTCGATCCCCGAAAGGATCCGGGAGCCCGGCTTCTCGACGAGCGCATCGAAGGGGCACCTTGCGGCCTGCAGGACCTTGTAGCCCATCCCCTCGAGGGCCTTCAGCACATAGGTCTCGAAGTCGTCGTGCGCAGCGGCCTCGGCGGCGCCCTGCTCGCCCTCGCCCCATTGGTACGTGAAGGGGTCGATGGCAAAGGTGATCGACTCGCCGAAGAAGCGCTCGAGCCGGTCGGCCGCGCCGACCGCGGCGCTCATGCCCTCCTCGTAGAGCTGGACGGCGCGGCGCGTCACGCCCGCCTCGCGAGCGAGCGCCTCGAGCGAGAGGTGGCGCCTCTGGCGCGCCTGGCGAAGCGCGGCGCTGTCGATGGGCACGAAGTAGCCGCCGGGCGCGGCAAAGGCCACGGGCGGCACGCCCTCGAGCAGGAAGTCGCGCAGCGTCTTCAGGGAGACGAGCGGGGTCCCGTGCCGCAGGTAGACGACGCCGTCCTCGAGCGCGCCGCGCGACGAGCGGGCGGCGACCACGAGGGGCGAGCCCCTCAGCATGCCGGCGACCTGGAGCAGCTGCCCGGAGGCCTGGCGGGTCAGGGCGTCTCCGTTGAGCAGGCACTTGACAACGACGAGCGCGGCGTCGCGGCGCGCGACGATGTCGAAGACGGGTGAGGCGAAGAGGCGGGCCTCAGGGCTGAAAAAGCCCGTGCGGGCGAGGAGCTGGCGCACCTCGCCAAGGACATCCTCGCGCTTCATCCGGCTTTCCAGTTTGAGGCGGCTATATAAAGTCCGCACCGGGCGTGCGGAGGGCGCAAGGTCTTTTGAGGGCCGCCCCTTGGCCGCACCCCGTGGAGATCCCGGAAGGCACCCTCGAGGGTGGGCGCGTCGTCGTTGGGGCCGGACGAGGCGCGTCCCTGCTGCACTCGAAGGGCAGTCACGGGACCCCGCTGCCGGGGGGCGCGCTTGGGCTCTCGCTTGCCGAGGCCGCGTACCTCCTCGAGGCCGGGCGCCTCAAGGTCCGCAAGGGGGGCGGCCTCGCCCGCCTCGAGGACATCCTGCTCGAAGGCGCCGAAACCGACGAGCGCTTCGAACTGCGCTACCTCGTGTACCGCGACTACCGCGAGCGCGGGTACGTCGTCCGCGAGGAGGGCGCCGCGGCGCGCATGGACTTCTCCGTCCGGCCGCGCGGCGCCCCTGCGAAGGCTCCCTCGAAGTCATGGGTGATCGCGCTCTCCGAGCGCAGCGACTTTAGCGCGGCCGCCGTCCTCGAATACGTGGAGCGCGCCGAGCGCCTCGGCAAGGAGGCGCTCGTGGCGGTCGTGGACGAAGAGGGGGACATCACGCACTATTCCTTCACCCCGGGGTTGAAGGCCCACCGCGGGAGCGCGCCGGCGCTCCCCAAAGCCCACGGTGTCCTCTCGGGCAACCACGTCCTCGTTGCCGGCGAGGGCGCGGCGGCCCTCCATGAGGCCGAGCCGCTGATTGGCAAACCGCTGAAGCACCTCCTCCGCCTGTCCCTCCTCGAGGCCGCGTACCTTGCTTTGGAAGGCAAGCTCGCGGTGTCCCACGGGGGCCAAGGCCTTGGAGACGAGCGTCTCGTCGCGCTCGCCTCAAAGGACCAGGGGGACTTCCCCCTGCGCCTTGCGGTCTACCGCGCGCTTCGGGCGCGCGGCCTGGCGCCGAAAACGGGGTTCAAGTACGGCGCGCACTTCCGCGTCTACGACAGGGCCGGCGGGTCCACCCATGCGCGGTACCTCGTGCAGGTGGTCCCCCGGGAGTACTCGGCACCCTGGCCCGAGCTCGCGCGAGCCGTGCGCCTTTCCCATGGGGTACGTAAGCGGCTCGTGCTCGCCGTCACGGGCTCCGCGGAGCCGGCCTTCCTCGAGGTCGCCTGGGTGAGGCCGTAGGGAGCCAGCACAAGGGCCGACCCCCGCGCGGGGAGCGAAAGGCTTTAATTGCCGCCGCTTCTGCCCGTCGTTGCAAGAACGGTCTGACGGTCATAGCGGTGGTGTTCACCCGGTCTCTTTCCGAACCCGGAAGTTAAGACCACCCGCGTACTGGTCTGTACTGCCATGCTCGCGCTGGTGGGAAGGCCAGCTCGCTGTCAACTGTTCTTGCATTTTCTTTTCGAAGCGGGAGCGCTCGATTGCCGGCGGGCGCAACTCCTCGACGGGGCGATCGCTTCTCGAACCGCCGCACGCGCGGCCAAAGCATTATTTCACTTCCCCCGCACCTTGACCCCCACCGACCCGCGCGCGCAAAGCGCGGGCGTCCCTTCGGGGGGGCGACAAACCCATGGGCGAACAAGAAGGACGCAATCCGGAAGACACGATTGGGGCCGACTACGAGCGCGTGATCTCCACCTATTACGGTGAGGATCCCGTCACCGCGATCATCAACCTCAAGGTCGACACAAAGGAGGTCGACCAACTTGCCACGCAGGTCGCGGACTTTGCCTGCGTGGAAGACGTTTTCCTGGTCACGGGGGAGACCGACATCGTCGTCAAGGCGCAATTCAGGGACTACCGGATGCTCAAGGACTTCGTCGTGACCGACCTTGCCAACCTCGTGGGGATCAAGGACACCGTGACGCTGATGGTCGTCACGACGTACAAGGAGAGGGGCAAGGCGAAGGAAGTGGCGAAGTAGGGCCCTCGCCTCGGAGGCGCACGCGTGGTTTCAACCACGGGCCTGAGGTACATTGCCGATTCGCTCCGCCGTGTGCCACCAACCGTGAGTGCCAGGGAGGCACGGCAGCTCCGCATCAAGGCCCTCGGACTCGGGGGTCTCGGAGCGGGCCTGATGATCGCTTCGCTGTACCTGCATTTCCGCCCCGGAGGCGCCCCGACCTGGCTGAGCGTCGGCGTGGCGCTGCCAGGTTCCTTCCTACTTTTGGGGGCCCTCTCAGTTCTTCTCAGCTTCGAGGAAGCGCCGTGGAGCCGCTAAGGGACGTTCAGCCCGCGGTCTTCCCCGTTATCCGCTCGTACGCTTCCTTGTACGTCGCGAGCACGTCGCCCTTGTCGAACCGGAACACGTCCTTGTCGATGGACCGCCTTGTCTTCGCGTCCCAGAACCTGCACGTATCGGCCGAGATCTCGTCGGCCAGGATCAACCCACCTTCCAAGTCGTAGCCAAACTCCAGCTTGAAGTCCGGCAGCAGGAGGCCCCGCGGCTCCAGGTAGCCGCGGAGCACCGCATTGACCTTGAGCGTCATCTCCCGCATCTTCGCGAATTCCGCTGCGGTGGCCACTCCGAGCGCCTCCGCGATGTCCTCGTTGAGCAGCGGGTCGTGGAACTTGTCCTCCTTGAGGTCGAACATCACGATGGGTTTCTTGAACTCCGTGCCCTCGACGAACCCGTAATTCTTGACGATCGAGCCCGCCGCGAGGTTCCGGCACAGGACTTCGAGCTTCACGATCTTGACCTTCTTCACGAGGTGCTCGGTGTCGGAGAGGAGCCTTACGAAGTGCGTCGGCACGCCGGCGCGCTCGACCATCGGCAGGAGTGTCGCTGCGATCTGGCAGTTGTAGTACCCCTTCCCCTTCATCGTCGCCTTCTTCACGGCGTCGAAGGCCGTGAGGTCGTCCCGGAACACCATCCGGAAGTGGCGGTCGTCGTGGGGGAAGAGCGACTTCGCTTTCCCCGTGTAGAGCGGCTGGGGCGTTCCTTGTGGGGGTGCGGCGGCCATTTCGACACCTTTCCCCGGCAAGCGGCGACGCGCTTAAAGGGCTTTCTTCTTGGCCATGAGTAGCTCGAGGTACGAGCGCCGCTCCGAGGGGTCGAGGTTGAGGCGCTTGAAGATTTCAAGGACCTTCGTTCGCGCGCCTTCAAGCTCGTCGGCAATGACCTCGACCTCGACGAAGCTTCCGACCCCCTCGACTCTGTCGAGGCACACGCTTGCGCCTTCGAGGACGAACTCGCGGCGTTCCTTCACGACCTCCGCGAAGGGGCGGAAGCCGAGGGCTGTGAGGATCTTGCGCAGGGATTCCCGCTCGTCGACTGCGACGGTTAGGGTCTCCTCGGGGCGCGTCTTGGTCAATGCGTCGACCTTCGCGCCCTTGAACGTCAGGTCGGCCTTCGTCCAACCTCCGCCGTCGTCGGCCGTCGTGACCCGCAGGCGCAGGGCCTCGTCGGTTTCCCCGAAGTCGCGCGACGGGTGCGCCCAGTACTCGTCGCGCTCGACCTTGTTGGCCTCCAGGACGGCGCCAAGCGCCGTGAGCCTCCCTTCGACGGCCGCAAGGTCCCTTGCCGCCGCCTTCGCCTCGACTTCCAGGCGCACGCCCGCTGCGGGGGCTTCCAAGGGTCACCTCCGGCGGCGGGCGGCCCGTGCCGCGGCAAGGGCCCCCACCGCGGCCATTACCGAACCTATGAAGCTGTAACGGGCGAACTGTCGTGTGCGATCAAGTTTCGATACCACACCAGCCAGCTCCGCATGCTCCAGCGGCAAGAAAACGCTCACGTCACCAGACGATGGGTTAAGAGTGCCAACAAAAGCGATTAGGACCAGCGGCCAAAAATCGCCAATCGTGGCGAAGCCGACGCCGGTAAGCATCATTAGGACGGCTGCACCTGAGAGAAGAGTTTTCACAGGGGCTCGGCCAGCGCTGACGCCTGCGGTTAGCGTGAGTATGGCGGAACCCAACAGGGTTGCGGTGGCAATCATCCCGGTAGCCAGAGCACCGTAGCCGAGCTCCAGCAAATAGACAGGCAACACGAGGCTTATGAGCCAGTCACCAAAGGACCGGATTCCGCGCGCAGTGAGTATGAGTGTTG
>Ga0209640_10004588_pt1 | contig 12096 bp, 15 predicted proteins | sample RifCSP10_1_FD_184018 | JGI IMG/M metagenome (GOLD analysis project Ga0209640, IMG submission 184018) | Soil microbial communities from Rifle, Colorado - Rifle CSP2_sed 10_1 (SPAdes) (version 2) | ecosystem: Environmental > Terrestrial > Deep subsurface > Rock core/Sediment | place: Rifle... | reverse complement strand
CGGAGAATAATCGCCGGGCACTTCCACCCCCAGCGCGCGAGGAGAGCCCGATGGCCACAGCCGCTCATCGAGAAGAGATCTGGGTGCCGGGCATGCCGGAGCCCATCAGCCACTTCGTCCACGTGGTCCGCGCCGGACGGCTCGTCTTCGTCTCGGGCTGCGTGGCGAGCGACGACCACGGCCGCACGGTGGGGGGCAGCGACATCGTCGCCCAGACCCGCCAGGTCCACGAGAACATCAAGCGGTGCCTGGCCGCGGCGGGGGCCACCTTCGCCGACGTCTGCAAGGTGACGGTGTACCTCAAGAACATCGCGCACCGGGAGGCGGTCAACACGGTGCGCAAGGAGTATTTCGGCGCGAGCCGGCCCGCGAGCACGCTGATCGAGATCTCGCAATTCGTCCGACCGGACCTGCTCATCGAGATCGAGTCGGTGGCGGTCCTGCCCGAGAAGAAGGGCGGGGCGCCGCGGGGCAAGGCCCGCGCGAGCGCGCCGGCCCGGAAGGTGCGCCGGCGGCGGCGCTGAGTCCCGCCGGCGCGGCTCAGCCGGTGCCATCGCGGGCCTGCTCGCGCAGCGCGCGCTTGAGGATCTTGCCGGAGGCGGTCTTGGGCAGGGCGGGCACGAAGCGCACCGTGCGCGGCGCCTTGTAGACCGCCATCTGGGCCCGACACCACTCGACGAGGTCGCGTTCGGTGGCGGTGGCCTCCGGCCGCCGCACCACGAAGGCGAGCACGTCCTCGCCGCGGTATGCGTCGGGCACGCCCACCACGCCGACCTCGGCCACCGCGGGGTGCCGGTACATGATGGCCTCCACCTCCGCCGGGAAGACGCTGTAGCCGGAGGCCTTGATCATGTCTTTCTTGCGCTCCTCGATCGTGAAGTAGCCCTCCTCGTCCACCCGGCCGATGTCCCCGGTGCGGAGCCAGCCGTCCGGGATGGCCGCCGCGGTGGCCTCCGGGCGCCGCCAGTAGCCCTTGGTGACCATGGGCCCCCGGATCGTGATCTCCCCGGACTCGCCCGGCGGCAACTCGGTCACGCCGTCCTCCAGGCTGACGACGCGCACGCCGGTGAATGGCAGCGGCACCCCGACCGTGCCGTAGCGGGGCCGGTGCGGCGGGTTGGAATGGCTGGGCGCGGTGGTCTCGGTGAGCCCGTAGCCCTCCACGAGGGGGTGCCCGGTGATGGCCTCCCACCGGCGCGCGATCTCGGCCGGCACCGGGGCGCCGCCCGACGTGCACAGGCGGAGCGAGGTGAGGTCGGACGCGGGCGTCCTCGGATGGTTCACGATCGCGACGTTGACGGTGGCGATCAGGGTGGTGACCGTGCAGCGGTGCCGCTCGATCGCCTGGAGCGCGGTCTCCACGTCGAAGCGATGCAGCGCGACCAGGGTCGCCCCGGTGTAGGCCATCATGTTGAGCTGCACTTCCATCCCGGTGATGTGGAACCACGGCACCACCCCGAGCAGCACGTCGGCGGGGGTGAAGCCGAAGAAGGCGCGCATCAGCTCGCAGTTCGCGGTGACGTTGCCGTGGGTCAGCTCGGCGCCCTTGGGCGCCCCGGTCGTGCCGGAGGTGTACTGGATCAGCGCGGTGTCGTGGAGCGCGCGTGGCTCGGGCGATTGCCGCCGGCCCGGCGCGGCCACGATCGCGCGAAACGCCTCCGCGCGGCCCGCCCGCCCGCCCGCGGGCGCGTCCGTCTCCTCGCGCAGGGACGGCGGCAGCGGCAGGGTCGGCCGCTCGGGCAGGTAGTCGCGATACGACACCCACGTCACCATCTCGAGCGGGGTCCGCCCGCGGACGGACTCCACGATCTCGCGGCCCGGGCCGGCGGCGACCAGGACGCGAGCCCCCGAGTCCTCCAGCTCGTGCTCGAGCTCGATCGCCTTGTGCATCGGATTGAGGGGAACCGTGATGGCGCCGGCCTTGAGCGCGCCGAAGTGGGCGATGGCGAACTGGGGACAGTTCTCGAGATACAGGGCGACGCGGTCGCCCGGCCCGATCCCGCGGCCGCGCAGCCAGCCCGCGAAGCGATCGCTCGCCTCGTCGAGCTCGGCGAAGGAGATCTCGCGCCCATAGAAGATGATGGCGGGCCGGCGCGGGGCGCGGGCCGCGTTGGCCTTGAGGTGGACGGTGAGCGGCTCGCCCGGGAGGCGGATGCGCGCCTCGTCAAGGCCGGGCGGCCAGTGCGCCTGCCAGATCCGGTCCATGATTCGCGAGGAGGTCCCATGCGGATACTACACCGGCGGGGCCGGATCGGGAGCCGGGCGCGTTGACACCCGGAGGACCGCCCGGTAGCATCCAACCCCTACCATGCTGCGCCGGGGCCTCGCCGCAGTGCTTCTGCTGCTCGCCGCCGGGCCGGCGCGCGCGCAGGACGAGGCCGAACGGCTCGAGCCGGTGGTGGTCACCGCTACCCGCACCGAGCAGCGCCTCGGCGAGACGCCCGCCAGCGTCACCGTGCTCACGCGCGAGGACATCAGCCGGACCGCGGCGCAGAGCCTCGACGACCTGCTGCGGCAGGTGCCCGGCTTCAGCCTCTTCCGCCGCTCCTCCAGCCTCGTCTCGCACCCGACCACCCAAGGGGTGTCGTTGCGCGGCATCGGCCCCAGTGGGGCCAGCCGCGCCCTCGTCCTCCTGGACGGCATCCCCATCAACGACCCGTTCGGCGGCTGGGTCTACTGGGATCGCGTCCCGCTGCAGAGCGTGGAGCAGGTGGAGGTGGTGCGCGGCGGCGGCGCGAGCGTGTGGGGCAACTACGCGCTCGGCGGCGTGATCAACATCATCACGCGGCGCCCCACCGAGCGCGCGGCCGTCTTCGAGGCCAGCTACGGCACCAGCGACACGCGCCTCGTGGACCTGCTGCTGACCGAGGCGCTCGGCCCCGTCCGCCTGAGCCTCGAGGGCAGCCACTTCTCCACCGACGGCTACGAGGTGGTGAGCGCCTCGCGGCGGGGCACCATCGACGTGAACGCGGGCTCCGAGCATCTCACCTTCAACGGGCGGGCGGAGCTGGTGCTCTCGCCCGATCTCACCGTCTTCATGCGCGGCACCTACTACGAGGAGGACCGGGAGAACGGCACGCCGCTGCAGATCAACAACACCTACTCGGGCTCGTTCGCGACCGGCGTGCGCGCGCGCACCGGCGACGGGAGCGAGTGGACCGGCACCGTCTTCACCGATTTCCAGGCCTTCCGCAGCACCTTCTCCACCCAGGCCGCCGACCGGAACTCGGAGACCCTGGCCCTCGACCAGCGGGTGCCCTCCACCGCGGTGGGCGCCGCCTTCTCGTGGAGCCGCGCCTTCGGCGCGCACCGCCTCCTCGCCGGCACCGACTTGCGCTGGATCGAGGGGGAGACCGACGAGCGCGTCTACGTGGCGGGGGCCTTCGCCCGCACCCGGGTCGCGGGCGGCGAGCAGCAGATCTACGGCCTCTTCGTCCAGGACGTCTACCGGCCCATCCCCATGCTCGAGCTGGTCGCGGGCATCCGCGGGGACTACTGGCGCGCCTACAACGGCTTCCGGCGCGACACGCCGCCTCCCGCCGGGGTCCCGGCGCGCCAGACGTACTCGGACATCGACCGGCTCGGGGTGAGCCCGCGCGTCGCCGCGGTGGTGCACGCCACTCCCACCACCGACGTGCGCGCATCGGCCTATCAGGGCTTCCGGGTCCCGACCATCAACGAGCTGTACCGCGTCTTTCGCGTGCGCAACGACGTCACCGCGGCCAACGAGCATCTCAAGCCCGAGCGGCTGACCGGGGGCGAGATCGGCGTCGAACAGCGCTGGGGGCCATTCACCGGGCGCGCCACCGTCTTCTGGAACGAGGTGGAGGATCTGATCACCAACGTCACGCTCACCGCGCGGCTGCCCGATTGCCCGGCGGGCACCACCTGCCGGCAGCGACAGAACCTGGATCGCGCGCGCATCCGCGGGGTCGAGACGGAGCTCGAGCTGCGTCCGGCCCGGGACTGGCGGATCACCGGCGGCTACATCTTTACCGACACGCGGGTGCTGGACGCGCCCCAGCAGCCGACCCTCGAGGGCAAGCGCTTGGCCCAGGTGCCGCGCCACGGCGCCTCGGTCACCGTGCGCTACGACAACCCCGCGCTCTTCACCGCGGCGGCCACCGTGCGCTTCGTGGGCCGCCAGTTCGAGGACGACCTCAACACGCTGCCGCTCGGCAGCTACGCGCTCGTGGATCTCTTCTTCTCGCGCCGCCTCGCCCGCTGGGCCGAGCTCTACGCGGGCATCGAGAACCTGCTCGACACCACCTACCGCACCGGGCGCACCAGCGAGGGCGTGGTCTCCATCGGCGCGCCGTTCCAGGTCCACGGCGGCGTGCGTCTTTCGCTCTGATGGGCCCGATCCGCGTCCGGGTGGGGCCGCTCGCGTTCACCGCGCGCTGGGAGGAGGCCGCGGCGCCACGCACGTGCGCCGCGTTCCGCCGGCTCCTGCCCTACCGGACGCGGATCATCCAGGCGCGCTGGAGCGGCGAGGCGGGCTGGATCCCGCTCGGCGCCTTCGACCTGGGCGTGGGCCCGGAGAACGTCACGAGCGAGCCCGCGCCCGGCGCGCTCCTCTTCTACCCGGCCGGGATCAGCGAGACCGAGATCCTCTTCCCCTACGGCCCGACGCGCTTCGCGAGCGTGCACGGCCCGCTGGCCGGCAATCACTTCCTCACGATCGAAGAGGGCCGCGCACAGCTGCCGGAGGTGGGGCGGCTCCTCTGCTGGGCGGGCGCCCAGGACATCATCTTCGAGGCGTAGCCACCGCGCCGGGCGCTTCCGGCGTCGGCCGCCAGCTCTTCACCAGCGCCTCGCCCCGCGCCAGCTGCTCGGGCGTGAGAAGGGCCTTGACCGAGTCGCGCGCCTGGCGGGCGGTCTCCGCCTCCTTGCCGAGCAGGCCCTGGGCGGCCACCGTGAACCACCGGTAGGCCTGCACCGGGTCGCGCTCGACGCCCTGGCCGTTCGCGTAGCGCACGCCCAGATTGAACTGCGCGAAGGCCACGCCCTGCTCGGCCGCCCGCCGGTACCACTTCACCGCCTCCGCGTAGTCCTTGGTGACGCCGTCGCCGTTGGCGTAGCGAAGGCCGAGCTGGTACTGCGCGGGCGCCAGCCCCTGCTCGGCGGCCTGCCGGTACCGGCGCGTCGCCTCCGCCGCGTCCGGGGGCACGCCCTCGCCGGTGGCGTACCGCAGCGCGAGCTGATACTGCGCGGCGGCGCCGCCGCGGTCGGCCGCGGCGCGCAGCAGCAGCGCGTCGCGGGAGCCCGCCGGGCCCCCCAGCCGCCCTTCCGCGCGCATCTCGTCGAGCGCGGCCTGGGCCGCGCGATTGCCCTGCGCCGCCGCGCGGCCGTACCAGTCGGCGGCCTGCGCGTCGTCGCGATCCACTCCGCGGCCGTAAGCGTAGAGGAACCCCAGGCGGAACTGCGCGTGCACGTCGCCCTGGAGCGCGGCGCGGCGATACCAGGCGACGGCCTCGGCGGGATCCGCGGGCACGCCCTGCCCGCGCTCGTGCATGAACCCCAGGAGGAACTGCGCGGCGGCGTCGCCGCCCTCGGCGAGGGACCGCCACTCGTGGTACGCGGACGCGTAGTCGCCGCGATCGTGGGCGCGGCGGCCCTCCTCGAAGCCGGCCCCGGCGGGAGACGGGGCCAGCAGCGACGCGAGGAGCGCCAGGCCGAGGAGCGCGGACCGGCCTACTTCCAGCGCACGTGTACCTTGACCTTCGGGTACTCCGGCTCCCGGCCTTCCACGTCGACGATGCGGAGGCCGTCGCTGCTCTCGAGCAGGAGGTTGTTGTTCGAGAAGCCCGCCAGCTTCCCCCACGCCCGCGGGACGCCGACCTCGTACTTGGCGGTCTGGGCCTCCACCACCGAGGGCCGGAGCTGACCCTGCCAGAGATGGGCCGCGATGGCCACGAGGGCCAGAGCGATCACGGTGAGCACACCTTTGACGTACCGATCGGTGAGCATGCGGATCCTCCTCCGCCCCAGAGGGCGGCGCTAGAGCAGCCCGGGCACGAACGCGTCCCGGCCCCGCACGTAGGTCGCCTGGCGCTGGGCCGCGTTGCGGTTCACCAGCGGGCGCATGTACATGGGATGGGTCGCGCAGCGCACCTCGTGCTCGATCTCGGAGAGACGCCCACCGCTCTCCGGGTCCGCGATGACCTGGAAGCGGTACTGATACGGATTGCTCTCCTCGGACAGGAGCCCGTGCTCCACCAGCCAGGCGTGGGGGCCCGAGAAGTCGGAGATGTAGACCGCGACGTGGTGGCCGTCGTAGGGAGCGATCGGCGCGTCCGTCTCGCGGAACACCATCTCCTGGTGGTTGCCCACGCTGATGCGAGCGGCCGCGCCCGCGTCGTCCTGGCTGAGGGTGGCGGTGGCGAGCAGGGCCTTCCGGTAGAAAGCGGTGATGCCCGCGGCGGTGCCGCGCGCCACAGGCACTTCCACGCGCGCGATGCCGAGCGTCACGTCGCCGAACTCGGGGGCGGGGCCCACGCAGCGGAACTGATTGCCCCAGGGGCACGTCACCGCCACGTGCTTGTCACGCATCTCGAAAACGAACCGGGTGCCCGCGAGCGGCTCGCGCACCGCGGCCAGGCGCCGGGTGAGCGCGTCGAGGTCCGGCACCACCAGCTCCACGTAACCCTGCAGCACGTTCGGCTTGCCGGTAGGCAGGTGGAACTGGGTCTGTCCCGCGTTGACCCACATGTTGTCCACGCTCACCATCAGGTAGGGATCGCGCGTCAGCCCGAGCCCCGCGATGTAGAACAGCGTGGCCGCCTGCTGGTCCGGCACCCGCACGTTCACGTGCTCCAGCAGCAAGATGTTCCCGAGATCCTGCTCCCGCCGATCGAACGTCATCGCCGCCATGGCCCCGGCCCTCCTCGGCCTGGGGGCAAGCATACTATTTCAGCGGGCGACTCGCACCCCTGCATTCGGCCCCACAGCGGTCTCGTCCCGAGCCAGCCACTGCCCGACGCGGATGAGGGCACCGCCGACCGCGGTCCCCAGGCCGCGGCGGCGGTCCGCGCGCGCCGACTCGATCAGCGCCACCCGCGCGCAGCGGGCGCGCAGCTCGGCGAGCCGCGCCGCCGCGATCACTTCGACCGCGTAGACGTTGCCATCCATGGTCGCGCTCCTTTTCCTAGGCGGCCCGGCGGAGCCGGCCGCCGGGACGAGAGGAACCGATCATCTGGGCCCGCTCCCACGGCCGCCGCTCCGGTGGGATCAGCACGAGTCGGAGCCGCGGCGGGTCCTGGCGGTCGAGCCGGCGGAAGAGATCGTGCGTGATCCGGGTGATGGCGCCCACCGTGCCCTCCCGGTGGAGCGGCACCCGCATCGACACGATCCAGCCCCGCGTCCAGCTCCGCTGCACTTCCGGCGCCGCCGCCGCGCCCAACTCCCGGTGGATGGCGTCGGTCAGCGCGATCTGCCGGGTGATCCTCGCCTCACGCCTCCGGCCGATCATCCCCGCCAGCCACAGCAGGCCGCCCACCGCCACGAACGGCAGCGCCGCCGCTACGATTGCGATCGCCCCCTGGATGCTCATCGCGTCCCCCGTGCCGGAACCTGTTTCACGGTTTGCCGCTCCACCCGGGCCGGTCGGGCGCGTCCGGCCCGCGCGTCCCGCCATTCCTCGAGCCGTCCGATCGCGTGCGCGAGGAGCAACGTCACCCCGGACAGCGCGAGCAACCCCGCCAGGAACAGGACCTTGATCACGACCATCTCTTCCATCGCCGTTCACCTCCGTCTGCTTCTGCGATCTGAGACACCGGTGGCGATCCGGTGTGAAAGGCGGGACGCCGGCCGCGGCGCGGCGACGGTCAGGCGGGCAGCGGATGCAGATCAGGCCGGCAGGTGGTGCAGGGCTCGAAGCCGGCGGCCTCCGCGCGCTCGCGCGTGCCGAACAGCGTGAGCCGGGACAGGGGCTCGGAGAGCAGCGAGCCGCACGTCGGCACGCAGTACTCCCGCTCGCCGGTGACCATCGTGTACATCGCCTCGCGGTCGATCGTGAAGTCGTGCCGGGCCGCGACGGTCTTCACGCCCTCGACCGCGAGCAGGCGCTGCTTGAGGTCCACGTGGCGCCCCGCGTAGCCGGTGAGCGCCCCCGAGCTGCCGATGACCCGGTGGCAGGGAATGACGATCGGCAGCGGGTTCCAGCGCAGGGCCTGCGCCACCGGCCGCACCGCCGACGGCGCCCCGATACGCGCGGCGATCCCGGCGTACGAGGTGATCGCGCCGTAGGGCAGCGCGGCGGTCGCCTCGAGCACGCGCCGCTGGAAGTCGCTCCGCATCCGGCGCAGGTCGAGCGGCCAGTCGAGCCGCGCGCGGCGACCTTCCAGATACTCCACCAGCTCCGCCCGCAGCGCCTCGGTCGCCGCGCGGTCCTCGACCGCGTCGTCGCCCAGGAGACGGCGCACGTGCGCGGGCAGCGAGCCGTCCGCGGGCAGGTACTGCACGAGGGCCACGCCCTGCTCGGAGCGGGCGATGAGGATCCGGCCGAGCGGCGACGGGAAGATTCCGAAGCCCACCATGCGCGAGCGGAGGTCCGCGAGGCGGGAGGCGAGCTGCGCCCGCGCGAGGGTCGCGTCGTCTTCGCCGAGCGGCGCGCGCCGCAGCGTGTCCAGCATGCCCTCGAGGGCGCGGTAGTGCCCGAGCTCCTCCCGGCAGAGCCGGCAGGCGGCCACGTGGGCTTCCACGCGCGCGACCGCGGTGGGCCCCGCCTCGCCCATGGCAACGCTCAGAAGATCCGGCTCGATGGCGCGGCACAGCGGATGCTGAGGGCTCATGACCGAGACTCCGTTCCCAGGGAGAATTGACCGGCGAGGTCCCGCCGAATCTTCCGAAGCGCTTGGAAGACGTGGGCGCGGGCGCTCTCCTCCGAGCACGACAGGCTCGCCCCGATCTCCGTGTAATCCAGCTCGTGCATCTTTCTCATGATGAAGGCCAGCCGCTGCTTCGGGGGCAGGCCCGTGATCACCCGCTCCATCCGGGCCCGCGTCTCGTCGGCCAGCACCTGGCCGTCCGCCCGGTCCGGCGCGTCCGCCGCCATCTCCAGCGCCGCCGCCGTGTATGCCCGCCGCCGCCGCCCCTGCGCCCGGAAGTGGTTGCGGCCGAGGTTCGTCGCGATCGCGAAGAGCCACGCGCGCACGTTGGCGCCCGGCGGCAGGGCGCGGTACGCCCGGAACGCGCGCAGAAAGGTCTCCTGCGAGAGATCATCGGCGTCGCCGCCGCGCGCGGTGATCCGGAGCAGATACCGCCGGATCTCCGCGTGGTGGGCCGCCACCACCGCCTCGAACGCGTCCTCGGCCATCACTTTGACCATGAGACCCCGGTGCCGGGCGGGTGTGAAAGGCCTCCCGCCCGGCGCGCCCTAACCCCCTGTCCCGACTCGACTCTTGAACGCCGCCGCCTGCTGTTCCCGGACGAACCGGACGGCGGTCACCGTGCTCACGGCCAGGCTCATGCCCACCGAGACCAGCAGGGTGGCCACCAGGGTCAGGAGCACCGCCCGCTGGCTCTCGAGGATCTGGCGGACCGAGGCCGCGAAGACCAGGTTGACCCTGAGCGTGGGCATCACCGCCTGGGTGAGGAGCCACTCGTCCTGGCCCAAGGTCACGAGGCCGTCGGGCCGCCGGCGGGCCAGCTCCTCCACGAAGGGATGGCTCTTCCAGTCCTCCTGGGTGACCTGGCGGGTCTGCCGGTCCAGGTAGATCGCCTGCCGGTCGGCGTCGATCATGACCAGCCAGCCCCCGGGGCCCGCCTGCTCGATCGCCTCGATGGACGCCCGCAGCCGGATGCTGCCGAGCAGGTAGGCCACGATCTGCTCGCCCGCCTTGATCGGCACCGCGGCGCCCACGATGAAATCGCGCGAGGCCCGCCCGAAGATGATGCCGGAGACGGCGGGGCCCTGAGCGCGGATGGCTTCCCGCAGGAGCGGCCGATCCTCGTAGCGCAGGTCGAGGTTGGACGTGCCGTCCGGCCCGGTGAGCGGGCTGAAGGCGAGCGGCCGGCCGCCGGGCGTCACCACGAACAGCGTGGGCATCTGCAGCATCGCGCGCATGGTGTCGATCTCGCGCTGCAGCGCGCGCGGCTCCTGCGAGGCCCAGGTCCGGGCAAAGTGGGCCGCGAGCGGCCCGAGGGTGTCGAGCTTGTCGCGCACCTGGGCGTCGGCCAGCCGCGCGAGCACGCGCACGATCTCCTGCCGCTGCGCTCGCGCGTCCGCGAGCGCCTGCGGCTTGAGCCGGATGGTCCACGCCAGGCCCACCACCACCAGGGCCAGGAACGACACCACGGCCCACGTCGAGCCGAGGAAGATCACGTGCGACCAGCGCAGCCCCGTCATGGCGCACGATGATACCGCGCTTGACAGGGCCCCCGCCCCGCCGCATCATCGGCCGCGCAACGCCCCGCCCCCCGGAGGGAGCACATGGCCGACGACGTCAAGATCGACACGGTGCGGTCCGGCTCGAGCGGCGTGCTGGGCCGCTCGCTGAACAGCGCCCGACACCAGCACTTCGTGCTCGACTCGCCCTCCGGGCCCAACGAGGCGATCACCAACGGCGAGGCGTTCCTCGCCGGCATCTCCTCCTGTGGCGTCACGCTGATCGAGAAGCACGCCCACGACACCGGCGTGCCGCTCCGCGGCATGGAGGTGGTGATCGAGGGCATTCGCAGCAACGCGGCGCCCAACCGGTTCCAGGCCATCCACGTGAGGTTCGAGCTGCGAGGGGTGGACCAAGCCCGCGCGGAGGCGCTGGTCGAGACGTGGCGGGATCGCTGACCCCTCTACCGCACGGTCGCGGTGGCGACCGAGGTGAAGGTGGACGTCACCGCGCTACCCGCGTGAGCACACCGCTCACCCCACCACCCCTCACCCGGCCCTCTCCCCTGAGGGGAGAGGAGAGAAGGAGGAGAAGCCCTTGAAAGCCGCCGTCCTCTACAAAGCCAATACCCCGCTCGAAGTCGTCGATCTCGTCCAGGAAGGGCCGCGCGCCGGCGAGGCCCGGGTCAAGGTCAAGGCCGCCGGCATCTGTCACAGCGACTGGCACATCATGAACGGGGACTGGACGCCGCCCCTGCCGATGGTGCTGGGCCACGAGGCGGCCGGCGTCGTGGAAGAGGTGGGCGCGGGGGTCGGCAACGTCAAGCCCGGCGATCACATCATCTTCTCGTTCCGGCCGCACTGCGGCCGGTGCCTCTACTGCTCGATGGGCCGCTCCATCCTCTGCGACGGCCACGCCTCGCCGCGCTGGGGCATGCTCGACGGCACCTACCGGCTCAAGCGCAACGGGCAGGACATCTACCAGATGGCGCGTATCGGCACGTTCTCCGAGCAGGTGGTGTGCCCGGCCGAGATGCTGGTGCCCATCCGCAAGGAGATGCCGTGGCCGCAGGCGGCCCTGATGGGCTGCTGCGTGCCCACCGGGGTCGGCGCGGTCACCCGCTGTGCTCAGGTGGAGGCCGGCGCCTCGGTGCTCGTCATCGGCTGCGGCGGCGTGGGGCTCAACGTGGTGCAGGGCGCGAAGCTGGCCGGGGCCGGCATCATCGCGGCCGCCGATCTGCTCGACAGCAAGCTCGCCTACGCCAAGGACTTCGGCGCGACCCACACCATCAACGCCAAGGCCGAGAACGTGGTGGACCGCGCGCGCGAGCTGACCCAGGGCCGCGGGGTGGACTACGCCTTCGACGCCATCGGCGGCGAGGCCACCACGTTGCAGATCGTGGACGCGATCCGGCCGGGCGGCACCGCGGTGATCGTGGGGATGGCCGCGCTCAACGTGCGGGCGCCGATCACGCCCTACAACATGGCGCTCCAGGAGAAGGCGATCAAGGGCACGATGTACGGCTCGGTGCGCCCGAACATCGACTTCCCGAAGCTGGTGGACCTCTACCTCGACGGCCGGCTCAAGATCGACGAGCTTATCAGCCGCAAATATAAGCTCGAGGACATCAACGAGGGCTTCACCGCGCTGCGGACCGGCCAGGTCGCCCGCGGCGTGGTCGTGTTCAACTGAGCGGGGTCGCCGGCGCGGCGGCGCAACTGCTGCTGCGGACGCTGGGGCGGCTGCTCAACCGCCGCCCCGGCGGCCC
>Ga0209640_10004587_pt1 | contig 12096 bp, 11 predicted proteins | sample RifCSP10_1_FD_184018 | JGI IMG/M metagenome (GOLD analysis project Ga0209640, IMG submission 184018) | Soil microbial communities from Rifle, Colorado - Rifle CSP2_sed 10_1 (SPAdes) (version 2) | ecosystem: Environmental > Terrestrial > Deep subsurface > Rock core/Sediment | place: Rifle... | reverse complement strand
GGCCTACCTCGAGCGCCCGCCGATGGCAAGCATGCTCTACGCGATCGAGGTCCCGCCCTATGGCGGCGACACGCTGTTCGCCAATCAGTATCTTGCCTACGAGACCCTTTCGGAGCCACTTCGACGCAGGCTCGGGGCCTTGATTGGAATCAACGCGTCGACGAAGGCCGATGCCTCGCGCACGCGAGAAGACCGCCTGCGCGAGGCCGGTGTGGAGCACAAGGTGCTGGTCGGGGAGCACCCCGTGGTGCGCACGCACCCGGAAACGGGGCGCAAGGCGCTCTACATCAATGTCGGCCATACGACGCACTTCAAGGACTGGACCGAGCAGGAAAGCGCGCCGATCCTGGGCTTCCTGTTTGCGCACCAGGTCAGGCCCGAGTTCACCTGTCGTTTCCACTGGGAGCCCGGCTCGCTCGCGTTCTGGGACAATCGCTGCACCCAGCACAACCCGGTGAACGACTATCACGGGTTCCGGCGCGTCATGCACCGGGTCACGCTGGCCGGCGAGGCCCCCGTCTGAGCGGCCCGGTGACCGCGTTTGCCGCGCACGCGGCAAGTCTCTGTTTGGGCAAGCGAAAGTCCCCGAATCCGCTTCATTTCAATGCCTTATCGTGTTATTCTGACAAGCTGGACACAAAAAACGACAATCAAGGGAAGCTGAATGGCCGCAGAGCGGACGTTGTCGATCATCAAGCCCGATGCCGTAGCCAAAAACGTGATTGGCAGGATCTCCGCCCGGTTCGAGGACGCGGGACTCAAGATCATCGCCGCCCGCATGACGTGGCTGTCCCAAACCCAGGCGGAGGGCTTTTACGCAGTGCACAAGGACCGGCCGTTCTTCCAGGAACTCGTGAAATACATGACCTCCGGCCCGGTGATGATCCAGGTGCTGGAAGGCAGCGACGCCATCCAGAAGAACCGCGACTTGATGGGCGCAACCGACCCCCGAAAGGCTGCGCCAGGCACTATTCGCGCCGACTTCGCTCAAAGCATAGACGCCAACGCGGTGCACGGATCGGACTCGCGGCAGTCCGCGGCCACGGAAATCGCCTTCTTCTTCCCGAAACAGGAAATCCATTCGCGGTGAGCGCGTTGCCGGCATGACAGTCAATCTGATCGGGCTGGACCAGGAGGCGTTGCGGGGCTTCTGCGCGGGCCTGGGCGAGAAGCCGTACCGCGCGCGGCAACTGCTGCGCTGGATCCATCATGCGGGCGTGGACGATTTCAGCGCCATGACCGATATGGCGAAGCCGCTGCGCGAGCGTCTCGCGGAAAGCGCGTCGATCGCCGCGCCGCGAGTGCTGCGCGACACCACTGCCGCCGACGGCACGCGCAAATGGCTGCTCGACGTCGGCACCGGCAACGCGATCGAAACGGTGTTCATACCGGAAGGCGACCGCGGAGGGTTGAGCAGGGGCCCCGCTTGCGGGGATGCGACCCCGGAGCGGGATGCAAGCGCCTCGGATTTGGTCGCCAGCATCCTCTCCGCTGGCCGATCCCCTTCCAGGGGGCCCGCGTCCCGCGCTCCGAGGCGCTACCGGGGCACGTTGTGCATTTCCTCCCAGGCGGGCTGCGCGCTCGAATGCTCGTTCTGCTCCACCGGCAAGCAGGGCTTCAACCGCAACCTCACGGTGGAGGAGATCATCGGGCAGCTTTGGCTGGCATCACGCGCTCTTCGATCGCGCGACGCCTTGGCGCCAGGATTAAGGACGGCGCAAAGCGCCGTGGGCAGCCTCGGACGCGGGGTGACCGAGGAGCGGCCGATCAGCAACGTGGTGATGATGGGCATGGGCGAGCCGCTTGCCAATCTGGAGAACGTCGTGGCCGCGATGCGGCTCATGCTCGATGACTCCGCGTACGGGCTCTCGCGCCGGCGTGTCACGCTGTCGACGGCGGGGCTCGTGCCCGGGATCGATCGGCTGCGCGAAGCCTGCCCCGTCGCGCTCGCGGTCTCGCTGCATGCGCCCAACGATGCGCTGCGCGACGAGCTCGTGCCGATCAACCGCAAGTATCCGATCCGGGAGCTGCTGGCGGCGTGCCGGCGCTACCTCTCGAAGGCGCCGCGCGATTTCGTGACATTCGAGTACGTGATGCTGGCCGGCGTGAACGACAGCGTGGGCCAGGCACGGGAGCTCGCCGCGCTCGTGAGCGAGGTGCCGTGCAAGATCAATCTGATCCCGTTCAACCCGTTCTCCGGCGTCGACTACCAGCGCTCGAGCCCGGAGGCGATTGCCCGGTTCCGCGACGTGCTGATGCAGGCGGGACTGGTCACGACCGTTCGCAAGACCCGCGGTGAGGACATTGCGGCGGCGTGCGGCCAGCTCGCGGGGCGGGTGCTGGACCGGACGCGCCGCACGGAGAGCCGCCAGCAGGAGCTGCCGCGATGAAACTGACCGGTGTCGCGGCGGTGGCGGCGTGTGTGTTTCTTTCCGCTTGCGCCACGCATACGGAGAGTGATGCGGGCCCACAGACCGCTTTCCCCACGACCGGCGACGAGAGCGCGGAAAGAGCGCGGGCGCGCATTCACACGGAGCTCGCGGCGAACTACTTTGATATCGGCAACGTGGGGGTCGCGTTCGAAGAGGTCAAGGAAGCGCTGCGCGCCGACGCGAACTACGGCCCGGCGCACAATCTCGCGGGGCTCGTTTACGCCCAGTTGAAGGAGGACCGGCTGGCGGAGGAAAGCTTCGAGCGCGCGTTGAGCATCAACCCCTCCGATCCCGACGCGCACCATAACTACGGGATGTTTCTCTGCCAGCGCAAGCAGGAGCGGGAGGCGATCCGGCACTTCATGCTGGCGGTGCGCAACCCGCTGTACCCGGCGCCGGAGCGCTCTTACGTCAACGCCGGCGTCTGCGCGCGGCGTAGCGGCGACATGACCGGCGCCGCGGAATTCTTTCTGCTTGCGCTCAAGGTGCGGCCGAATCAGCCCCAGGCCCTGTACCAGATGGCGGACCTTTCCTATGCGCGGGGCGATTACGGCGAGACGAAGCGCTATCTCGGCCGGCTGACGCAGGTGGCGCCGGCGACCGCGGAAATGCTCTGGCTCGGCGTGCGCGTCGAGCGCCGGTTGGGGGACCGCAATTCCGAGGCGAGCTACGCATTGCAGCTGCGCAACCGGTTTCCGGAATCGCGAGAGGCTGGCGCGCTGCGCGCGGGCCAGTACGAATGACGGAAGCAGGCGACATGCGGCCGCTGGCGGCGCCCGAGGCGGGCGGCGCGGCCCCCAACGTGCAGTTGAGCCAGGCGCGGCAGGCCCAGCACCTGACTACCGCGGACGTCGCGCGGCGCCTGAAGCTCTCGGTGTGGCAGGTCGAGGCCCTGGAATCCGGCCGGTATGAGCAACTGCCCGGGCCGATCTTCGTGCGCGGCTTCATTCGCAATTACGCGCGGCTGCTCAAGCTCGACGCGGACGAGCTGGTCCACGCGGTCAGCGGCTCTCTGCCCCAGATCGCGCTCGGCCCGGAGACCCCGCCGTCGCGAGATATCCCGTTTCCAGCGGCTGGCACCGGACGCTGGCGGCGATATGCCCTCGCCGTGGCGGCGATTGTCGGGGCGCTCGCCGTCTACGAGTTCTACTTCAGCGATCCGCGCGCCCCCGTCGCGACGCCATCAGGCCCGGTCGCCGCGCCGTCGTCCGCAAAGCCGCCGCAGCCGGTGGCAACGGCCAAGAAACCGCGGGAGGATCAGGCGAGAAAGTCGGTCGGCACCGCGGTGCCTCCTTCGCAGGTGGCGGCAGCCGCGGCCGCGGCGGCACCTGTCGGCGCCTCGTTGCCCCGGGAACGGGTCCCGCACCCGGATGACCGCGAGGTCCATTTTGTTTTCGAAGATGAATCGTGGGTGGAAGTCCGCGACCGCAACGACCAGACCATCTTCGCGCAGTTGAATCGGGCGGGCACCACGCGGCGCGTGATCGGTCTGCCGCCGCTGCAGATCGTGGTGGGCAATTCCCAGGGCGTGCGGATGACCTACGCCGGTAGAGAAATCGACCTCGCGCGCCACACCAAGATCGATGTCGCGCGGCTGACGCTCCAATGAAGTGCTATCCGGATCACGGCCCGGCGCCGCGCCGCATGAGCCGCCAGTCGCGGGTCGGGCACGTCGCGATCGGCGGCGATGCGCCGATCGTGGTTCAGTCCATGACCAACACCGACACCGCGGACGTGGCCGCGACCGTCCGCCAGGTAGCGGATCTGGCGCGCGCCGGCTCCGAGATCGTGCGGGTGACGGTGAACAACGCCGAGGCCGCGGCAGCGGTGCCGGTGATCCGCGATCAGCTCGATGCCCAGGGCATTCATGTCCCCCTGGTCGGTGATTTTCATTACAACGGGCATCGCCTGCTTGCCCAGCACCCGGCGTGCGCCGAGGCGCTGGCGAAGCTGCGCATCAATCCCGGCAACGTGGGACGCGGCGCAAGGCGCGATGAGCAGTTTGCCACCCTGGTCGAGTTTGCGTGCCGCTACGGCAAGCCGGTGCGCATCGGCGTCAACTGGGGCAGCCTCGATCCGGAGCTGCTCTCGCGCATGATGGACGAGAACGCGCGCCGCGCCGAGCCCGAAGCGTCCGCGGTGGTAACCCGCAATGCGCTGGTGGCGTCCGCGCTCGAGAGCGCGCGCGAGGCCGAAGCGCTTGGCCTGGCGCACGATGCGATCATCCTCTCGTGCAAGGTGAGCGGCGTGCAGGACTTGATCTCGGTTTACCGGGATCTCGCGGCCCGGTGCGACTACCCGCTGCACCTCGGCCTGACCGAGGCCGGCATGGGCTCGAAGGGCATCGTCGCCTCCACGGCGGCGCTGGCGGTGTTGCTGCAGGAGGGCATCGGCGACACCATCCGGATTTCGCTCACACCCGAGCCGGGCGGGGACCGTACCCGTGAGGTGATCGTGGCGCAGGAAATTCTCCAGACCCTGGGCCTGCGCTCGTTCGCCCCGATGGTGATCGCCTGCCCGGGATGCGGGCGGACGACGAGCACGTATTTCCAGGCGCTCGCCGACAGGATCCAGAGCTGGCTGCGGGCCCAGATGCCGCAGTGGCGCGGCCGCCACCCGGGCGTCGAGAACATGCACGTTGCTGTGATGGGCTGCGTGGTGAATGGCCCGGGCGAGAGCAAGCATGCCAACGTCGGTATCAGCTTGCCGGGATCGGGCGAGAATCCGGTGGCGCCGGTCTACGTCGACGGCGTGAAGACGGTGACGCTCAAGGGCGAGCACATCGCGGCCGACTTCCAGCGCATCGTCGAGCAGTACGTCATCGACCATTACTCCAAGGATGCCCAGGCGGGCGGGGGAGAGCCGGCGAAGGACGCCGCGCACGCGTAGTTCCGGGGTGACCAGTGACCGGTGACCAGCGACCGGTAGAATGCTGCGACACCGAAACCGAGTCACCAGTCACCAGTCACCAGTCACGATGGTTTCCAGGAAGATACAGGCGATCCGCGGGATGAACGACGTCCTGCCCGACGCGGCGCACCAGTGGGAGTTTTTCGAGGAGACGGTACGCGACTGGCTGCGGGCCTACGGCTACCGCAACTTGCGCACGCCGATCCTGGAGAAGACCGACCTCTTTGTGCGCTCCATCGGCGCGGTGACCGATATCGTCGAAAAGGAGATGTATACCTTCGTCGACGCGCTGAACGGTGAGAGCCTCGCGTTGAGGCCGGAGGGCACGGCCGCCTGCGTGCGCGCGGTGATCGAGCACAACCTGCTCTACGGAGGCCCCCAGCGCCTGTGGTATTGGGGCCCGATGTTCCGTCACGAGCGCCCGCAGAAGGGGCGCTTCCGGCAGTTCCACCAGGTTGGGGTCGAAGCGCTGGGATTTCCCGGTTCCGACATCGACGCCGAGCATCTCACCATGTGCGCGCGCCTGTGGCGTTCGCTCGGACTCGACGGCGTCGAGCTCGAGTTGAATACGCTGGGTGACGCCCAGTCGCGCAGCCGCTACCGGCACCGGCTCGTCCGCTACCTCGAGGGTCACGAGCGCCGGCTCGACACCGACTCGAGGCGGCGGCTGCGCGCCAACCCGCTGCGGGTCCTCGACAGCAAGAATCCGGAGATGGCGGAGTTGATCGCGGGCGCGCCGCGGCTCGCCGACGATCTGGACGAAGTGTCCCTGAAGAGCTTCGAGGACCTGCAGGGCAGGTTGCGCGAGGGCGGCGTCTCCTTCCGCATCAACGACCGCCTCGTGCGCGGGCTCGACTACTACAATGGCGCTGTCTATGAATGGGTGAGCGCCCGGCTCGGCGCGCAGAACGCGGTGTGTGCCGGCGGCCGCTATGATGCGCTCATCGAGCAGATCGGCGGCAAGCCCGCGCCCGCCTGCGGTTTCGCGCTGGGGGTCGAGCGCCTGCTCGCCCTGGTCGGGGACGGCGCGGTGCGGCCTGCGCCCGATGTCTACCTGGTGCGGCAGGGCGTCGCCGCCGATCGCTACGGCGCGCGCGTGGCCGAGCAGCTGCGTGATGGAGGGCTTGCCGTCGTGCTCCACTGCGGTGGCGGGGGATTCAAGTCACAGATGAAACGGGCGGACGCCAGCGGCGCGCGCTACGCGGTGATTGTCGGAGATGACGAGGCGGGCGCCGGGGTGCTCAGCGTGAAGCCATTGCGGGAGGCCGCGCAGCAGGTCCGCGCGTCGGTGTCCGAGGCGATCGATCTCATCAAGGGCAAGGCGTGACCGGTCACGCACTCAAGGAAATTGAATGGCATACGATCTCCAGGAACAGGAACAGCTCGAGGAGCTGAAGGCGTGGTGGAAGGATTACGGCAGGTTGGTGATACTCGGGATCACCCTCGCCGCGCTCGTGATCGCGGGCTTTCAGGGCTGGCGCTATCACCGCCACAGCCAGTCGCTTGCCGCGGTCGCGCTCTATGAGCAGCTCGAGCAGGCCGGGCGCGCCGGCGATCGCAAGAAGGTGTCCGACATCGCGACCGAGATCGCGGCGAAATACGCGTCGACGCCGTACGCCGCGTTTGGCGCGCTGAGCGCCGCCCGCATGAGCTTCGAGGGCGGTGACCTGCCCGGGGCCAAGGCGCGGCTCACGTGGGTCATGGAGCATGCGCGTCTCGACGAGTTGAGGGACGTCGCGCGCCTGCGGCTCGCCGGCGTGCTGCTCGATGAAAAGCATTTCGAGCAGGCGTTGAAGCTCCTCGAGGCAAAGCCGGGGGAATCGATGGCCAGCCTGTACGCCGACTTGAGGGGTGACATCCTGCTCGCCCAGGGCAAGGGCGCGGATGCGCGCGATGCCTACCAGCTGGCGCTCGACCGGAGCGAAGCGGGAAGTCCCTATCGCGCCACCCTGCAGCTCAAGCTCGATTCTCTGGGCGAGCCGAAGCGCTGACGAACGCCAGCTCGCGCTCGATCCCCCGCTCGTCGTTTTTCCTGAAATGGCGCCCTGGCAATCTCACGCGCTGCGGGCCGCTGCGGCGGCTGTGTTCCTCGCCGGCTGCGGCGCCACCCCGGGGCCGAAGCCGGCCGAACTCACCGAATTCAAGGCGGCGGCGGCACTGAATGTTCTGTGGGAGGGCAGCGTGGGCGCCGCGGAAAAGCATGTGTTCTTTCCGCGGGCGCACGCCGGCGTCGTCTACGCGGCCGGGGCCGACGGGAGCGTGAGGGGATTCGAGCAGGCAACCGGGCGATCGACCTTGAGCATCGACGCCGAGGAGCGCGTTTCAGGGGGCGTTGGCGTGGGCGGCAACCTGGTGCTGCTCGGCACGCCCAAGGGCCGGGTGCTCGCGTTCGATCGCGAGGGCAAGTCGCTGTGGCAGGCGCAGCTCTCCAGCGAGGTGCTGGCGCCTCCAGAAGCGCAGCTAGGCATCGTCGTGGTGCGTACCGGCGACGGCCGCATACATGGGCTCGACGCTGCGACCGGCAAGGGCAAATGGGTCTACCAGCGGGCGCTGCCTACGCTGTCGGTGCGCTCCCACGCCGGCGTGGTCGTTACCCAGGGAGGGGTGTTTGCCGGGTTTCCGGCAGGGCGGCTGGTGGCGCTGGCGCTGAGCAATGGCAATATCGGCTGGGAAGCCATTGTCGCGCTGCCGCGCGGGACGACCGAGCTCGAACGGGTAGCGGACGTGACCAGCCTGCCGGTGATCGACGGCAAACGGGCGTGCGCCGCGGCATTCCAGGGAAGGGTGGCCTGTTTCGACCTGTCGCGCGGGACACTGCTATGGGCGCGCGATGTGTCCAGCGTCGCGGGAATCGCCGTGGACGCGCGCTATCTCTACGTCACCGACGACAAGAACGCCGTGCAGGCACTCGACATGATGAGCGGCGCCAGCATCTGGCGCCAGGACAAGCTCTCCGGCCGCCATGTGAGCGGTCCGCTCGCGCTCGGGCGTCATGTCGTGGTGGGGGACTTTGAAGGCTATGTGCACCTGATCTCGCGCGAGGACGGCTCGTTCGCGGCGCGCATCGAGACCGACGGCAGCGCCATCCTTGCGCCGCCGATCGCGCTCGATGCGACGAGTTTTCTCGTGCAGACGCGCGCCGGCGGCATCTACGCGATTACCGTGCGGTAATCGGTGAATCATGCTTCCCATCATTTCGATAGTCGGCCGGCCGAGCGTTGGCAAGTCCACGCTGTTCAATCGGCTGACCCGGAGCCGCGACGCGATCGTGGCCAACGCGCCGGGCATGACGCGCGACCGGCACTACGGGCGCGGGCGCGTGGGCGCGAAACCGTACCTGGTGGTCGACACCGGTGGTTTCGAGCCGGTGGCGCGTGCAGGCATCGTCCAGCAGATGGCGCGGCAGACGCGCCAAGCGGTGGACGAGGCCGACGCGGTGCTGTTCATGGTGGACGCCCGCGCCGGGCTCACGCAGCAGGACCGCCTGATCACGGACGAGCTGCGCAAGAGCGGGCGCCGCGTGTATCTGGTCGTGAACAAGGCCGAGGGCATGGCGCCCGCGATCGCCGGCGCGGAATTCCATGCGCTGGGACTGGGTGATCCGTTGCCGGTTTCCGCCGCGCACGGGGATCAGGTGTCGGACCTCATGGACCTGGTGCTGGCGGAGCTGCCGTTCGCGCCGGAGCCGTCTCCGGAGCAGGGCCGCCGGCCCGAGATCGCGGTCGTCGGGCGACCCAATGTGGGCAAATCGACGCTGGTCAATACGCTGCTCGGTGAGGAGCGCGTAGTGGTGCACGGGGAGCCCGGCACGACCCGCGACTCGATCCATGTCGAGTTCGAGCGCGCTGGCCGCGCGTACACGCTCATCGACACGGCGGGGCTGCGCCGGCGCGGTCGCGTCGCCGAGGTCACGGAGAAATTCTCGGTGGTGAAGACGATGCAGGCGATCGAGGAGGCCAACGTCGCAATCCTCGTGCTCGATGCGCGGCAGGAGATCTCCGAGCAGGACGCGCACATCGCGGGCTATCTGCTGGAGGCCGGGCGCGCAGTGGTGGTCGCGGTCAACAAGTGGGATCGGCTTCCCGGGGAGGCGCGCGATCACACGAAGCGCACGCTCGCGCGCAAGCTCGGTTTCCTGGCATTCGCGCGCCTGCATTTCATCTCGGCGCTGACGGGCCAGGGGGTGGCCGCGCTGCTGGATTCGGTGGACGAGGCGTATGCCGCCGCGATGGCGCGCCTGCCGACCCCGCGCCTGAACCGCGTTCTCGCGCAGGCGGTTGCGCAGCAGGAGCCCCCGCGGGCGGGGGGCGTCCGCCCCCGCCCGCGCTACGCCCGCCAAGGCGGGGTCAATCCGCCGCGGATCGTGGTCCACGGCAATGCCCTGGAGCGCGTGCCGGAATCCTACCGGCGCTACCTGGAACGTTTTTTCCGCGATGCTTTCCAATTGCAGGGAACCCCGCTGCGGGTGGAGTTCCGGTCGGGGGCGAATCCCTACCTCAAGCGCGCGGGTATTCGGCGCTAAATGCATGGCACAGCGGCAGAAAAGCGGGTAGAGTACCGCGCTTAAAAACACCATAAATACGAGGCAAAACATGAGCAACAAGGGGCAGCTGCTACAAGACCCGTTTCTGAACACCCTCCGCAAGGAGCACATACCGGTATCGATCTACCTGGTGAACGGCATCAAGCTCCAGGGCCAGATCGACTCCTTCGACCAGTACGTGGTGCTGCTCAAGAACACGGTCACCCAGATGGTCTACAAGCACGCGATCTCGACCGTCGTTCCCGCGCGGGCTGTCAACCTCCAGCTGGACCAGAGCTCCGAAGGCTGATGCGCTCTCGTCAAGTTGATGCTTGACCGTCCCGGGAACGGCACCGAGGCGGTGCTGGTCAGCCTCGACTTCGGCGAGGCCGGCTACGCGGAAGGCGTGCAGGAAATCAGCGATCTCGCGGCGAGCGCCGGCGTCAACGCCCGGGCGCTGGTCGGCGGGCGGCGCACGCGCCCCGATCCCGCGCTGTTCGCCGGAACGGGCAAGGTGGCGGAGGTGGCGCAGACGCTGGCCGCCACTGGCTCGCGCCTCGCCATCTTCAATCATGAGCTGACGCCGGCCCAGGAGCGCAATCTCGAGCGCGAGCTCGGGTGCCGGGTCGTCGATCGCGTCAGCCTGATACTCGACATCTTCGCGCAGCGTGCGCGCACCCACGAGGGGAAGCTTCAGGTCGAGCTCGCGCAGCTCGAGCACCTCTCGACCCGGCTGGTGCGAGGCTGGACCCACCTCGAGCGGCAGAAGGGCGGCATCGGGTTGCGCGGTCCGGGCGAGACCCAGCTCGAGACCGATCGGCGCCTGATCGGCAAGCGGGTGAAGGTCTTGAAGGAAAAGCTCGAGAAGGTGCGGGCGCAGCGCGCGCTCCAGCGCCGCTCGCGCGGCCGCAATCACCTGTTCACGGCTTCGATCGTGGGCTACACCAACGCCGGCAAATCGACGCTGTTCAACTGCCTCACCCGCGCGGGGGTCGTCGCCGCCGACCAGTTGTTCGCGACGCTCGATACCACCACGCGACGCGTGCATACCGGCAACGGCGCGCGCGTTGTGCTCTCCGACACCGTCGGCTTCATCCGGCGGCTGCCGCATACGCTGGTGGCGGCATTTCGCGCCACGCTCGAGGAGACGGTGCATGCCGATCTGCTGCTGCACGTCGTGGACGCGAGCGGCGAGGACCGCGGCGCCCGGATCGCAGCGGTCGATCAGGTACTGGGCGAGATCGGCGCGCAGGCGATTCCGCAGGTGCTGGTGCTGAACAAGATCGATCGCACGCGGCTTCCCGCGCGAATCGAGCGCGACGATTGTGGTAGAATTTCGCGCGTTTGGGCGAGCGCCCGGACCGGCGAGGGAGCCGAGTTCATCCGCCTGGCGCTCGAGGAGCACGCCGGTGCCGCGCCGGCCTCCGCCGAACTCAAACGCACCGCCGCGGCATAAGAGCACTTCAATTTTTCATGCTGGCTTATTTGAGGACGTGCCGCGACGTTGTACGAGACCGCTCGCTGCGGCTGCTCGGTGTCCTGATGTCGCTCAATGACCCGCAGTGGGGGCGCCGTCCCGGCCAGGGCCCGCCCGACCTCGACGAGATCTGGCGCGAGTTCAACCGGAAGCTGAACGCACTGTTCGGGCGCCGCGGCGGCGGCGGCGAAGAGCCGCCGGGGCCGGGCGCCGCGCGGTTCGGCGGCGGCGCGGGTCTGCTGCTCGGGCTGATCTTCCTGGTATGGCTGGCGAGCGGCTTCTACATCGTCAACGAAGGCCAGCGGGGCATCGTGCTGCGATTCGGAAAGTTCGTTGAAACCACGTTGCCGGGTCCGCGCTGGCACCTGCCTTATCCCATCGAATCGGCCGAGGTCGTGAACGTCGCGGGCGTGCGCAGCGTGGAGGTGGGCTATCGCAACAACGTCAAGAGCAAGGTGTTGAAGGAATCGCTGATGCTGACGGACGATGAGAACATCGTCGACGTCCAGTTCGCCGTGCAGTACATTCTGAAGAGCCCGACCGATTACCTGTTCAACAACCGGGTGCCGGACGACTCGGTGCTTCAGGCGGCGGAAACCGCGATCCGCGAGATCGTCGGCAAGAGCAGCATGGACTTCGTGATTTTCGAGGGCCGTGCCGAAGTCGCCGCGCGCGCGCACAAGCTCATGCAGGAGATCCTCGACCGCTACGGCACCGGCATCAACATCAGCAAGGTGACGATGCAGAACGCGCAG
>Ga0209640_10004586_pt1 | contig 12096 bp, 13 predicted proteins | sample RifCSP10_1_FD_184018 | JGI IMG/M metagenome (GOLD analysis project Ga0209640, IMG submission 184018) | Soil microbial communities from Rifle, Colorado - Rifle CSP2_sed 10_1 (SPAdes) (version 2) | ecosystem: Environmental > Terrestrial > Deep subsurface > Rock core/Sediment | place: Rifle... | reverse complement strand
CCCCGCGGCCGCGGCCGCCACCAGTGTTCACGCCGGCCAGACGTATTACTTCTGCGCCGCCATCTGCAAACAGCGCTTCGACGCCGAGCCCGCCCGATACCTGCAGGCCTAGGAGACCGCCATGGAAATTACCCACCGCATGCCCGTCAGCACCTCCGCCAAGCCGGACATTCTGCGGCGCATCGCCTACATAGAGGGACACCTCAACGGCGTGCGGCGCATGATCGAAGAGGATCAGTACTGCGTCGACGTGCTGAAGCAGACCTACGCCGTACGCCGCGCTATCGAGAAACTCGAGGCCTTGATCCTTGAGAACCACCTGCAAGGCTGCGTCGTGGAGGGAATCAAGGAAGGCCGCGAAGAGGACGTCATCGGCGAGCTGATCGACCTCTACGAAATGGCCGGTAGATAGCATTGACCATCGAGACGGCACCTAAGCCGAAATCAGAGACGCTGACCATCGGCGTTGGCGGCATGACCTGCGCGTCCTGCGTGGCGCGCGTCGAGCGGGCGCTAAAGAAGGTGCCGGGTGTCGAGGGCGCCAACGTCAACCTCGCCACAGAGAAAGCCACCGTCTCCTACGACGCCGCTTCGGCGGAGGTCGAGGCCTTGATGGAGGCGATCGAGGGCGCCGGCTACGAGCCGCGGCGCGACTCGCTGGTCTTCGACATCGCCGGCAGCGCGCCGCCGGACGTCACGGCTCTGCAGCGTGCCTTCGCGGGCGTGCCCAGCATCATCGCCGTCGACGTCAACCCGGAGTTGCGGCGCGTCAGCATCACCTTCCCGGCCGGAGCCGTCGATGCCCGCCAGCTGCGACGCGCCGCGTCCGAGGCAGGCGTGGAACTGACCGAGCGCGCCGTAGATAGCAGCAAAAGCGCCGAAGCCATCGAAGCCCACGAACGCCGCCTCCTGGTCGCGAAGTGGGTAACGGCGGGCATCGCCGGCGTCTTGCTCATGCTGGCCGGCATCGACCCGGTGTTCGAGCAACTCAGACACAGCTTCAGCGTGCAGGAGATTCTGACCTCGATGTTCATCGTGGCGCTGCCGGTCCAGGTCTGGGCCGGCTGGCAGTTCTACGCCACGACCTGGAAGACGGCGCGCCACCGCACCGCCGACATGAACACGCTGATCGCGCTGGGCACCACCGCGGCATTCGCCTACAGCGCGGTGGCGACCTTCTGGCCGTCGCTGTTCGAGAGCGCACACCGGGCCCACGATCACATGCTCGGCGATCGGCCGCCGGTCTACTTCGAGACCGGCGCGATCATCCTGGCGCTGATCCTGTTCGGGCGCTGGCTGGAGGCGCGCGCCAAGGGCAGTACTTCCGCGGCGATCACACGCCTGATGGCCCTCGGCGCCAGGACGGCGCGCGTCCTGCGCGACGGCCGCGAGGTCGATATCCCGGTCGACGAGGTCGTGGCCGGCGATGTCGTAGCCGTGCGGCCCGGCGAGAAGCTGCCCGTCGACGGCGTCGTGATCGCCGGCCACTCTGCCGTAGACGAATCGATGCTCACCGGCGAGAGCCTGCCAGTAGAGAAGACGGAGGGCGACCCCGTCTACGGTGCCACGCTGAACCGCACCGGCGCCTTCCGGTTGCGCGCCACCCGCGTCGGCAGCGAGACCGCGCTGGCGCAGATCGTGAGGCTCGTAGGAGAAGCGCAGGGCTCGAAAGCGCCGGTGCAGCGCCTCGCCGACTACATCGCCTCGATCTTCGTCCCCGTCGTCATCGCCGTCGCGACGATCGACTTCGTGGTCTGGGCGCTGGTAGGGCCCGAAGGCGCGGTTATCTACGCCACGCTGAACGCCGTCGCGGTCCTGATCATCGCCTGCCCCTGCGCCCTCGGCCTGGCGACGCCGACCGCGATCATGGTCGGGACAGGCCGTGGCGCCGAGCGTGGCATCCTGATCCGTAGCGGCGAAGCCCTGGAGACGGCGCACAAGCTGGACACGGTGGTCTTCGACAAGACAGGCACCTTGACGGAGGGCCGGCCACGCGTGACGAATGTGATCACGAAGAACATCGACGAGGCAGCGCTGATCCGCCTGGCAGCCGCCGCTGAGCGCGGCTCCGAGCACGCCCTCGGCGAGGCCATCGTGCGCGAGTCCCAGCAGCGGGGCCTTGACCTGCCGGACGTTGCCGCCTTCGAGGCTGCACCGGGCAAAGGCGTGCGAGCCGAGGTCGAGGGGAGAAGCCTGGTAATCGGCACGCTCGGACTCATGACCGAGGGCGGCATTGACCTGGGCGATCTCGCGGCCACAGGCGCTGCGCTGCAGGCGGAGGCCAAGACCGTGGTCTACGTCGCGGTCGACGGCACCGCGGCCGGCGCCATCGCCATCGCCGACACGGTGAAGCCGGCCGCCGCCGAGGCCGTGGCCTCCCTGCGCCGCCAGGGCATCGACGTCGTGCTGCTGACCGGCGACAACCAGGCGACGGCGCGCTCCATCGCCCGGCTGGTGGGCATCGAGACCGTCATTGCCGAGGTGCTGCCTGACCAGAAGGTCGAAGATGTCCGCAGACTGCAGGATCAAGGCCGCGTCGTCGCGATGGTCGGCGACGGCATCAACGACGCGCCGGCGCTCGCCCAGGCCAACGTCGGCATCGCCATCGGCACCGGCGCCGACGTGGCGATGGATGCAGCGGACGTGACGCTGATCAGCGGCGACCCGCGCGGCGTCGGGACGGCGATCGCCCTCAGCCGTGCCACCATGCGCACCGTGCGGCAGAACCTGTTCTGGGCCTTCGCATACAACGTGGCGCTGATCCCGGTGGCGGCCGGGGTGCTCTACCTGCTGGTCAGCGAAACCGGCGTGCCGGATTGGCTGAGCTGGGCTTTCGGCGACTACGGCTTCCTTAATCCGATGCTGGCGGCGGTCGCGATGGCGTTTAGCTCCGTCACCGTGATGACAAACTCGCTGCGACTACGTGGCGCCAGGCTGGAAGCTCGATAGCAAGGCCTCCCCGGGTCGCGTAGACTAGTTCTACCGTGAACACCAGTTTCCAGATTGCACGAGTGATGGGAATCCCCATTGTCGTGAACGTCTCCTGGTTCCTGATGCTGGCCTTCGTCACATCGATGCTGGCGCTCAAATACTACCCGGACTTTGCCTTTGCGGCGGATTCGCCGTACCGCGACGACCGTGTGCTGCACTGGACCATGGCGATCTTCAGCGGCGTTGTCTTCTTCGGCTCGATCCTGCTGCACGAGCTGGCACACAGCGCCGTGGCCCTGAAGCAGGGCATCCCCGTGAAGAACATCACGCTGTTCATGTTCGGCGGCGTCTCCCAGATTGCCGGCGACGCGCGGCGTCCCCTTCACGAATTTGTCATGGCGATCGTCGGGCCGCTGTGCAGCCTTCTGATTTCGGTGACCTTCCTTGCAGCCTGGTGGCTGACCGGCTTTTCGGACGAGACGCCGGTCGCGATTGTCGTGCAGTGGCTGTTCGTGATGAACCTCGCGCTGGCCGCGTTCAACATGGCTCCCGGTTTCCCCATGGACGGCGGCCGTGTCCTGCGCGCGGTGATCTGGGGGGTCAGCGGCAACGCCATCGGCGCCACGCGACTATCCACACTGACCGGCCGCAGCATTGGCTACTCGCTTATGATCCTCGGCGCGCTCGCCTTCTCCGGCATGCTGAGCGGCTATATCCCGCCTTACAACGGCATCCTGTTCGTCTTCCTCGGCCTCTACCTCGAAAACGCGGCCCGCCAGAGCTGGGTCCAGGCCAAAGCCCTGGACATCCTGGCCAAGCACGCGGCCGAGGAGTTGATGAAGCAAGACCTTGAGACTGCGACCCGTGGGGAGCGTCTGCACTACCTGGCGAGCCGTGGTGGCCGGCGCTTCATGTTTTTCATCGCCGACGAGGACGAGCGAGTGGTGGGTGTGCTTACCCAGCAGGAACTTGAATCGGTGCCGGAATCCGACCGCGGCACGAAGACGGCCGGCGAAGTGATGCTACGCACCGACCAGGTGCCCGTCGCCATGCTGCGTGAAGACGGCGCCAGCATGCTGCAACGCATGGACTCGGACGCCCGCTGGCATATGCCGGTCGTCTCCGATGGCAGAGTCGTCGGCGTCGTGAGCAAAGAAGACCTCCTGCGTCTCCTGGCGGCGAGCTTCTTCCCCCAGACACCGGCGCTCGGGCAGCGCTAGAGGCATGGCCGCGGCCCGAACCCTGGCATCAGTGTGGGCGGCCAAGACGACGGCCATCGCCAGCCGCAAGCTGCGGCGCGGCGGCGGCACGGCGGCCAGCGGCCTCGTCGGCCTGTGGCTCAACCCCGGCCTGATCAGCGACCTCGCCGCCCAGCTCGGGCAGGGCTCCATCGTGATCACCGGCACCAACGGCAAGACCACGGCCTCGCTGCTGATTAACGAGACGGCGCGCGCTGCCGGGCTGTCGCCGCTCGCCAACGCCAGCGGCTCCAACCTGACGCGCGGCATCGCCTCGGCGCTGGCGCTGGCGGTCGACGTAGACGGCGGTCTCGACGAAGCTGAGCGACGCCTCGGCGTCTTCGAGGTCGACGAGGCCACGATCAGCCTGGCGCTGCCTCAGCTGCGACCGCGCGTCGCGGTGTTTACGAACCTGTTCCGCGACCAGCTCGACCGCTACGGCGAGGTCGAAACGGTTGCCGCGCGCTGGCGAGAGGCGATCGCAGCCGCTCCGCCCGGCCTGCGGCTCGTGCTCAACGCAGATGATCCAGCCGTCGCTTCGCTAGGAGAGGGACGCGACGGCGTGGTCTACTTCGGCGTCGAAGACAAGAAGCTGCACGCAGGTGCGCCCGAGCACGCCAGCGACGCGCTGTTCTGTAGCTGTGGCGCCCGCCTCGAGTACACCGTGGCGTTCTACGGGCACGTCGGGCACTGGCGCTGCCCCGACTGCGGACGCAAACGCCCGAAGCCCTCGGTCAGCGCCAGGCTCGTGCAGCTCGGCGACGGACACCAGGCGCGATTTCAGCTCGAATCGCACGGCGAGAAGTCGAGCCTCAGTCTCGGCATCGGCGGGCTGTACAACGTCTACAACGCGCTGGCCGCCGCTGCTGCCGCCGAGGCGCTGCCGTTGCCACGCCACGCGCTGGTCGACGCACTGACATCAACCGGCGCCGCCTTCGGACGCCAGGAGGCATTCGATGTCGAAGGTCGCCGGGTCGAACTCTACCTGGGTAAGAACCCCGCGGGCCTCAACCAGGTGCTCTCCACGTTACTTCTCGATCCGAGCCGCACAGTCGCCCTGATCGTCCTCAACGACGGCATCGCCGACGGGCGAGACATCTCCTGGGTCTGGGACGCCGACTTCGAGGTGGCGGCGGGCAGGCTGCAACACGTCGTGGTCAGCGGCAGCCGGGCCGCCGAGATGGCCCTGCGCCTCAAGTACGCCGAGTGGGACGAATCAACGCTCGAAGTTGAGCCGGGCGTCACGGCCGCGCTCGACAAGGCGCTCGCGGCCACGCCACCGGGCGGCTGCCTCACCGTAGTGCCCACCTACACGGCGATGCTGACCGTGCGAGAGATCCTGGCGCGGCGCTCCGGCAGAGACCCCTTCTGGCGCTGATGGCTGAACGAACGCTGCGCCTGGGCCACCTCTATCCCTCGCTGATGAACATCTACGGCGACCGCGGCAACATCCTCTGTTTGCAGCGCCGCTGCCGCCTGCGTGGCATCGACCTGGAGGTCACGCCGCTGGAACCCGGTGACGTCTTGCACCCTGACGCCTTCGACCTGCTGTTCATGGGCGGCGCCCAGGACCGCGAGCAGCGCCTCGTCTCCGAGGACCTGGCGGCGACCAAGGGCGCCCTACGAGAAGCCGTCGAAGACGGCGTCGTCTTCCTAGGAGTCTGCGGCGGTTACCAGCTGTCCGGACGCTTCTACCGCGGCGCCGAGGGTGAGGAGATGCGCGGCGCCGGCGTCTTCGACCTTTACACGCTGCATCCGGGCCCAGGTTCAAAGCGCCTGATCGGCAATCTGGCGGCGGAATGGGAAGGCGGAAGCCTGGCGGGCTTCGAGAACCACGGCGGCCGCACCTACCTTGGCGCGGGTGCCCAACCCTTCGCGAAGGTCGTGCACGGTTACGGCAACGACGGCGTCAGCGGTTATGAGGGCGCGCGCTTCAAGAACGCCTTCGGCAGCTACGTGCACGGCCCCATCCTGCCCAAGAACCCCGCCTTCGCAGATAAGCTGCTTTCGTTGGCGCTGGAGCGCCGCTACGGTGACGGCACCTTGGCTCCCCTTGACGACACGCTGGAGCAGATGGCGCACGCCGCCGCGCTGCGGGCGCGTTAACATTTGCCCCCAAACCTGAGCGCCCCGTATTCTGGATTCGTCCACCACGGACCCCGGAGGCCGCTCCTGCGCCTGATGGCGACGACTTTGACCCTCCTGACGCTGGCGTTCACGGGTATCGCCTGCGCCGCCGACAGCGATAGCTCCGCGAAAGACGGAGGCGTGCTGGTTACGCCCCTGCCCAGCCGCACGGCAGAGACTCCTGAGACTAGAGTCTCCCCGACCTCGCCGCCCGGCGCCACGCCCCAGCCCACCTCAACGGGCAACGGCAGCCAGCTAACGGGTTTCGCCTTTCCTCTCGCCGGCGGTTGCCTGCCAAAGGGCGACCAACTGATGCCGAACGCCAGGCGCGATTACCGCCTGGGCATCCATGAAGGAATTGACTTCTACGACGCAGACAACTGCACCATGATCGGCCTCGGCACGCCCGTGCACGCTGCCAAGGCAGGAATCGTGATTCGTGCCGACACCAACTACCAGAACCCAACGGTGCAGCAGATGAACGCTCTGCTGGCCGACCCGACAACCGAAGCGTCCTTGGACGCCTTTCGTGGCCGCCAGGTCTGGGTAGACCACGGTGGCGGCATCGTCACGCGTTACTGCCACCTCAGCAAGGTGGCGGACGGCCTCGCCGCCGGGGCAGCCGTAAAGCAGGGCGACGTGATCGCCTTTGTCGGCGAATCCGGCACACCTGAATCGGTTAGCAACCCCGGCCGCCAGTACCATCTACACTTCGAGGTGCGCGTCGGCGGCAGCTACCTCGGCGCTGGAGAATCGCCTGCGAAGGTCAGGCTGCTGTACACGACGTTGTTCCTGCAATGACGATGAATCAGGACGAAACACCAGAGCTAGAATCCAGACCGCAGGGCAGGCGCGAGTGGTCCGGTGGACTGCGCAGCATCGTTCTGCCCATCGGCCTCGTGGTCGCGATCGTCGCGGCTTTGCTCTACATCCAATCCGGCGGCGGCAGCAGCGAGGATGACGGCTTCGGCACCGTCGCTCTCCCGGAGGCGCTGAACCCGACGTCGCTGACGCCAAACGCCCGCGACGGCCGCGCCGCGCCCGACTTCGTCCTGAGGCAGCTGGACGGCGACCCGCTGCGACTCAGCGATCTGCAGGGGAAACCGTTGATCGTCAACTTTTGGGCTACCTGGTGCGCATCCTGCCGGGCCGAGATACCAGACCTGATCCAGCTCTACGAGGATCAGGAGAGCAACGGCCTGGTGCTGATCGGCGTCAACCTGCGCGAGAACGAGGCAGCCGTCCGCAGCTTTGTCGCCGATTTCGGCATCACGTACCCGGTGCTGTTCGACCGCGACGGGGACGTCGCCGCTACCTGGCGTATCGGCGGGCCGAATCAGGGCATACCGTCGACCTACTTCATTGACCGCCGCGGCGTTGTGCGTAAGGTCGTCTTCGGCACGGTGACCGCGAAGCAGGCCGCCGAAGGTTTGTCGCTAATCCTGCCCGAGGGCGGCTAGATGGCAGAAGCATCCCTCGGTGGAAGGCCGTCGCGTCTGCGCTGGCCGGACATCGACCCGCTGCGCCTACTCTGGCGCGGACTCGTCTCGGTACGCTTCGCCCTGGGCCTGATCGGCTTCCTGGCGCTGGCGTCGTTTGCCGGCGTCGTCATCCCCCAACTGCCCGTAGAGATGCGCGGCAACCCGGCGGCCGAAGCTGCCTGGCTCGAGTTCCAGCGTGGCCGCTTTGGCTTCCTCACCAACCCCATGGACTCCCTGGGGTTCTTCCAGGTGTTCCGCTCGCTCTGGTTCATCTCGGCGCTGGCGCTGCTCGCGGCCAGCGTCTGTGTCTGCACCGCCAACCGCCTGCCGCCGATCTGGCGCAATGTCTTCCGGCCGCAGACCCGCGTCCCGGACGAGTACCTGTCTCACGGTGAGGCGACGACCGCGCTTCCGGCAACGGACTCGCAGGCCCTGGCGCGCGAGCTGGCTCGCCGGCACTATCGCGTGAGCACCAGCGTCGAGGGCGACACCACCTACCTCTTCGCCGACCGCTATCCCTGGGCGCAATTCGCCACCTTCGTCAGTCACCTTGCCTTGATCCTGTTCCTCGCGGGTGGCTTCGTCACCGTGATCACGTCGCGAGAGCAGCAGCTGTTCATCGCAGAGGGTGAGCCGGCACTGCCCGTCTTCGCCGTCGACGACCCCGACCACATGCAGGTCTACGTCGAAGACGCCGTCGGCCGCTTCGACAAAACAGGCTTTCCGCTCGACTTCCGCACCAGCCTCGTCGTCTATCGCAACGGTGAGGAGGTCGCCCGCGGCGTCAGCACCGTCAGCGACCCCCTGCGTTTCGGCGGCTACACCTTCCATCAGTCGGCGTACTTCCCAGACGGGGCTCAGCTGAAGGTACGTAACCTGGCTACGGGACGCGTTGTCTACGACGAGGTCCTGGCGCTGACCAGCAGCGCCGCCACGCCGCGGGTCGTCGTCCGTGATGCCTCCGGAGCAGTCGTCCTGGACGACGCAATCGTCCCTACCGACTTCATCGCCGGCGCGGGCGGCACAATCGTCACATTGCCGGGCAGCGGCCGGGAATTCTGGATCGGCGCGCGGCCCGGTGGCGACGCTGCTTCCTGGCAGCTGATCGTCTTCGAGACGGGCAGCACACAGGGAACACGCGAGGTAATCGGTCCGGGTCAGACGCTCGACCTCGGTGGCCTCGCGCTGAGCTTCAGCGGTATGAAGGAAATCCCTTCAACCGTCGTCAAGGGGCTGCCGGGCATCGATGGCGACGGCGTCGCCGAAATGTCGCAAGGGCCGTCGGGGCAGGTACTGACCGTGGGCCCGGTGGCAGGACAGGCGCTTTCGTTATCACCCGGCGATGCGGTCGTCCTCGGCGACTACGAGTACACATTCACCGGCCGGCGCGAGTTCGCCGGTATCACCGTACGACGGGATCCCGGCTCTATGTTCATCTGGCTCGCGACGGGCCTTTTCCTGCTGGGCCTGGCGCTGACCTTCTACACGCCCAGACGCAGGCTCTGGGGTAAGATAGCTTCGGGCCAAGCGGCCTTCCGCGGGCTCGGCGGACGTCAGCTCGCAGTCGAACGGGAGATCAGGGAGGTAGCGGCGAAGGCGTCCGCGGCGGAATGATCGAGCTCCTCAGCGTCAACATCGGCATCGACCCCAACATCGTCAAAGTCGGCGGCCTGCTGATCACCTGGCACGGCTTCTTCACCGCCGTCGGTATCATTGCCGGCGTCTGGCTCGCGGTCGGCGTGGCTTCGACTAACCGCGTCAACATCGACCCCGACACCGCCTACACCATTGGCATGGTCGTAGTCGCGACCGGGCTAGTCGGCGCCCGCGCGCTCTACGTGCTCGAGAACTACGGCGATAACACCTCAATCGACAGCTTCCTCGACATGTTCCGCATCACCGAGGGTGGCATCTCGATTTACGGCGCGATTATCGGTGGCGCCGTTGGTGGCTGGGCCTACGGTATCTGGAAGAAGCTGCCCTGCGCCGCCGGCGCCGACGCGGCGGTGTTCGGCATGATGCTCGGTCTGGCCATCGGCCGCATCGGCGACCTGATCAACGGCGAGCACTTCGCCAAGGCCAGCGACTTGCCCTGGGCCGTCACCTACAGCCACCCGAACAGCACCGCCTTCTTTCGAGAGGCCATGCACCCGGCCACCACCTACGAGATGCTCGCAGACTTGGTCATCCTGGCGCTCCTCGCTTACCTGTGGCGATTGGCGCCCAAGAGCGGCGTCATCTTCACGTCCGCCTTCCTCATGTACGCCGTCATGCGGTTCTTCGTCAGCTTCCTGCGCCTCGACAGCGAGGAGCCTCTGCTCGGTCTGACCACGCCGCAGGTGGTATCGCTACTCGTAATCATCTCCGGCCTGCCGCTCCTGGTTTATTTCCTCAGGCGGGAGGAACCGGAGCACGAGCGCATTTCGCCCGCCGAGAGGGCGCGACGGACCATGTCGCGCGCCGAACGGCGCAGACGCCTGCGCGGCGCCTAGCGTGGACCACGAATCCCTTCGTCTGCGGCTGCTGCGACGTCCAGACTGCGGCCTCTGCGAAGACATGGCGCGCGACCTGCGCCGCCTTCGCCTGGCCTTCGACGAGGTGGACGTCGAGCAGGACGATGAGCTGGAGCGCGTCTACGGGGAAGCGATCCCCGTCCTGCTGCACGGCGACCGTGAGGTCGCGCGGTCGCCGCAAACCGAGCGCTCCCTGCGGCAGGCGGTGACTCGCGCGGGCTTGCTCCGCGCGCTACGCTAGGGGCATGGGTGAGACATTCAAAGTCCGTGTCGAAGGCCTGCAGTTCGACGCGGCGCACTTCGAGACCTTCGGCGACAAGTGCGAGCCGTTGCACGGCCACAGCTACCATGTCGCCGCGGAGGTCGAAGGCGAGCTGAACCCCGACTCGCTCGTAGTCGACTTCACCAGGCTCAAGTCGATCATCCGGGAGCTTTGCAAGCAGCTGGACCATCGCTTCCTGCTGCAGCACGAGAGCCATCGTCTCGAGATCGAGTCCGTGGACGCTTCATGGAAGATCAGGACGCAGGCCGGGCTTGGCTACGTGTTCCCTAGCCAGGACGTGGTGGCGCTGCCCATCGACAACTCCAGCGCCGAGCGCCTCAGCGAGTGGTTCGCCGCCCGCGTTTGGAGCGCGTTGGAGGGAAAAGGGGCGAGGAATCTACGTTCGGTGACAGTGGATGTCTACGAGGGGCCAGGCCAGCGTGCATCGCATCGGATGCAACGCTTGCCGCTAGAGTAGTGGTCGATAATAATTCACGAGTCGCAATGAGCGGCTTGATGAAGACGAATGATTAACGTGTTCAGTCGCAGTGACAAGGGCAAGGAAGCTCCGCTTTCGTTCAAGTCTCTCCTTGTACCCGTGAACGGGAGCGAGGCGAGCATGATGGCGGTCGAATTCGCCTGCTCGATGGCGCGGCGCGCTCGCGGCAAGGTCCACGTCGTCCACGTTATCGAGGTGCGCCGCGCTTTACCCCTGGACGCAGACCTCACGGTTGAAGCGCAGCGAGGCGAAGAAATCTTGACCCAGGCAGAGATGGCTGCCAGACGCCAGGACTTCGAAGTTGAGGGCGAATTGCTGCAGGCGCGCGACGCCGGGCACGCCATTGTCGACGAGGCAATCGAGCGCGCCGCGGACGCGATCATCATCGGCGTCCCCTACCGGCGCCCCTTCGGTGAGTTTGAGCTGAGCCGGGTGCCCAGCCAGATCCTCAAGACGGCGCCCTGCGAAGTCATCCTGCTGCGGATGCCGGCGGAGTAAGCCTTGTTCGTATTGATCATGGGTTGCGGGCGCCTGGGAGCTGAACTGGCGACGATGCTCGAAGCCGACGGCCACGAGATCGCCATCATGGATGTCGACAAGTTCGCCTTCGACCACCTACCCCCGGACTTCAAAGGCGCCAAGGTCCTCGGCGACGGCACGGACCAGGACACGCTGCGCCGCGCCGGCGCCGAGCGCGCAGACGCCTTCGTGGCGGCCACGCGCGGTGACAACCGCAACGCCCTGGCGACCCAGATCGCTCAGCACGTCTTCGGGATCCGGCGCGCTGGCAGCGTGATCTTCGACCCGATTCGCGAAGAGGTCTATCGCGGCCTCGGCCTGCGCACGATTAACCCGACCAAGCTCGAAGCCCAACTCCTGCGCGAATCGATCGAGCGGGAGGATCAGTAGATGTTCATCATCATCGCCGGCGCAGGCAAGGTCGGTTATCACCTCGCGCGCGCTCTGATCGGCGACCACGAAGTCCTGATCATCGAGCAAGACCCGGCCCGCGTCGACTTCGTGGCCGCTGAGCTGGGGACCGACG
>Ga0209640_10004585_pt1 | contig 12097 bp, 9 predicted proteins | sample RifCSP10_1_FD_184018 | JGI IMG/M metagenome (GOLD analysis project Ga0209640, IMG submission 184018) | Soil microbial communities from Rifle, Colorado - Rifle CSP2_sed 10_1 (SPAdes) (version 2) | ecosystem: Environmental > Terrestrial > Deep subsurface > Rock core/Sediment | place: Rifle... | reverse complement strand
CGGTTGCGCTATGCTCGGGCCATGAACGTCACCAGGCACCTGCGCATCGAAGGCCGCGTGCAGGGCGTCGGCTTCCGCTTCTACATGCAGCACAAGGCGCGCGAACTCGGCGTCACCGGCTCGGTGCGGAATCGCCTGGACGGCACGGTCGAGGCCGTCGTGCAGGGGATGCCGGAAGCAGTGGAAACGATGATCACCTGGGCAAGACGCGGACCCCGGAGCGCCATCGTAGGCGAGGTGCGGGTCACCGAAAGCACCGGCGAGTACGACGACTTCGTAACGTTACCGACGGAATAAAAGCGAAAGCCTCAACGCTGGATCGCGGCGGCGCGCCTCCGCGCCTTGTCGGCTTCGCCCTTCTTGCCGAGCTGCTCCAGCACTTCGGCCAGGTTGGTCAGCGTGTGGGCGACGCTGGGATTGCCGGCGCCCAGCGTTTTCTCCTTCATCGCGAGCGCCCGCAGCAATACTGGTTCCGCCTCCTTGTAGCGTGCCTGCGCGCGCAATACCGCGCCGAGATTGTTGAGCACCGTCGCAGTCTTCGGGTCGTCACCGTGCGCTTTCTCGAACACGGGCAGCACTTGGCGGTACAACCTTTCCGCCTCGGCGTGGCGCCCCAGCGCCTGGATCACTTCGGCGAGGTTGCCGAGCAGCAGTGCGGTCGAAGGATGCGCGCGCCCGAGCGCCTTTTCACGCATCGCGAGCGCGAGCCGGTAGTTCTTCTCCGCCTCTTCGTTTTTCCCGCGGAAACGCAGCGCCATCCCCAATTGGGCATGACTCGTTTCCGTGTTGCGATGCGTCTTGCCGAAGCTCCTGAGCGCTTCGTCCAGCGCCGCACGCGCGAACAGCTCCGCCTGTTCGCTTTTGCCGCTCGTCAGATGCGGCACGACCTGGCCGGAGAAGAGCTTCCACTCCGCCTCCCCGGCAGGCGCATGAGCCGAAGCCATTGCCAGCAGGGCTGCGACGACGATGCGACTCATTTCCCCCGGGAATCGGCCGATCGACACCCGATCAATGCAGCGCGCGCTGCTCACGATAGACGATCTTCACGTTCTCGGGCCTGAGCCAGTCTCCGAGCGACCGGATGAGATCATCCTGGAGGTTCACCCGCCACGCCTCGCCGAGGTCGATCTCGCACTCGGCACCGCGACTCGAATAGACCACTGACACCGGGCACGTGCCGCTGCGGTACGGCGCGAGTATCTCGCGCAGCCTGACTCCCGACGATTCGCCATTGCAGGTGAGGCGTATCGCCTTTGCATGGCAGTTGCGCGCGGTCTGCAGATCGTAGAGCTTCTCCGCAGAGATCCGCAGACTGCCGGAGAAGTCGTCGTGAGTCACCTTGCCCTCGACGATCAGCAGCTGGTCTTCCTTCAACCAGTGCCGGTGCTGCTCGTAGAGCTCGTTGAATACCGTCAGCTCGACGCGGGCGTTGCCGTCGTCAAGCAGGATTACCGCCATCCGGCCCCGCCGCGTCATCTGGGTGCGCAGGCTGTGCATGATGCCGGCGAGCAGTACCGGCTGCGGCTGTGGCGTGAGCCGGTCGAGCGGCGTCGCGGCGAATCCCCTTACCTCTTCCGCGTATGCATGGAAGGGATGGCCCGACAGGTAATAGCCCAGAGCGAGTTTCTCGTTCAGCAGTTGTTCCCCGGGGGCCCACCGCGGCACCTCGGGCATCGCGACTTCCACCGGCGTTTCCGCAAGGTCGCCGAAGAGGCTCACCTGGTGCGCGCTGCGGTTCGCCTGCTCGGCGCTCTCCATCGCCGCTCCCACTACCGCGAGCAGGCGCGCGCGGTGGTCATCAAGGGAATCGAACGCGCCGGCACGGATCAGCGACTCCACCGCGCGCCGGTTTACCACGCGCTTGTCCATGCGGCGGCAGAAATCGAACAGGTCCTTGAACGGCCCGCCCGCCCTGCGCGCTTCGACGATCTGCCCGATCGCGGATTCCCCGGTGCCCTTGAGCGCACCCAACCCGTAACGGATGACGCCCTTCCCGCCGGGTTTCCCGGTTTCGGCCGCAACACGCACGGGAACGAACCGGTATTCACCGGTCTGGGTGTCCGGTCTCAGCACCTCGAGACCGTTGGCGATGGCGTCATCCACCAATTGCTGCACCTTGTCGGTGTTGGCTATGTCGGCGGACAGCGTTGCCGCCATGAACTCCGCCGGATAGTGCGCCTTGAGATAGCCGGTCTGGTAGGCGAGCACCGCGTACGCCGCCGCGTGCGAGTTGTGCACGATCAGACCGTCAGCGACAAAGTTGTGGTCACCTTCGACCTCGAGGTCGTACACGTCTTCGACCCCACGCGGCGCGATTTCGACCAATGTGTCCCAGTACACGTCCGACGTCGCTAAAGCACGCAAACCGTCGTCGTTGAAGTATGCGGCGAGCCTGCCGACGGTAGCGCGGCGGAACCCACGCTTGCCCACCGAGCCGCGACCGTAAAACTCCCTCATCGAGACGGCGCTTTGCACTTCCAGTTCGCGCCAGGTCAGTCCCGCTCCGATCCGTGCGGCATCAACCCGGCGACGCACAGCGCCCGGTACCGTGTCCTTGCTGCTGGCGCCGCCTGCCAACAGCGCCAGACGTGCCTTCAACGCTCGAATCTGCACATCGCGCCCAACACAATGCGGCACGACGCACTCGACGAACCGCCGCACACTGTCCTCGCCCAGCAGGTATACCGCGTAACCGGGGCGCAATCCTCCTCGATACTTGAACCGCTTCGTTTGGATGCGCGCAACCACCCCCAGCCGCAGCAAGAGATCCTGCACGTCGCGCGCCAAACCCTCGGAACTGGTTGCGTAATATGGCACTGTGTTCGACGGCCCGATGAAGAAACCATCGCCCGACCACATGCGACCGAGCAGCAACGCGATGTTCCCGTCAGCGAGCGTGAACACCGCGCACGGTGCGCGCTTCCGATCGGCGCGTCGATTGAGCAGGCCGAGCTGTTGCGCCCACACAAACGCGCCGTTGCGAGCGGGCAGCTCGTCGAGCGCGAGCGCGGCATTGCCCACGGTCGCGTTCCACGGCCGCTGGCCCTTACGAAAGCGCGTATCACGCCCGGTGGAAAGGCACACTTCCAAGCGACCATTGGCGCGCGTCGCCACCCTTGCGACTGTATCCGGGAAGCGGCTCGCGGCATGGGCGAAATCGGCAATCAGCCCGGCATCGTTGTTATAGAAGTACAAACACGTTGGATGGCAGGTATTACCTTCAGAAAGTAGCCCGCCGAGCACGATTAGCTCGTGCTCCGGCCAGCGCGCACTGCTCGCCACATCAAGCCGGCGTGGCATGGCAATGCGGTCGCCGGGTGCGAGATCACGCAGCGGAATCCAGCCGTCGAGCGTACGCAGCGGATGATTGTCGGTCGCGACGATGCGACGGCCGAGCGCGGTGCGAAGCTCGAAGGTCGGCCGGCGCCCGTTCCATACCACGGTGCGCACGGCTCGTGCGCGCAAGCGCCAGTCATCCCCCAGCGAATGCACAACCAGATCGAGGTTCTTTCGCCGCTTGAACAACTCCTGCACGGTCCAGCGCTCACCCGTGCGCGCGTCCTGCACCTGTGTCGAACCCACGACACATTTGTTGAAACCGTAGCCTGCGAATTTCTCCATCAGGTCGAAAATTTCGTTGGCCTTCCGCTCCGACACGCCGTTCTTGGCCGCTCCCGCGACGAAGGTGCCGCGGTGCTGCGCCATTTCCTCGGGCAGTTTCTTGCCCATCGCGCGGCGCAACTCGTCGGCGGCTCCCAGGGTGTAACCGCCGATCACCTGCGCGATCTGCATCACCTGCTCCTGGTAGATCATGATCCCGTAGGTAGGCTCGAGGATCGGCTGCACCCTGGGATCCGGGTAGTCGACGCGCTGGCGCCCGTGCTTGCGCTCGATGAAGTCTGGAATCAGGTCCATCGGCCCGGGCCGGTAGAGCGCGACCAGCGCGATCAGGTCCTCGAAGCGGTCGGGGCGCGCGCGCTTCAGCAAGTCGCGCATGCCGCGCGATTCAAACTGGAAGATCCCGGTGGTGTTCGCGCTCGAGAAGATCTCGAACGTCTTGCGGTCGTCGAGGGGAATGGCCGCAAGGTCGAAGGATTGAGGATTCAGGATTGAGGATTGAGTGATCTCTGCGGGTTTTCCCTCGATCCTCGATCCTCGATCCTCATTCCTGATGTATCTCGCCGTCCAGTCCAGTATCGTGAGCGTGGTGAGTCCAAGGAAGTCGAACTTGACGAGGCCGACCGCTTCGACGTCCTTCATGTCGAATTGCGACACGGATGCCTGCGCGCCGTCGGCAACGTAGATCGGGCAGAAATCGGTGAGCTTGCCCGGCGCGATCAGGACGCCGCCCGCGTGCATGCCGACGTTGCGCGTGAGGCCTTCGAGTTTTTCGGCGAGCGCGAGCAACTCGGCGACTTCCTCCTCCTTTTTTTCGCGTTCCCCGATGAGCGGCTCGATCTCGCGGGCATAAATCGTCTGCTTGTCGTCCGCATCCGTGCGGCGCCGCAACGTCACCGTGCGGCCGGGCTGGAACGGGATCAGCTTCGCGAACTGGTCGCAGAAGCTGTACGGGAGGTCGAGCACGCGGCCTACGTCCCGCACCACCGCCTTCGCCGCCATGGTGCCGAAGGTGGCGATCTGCGAGACGCTGTCGGCGCCGTACCTGCTCTTTACGTAATCGATCACCCGATCGCGCCCGTCCTGACAGAAATCGATGTCGAAGTCCGGCATGGAGATGCGTTCCGGGTTGAGGAAGCGCTCGAACAGCAGGTCGTAGCGCAGCGGATCGAGATCGGTGATGCCCAGCGAATAGGCGACGAGCGAACCGGCGCCCGAGCCGCGTCCCGGGCCCACCGGCACGCCGTTCCCTTTCGCCCAGTTGATGAAGTCGGCGACGATCAGGAAGTAGCCCGCGAACCCCATCTGCACGATGGTCGCAATCTCGAACTTGAGCCGCTCCTCGTAACGTGCCTGATTGGCCGCACGCACCGTCTCGTCGGCATAGAGCTGCTTCAACCGCCCGCAGAGCCCGGTGACCGCACGCTGTGTGAGGTAATCCTCCAGCCCGACGTTGTCGGGTGTCGGAAACATCGGCAGCCAGGTCTTGCCAAGTTCGAGCGTGAGATTGCAGCGTATCGCGATCTGGACGCTATTGGCGAGCGCTGCGGGAATGTCGTGAAACAGCGCGGCCATTTCCGCCTGGGTCTTGAAGTACTGATCGGTGCCGAAACGCTTCGGGCGCCGCTGGTCGGCAAGGATGTAACCTTCGGCGATGCACACCCGCGCCTCGTGCGCGCGGAAGTCGTCGGGCGCAAGAAACTGCACCGGGTGCGTCGCCACCACCGGCAGCTTCAACTCGGCCGCAAGCCGCACTGTCTGCTGCACGCAATTCTCGATTGCGACGGACGCGGCGCCGGACGCGCCATCGGTCAGCCGCTGCAACTCGAGGTAGTAACGCTGCGGGAACAGTGCGTGCCAGCCGCGGGCAAAGGAACGCGCCTGCGTCCCGTTGCCGGCGACGAGCGCCTGCCCCACGTCGCCGAGGTGCGCACCCGAAAGCGCGATGAGCCCTTCGGTGCCGACTTCGGAGAACCAACCGCGCGCAATTTCGGCGCGTCCCCGATACTGGTTGCAGCGATAGGCCCGGCTCAGGAGATCGCACAGGCGCAGATAGCCTTCGCGCGACTGGCACAGAAGCAGCAGACGGTGGGGCTTGTCGCGATCACCATCGTTGGCGATCCAGACGTCGCAGCCGGACAGGGGCTTCAGCCCCTTGCCGCGCGCCTCCTTGTAGAACTTGACGAGGCCAAAAACGTTGGCGAGGTCGGTCAGCGCCAGCGCCGGCATGCCGTCCTGCGCCGCCGCGGCCACCGCCTCGTCGAGGCGGACGATCCCGTCCACGATCGAGTACTCGCTGTGCAGCCTCAAGTGGACGAACGCCGGGTCCATCCGCGTATTTTACGGCGCGCAGCGGAAAAATCGACATTTGCTGCATAATGCGCGTTTTTTCGACTCCGCATCACTCATGACGAAACCGAGCGCATCGCACTATTACGAGGTCCGCGGGCTGCGCCACCACGTGCGCACGTGGGGCGAGCCGCGCCATCCAAAACTCGTTCTTCTCCACGGCTGGATGGATGTTTCGGCATCGTTCCAGTTCCTGGTGGATTGCCTCGAGCGCGACTGGTACGTGATTGCGCCCGACTGGCGGGGATTCGGGTTGAGCCAGTGGCAGCGGGACGGCTACTGGTATCCGGACTACTATGCCGACCTGGACCATCTGCTGCACCTCATCCAACCCGATGCGCCCGCGGACATCGTCGGCCACAGCATGGGCGGCATGGTCGCCTGCGCCTACGCCGGAGCGCGGCCGCATCGCGTGCGCCGGCTCGTGTCGCTGGAGGGATTCGGTCTCGGGCGCACTTCGCCCGGGCAGGCACCGGCCCGCATCAGGCAGTGGCTCGACGACCTGCGCGAACCGCCCCGCTTCAAACCGTACCGTTCCTACGACGAGGTTGCCGAACGGCTCAAGGGTCTGAATCCACGGCTCACCGGCGAGCAGGCGGCCTTTCTTGCCCGGCACTGGGCGCGGGAGAGCGAAAGCGGCGAGATCGTTCTATGCAGCGACCCGCGGCACAAGATAGCGAACCCGTATCTGTTCCGCATCGAGGAAATGCTCGCATGCTGGCGCGAGATCACGGCATCGGTGCTCTGGGTCTTCGCCCGCGATTCGAAGCGTGGCGGTTATCTCAGGGACACACCGCAACAACTAGACGAGCGCCGGTGTGCGTTCCGCGACTTTCACGAAGCCTGGATCGACGATTGCGGGCACATGATGCACCACGATCAGCCGGAGCGGCTCGCGCGCATCATCGAGGCATTCATCGTCAAATGAGGCCGTAACCGGCGCGCGAAGGACGCAGGAACACTTGGGCACCGGACGGCGCCCGCATCCTCCGGCGCGTGCGGCGCGGAGCAGAATGCCGGGGCAATCCAGGCGCGCACGTCATTGCGCACCCGGGTTCCAGCCTGATACTAATCCATGAAGATATTCGGAAAGGCAAAACCGAACGTCAATATGCAAAGTGTGGCTTTGCCGATATAGGTGAGCTTCTGCAAAATGCTCATGTTCTTGAACTTCATGCTTGGCGCGACCGTCGCCGCGCTCCCTTGCGCGGTGTCTTTTACATCAGGCATCGTCGTACTCCTTCAGTTGGATTGATCGGAATACGCGGCGCCACCGGTCGGTTGGTCCGCCGGCGCGGGAGCATGCCGCCACAAATTCCGCGCGCGGATGGTACACCGTCCGCCTTACGTCAGGCTTACGCGGTAGACTTGGCCTATCTCCCACGCCCGCTCCGTGCCCGTAAGCCACCCCCACGCCAAACGTCGCGCGCCCTCCGCCCGCTTCACGCTTGTCGTGCACGGGGCGCCGGGGTCATCGAACCCATCAGCATGACGCGGGCACGCCAGCGCGCGTACGACGACTCCACCCTGCCGTGATGAACGCGGGACGCACCCTTGCGGCTGGAGCAGTACTTGCGCTCGTTGCGAGCCTGGCTCAGGCGTCCGATCCCACCTACCGCCTCGCCGAGGGCTCGGGCAGCTTCCTGCACGAACATCACACGGATGGACGCGCGCGGAAGATCACCGTCTGGTACCACCGGCCGCACACCGCCGGCGCCGATGCACCCGTGGTGTATGTCATGCACGGTCGCGGACGCAATGGTGAGACCTACCGCCGGCACTGGATCCCGCACGCCGAAAGGGGACAGTTCATCCTGCTCGTGCCCGAGTTCTCGCGAGCCGGGTTCGGCAGGATTCGGCAATACCAGTTCGGTAATGTGATGCGCGCGGACGGCACGATGATGCCCGACGCAGAATGGAGTTTCACCGCGCTTGAGAACATCTTCGACGCAGTGAGGCTCGCCAATGTGTTCACCGCCACGCACTATGACATTTATGGGCATTCTGCCGGCGGCCAATTCGTGCACCGCATGGCACTGGTCATGCCGGCGGCGCGGTTTCGAGTCGCTGTCGCCGCGAATGCGGGTTCTTACGCCATGCCGGACCCGGGCATACGCTATCCCTACGGACTCGGCGGCCTGGAATCGGCCAACGAGCGTCTGCGTGCTGCGTTGAGCCGGCGCCTCATCGTCCTGCTGGGAAGCGAGGACATCGACCCCGACCATCCATCGCTGCCGCGCGCGCCGGAAGCGATGGCTCAGGGCGCCCACAGGTTCGAGCGCGGGAAGCGTTTTTTCGATGGCGCACGGAGCGCAGCCGGTCAGCTCGGTGTTCCATTCAACTGGTCGATCGAGATCACGCACGGCGCGCACAGCGATGCGCAGATGGCATCGGCCGCGGCGCGACGAGTCGGCCGCGCGAACGGGGCAAATGACGACGCGCAAGCGAAGTGACATCACGCGCCTTCGCGCGCCGATGAAAGGCCCGCGGCAGGCGCACAAGCCGGTTCCCGGCCGCAGCGCGCGCCGGATCGGCACAAACTGGACAACACAACCGTGTTAGGCTAGATTCAAACTGGAAGTTCAATAACTTATATGATGCATTCCGCGCGCCTTTCCGACCCGATAACGCCTTAAGGAGATTGCGATGATCCGCCATGGAACTCTGTTGTGCTCAATGCTCGCGGCAGTCATGATCGCCGCCCCGGCCGCCGGGCAGGAACTCACCGGAACGCTCAAGAAGATCAAGGACACCGGCGTCGTGAAAATCGGCCACCGCGACGCCTCGATCCCGTTCTCCTATCTCGACGACAAGCAGCGGCCGATCGGCTACGGCGTCGATATCTGCCTGAAGATCGTCGATGCGATCAAGGCCGAACTCAAGATGCCGAAGCTCAAGATCGAGTACGTGCCGGTCACCTCCCAGACCCGCATCCCGATTCTCACCGGCGGCAACATCGACATGGAGTGCGGCTCCACCACCAACAGCGTCGAGCGGCAGAAGCAGGTCGCCTTCGCCCCCACCTACTTCATGACCGGCACCAAGCTGATCGTCAAGAAGTCTTCCGGCGTCAAGGGCTACGATGACCTCAAGGGCAAGACCGTGGTCTTCACGCAGGGCACCACGAATGAACGGGCCATGAAAGCGTACAACGACGAGAAGAAGCTGGGCATCAACTTCATCCCGGCCAAGGACCATGCCGAGTCGTTCCTGGCGGTGGAAACCGGCCGCGCAGTGGCGTTCCCGATGGACGACATCCTGCTCTATGGCCTGCGCGCCAGCGCCAAGAAGCCGGCCGATTACCAGATCGTCGGCCAGTTCCTGTCGGACGACCCGTACGGGATCATGCTGCGCAAGGATGACCCGGCTTTCAAGAAGCTGGTTGACAAGACCGTGACCGGCCTCTACAAGAGCGGCGAAATAAACAAGATCTACGCCAGGTGGTTCCAGTCGAAGATCCCGCCCAAAGGCATCAACCTGGGCTTCCCGATGTCGGACGCGCTCAAGGAACTGGTGAAGAACCCGAACGACAAGGGTGTCGAGGCCTGTGGCAAGATGAAGTGCTAGGAGGAGTTTGTCGGACTTGGCCCCGACAAACTCCTGGTGCAAGCCTGCCGCCTCCGGCGACAGGCTGCCTGAGAAGATACATCGCATGTCGCAACATCGGACTGGCCGGAACAAACGTCGGTTGCGTGGGGTTCTCGTCGCGTCATTCTTCGGTTTCTTCCATTTCAGGATTTTGTCGGAACCAGGTCCGACAAAATCCTGCTGATCATGGACTTCAGCGTCTTTCTGCAGCCGGCCTTCTCGGGCGGCGGCACCTACCTCGACTGGGTTCTCTCCGGAACCAAGTGGACGCTGCTGGTATCCATCCTGGCCTGGATCATTGCGTTCATCGTGGGTTCGGTGCTGGGAGTGCTGCGCACCACCCCGCTCGCCGTGCTGCGCGCTCCCGCCACCGTCTACGTCGAGGTCTTCCGCAACGTCCCCCTGCTGGTTCAGATGTTCATCTGGTACTTCGTGCTGCCCGAAATCGTGCCCCTGGGCATGGGGGACTGGATGAAGACCCGGATGCCCATGCCCGAATTCTGGAATGCGGTGCTATGCCTCGGTTTCTACACCGCGTCGCGCGTCGCGGAGCAGGTGCGCTCCGGCATCCAGTCGATCCCCATCGGACAGACCTACGCGGGCCTCGCGATGGGTCTCACGCGGGGGCAGGTCTACCGCCACGTGCTGCTGCCGATGGGCTATCGTATCGTCATCCCGCCGCTCACCTCCGAGTTCCTGACCATCTTCAAGAATTCGTCGGTCGCGCTCACCATAGGTGTGCTGGAGCTCACCGCCCAGGCACGGCAGATCTCCGAGTACACGTTCCGCACCTTCGAGGCTTTCACCGTCGCCACCGTGATCTATGTGCTGATCACGCTCGTGGTAACGGTGGGGATGCGTACGCTGGAGAACAAGGTGCGCGTGCCCGGCTACATCGGATCCGCGGGGAAATAGCGCAGCATGTTCACCGGTTTTGATTTTGACGTCATTTCGCGCTCGCTGCCCTACCTGTGGCAGGGCATGCTGTTCTCGCTGGGGCTGACTTTGCTGTCCATGCTGGGCGGTATATTACTCGGCACCCTGCTCGCGCTGATGCGCCTGTCGAGCTTCACAGTGCTCAGCGCGCCCGCCGGCGGCTACGTGAACCTGCTGCGCGCGACGCCGCTGATCCTGGTGATATTCTGGTTCTATTTCCTGGTGCCGATCGCGATGAAGAAGATCACGGGCGATGCCTACGCGACCGGCATCGGGCCGTTCTACTCGGCGCTGATCGCGTTCACCATGTTCGAAGCGGCGTATTACTGCGAGATCATCCGCGCCGGCATCCAGAGCGTGCCGCGCGGCCAGAGTCACGCCGCGTACGCCCTCGGCCTCAACTACAGGCTGGCGATGACCAAAATCATATTGCCGCAGGCATTCCGCAATATGGTCCCGATCCTGCTCACGCAGGGCATCATCCTGTTCCAGGATACTTCGCTGGTCTACGTGGTCGGGCTCACCGACTTCATGGGCGCGGCGAGCAAGGTGGCGCAGCGCGACGGGCGGCTGGTCGAGATGTATCTGTTCGCCGCGCTCGTCTACTTTCTGCTCTGCTTCTCGGCTTCGCACTTCGTCAGGCGGCTGCAGGTCCGCTACAGCACCGGACGTTGAGAGCCCTACTCGCCATGATCGAAATCAGGAACGTCAGCAAGTGGTACGGGGAATTCCAGGTGCTCGCCAATTGCACCACGCGCGTCAGCAAGGGCGAAGTGGTCGTGGTGTGCGGGCCGTCGGGCTCGGGCAAGTCCACGCTCATCAAGTGCGTGAACGGCCTCGAGCCGTTTCAGCAGGGCGACGTCGTCGTCGACGGCATATCGGTGTCAGCGAAAGATACAAACCTGCCGAAACTGCGCGCGCGTATCGGCATGGTGTTCCAGAACTTCGAGCTGTTCCCTCACATGAGCGTCATCGACAACATCACCCTCGCGCAGATCAAGGTGCTCGGGCGGAGCCGGGAGGACGCCATCGAGAAGGCGCATGCGCTGCTGAAGCGCGTCGGACTGACGGAGCAGGCGCCCAAGTATCCCGGGCAATTGTCAGGCGGCCAGCAGCAACGTGTCGCGATCGCGCGCGGGCTGGCGATGGACCCGATCGCGATGCTGTTCGACGAGCCGACCTCCGCGCTCGACCCCGAGATGATCAACGAGGTGCTGGACGTGATGGTCGAACTCGCCCAGGAAGGCATGACCATGATGGTGGTGACGCACGAAATGGGCTTCGCGCGCAAGGTGGCGCACCGCGTGATCTTCATGGACCGCGGCGAGATCGTCGAGGATGCGGTCAAGGAAGACTTCTTCGGCAAGCCCCGTTCCGAGCGGGCGCAGCACTTCCTGTCCAAGATCCTGCATCACTGAACTGCGTGACCAGTCACTGGTTACCGGTGATTGGTGAAGCGTGATCCGTGATCCGACTGGAGCAAGACCGTCCTTATCGATTCACCGCTCACCCTCTGACCTTGGTCGGCTCACGGCTCACGCACTTCGAGCACCGATTTCATCCGCTTTCAGTCGGCTGCGACGTGGCCGCCGCGGTTCAGTAGCAC
>Ga0209640_10004584_pt1 | contig 12100 bp, 9 predicted proteins | sample RifCSP10_1_FD_184018 | JGI IMG/M metagenome (GOLD analysis project Ga0209640, IMG submission 184018) | Soil microbial communities from Rifle, Colorado - Rifle CSP2_sed 10_1 (SPAdes) (version 2) | ecosystem: Environmental > Terrestrial > Deep subsurface > Rock core/Sediment | place: Rifle... | reverse complement strand
CGCCCAGTTTCACGTCGATCGACTGCACCACGCCCGCCTGCGGCGAAGGAATCTCCATCGTCGCCTTGTCGGATTCGAGCGTGATCAGCGACTGCTCCCGGGCAACCGCATCGCCCGGCTTCACCAGCAGCTCGATCACCTCGACGTCCTTGAAATCGCCGATGTCGGGGACCCGCACTTCCAGCATGGCTGTCGCTCTTTCCTCCTGCGTTGCGATGCGCCGCCTGCACGGCCCCGCAACGCGTTGCGCTTTTTAAACCGTCGTCGGGTCGGGCTTCGCCGGATCGATGCCGTATTTCGCGATTGCCGCGGCCACCGCGTTCGCCTTGCCCTCGCCCTGGTCGGCCAGCGCCTTGAGTGCCGCAATCGCCACAAAGTAGCGGTTCACCTCGAAGAAGTGGCGCAGCCGGGCGCGCGAATCCGAGCGTCCGAAGCCGTCGGTGCCTAGCACGCGATAGACGCGCTCGCGCGGCACGAACGGCCGGATCTGGTCGGCAAACGCTTTCATGTAGTCGCTCGCCGCGATCACCGGGCCTGCACGCTTCTCGAGGCACCGGGTGACGTACGGTTGCCGCGGCCGTTCCTCCGGATGGAGCAGGTTCCAGCGATCTGCCGCAAGCCCCTCGCGCCTCAGCTCGGTGAAGCTGGTCGCGCTCCAGACATCGGCCGCGATTCCCCAATCGTTCTCGAGCAGCTCGGCCGCGGCCAGGACTTCCCGCAGGATCGTCCCGGAACCGAGGAGTTGCACGCGGCGACCCTCACCCATCGTCCCCGTCCCTGAGGGAGAGGGGTTGGGGGAGAGGGTGGACTCGCGCAGCAGGTACATTCCCTTGACGATTCCCTCCTCGCAACCGGGACGCAGCGCCGGATGCTCGTAGTTCTCGTTCATCACGGTGACGTAGTAGTACACGTCCTGCTGCTCCGTGACCATGCGGCGCAACCCGTCGTGAACGATGACTGCGAGCTCGTAGCCGTAGCTCGGGTCGTACGAGACGCAGTTCGGAATCACCGAGGCGAGGACGTGCGAATGCCCGTCCTCGTGCTGCAGGCCCTCTCCGTTCAGCGTGGTGCGCCCCGCGGTCGCGCCGAGAAGAAAACCGCGCGACCGCTGGTCCGCCGCCGCCCATGCCAGGTCGCCGACCCGCTGCAGCCCGAACATGGAGTAGAAGATGTAAAAAGGGATCGTGACGACGTTGGTGTGGCTGTACGAGGTCGCGGCCGCGATCCACGAAGACATCGCCCCGGCCTCATTGATCCCTTCCTCGAGGATCTGCCCGGCCTTGTCCTCGCGGTAGTACATCACCTGGTCCCTGTCCACCGGCTCGTATTTCTGCCCTTCCGAGGAGTAGATGGCAAGCTGCCGGAACATGCCTTCCATGCCGAACGTGCGCGCCTCGTCCGGCACGATGGGCACGATGTGCTTGCCGATGCCCTTGTCGCGCACCAGCGCCGTGAGGATTCGCACGAACGCCATGGTGGTGGAGATTTCGCGCCCTTCGCCCGAGCCCTTCAGAATCGGCTCGAACACCTGGAGGGGCGGTACCGCCGGAACCGCGTCGACCTTCCTGCGCCGCTGCGGGAGATGCCCGCCCAGCGCCTGCCGGCGCGCATGCAGGTACTTCATTTCCGGCGAGTCCGCCGGCGGAATGTAGAAAGGCAACTCCTCGAGCTTGTCGTCGGGGATCGGGACGTTGAACCGGTCCCGCATTTCCCGAATCGTCGCGAGGTCGACCTTTTTCAGCTGGTGGGTCGGGTTTTTCGCCTGACCCTGCTTGCCCAGGCCGTAGCCCTTGATCGTCTTGGCGAGGATCACGGTCGGCTGGTCCTGGTGTTTCATCGCCGCGCTGTAAGCGGCATAAATCTTGTGCGGGTCGTGGCCGCCGCGGTTCAGGCGCCAGATGTCCTCGTCGGTCATGCGCGAAACCATCTCCAGGAGCTTCGGGTGCTTGCCGAAGAAATGCTTGCGCACGTAGGCACCGTCATTCGCCTTGTAGTTCTGGTATTCCCCGTCGACCGTCTCCTCCATCACGCGTCGCAGGATTCCCTCCTTGTCGTGCGCCAGGAGCGGGTCCCAGTACGAACCCCAGATCAGCTTGATCACGTTCCAGCCCGAGCCGCGGAAATTCCCCTCCAGCTCCTGGATGATCTTGCCGTTGCCGCGCACCGGGCCGTCCAGGCGCTGCAGGTTGCAATTGACGATGAAGATCAGGTTGTCGAGCTTCTCGCGCGCCGCCATCGAAATCGCGCCCACCGATTCGGGCTCGTCCATCTCGCCGTCGCCGCAGAACACCCACACCTTGCGGTTCGCGGTGTCGGCCAGCCCGCGCGCGTGAAGATATTTCAGGTAGCGCGCCATGTAGATCGCCTGGATCGGCCCCAGCCCCATCGATACGGTCGGAAACTGCCAGTAGTCCGGCATCAGCCACGGATGGGGATAGGACGACACCCCCTTGCCGTCCACCTCGCGGCGGAAGTTGAGCAGCTGTTCCTCGGAAAACCGTCCCTCGAGCAGCCCGCGCGCGTAGATCCCCGGCGAGGAATGTCCCTGGAAGTAGACCAGGTCGCCGCCGTGACCCGCGTGCGGCGCGTTCCAGAAGTGGTTCTGGCCGATCCCGAACAGCGTCCCGACCGAAGCGAAACTGGCGATATGGCCGCCCAGCTCGTCATCGTTGCGATTGGCGCGCGCCACCATCACCATCGCGTTCCAGCGGCAATAGGAGCGGATCCGCTCCTCGAGCACGTAGTCGCCCGGCGAGCGTTCCTCCATGTGGGTCGGAATCGTGTTGATATAGGGCGTATTCGCGGAAAACGGGATGTATGCGCCCGACATGCGCGCCTTCTCGATCAGGCGTTCGAGCAGGAAATGCGCGCGCTCCGGCCCTTCGCGCTCGAGCACGGCCTCGAGCGCGTCGAGCCACTCCCGGGTTTCCAGCGCGTCGGGATCGTTGGCGGCAGGCTGCTGCGGAACGGCAGACATGGCGGTCTCCAGCCTCAAGAACTGCGGATGCATGCGGCGCGGATTGCCGCGCGCCGCGAAGGAATCGTCGGAACCATCGACCGATCGGGCGACGCCCAAAGCTTAATACGTCCCCCCGGAGCGGACAAACACTGCGTTTCAAATCATAAAACGTAATTCCACATTGAGCAAAAGCCGGCGATGGTAGACTCGCGCGCCTTCGGCTCTCCCCATTTCGCATGTCCGCAAGAATCATCGACGGCAAGACGTGGGCCGCGGAAGTGCGCGCGGCCGCCAAGCCGGTCGTGGATCGGCTCGCGGCGCGCGGCGTGCGTCCCGGACTCGCCGTCATCCTCGCAGGCGACGATTCCGCCTCGCGCGCCTATGTGCGAAACAAGGTGAGGGCCTGCGCGGAAACCGGACTGCGCTCGGAGCTGCACGAATTTCCAGGCGATATTTCCGAGCGCGCCGTGCTCGAACGCATTGCGGCGCTCAACGGCGATCCGCAGGTGCACGGCATCCTCGTGCAACTGCCCCTGCCGAAGCAGGTGAATGCGGCACGCCTGCTCGAATCGGTCTCCCCGGCAAAGGACGTGGACGGCTTTCATCCTCTGAACCTCGGTGCTCTCATGGCGGGCCGCCCGGGGTTCGTGCCGTGCACGCCGGCCGGCGTGATGCGAATGCTCGAGCGCGAGGGTGTAGCGCTCTCGGGACGCCATGCCGTCGTACTGGGCCGGTCCAACATCGTCGGCAAGCCGATGGCCCTGCTCCTGCTGCAAAAGGACGCCACGGTGACGATTTGCCACTCGAAAACGCCGCGGCTCGGCGAGGTGACGCGTCTGGCGGACGTGCTCGTCGCGGCGGTGGGGCGCGCCGGGCTCGTCACTGCGGAGATGGTCAAGCCGGGCGCCTGCGTGATCGACGTCGGGATCAATCGCGTTGCCGACGGCAGTCTTGCGGGCGATGTCGATTTTGCTGCCGTGAAGGATGTCGCGGGCCTGCTGACCCCGGTTCCGGGCGGCGTCGGACCGATGACGGTCGCGATGCTGATCTCCAATACCGTGGACGCGGCCGCGCGGTCGTGCGCCGGCTGAGTACCGCATGAATCCGCTGCTCGATTTTTCGGGGCTGCCGCGCTTTGCGGAACTCCGGCCCGAGCACGCCGCGCCGGCGATCGACCGGCTGCTTGCGGAAGCGCGTTCGGCCGTGCAGCGTGCCGAGCAGGCGGCTCCGAGCTGGGACGCGTTCGTCGAGCCGCTCGACGATGCCAACGAGCGACTCGCGCGCGCCTGGGGACAGGTCGCGCACCTGCATGCGGTTTTGGACAGCCCCACGCTGCGCAGCGCGTACAACGAGGTCCTGCCCCGGGTCACGCAGTACTGGACCGAGCTTGGCCAGAACCTGGCGCTGTTCCGGAAATACCGTGCGTTGCAGGACTCGCCCGAAAACGGATCGCTCCCGCGTGCGCGCCGCAAGATCGTGGAGAACGCGCTGCGCGACTTCCGGCTCGGCGGCGCGGAGCTGCCGCCCGACCGCAAAGCGCGATTCACGGCCATCCAGCAGGAGCTTGCGGCGCTCTCCGCCAGGTTCTCCGAAAATCTGCTCGACGCGACGAATGCGTTCTCGATCGTCCTGACCGACGAGAAACGCGTTGCCGGAATTCCGTCGGACGCGCTTGCCGCGGCAAGGGAAGCCGCGGCGCGGGATGGCGCGAGCGGATGGAAGTTCACGCTGCACATGCCGTCCTGGCTCCCGGTGATGCAGTACGCGCAGGACCGCGAGCTGCGCGAAACGATGTACCGCGAGAGCGTCACGCGCGCTTCGGAGTTCGGCACGCCGGAACGCGACAATACGCCGCTCATCGCACGGATCCTGAAGCTGCGCAGCGAGGCGGCGCGGCTGCTCGGCTACCGCGACCATGCCGAAGTGTCGCTGGTGCCGAAGATGGCGGGCAGCGCAGAGGAAGTGCTCGGCTTCCTGCGCGATCTCGCCCGGCGCGCGCGGCCGTTTGCCGAGCGCGACGCTGCGGAGCTGCGCGAGTTCGCGCGCACCCGGCTCGGCCTCGCCGAGCTGCAGGCGTGGGACGTGGCGTTCGCCTCGGAAGCGCTGCGCAAGGAACGATACGATTTTTCGGACCACGAGGTGAAGCAGTACTTCCCGGAAACGCGGGTGGTGCCGGGAATGTTCGGCCTGGTGGAGAAGCTCTACGACATCCGGATCGCCGAGAGCAAGGCGCAAGTCTGGCACGAGGACGTGCGGTTTTTCGAGGTCCACGGCGGCGCAGAGGGCAGCGCCGGAACCGCGGGTTCGGGCGCACGAACCCCGATCGGCCGGTTCTACACCGACCTGTACGCGCGGGAGTCCAAGCGCGGCGGCGCCTGGATGGACGAGGCGATTGCGCGCAGGAAAAAGGGCGGCCGCATCCAGACGCCGGTCGCCCATCTGATCTGCAATTTCTCACGCCCCGTGGGCGGGAAGCCCGCGCTCTTCTCGCATGGCGACGTGATGACGATGTTCCACGAATTCGGCCACGGCCTGCACCTGCTGCTTACGCGCGTGGAGGACCTGGGCGTATCGGGTCTCTCGGGCGTGGAGTGGGACGCCGTCGAGCTGCCGAGCCAGTTCATGGAGAATTTCTGCTGGGAGTGGGAAGTGCTCGCGCCGATGAGCGGCCACGTCGATACCGCGGCGCCGCTGCCGCGCGCACTGTTCGACCGCATGCTTGCGGCAAGAAACTTCCAGGCCGGCCTCGCGATGCTGCGGCAGATCGAATTTGCGGTCTTCGACATGCGGCTGCATTGCGAGTTCGATCCGGACGCCGGACCGAGCGCCCTCGATCTGCTCGACGAGGTGCGGCGCGACGTCGCGGTGTTCTTTCCGCCCGCGTACAACCGCTTCCCGAACGGCTTTTCGCACATCTTCGCGGGCGGTTACGCCGCCGGCTACTACAGCTACAAGTGGGCGGAGGTGCTGTCCGCGGATGCCTATGGCGCGTTCGAGGAGAACGGGGTGCTCGACATGAATACGGGCGCGCGTTTTTGCGACGAGATCCTCGCGGTCGGCGGCAGCCGGCCCGCGGCGGAGTCGTTTCGCGCCTTTCGCGGGCGCGAGCCGCGGATCGACGCGCTGCTGCGGCACAATGGTATGATCGCCGGGTCACCTGGGTGAGGAGCGTTACGATGCGATTCGTGCTTGCGGCCACGCTCTGCGCCGTCGCGCTCGGCGCGAGCGCTCAGATGTACCGCTGGACTGACGAAAAGGGCCGGGTACACGTCACCGACACGCCGCCGCCGGCGTCGGCCAAGGGCGTGAAAAAAAGCGGGGCGGCGCCGGCCGAGCCGGCCTCGAAGCCGTCCTCCGGACAGGAGCCCTACGCACTGCAGCAGGCACGCGCCGGCTTCCCGATCACGCTCTACACGACGCCGAACTGCGCGGGCTGCGATGCCGCGCGCAAGCTGCTCAACGCGCGCGGGGCGCCGTTCAAGGAAGTCAGCGTCATCGACGCCGGCCAGATCGAGGAGCTGCAGAAGGCGGTGGGCAGCAACGCGGTGCCGGCGATGATCGTGGGCAGCACGGTACACAAGGGTTTCGAGGATGGCGCCTACCACCGCCTGCTCGATGCGGCCGGCTATCCGAAAACCGGGGTTCTTCCGCCGCGCAGCCAGGCCGAACCCGCGCCGCCGCCACCGCAACTGCCCGAAGTAAAACCGGCCCCCGAGCCGGAACGCCCGGCCGGACCTTACGCCCCCGAGGCCGTGACGCAGGAAACGAAGAAGAAGTGAGGATTGCCGGCGCGGGATGAAACTCGCGACCTGCGCCATCGGCGGCGTGCGCGGCGTTTATAACCGTGCCGAGTACGCCGAGCAGCGCCGCGCGATGTTGCAGCAGCGGGCAGACATGGTGGACGCCTGGGCGAGCGGCGCGAAGGTTGTTCCCGGGCGATTCGCTCGCGCTGCCTGACAGTTCTTCAAGGACGCACGGGAAGCCGGCGGCAGGCGTCCGCGCGATGCCGCAGCCCCTCGTATTTGCGTAGCTTCTAAACTACTATGGCGTTTGAGATCCGCCACTACGTCACCGCCGCGGGCGCGGATGTATTTGACGTCTGGTTTGCCGCGCTCCCGGACCGGCAGGCTCAGGCGCGGCTATAGGCGCGCATCGACCGGATCGAGCGCGGCCTGTTCGGCGACTGCGAGCCGGTCGGCGAAGGCGTATGCGAGCTGCGGATCGACTGGGGACCCGGCTACCGCGTCTATTACGCGCGCCGGCGAGCGGTTGATCCTGCTCCTCTGTGGCGGCGACAAGCGAAAGCAGAACGCGGACATCAAGCGAGCGAAGGAGAATTGGCGTGACTATCAGGAAAGGACGAAACCGAAGGGTAAGCGCCCCGGCTAGCGTGCCGCACCGGCCGCACCTTCTCGCTTGGCTGAAAGATCCCGCGAACGCGGCGGCCTATGTCGAGGCGGCGATCGACGAAGGCGACCCTGCCGGCCTCTTACAAGCACTTCGCAACGTTGCCGAGGCGCGCGGCGGCATTTCTCGGATCGCCGAGAAAACCGGGCTGAACCGCGAGGCCCTGTACCGCACGCTCTCCAAGCGTGGCAATCCCCAGCTCAAGAGCCTTTCCGCAATTCTCGATGCTACAGGGTTGCGGCTGAGCGTTACGCCTGCAACGCGAAAAGCGGCGTAAGCCGCGCGGTGCGGCCGACCCGTCGAGGCCGCGGTAAGCGCGGATATATGAAACTCGCGACCTGGAACGTCAATTCCCTCAAGGTCCGGCTGCAGCAGCTTCTCGACTGGCTCGCCCGCACGCGGCCGGACGTCGTCTGTCTGCAGGAAACCAAGCTGGAGGACGGCAAATTCCCCCGCGGCGAGATCGAGGCCGCGGGCTACTCGGCATTTTTTTCAGGTCAGAAGACGTACAACGGCGTCGCGATCCTCTCGCGCGTTCCTCTGAGCGACGTCTCCGCCGGGATCCCGCAATTCGCCGACGAGCAACGACGCGTGATCTGCGCGACGGCGTCCGACGCACGCATCGTTTGCGTCTATGCGCCCAACGGCCAGGCGGTCGGGTCGGACAAGTATGAATACAAGCTGCGCTGGTTCGCGGCGCTGCGCGAGTGGCTGAGGACCGAGCTGGGGCGCTCCCCGCGCCTCGCGGTGCTGGGTGATTTCAACGTTGCGCCCGAAGACCGCGACGTGCACGACCCGAAAGCGTGGGAGGGCCAGGTGCACGTGTCCGAACCCGAGCGCGCCGCGTTCCGCGCGCTGCTCGAACTGGGATTCGCCGACGCGTTCCGGCTCTTTGCGCAGCCGGACAAGGCGTTCTCGTGGTGGGACTACCGGATGGCGGCATTCCGGCGCAATGCCGGCCTGCGGATCGACCAGATCCTGCTCTCCGGCGAGCTTGCGAAACGCTGCGCGGCGTGCGCGATCGACACGGGGCCGCGCAAGCTCGAGCGGCCGTCGGACCACGCACCCGTGGTGGCCGAGATCGGCTAGGGCGCCATCCCTTTCTGCACGCCGGGGCGCGCCGCCATGGCATCGCCCCAGCGTTTCAGTTCCTGCATTCCGCCCGCTGCCTCAAGGAGCGGTTTTCTGAGCGCAAAATTGGGGTAGAGCATCAGGTCCGCGAACGAGATCTCATCGGCCAGGTACTCGCGCCCGGCAAGATGCCGGTCGGCGAGGCGGAAATAATTGATCAGCCGGTTCTTGAAGAAATCGATGTTCGCGGCCACTTTCTCCGGCACCACGTTCTCGGAGAAGAACACCGTGCTGCTCGTGCCCGCGATGTCGCTCGCCGCGAACATGAACCACTGTGCGGCCATCGCGCGCCGCCTGCCCTCGGTGGGAATGTACTTGCCGGCCTTCTCGCACGCGTACACGAGGATCGCGCCCGATTGCGCAAGCGTCAGCGGCCTGCCGCCGGGCCCGTCGTTGTCGACCATGACCGGAATCGCGCCGGCGGGATTGAGCTTGAGGAACTCCGGTTTCTTCTGTTCGCCCTTGGTGATGTCCACCTTGTGCACGCGGTGCTCCAGGCCGCACTCGGCAAGCGCCACCGACGCGCGCAATCCGTTTGCCGTGCCCCACATGTAAAGCTCGATCATCCTCCCTCCCCGATTCGGTTTCGCCGCGGTTCGCTTACTCGATCAGCTCGTAAGCGGGCAGCGTAAGAAACTCGACAAAGGTGTCGTCGGTCGTGATGCGGTCGAACAGCATCGCGCCCTCTTCGTACTTGCCCGCCGCGTATGCCGCTTCGCCAAGAACGCACCTGACCTTCGGCAGCTCCTCGGCGAGCAGCGTCCGGAACAGATCCCTGGTCACCTTCCGGCCGTCGTCGAGCCTGCCCTTCTCGCTGCGGATCCACTGCCAGATCTGCGAGCGCGAAATTTCCGCGGTGGCGGCATCCTCCATGAGATTGAATACGGGGACGCAGCCGTTGCCCGCGAGCCACGCCCCGAGATACTGGATGCCGACGCTGATGTTGTTGCGCAGGCCCGCCTCGGTGATCGGTTGTTCCGGCCGGAAATCAAGCAGATCGCTTGCCGAGACCTGCACGTCCGGGCGCTGCCTGGCGTACTGGTTCGGCTGCGGCATGTGCCGGTCGAAGACTTCCTTCGCCACCGGCACCAGCCCGGGATGCGCGACCCAGGTGCCGTCGCAGCCGTCGTTCACTTCCCGCAGCTTGTCCTGGCGAACCTTCTCGAGCGCGGCCTCGTTCGCCGCCGGGTCGTTCTTGATCGGAATCTGCGCCGCCATTCCGCCCATCGCCGGCGCGCCGCGCCGGTGGCAGGTCTTCACCAGCGAAAGCGCGTACGCGCGCATGAAAGGCGCGGTCATCGTGACCTGCGCGCGGTCGGCAAGGCAGAAGTTCTTGTTGGAACGGAACTTCTTGAGGCACGAGAAGATGTAGTCCCAGCGGCCGATATTGAGCCCCGCCGAGTGCCGGCGCAGTTCGTGGAGGATCTCGTCCATCTCGAAAGCCGCGAGCACCGTTTCGATCAGGACCGTCGCCTTGATCGAGCCGTGCGGCACGTCCAGATCGCTCTGCGCCGTGACGAAGATTTCGTTCCACAGGCGCGCCTCGAGGTGCGACTCCAGCTTGGGGAGATAGAAGTAGGGGCCGCTGCCCCGCGCGAGCAATTCCTTCGCGTTGTGAAAAAAGTACAGCGCGAAGTCGAAGATGCCACCGGAGACCGGTCGGCCGTCCACGAGCACGTGCTTTTCGTCGAGGTGCCAGCCGCGCGGCCGGACGATGAGCACCGCGGTCTTTTCGTTCAACGCATAGGTCCGGTCCGCCTGCTGAAACGTGATGGTCCGCCGCACCGCGTCCCGCACGTTGATCTGCCCGTCGATCATGTTGAACCAGGTCGGGCAGTTCGCGTCCTCGAAGTCCGCCATGAACGTGGACGCCCCTGAGTTGAGCGCGTTGATCACCATCTTGCGGTCGGTCGGGCCGGTGATCTCGACGCGCCGGTCAAGCAGGTCCCCGGGCTGCGGCGCGATTCGCCACTCCGACTCGCGGATCGATTTCGTCTCCGGCAGAAAGTCCGGAAGCCCGCCGGCGTCGAACCCCTTCTGCCGCAGCGCGCGACGCGCGAGCAGTTCCTGGCGTCGCTGCTCGAACGCGCGGTGCAGCCTGGCGACGAACTCGAGCGCCTCGGGCGTCAGGATCTCGGAAAATCCGGCCGCAATCCGGCCGGTGATCTGGATGCCGCTAGGCAGCACGGGTGCGCGAAGGAGCGACGGCATGGCGAGTCCTCTATTGCGGTGCAAAAAAAGCGAAGTATCAGCGATTTCCGGGCGATACAACAAGCCCATTTTATATCGTGGAATGATATTTCGCATTCGTAAATTTGATCTATACTTTCGAGGCGCTTAGGAGGATCGGAGGATCCATATGCGGATCACTTACAGAATCCTGATCATGGGGGCCTCATACGGCTCCCTCCTGGCAACCAAATTTCTGCTCGCGGGGCATGCGGTAAGGCTGGCATGCCTTCCTGCCGAGGCCGACTTGATCAATGCGGAAGGCACGCGCGTCCGCATGCCCGTCAAAGGCAGCGACAGGCTGATCGAGATCGATTCGCGGAAACTGCCGGGCAAGCTGTCGGCCAGCGTTCCGGGAGCGCTCAATCCGGCGGAGTACGATCTTGTGGCGTTGGCGATGCAGGAACCCCAGTATTGTTCGCCCGGCGTGCGGGAGCTGCTCGATGCGGTGGCCATGGCGCGGGTTCCCTGCATGTCGATCATGAACATGCCGCCGTTGCCCTACCTCGCGCGCATACCGGGAGTCTCGGTCAATGCGTGCCGGGACTGCTATACGGATCCCGCGGTCTGGGACCGCTTCGACCCGGCGCTGATGACGCTGTGCAGCCCGGATCCGCAGGCGTTCCGCCCGCCCGAAGAAAAGATCAACGTGCTGCAGGTCCGGCTGCCGACCAACTTCAAATCGGCGTGCTTTCCTTCAGATGCGCACACCGCAATTCTTCGCCGCCTGGAAGCCGACATCGAGGCGAGCCGTTTTGAGAATATCGAGCTGCCTGTCAAGCTCAAGGTTCACGCCTCGATCTACGTGCCGCTCGCGAAATGGGCAATGCTGATGGCCGGCAACTACCGCTGCATCACGAAAGACGGGATGCGATCGATCAAGGATGCCGTGCATGGCGACATCGAAGCATCGCGGGCCATGTACAACTGGGTGGTCGAGTTGTGCAAGGCGCTCGGCGCGCACGACGGGGATCTGGTCCCATTCGAAAAATACGCCGCCGCGGCGAACGGGCTCGCGAGTCCCTCCTCCGCTGCCCGCGCCTTGTTCGGCGGCGCGCCCAACATCGAACGGGTGGACCGCCTGGTGAAAACCGTCGCCGCACAGAAGGGCTTGCGATCCGATGCAATCGACGAGGTGGTTGCCCTGGTCGACGCCCGGCTGGGGGCCAATCGAAAGAAGGCGGCCTGATCTACTCGGGCTCGGCGCCGTCGTCCTCGATGCCGAGTTCCTGGATCTTGCGCGTGATCGTGTTGCGGCCCATGCCGAGGAGGCCTGCCGCTTCGATGCGCCGCCCTCCGGTGCGCGCAAGCGCCCTGGAAATGAGCGAGCGCTCGAACTGCCGCGCCAGATCTTCGAGGATCCCGCTCTCGCCG
>Ga0209640_10004583_pt1 | contig 12101 bp, 6 predicted proteins | sample RifCSP10_1_FD_184018 | JGI IMG/M metagenome (GOLD analysis project Ga0209640, IMG submission 184018) | Soil microbial communities from Rifle, Colorado - Rifle CSP2_sed 10_1 (SPAdes) (version 2) | ecosystem: Environmental > Terrestrial > Deep subsurface > Rock core/Sediment | place: Rifle... | reverse complement strand
GTGGTGTTCAGCGACAAGTTGGCGGTGCCAATCGGGTCGACGACAACAACTGCCGTCGCGGGCTCTGTTGTGTTGAAGCTGATCGCGAACGTGCCCGGCTTGCCCTTCGCAGGGGCGAAATTGACGTTCGTTATGCCCGGAGGCGTGCCGTCTCCCGGCGGCGGTGGAGGAGGAGGCGAGCCACCCAGGAGATCAATGGCTGCCTTTGCTTGGACAAGTCCGTAGCCGGTTGCGTTGTCGCGACCGGCAGGAGCAAGATCCAAAGCACTGCTGTCGAGTGCCTGGCGGATCTGCCCAGCCGTCGCCGTCGGAAAGGCGCTCCAAACAAGCGCCGCAACTCCCGAGACGTGCGGCGTGGCCATCGATGTGCCGTCCCAAGCTTCGTATCCGCTGCCAGGTTGCTCAACACTGCTGAGCACCGTGGCGTTGCTTTCCATGACGCTCAAGAGAGCAGTGCCGTCCGTGTCGCTTACCGAGATGGCCGGAATCGTTGACGAATTTCCGTCGCCCAATGTGCCAAGGAAGTTCCCCGGCTCATTGTTGTAGATCACGCATGCGACACCTCCTTCGGTCTGCACGTTGTGAACCTTGTCGTAGAAGGAGATTGATCCGCGCTGCACGAGCACAACTTTGCCCGACCACGCAGAGTTCGGTGTGTCGCCCAATCCTCCGTTCACCAACGCTGCTGTGGCGCTTCCTCGCGCGGCAAATTCAATGTGGTTTCCGGAATAGGAGGTGCTTGAGCCGACAGTCACCGTGTTGGTCTCAAGATACGGAACAGTGCTCAGGACAGCGACGCCCGGCGCTGCGAGCTCCACCGTTGAGTTCTTCTGCGAAAAATCGGCGACGGTCATGCTCTCATCGATCGCGGCAACCGAAATGACCGAGGAATACCCCGCAGGATAAGAAGTTCTTGTGGAGCCATCGTTGCCAGCAGCAGCGACGAGAAGCACGCCGTTGCCATTGTTATAGATCTTATTCAATCCCGTTTCTTCAGTGCGGGACTTAAACGATCCCCCAAGGCTCATGCTGACGATTCTCGCGCCGCCGGGATTGACTGCGCGCTGAACGGCGTGGAGCAGGTCGGAACTGTAAGCCCAAGCTCCATTATCACCAAAGACCTTGACCATGTAGATTCCTCCAATCCCCGGTGCCACGCCAACGACTCCCAAAGAGTTGTTCGCGGCCGCGATTGTGCCGGTCACATGGGTTCCGTGCCCAAACCAGTCTCTATCGTAAGCCGAGCCAGAGACGCCTGATTCACCATTGATCGTTACGCCGGCAAAATCCTCGTGCAATTTGTAGACGCCCGAGTCGACGACACCGACGATGATATCTGTACCCGTTGGTGCTCCCGCATCGACAGTCCCGTTATTGTCGGCGTCCCAGACATTCGTAGCCTGCACCGCGTCGATCCCGTAGGGAACCGTCTGCGACAACATCACACGGATCGGGTCGTCCTCAATGAGCGCCACGTTCGGATTGCGGCTCAGGCCCGCGAGGGACTGTTCGGGCAGCGAGACCGCCACGGCCCCGAGGTTGTCGAACTCGTAGTGCACGCGGCCGCCGGCCTGCGCGAGTGCGGCCATCACCGGGCCTTTCGCGCCGGACTGATACTGGACCCACACGCGTTTTTCGCCGGACCATCCGAGCGTCGCGGCAACAACGAAGAAACCGAGCACCGCGAAAACGCGGCCAGGGCGATTGGGGAGGACTTTTTTCATGGAGTGTGTTGCTTGGGGGGTCTGCCCGCCGTGCGAAGTTGCACCCACGCCACGCCGGAGCAGCAGCTAATCTTATCGTTGCATGCAAGAATGCTACTCGCCCCGCGCGTGTCCAGCCCTTGCCATATCGGGGAAACCCGCAATTTTGCATCCAGCCAGCATTCTGTCCGCCAGCCTGTGGGTGCAATCTTTCCTACTCAGATCACCGGTCTGATGCCGCACGCCTCTTCCCGACAGAATGCTAAGCCGGCACTTTGTGCCGGGGGGAAGCTAATTCATCGGATTTTTTTCAGCGCGCAGCGCTGAATTAGGAGTTTGTCGACCAGGTGGAGACATAGGCACAGTGATTTCTCGAACTTTCCCAGGGCAATCACACTCAAGTCCGACAAACTCCTAGATCATGCCCGACGAACCCAGGATAATCTTCTCGATGATCGGCGTTTCCAAACGCATCGAGCGCAAGGAGATACTGCGCGACATCTCTCTCTCGTTCTACTACGGCGCGAAGATCGGCGTGCTCGGCCTCAACGGCTCGGGAAAGAGTTCGCTCCTGCGCATTCTGGCGGGGCGCGACAGGGAAATCGACGGCCACGTCCACTTCGAGGCCGGCTACACTATCGGCATGCTTGACCAGGAGCCGCACCTCACGCCGGGCGCTAATGTCCGCGAGTGCGTCGAAGAGGGCGTGAAACCGCTCGCCGACCTGGTGGCCGCCTACGACGCCACCTGGGAGGAACTCGACGCCGCGGCCGACGATGCCGCCAAGGACGCGGTCATGACGAAGCAGGGCGACCTTCAGGAAAAGATCGACGCCGCGGGCGCGTGGGACCTGGCCCCGCAGATCGAGATGGCGATGGACGCGCTGCGTTGCCCGCCGCCCGACACGCCCGTCGACCGGATCTCCGGCGGCGAGCGCCGCCGCGTCGCCCTCGCGCGACTGCTCCTCCTCAAACCCGACATTCTCCTGCTCGATGAGCCGACGAACCACCTCGACGCCGAGAGCGTGGGCTGGCTCGAGCAGCACCTCGCCCGCTACGCCGGCACCGTGATCGCCGTCACGCACGACCGCTACTTCCTCGACAACGTCGCCGGCTGGATCCTCGAGCTGAGCTACGGCTCCGGAATCCCGTGGAGGGGCAACTACTCCTCTTGGCTCGAGCAGAAGCAGCGCCTCTTCGCCGTCGAGCAGCGCACCGAGGACAAGCGCCAGAAGGCGATGGCCCGCGAACTCGCGTGGATCCGCCAGTCGCAGAAGGCGCGCCAGTCGAAGGGCCAGGCGCGCATCAACGCCTACGAAGCCATGTTGAGCCAGAGCACCGCCGAGAAGGAAACCGAGTTCGAGATCCTTATCCCGCGCGGACCGCGGCTCGGCAACCTCGTCATCGAGGCCGAAAGCCTCGCGAAGAGTTTCGGCGACAACCTGCTCTTCGAAGGCGTGAACTTTTCGCTCCCACGCGGTGGCATCGTCGGCGTCATCGGCCCGAACGGCTCAGGCAAGACCACCCTCTTCCGCATGATCACCGGCGACGAGCGAGCCGATTCGGGCGCGCTGCGCGTCGGCGAAACCGTGAAGCTCGCCTATGTCGACCAGTCGCGCGACTCGCTGCCCGACGCCGCGAGCGTGTTCGACGCGATCAGCGGCGGCGAAGAGACGCTCCAGCTCGGCACGCGCGCGATCAACGCCCGCGCCTACTGCGCGCAGTTCGGCTTCACCGGCGCGGACCAGCAGAAGAAGGTCGGCATACTCTCCGGCGGCGAGCGCAACCGCGTGCACCTCGCGCGGATCCTGAAATCCGGCGCCAACGTGCTCCTGCTCGACGAGCCGACGAACGACCTCGACGTGAACTCGATCCGCGCGATCGAGGAGGCGCTGGAGAATTTCGCGGGGTGCGCGGTGATCGTCTCGCATGACCGGTGGTTCCTCGACCGCGTGGCCACGCACATTCTCGCGTTCGAGGGCGACAGCTCCGTCTACTGGTGGCCCGGCAACTACACCGGCTACATGGAGGACTACCACCGCCGCAAAGGCGCCGACGCCGACCGGCCGCACCGGATCAAATACCGCAAGCTGACGCGGTGAAACTCGTTTCTGCGGATCGACGTAGGGCTGCCGCTTGCGGCAGGCCCTTGTTCACTCGAGGGGCGGCCCGGCGCAAGCGCCGGCCCTACGAGACTCACGCGCTGAGAATGTAGGAGCCTGCTTGCGGGCGATGATTGGGCTCGTCTGACGGTGGCAAGAATCGCCCGCAAGCGGGCTCCTACATCAAACCACTCGCACAAAAACCCGATCGTCGCCCGCCCCTACTTCAGCAGCGCAGCGAGTTGGTTGAGTGCGGCGGGTGCGCCGTTCTGGATTCCGTTGGCGAGCACCTTGCCGTTGCGGTCCATCACGATGAGCTGCGGCAGCTTGCCGTCGATCTGCCGGCTCACGCTCGGCATGTAGCCCGTGCTCTCATACTCGACCGCGCGCCACGAAAATCCGGCCTCGCGCGCGAACTTCCCCGTGTCGCCGGGCGACTCCGTCATGATGTAGACAACCTCGAACTCCGGATGCCTCGGCTTCTGTTCGTTGTAGAACTTCACCATCGACGGCATGAACCCGCGCGTGATCGTGCACGTGCTCGAACCGCGGAGGAACACGATGTATTTCGGCAGCGCCGCCTCGTCGAGAGGCTGCGGCTTCGCGGTGACGGAGTTCACAAGCCGGCCGTCGAGCTCGGTCACGACGATTCCCCGCGCCTTCAGCCGCTCCTCCGCGGCTTTCTGTGTCGCAACGAGCCGCGGACCCGCCGACTCGTCCTCCACGAACCTCCGGCATTGCGCCATGATGTCGGTCGCTTGCGGCGCAACGTGGAACTGAACGTTGAGTGCCTCGGATTTCACGAGCAGCTTGCCCGCCTGGAAGTCGAGCACGGTCATCTCGTCGCCTGCGCGCACGACGCGGCCACCGCCGAGGTCGAAAGTCTGATTGAGCACGACCTTCAGCGGCCACAGCTCCTTGCTGCTGACGAGCGAGCCGAACGTGAGCCTGCGCTGCTTCGGCGTGAGCTTCGCGTAGCCCGCGCGCGCCACCTCGAGTGCGTCACACTCCTCGGGCGCCGTTACGAAGTTGAGCTGCCCGTCCGCGGTGGAAAGGTCGATTTCGTCCGCGCGGATCTGGACTACATTCACATTCTGTCCCGCGCGCACGCTCGCGCCACCCTGAAAATCCATCTGCACCTTCACCGTGACTTGTGAGGGCCAGAGCTCAGGCCGGTTCGCGAGTTCCTGCCACGTGAGCTTCGCTGCTTCAGCCGCCGCCTCGGCGGGCGTCTCGGCCCGCGCGACCGGAGGTGCTGCCGTGGGTTTTGTGGATTCGGCGGGCTTCCCGGAATCTTTCTTGTCGGATTGGATCGCCGCTGCCACGACCGACGCGACGACGTTCAGAAGCTGGTTCGAGTTCGAGTCGCCTGGCTTTGAGAGCGCCCCAGCCACGGCTGCAATGGGTGACTGCGGTGCGGAGGTGGATGCGGGTGCGGGTGCCGTCACAGGCGCGACGCCGGCGAGGAGTGTTTCGATTCCCGTGTCGGCTGGCGGCGTCACCTTGAATCGTTTCAACTCGCCACCGGAAAGCGCGACGAAACGGAGCGTGCCGTCGGCGGACATTTCCCAGTTCTCCGGAAGCCGCTCCAGCGCATCTGCCCCAGCAAACTTTGCGACCTGAACGCCATCCAAATAGAGCCAGAAGTTGTCCCTGTCCCCGCCTCCATCCGTGACGCGCGGCGATATCCAGTACAGATGCCGGCTGTCGGGGGTGAACATCGGACGCCGAAACTGGCTGATGCCCTTGGACTGGGGAACGAACTGGCCGTCGATGAACAGTCCGCGCTTTTCAGAATCCGCGGTCAGGTAGCCGGGCACGGCGATGTGCTTGCTGTCCGGGCTGAACAGAAAACCAATGTTTGCCGCGGGCATTTCGTAGGTCCGGGTAAATGGACTGACGACGATCCCCGATTGTTCGACGCCGTCGACGTAGAGACTCGAGGTGCCGCTGTATGCGAGAAACGCATAGCGTGATCCGTCCGGGCTGAAGAACAGGTTGTTGGCCCCTCGATACTCCTTCGACTGTCCCTCAATCACGACATACTGCCGGCCATTGGCATTTGCCGTGAATCCGATGCGGTTCCCATTGGGGGCAACTGCGGGCTGAATCACACCCGACACGCCATCCGATTCCTCGTCTTCCACGACCAGAAATGCCTGCGACGTGTTGGCCACGTAGAAGTATTTCGAGGAGTCCGACGTGAATCCGGCCGTCTGGGGCGCGAACCCAGGAGTCGTATTGCAGGGATCGGAGACCGACTGATAGTCGAGACCCCGCTTGCCATCGATGATCATGAATGACGAGCCGGAAACCGACAGACAGACGGCGGCGTAGCGTTTGCCATCAGGGCTGAACGAGACGCCTGTTATCCCGACTCCCTCGGTTCCAGGAACGACATTGCCATTGACCGTCAGCACCATTTGCGCGCCGGGCTTGGGAGACACCATGGCCGCCACCATCCCGCCGGTGGGTGACACCCAGAGGGGTTCGATACCGGCCGCCTGGATCAGCGGCTTTCCATTGAGAATGAGCGCCGCGACGCCTTGCCCGTCCATGATACTCAGTAGGGATCCATTCGCGGTGAACCGCAGGCTGCGTCCGAAATACTTCACCTGCTTGCCATCCACGACAGCCCACTTCGTTCCCGTGTAATCCGTCACCGTGCCGACATAGGCGTAGTGGGCGCCGTCGTGACTCGTCACGACTTCAGGGGTGTCGTGGCTCCACGGACCCGGGGCGCCGTCCACGACGATGCGATTCCCGGCGTCACCGTCCGAGTCGGTGAAGAACAGATGCTTGCCGCCGGCCGAGAAAAACATTCCGCGCCGCGAGTTGTTGTAGCTCGTCGGGCCACGGAAAATCTCCTTCCCGTCGAGCACCGCAATAAAGTCGCCGCCGACCTTCGCGAAATACGCGCAGCGCTCGCCGTTGTCGGAAAAGACGACCTGCAGCAGGTTCACCTGGTTGGCTGCGACGTCGGGTCCCCCCATGACTGCGGGTTGACCGTCCGTTCCGATCAATTGGTCGATTCTCGGGCCTTCCACGCCGTCAACCACAACGGCGAAGCGGCTTCCCTTCATGACCAGCACAGCCGTATGCAGCCCGCGCGGGCTCACCTTGCTACTGATCCATCGGCCCTGGACGCCGATGAGTTCTTCGTTGACCTGCGCCGATGCAAAAAGCGACGAACCCGTCGCGACAAACACGGCCATTACGGCCGCAAACGAACCGCGCACAGCTTTCATGTTAGGGGATGCGATTTGGACTGACCGCCGGGATGCAGTGCATACATACCACAGCCCCCCGCGCGCGCAAGCGGGCACCCCTCGGGGGACCGCGACCGCACGAAACGCGGAAACCGGGTTGCAGCCACGGTGCTCGGGGCGGATGTTACCGATTCCCGGTTTGGGCGGAACCGTTCGCCCCGGCCGTAGTCATTCCTTTGCCATGAACAGCCCAGCCAGAGCGGCCATGATCGCCATCGCGGCTCTCGCATTGGCGCACGGCGCAGGGGCGCAGGTGATCGACACGGCGGCGGCGTGGGATGGCAGCAGCCACATCGCTCCGTTCGGGCAGGGCATCGAGGCCGACGGCGGCGACACGCCGACCTACGGCCAGACTTTTCGCACGCCGGGCCCAATGATGGACCTGACGTCGTTCACGTTCTGGGTCGACTCGGTCGGTGGCTCGGGGCCGACGCGCTTCACAGGCTACGTGATGGAGTTCGACGGCAACGGGGTCACCGGTCCCGTGCTCTTCGAGGGCACGGAGGTGTCGCTCGCGATCTCGCAGCCAACGTTTCCCTACGTGCCGTCGTTCACACCGATCACGTTCAACGTGCCCTCGCTCCCGCTCGACGCCGCGAAGACCTACGTCGCCTTCCTCAGCGCGATCCCGTTTTTCGACGGGCAGGACGACACGGCGAACGTCGGCTACCTGTTTGCCGACACTTACGCCGACGGCGGCTTCTGGTTCTCGCCAGCGCGCACGTGGGACGACCTGATCGGCGAGGAATGGGAAAACTTCATCGGCGGCGGGACGCGCGACCTCGTATTCCAGGCGACGTTCAGCACGGTGCCCGAGCCGGCGACGTTCGCGGTTGTCGGCGCGATCGCACTCGGCGCGCTCATAGTCGCCCGCCGCCTGCGCGTCCGCCGCGACCGGCGGACCTTCTAATTCGCGATTGCCCGCACGCCGCATCGCCATTTGCATCCGCATGTTGTGAAATCGACCGCAAGGAGCGCAGCCATCCTGCTCGGGCTCGCCGCCAGCCTTCCTGCCGCCATCGCGCAGGAGCCCGCGGTGCTTGCCGCGCCAGGACAGGTGCGCCCGGCGCTCGTTCCCGACTGGCCAATCGGCGCGCGGGCGGATCGCGACGTCATCACGCCAATCGAACTCGTCGTGCAGGACCCGGAGGAAACGCAGCTTCTGCAGGACCGCGCGGCCGCACGGGTCGCATTGATCTACAGGCTCGACATGTCCGCGCCCACCGAGGCGGCGAAGCGGCTCGAGCGTGCTTTCTTCGAGGCTCGCGAGCATTTCCGCAGCTCCGCGGCAAACCAGTTCGGGCGCTACCCGGTGCCGGAGTTCGCGTTCAAGGGCGACCTGTTCTCGAATTTCGCCGCATCCTGGCTCGCGAAGTGGAACGGCTTCCCCGCGTCGCCCGAGCTTTTGAAGGCTTGGGCCCTCGGCGACGCCGGCCGCGAGCAACTCACGCCGTTGGTCGAGTTGCTGGGTCACTTCCAGTCCGGGCGCCGGATCCGCGAATCCACCGTCGAGCCCGACTCTGGTCTCGGCCAGCCCGACGTGCGCCTTGTCGCCGTCGAGCGACCCGACACGCCGCTAACGATGGCCGATGTCGAGCGGGCTGCGGTGAACGTGCCGCGCACCGAGTTTGTCCCGATTGCGAAAGCGCGGCTCGACCTGCAGGCACAGTTGCCCGATCAGGATGCGAAGCTCGGCAGGTTTCTCGCTGCGCAGCTTCGGGCCAATGTCATCTTTGACGAGGCGCTCACACGCGAGGAGCGCCGCGCGATCGTCGGCAGCATCTCGAGCATCGACCGCTACCGCTCCGGCCAGGCGTTGATCCGCAAGGGCGAGGTGGTCACACCTGCCGTGCGCGCCGCGCTCGACCAGCTCCGTGCGATCGCGCCCGAGGGCATATCCGTGATCGAGACCCAGCCCGAGTCCGCACCGTCGACGACCATCGTGATGCAGGAGCCGGCTCCGTGGTATGGCGGCATGGGCACGCTGATCGCCGTCTCGATCCTCGTCCTCGCCCTCGCGATCCTGTTTCTCGCCCGTCGCGTGCATCGCACCCACGCGATCGTGCAGCACTCGACCGCGCTCACCGTGATGCAGGCCGAGCGTGAGGGAAGCCCGGCCGGCAACCCCGAGCGCGCCCAGATTGTCGAGCGCGCCCTGCGCGACGCCGCCGTGCAGTCCCTCTACGGTCAGCGCCAGGAACTCGCCAGGCAGAACCGGCAGGCCACCGAGAAGCTTGAGGATCTCGAAGCGCGCATTTCGCGTCTGCAGCCGCAGATCAGGGCCAAGCTCCGCGCCTACGAGGACCGCATCTCCGAGCTCGAAGGAGAGCTGGCCATCGTCCGCGCGGAGAACCGCGAGCACCTGCGCGAGCAGCTCGAGGATACCCGGCGCGAGCGCGACGAGTTCATCGCTGACATTGCGTAGCAGCCTGTCATTCACTGAGCAACGGGCGTTTGTCTTTGGTCAACGGTCCAAAAGAGATCGGCCGTTCTCACTAAGACAGGCTGCTAAGGCAGCGCTGCGCGCTGCAAGTCCCTGAGCATCTGGGCACGGAAATTTGGGCAAAAGCATCGCCGGAAATTTTTCCTTCGCGCTGTGAGCTTCGAAGTTCGCGAGACCCCCGGCTTACAAACTGACGGAAGGTGCACTCATGGAAACGCACACCCACCTCCCGGCTCCCCGCGATGGACATCGCGGGGCTCCGGGGCTAGGCTGGTGCCATGAACCGCCACTTTCTCCCCTTCGCGCTGGCTGCGATCTCTTTCGTCTCCGGTCTGCACCTCGCCGCGCAGTCCGAGCCAGCCCCGCTGCCCGTCACTCCGGTGCCATCGAGCCCGCAGGCTGAGACTGTCCCGACCATCGAGCCTCGGATCGCGTTGCCTGCGGCGGCTCCCGCGGTCGCGGATGATTCGAAGGTGCGCACCGAGAAACTCGAGTCCGACATCGCGAAGCTGCGGACCGAGCTCGCAAAGGCGAAGACCGACCTCACGAAAACGCAGGCCGATCTCAACACCGCGAAGGCAAACTCCGCTTTGGGCAGCGGCAGATTGAAGTCGGACCTCGACAGGGCGGCCGCCGAGCGTGACACGCTGGCCGCGAAAATCGCGGGCGTCACGGCGGACAAGGAGCGCGCCGAGTCCACGCGCGACCAGGCACAGGTCGACCTGGCATCCGCACGCGCGCGGCTCGAAGTCTACGAGAAATCGATCCGCGAAGGCGCGCCCGTCGACGCGGCGGCGCTGCGCGAGGCCCTGCGCGAATCGCAGTCGAGAGTGGACATGACGGTTCGCGCGTTTGCCATAATCGAACAGGAGAACAACCGCATCCGGTCGCAACTCAGCGGCTCCAGCCCGCAGGCATTCAAATCCGACCTAGCGGACACTGAGCGCGCCCTCCAGCAGGCGCAGAACGATCTCGCTGCCGAAAAGATCCGCAGCGCGAACCTCGCACGCGAACTGGCGCGGGCCCGCCCTGACATGCTGATGGTGATCGAGGAACCTCCGCCCACCGCATCGCCGCGCGGTCTTTCACTGCCGACCCATCCTTCGGCCGTCGCCGGGCCCGAGCCCGCGGAGCCGGTTGCAGAAGCGAGGATACATGTCGTCGCCGACGGTGAAAACCTCTCGGTCATCAGCCACCGCTACTACGAGACCCCGAACCGCTGGATGGAGATCTACAACGCGAACCGCGACGTGATGAAGAACGAGAACTACCTCGTCCCCGGCATGAAGCTGCGGATTCCGTGATCGGGCCGCGCTGCCGATGGGCGCGATTCATGCCGCCAGTCGTTTGCACATGAATGGACGCCGCATGAGCGGCTGGTGGTGAAGTGACAATCGACGAGGCGAGATACATGGCTCCGGAAGAAGACTCTGATCCGCTCGCTGACTTCCCGATCGCCAGGTCGCCGCCACGGCTCTTGCGGTTCTTCAGTCCAAAAGGGCTGAGCCTTCTGACTCGAGGTCACCTTCGGCTGACACCGCCAAATGAGTTCAATGACCCGTTCGAGTTCTGCGCGGCGATCCCAACGACGCTTCCCCTCGAAGTTGATAGGATGCGTTGGCTGAGAGATGCGAACGGCTTTCTTTACGCGAGCCACAAACAGAATCATTCCGATGATTACGAGACCTGGGCTGCGCTTGCTTTGAAACAGGGAATGGATTTTTGGTCCGCCATGCTTCGAAACCTATGTCTGAATTACGCAAAGGCTGTATCTCACGCTTACGGCGTCTGCTGCTTCATGGAACTCGCCGACCGGGAATTCACGGACCCGGAGATTGTCCACTTCTGGGATCGTTACGCAGCCGGTCATCACGGATTCGCTGTCGAATTCAATCCACGGGCACACCTCTTTGATCGTTATCGCAAGGAGCGGTGGCTCTTTCCGGTTTCATACAAACGCGAGGATCAACGGTCCGTGATTGATCCCGATAAACTGACTACCGACTGCAACTCGATGCTGAGGTATCTCCGGAAGATAGCCGCAGAGAAGTTTGAGACTTGGAAGTCGGAACACGAATGGCGATTGATCGCACCTCTGAAAGAGTCCGAAGACTTTCCGATCACGATGCTGGAGCGCTCTGGTAAGAGCTACTTCTTCCTGGACCTGTCGCGCATCAAGAAAAAGAAGGTGCCTTTTGAAGCGATCGCATCCGTCTATCTTGGCTGTCGGGCGTGCAAGCTGAAGGAGTGTGTTCTCGCCGCTTGCAGCGAGCCACGGCTGGCCCATGTCTCGGTGTTCCAAGCCAAGCCGAGCGACCATGACTTCACTTTTTCTTACAAGCGGCTCAAGTAGAGTGGACGAGCACCTTCACTACTCACGATCATGCTAGCAAGAATTCGACGCTACTTATCGTATGAGCAGCGTGCTTGGCGGCGCTACGGCAGACCCTACGCGGGTCGGCTTTACAACGCTCTTGAAGACAGCGATCGTAAGCGTCCGACCGGGCTTTCAATTACCCACAATTCCGTGAACCTTCCGGGCCGCGGGTGGGTGCGCCGAAAGCGATGTACATCGCGACCGATCT
>Ga0209640_10004580_pt1 | contig 12103 bp, 8 predicted proteins | sample RifCSP10_1_FD_184018 | JGI IMG/M metagenome (GOLD analysis project Ga0209640, IMG submission 184018) | Soil microbial communities from Rifle, Colorado - Rifle CSP2_sed 10_1 (SPAdes) (version 2) | ecosystem: Environmental > Terrestrial > Deep subsurface > Rock core/Sediment | place: Rifle... | reverse complement strand
ACGCTCCTGGTTCTCCTGCTCGTCACGGTGCCGAAGCATACTGGCCGATCCACCGGCAGCCAGTCGCCCGCCGGCTACTTCTTCGAGGAGTCACAACTCAGATCGCTCGTTGACGAGAAACGGTTCCGGGAACGGACCTTCTGGGTCAACAAGGAAACGGGACTGTCGGGCGCCTGGGATCTGCAGCTCGGCCGCATGCAGTATGGCCCGCATGCGCATTCGCCGCGGCACGTACACCACGCCTCGAAGACCAGTGCGATCACACCGGAGCACTTCTATCTGATCGAACAAGGCACCGGCGAGGTGAAGCACGACAGCGGCAGCCTCCCCGTTGGTCCCGGGAGCCTGGTCCTGATTCCGGCCGGTGAATGGCATCAGCTGATCGCGTCTGAGACCGGTTTCGATTACATCGAGTTCCAGGCGCCCTTCGACTTCGTGACCACGATGGATCACGACCCGCTCGGCAAGAACTGGTACATCAAGGGCACCGACGACGGGACAGGGAAGCCCAGGCTGTGGGTCCAGAGTTGATCAGTCGCGTCGCAACTTGGACTTACTGGTTCGCTGAAGGGACGCGATGACCACGAGGCTTGAAACCATCGGCGGGCTACTCGACGTGATTCCTGACGCGACCGTGGTCGTCGATGCCGACGGACGTATTATGCTCGCCAACACGCTGGCGACACAGCTGTTCGGCTATCAGCAAGAAGATCTGCTCGGACAACTGATCGAGGTGCTCCTCCCCGACGCAGGGCGGGACCGACACGCAGCCCTTCGGGCCGAATTTCAGACCCATCCGCGCCAGCGGCCGATGGGCGCCGGCATGGACTTCACCGCACGTCGCAAGAACGGAAGCGAGTTTCTTGCACAGATCAGCCTCGGCCCGCTGCAGCCCGACAACGGCAAGCTGGTGGTCGCGTGCGTGCGTGACACCACCGAACGCAGGCGGGCAGAGGAGGCAGAGCGCAAGTTCCAGACCGTGCTCCTCCAGCGCCAGAAGCTCGAAAGCCTGGGCGTTCTGGCGGGCGGGATCGCCCACGACTTCAACAACCTCCTGACGGCCATCGTCGGCAACGCCAGCCTGGCCCTGCTGGAGCTGCCGCCAGAGTCCCCAGCGCGCCTCTCGGTCGAAGAAATCGAGCGCGCCGCGCAGCGGGCAACCGATCTCGTGAGGCAGATGCTGGCCTACTCGGGCAGAGGCCACTTCGTCATTCAGCCACTGAACCTCTCGGACGTGGTCGAGGAAATGGCGCAGATACTGCAGGCCGTGATTTCGAAAAAGGCCGTCCTCCGCTTCGAGTTCTTTCCGAATCTGCCGACCATCAACGCCGACGCCACCCAGATGAGGCAGGTCATCATGAACCTCATCACCAACGCGGCGGACGCGATCGGTGACCGCAGCGGCATCATCACTCTGCGCACGGGGATGGTGCATGCCGACCGCGAGTACCTCCTGACGACCAATCTCTATGACGAATTAGCCGAGGGCGACTACGTGTATCTGGAGGTGTCGGACACCGGCAGCGGCATGGACGAGTCCACGAAGGCGCGGATCTTCGACCCGTTCTTCTCGACCAAGTTCGTCGGTCGCGGCCTCGGGCTCGCGGCGGTCCAGGGCATCGTACGCGGGCACCGTGGCGCCATCAAGATCTACAGCGAGGTGTCCCGCGGAACCACGTTCAAGGTCCTGCTGCCGCTCTCCAACCTCGACGCGGTCGAACCGCACCTCATCAACTCCGAGCACCAGGACTGGCCTGGCAGCGGCACGATTCTCGTGGTCGACGACGAGGAGAGCGGTCGTGCGCTCATCCGGAGGATCCTGATCAAGCAGGGCTTCGAGGTCGTGGAGGCGGTGGACGGCCGAGACGCCCTGACCGTGTTCAAGCGCCACCCCGCGGATATCCGTGCGGTGTTGTTGGATCTGACCATGCCGCATCTGGGCGGCGCGGAAACGTTGAGCGAATTGCGGCGCATACGACCGGACCTCCGGGTCATTCTCATGAGTGGTTACAACGGGCAGGAAGTGACGAGTCAGTTCAGCGGGAAGCGGATCTCCGGCTTCCTACAGAAACCGTTCACGGCCAACCAACTCCTGACGATCCTGCGCCAAGGGCTCGAGAGCTGATCCCGGGCACTGACAGAACCGTTAGCCAGCACACAAAAGCGTCATCCTTCGTGGAGGGCTGCATTCGCAGTCTTCCAGATTTGCCAGTCTTCCCTCAAAGACGTTGGCACGGGACTTCCATTCGGTCGTGTTCTTGCCGAAGTCATGACCCGAATCCCACATGCGCTCTCGACGTCTCGGCTACGGACGCGGCTGGTGCTGCTCGCCTTGGTCGCCGTGGTGCCGGCCTTCATTGTGCTGGTCGGCACCCAACTGGAGCTCCGCCGCCACGCCCGTGAGGAGGCGCTGGACGAGTACTGGCGCCTCGCCCGCCTCGCCGCCGCTCAGCAAGCGACGACGCTCGGGGCGATGGTTGACCTGTTGGACACCGTGGGGCGAGTGCCGTCGGTTCGGCTCGAGCGCCAGGACGAGTGTCAGGACTTCCTCGCTTCGGTATTTCCTCGGAGCCGGAACTACAGGAACCTGATCGTCTTCGATCCGGACGGTTCGATCACGTGCTCGGCCAATCGACTGGTGCCAACCGAACCCGTGCGCCAGAAAGCCGAGTTTCAGCGGGCTCTCGCAACGGGGCGGACGACGCTCAGTAAGGCCTTGGTCAGTTCTGTCGACGGTGTCCGACTTGTGGTAGTCATCCACCCGGCACTCGACGTGACCGGCCATGTGGAGCACCTGATCGCCGCTGGCGTTTCCCTCGACGAGCTGAATCGGCAGTTGTCCGCCGCGGCGCTCCCACCTGGAGTCACGCTCGCGCTCATCGATGACCAGGCCAACCTGCTCTCGTCCTATCCCGATGATTTGCGTGATCTCGCGAGCCCCATCGCCCGTGATACCGCATGGCTCTCCCGGTCGCAGCAGCAGGTGCTCGACGCGCCCGGCGCCGATGGACGTGCTCGACTGTGGCTGACGGTCCCGGTGCGCGCGGACTTCGAAACCGGATTGCTCGTGACCATGAGTCTCGAGCCGGCGGTGGCCTTCGCGGCGACCACGAAGCTGTTCTGGTGGCAGATGGGGCTGCTGGCGTTCGTCACCGCGCTCGTTGTCGGCGCCGGCCTGGTGGGCGGCGGCCTCTTCGTCCTGCGGCCTGTCAGGACGCTCAAGGACGTGCTCGACCGGCTGGCCGCTGGCGATCTGGAGGCCCGAGCCCAGCTGGCCAGCGGTGTGCCCGGCCTGAACGAAATCGGCGAGTCCGTCGACAGCATGGCTGCGGCACTCGCCGAACGCACACGGGCGCTCGTCGCGTCCGAGCAACGCTATCGGTACCTCTTCGAAGGTCACGCGCATCCCCTCTTCATCTACGATCCCCAGACGTTGGTCTTTCTTGCCGTCAACCAGGCGGCTGTCGATCAGTACGGCTATTCCCGTGAAGTGCTCTCGACGCTGACGCTCTCCGACCTGCACGTCGAGAAGGATCGCCCAGCGGTACAGGCGAATTACTCCGGGCAGTTGCGACGGTCCCTGCACACCTGGCGACACCGCACACAGGATGGCCGTCTTCTGGACGTCGACCTATGTGTGACCCCCGTGCCGTGGAACGGCGGCCAGGCCTGCCTGCTGTCTGCCGAAGATGTGACTGAACGAACCCGACTGGAATCCGAGCTGCGGCAGGCTCAGAAGCTGAAAGCGCTGGGACAGCTGGCCGGAGGCGTGGCCCACGACTTCAATAACCTGCTCACCGCCATTCTCGGCTACGCCAACCTTGTGGCGGAGGCGTTGCCACGCGACGACGCCAGCCAGGCCGATGTCGCCGAAGTGATCGGCGCCGCCAATCGGGCCGCGAGCCTGACGCGCCAGCTCCTGGCGTTCAGTCGAAAACAGATCCTGGCACCCCATGTGTTGAAACTTGGCGACCACGTGCGCGATGTCGCGCCCATGCTGACGCGCTTGCTCGGCGAGACCATCCGGTTGACGATCACGACGGCGGAAAACGGCTTCGTCAGGGCCGACCCCAACCAGATGACTCAGGTCATCATGAATCTGGCGGTCAACGCACGGGATGCGATGCCAGGCGGCGGGGAGTTGCATATCGAGACGGCCGACCGCATGCTGGCCTCAGACGAGGGGGAGGCCGACAAGCTCGTGCCTTCCGGGCCGTACGTGGCACTTGTCGTGCGTGACACGGGCTATGGAATGGACGCGCCTACTCTCGATCGAGCCTTCGAGCCGTTCTTTACGACCAAGCCGCTGGGGCAGGGCACCGGCCTCGGGCTGGCCACGGTCCACGGCATCGTCAAGCAGAGCGGCGGCCACATTCTCGCGGAAAGCGCGGTAGGCCAGGGCACGACCTTCACCGTGCTGCTGCCGTGTACGGACGAGGAGGCTCACACGCCACACATCCAGGAGGGTGCCCCGGCGACGAAGCACCCCGCCACCATCCTCGTTGTGGAAGATGAGGAGGCGGTACGGGCCTTCGTCACCACGCTCTTGCAGCGGGCCGGCCATGTGGTGCACTCGGTGGCCCATCCTGCGGCGGCCATCGAACTGGCCGGGCGCTGCCAGGACTCGATCGACGTGCTGCTGACCGATGTCGTCATGCCGGGCATGACGGGCAACGAGGTAGCCTTGCTCGTCAAGAAGAGCCATCCCGAGGCCCAGGTGCTGTATATGTCTGGCTATGCCGAGAAAGGCATCGTGCGGCATGGTGTACTCGACCGCAACACGCGCTTGCTCCCGAAGCCATTCACGGCGGAGGTGTTATTCGAAAAGCTGAATGATGTCCTCGCCGTCGCACGGCCGGCGGCTTCGCCCGTTCCCGCGAGTGCGCCGTGAACGCGGGCGCCCGAGACAAGATGCTTCGCCATATCGCTGCGGCCAACGTGAAGGCGCTCGTCGTTGACGACGATGCAGCCGTTCGCCGTCTCATCGAACGGCAGCTTCGCCGGCTCGGCATCGAGGCCGTGCGGACTGCGGCAGACGGCGCCGAGGCGATGCGAACGGTCGAGACCTCGTGCACACCGTTCGACGTCGTCATCTGCGACCTGAAGATGCCGAACGAGGATGGCCTGGTCCTTCTCCGCCGCCTCGCCGCACTCAGCCATCCGCCCGCGATCATTCTCACCAGCGGGGAAGATCCGCTCTTTCTCGACGCGGCCAGGCGGGTTGGCCTCGGCCACCATCTGCGTATTCTCGGAGCCATCAGCAAGCCCCACACGCTCACCGCCCTGGCCGAGCTGCTGGCGGGGATCGAAGCTCCGCCATCTGCAACGCGGGCGCACCCATCGAGCGCACCCCTCCTCGACGGGGCCGAGATCGCGAGCGCGCTTGAAGCGGGCTACGCGGAAGCCTGGTTTCAACCGCAGATCGCGCTTTCCACCCGGCGCGTCGTTGGTGTCGAGGCGCTGCTGCGTCTGCGCGACCCGCAGCGCGGCCTGTTGCTGCCGGCGAGTTTCATTGGTCCGGCCGAGAAGCACGGCCTGCTTGCCGCCTTGACCGAGTTCGTCCTGTGCCAAGCCGTGACGTGGTGTCAGGTCTGGCACAATCACGGTTTTCAGTTGTCCGTGTCGGTCAACGTCTCTGCGACCACGATGCACGACCTGAGCTACCCCGACCTCGCCGCGGCGCTCTGCGCCAAGCGGGGGGTGTGCCCGACGAAGGTCGTATTTGAGTTGACCGAGTCCTCCCTCGCCAGTGACGCCACAGCCCTGCTTGACATCCTGACCCGGCTGCGCCTCAAGGGCTTTCGGGTGTCCATCGACGATTTCGGGACGGGGTATTCGTCGCTCGACCAGCTCCGGACGCTGCCGTTCAACGAGTTGAAGCTGGACCATAGGCTCGTGCAGGACGCCGCACACAATCCGCGGTCCCGCCTGATCCTGCGGAACGCCGTGGCGATGGCCTCAGAGCTCGGCATGTCGACGGTTGCCGAGGGCGTGGAATCGGCAGCCGTGCTCGATCTGGTGTCCGACCTCCGATGCGACCTCGCCCAGGGCTTTCTGATTGCCGCGCCCATGCCGGCCGACGCCGTAGCCGAGTGGCTGGCACACCGGCCGGCGGCGTCAAGTGCGCCGGCGGGCGGCTCACGGGCAAAGGCTGTGCCTGGACCGGATTTCGACCGATAACCTACACGAGGGCGTGTAGATTCTGGAGTTGGACATGATGGAAACGGTCCTGGCGCCACCGGCCGGTCAGGTCACGGCCAAGCCAACGAATGTGCTGGTCGTGGACGACGAAGACGGTATCAGGCGTCTGTTCACGAGACTACTGACACGCGAAGGCTATGCCGTGGATGTCGCCGCGGACGGTCTGTCAGCGCTCGCGCGAGTGAAAGACTCTCCACCAGACGTCGTTCTCCTCGACGTCACGATGCCCGGCCTCGACGGGTTCGAGGTGTGCCGCAGGCTGAAGCGCGATCCAGCGACGCGTCTGACGCCCGTCATCCTCGTCACCGGCCTCAACGCCAGCGAGCAGCGCGTCGAAGGCCGGCAGACCGGCGCCGACGACTTTCTCAACAAGCCCGTCGATCCAGGTGAGCTGCTGGCCCGCGTGGGCGCCGTCGCGCGCCTCAAGCGCTATACAGACGACCTCGACTCGGCGGCCGCCATCATCATGGCGGTCGCGGAGATGATCGAGATGCGCGACGGGTACACCGAGGGACACTGCCACCGTATGGCGAACTTCGCCTGCACGTTCGGCCGGCGTCTCGGGCTTGGCGCCGACGATTTGCAGACCCTCCATCGCGGGGGGTTCCTCCACGACATCGGGATGCTGTCGATTCCGGAGACCATCCTCCGCAAGCCGCAGCCGCTCGAGCCCGAGGAGTTCAAGCTCGTCAAGACGCACACCGTCGTCGGCGACGAGCTGTTGGGAAATCTGCGGTCGCTGCAGGCCGTGCGGCCGGTCGTCCGCCATCACCACGAGCGCCTCGACGGCTCGGGCTATCCCGATGGACTGTGCGGCAACGCGATCCCGCTGACGGCTCAAGTCATGAGCATCGTCGACCTCTTCGATACGATGACGACCAGGCGGCCGTATCAGGAGGCCAAACCCGTGACCAGAGCGGTCGAGGTGCTGAGACACGAGGTCGATCGGGGCTGGCGCCGTCAAGACCTCGTCGAGGAGTTCGTCGCCTTGGTCGCTGAGGGAAAGCTGGCCACCTGACCCGTCGGCAACTCACAGGAAAACGCCCGCGGCGAGGCGCACCTCCTCCAGCGCGCGTGGGTTGGGCTCGTAGAACGCGGGACTGACTCTGGCCAGCCGCCTGAAGCGGCTCGGCAACCCTTCCCAGGAGAGCGGACTGAATAGCAGCAGTTGGTGTCGCTTGTCTTGGAGCAGACCATTCAGATCCTCAATCTCGCTGAACCGATCGCACTGTTCGGTGCTCGCCCGAACGATGTCTGTCCTGGACCCGGCAGCACGGGCTGGCGTGCCAACCACGTGCCTCCGACCCTGGGCTTCCAGAAGACCGACGTCGCAGAGCTCTCGATATGCGCGCCGGACGACGCCGTCCCCAACACCCAACTGATGAGCCAGTTGCCGAATCGACGGGAGTGCATCTCCAGTGTGGAGGCGCTGGTACAGACAGGCCAACCGGATCTGGTCTTTGATCTGCGTGTGGATGGGAAACTGACGACTGCGTTCCACGACGAAGTTAGTCAAAGGGCCCTCCCATTTCGAACGCTACAGAGAATCTGCTTCCCTTGTCCAATTCCACAGTTGACCCACACGTGCCGTTGCCGTAGCTTTGTGTCCGTACACACACGGTACGTGGTCCTACGAACACAACATTTCTGAACCGACCGTGTACAAAACGACGGGGATCATCGTTTCCCAACAGAGAGAACCTTCGCGTCAGGGGGTAGAGGGCCAGATTGCGCCGCCCCGACACGGGGCGGCGCAACGTCGGTTGTGAGGCGGGGTTGAGATGGGAACCGCTATCAGACTGCTCGTGATCGACGACTCGGAGGCGGATGCGGAGCTGATCCTGCGCGAGCTCACGCGCCAGGGCTTTGAGATCGTCCACGAGCGCGTCGAGACCGAGGAGACGCTCGTCGAGGCACTCCGAAAACCCTGGGACGTCATCATTTCCGACTTCTCGATGCCCCAATACGACGGACTCAAAGCCTTCGAGGTTGTCACCCAGTACGCCTCGGACGTCCCATTTGTTTTTGTGTCCGGGGTGCTCGGGGAGGAGCGCGCGGTCGCCGCCATGCGTGCCGGAGCCAAGGACTACGTGCTCAAAGGCAAGCTGGAACGGCTTGGCCCTGTCGTGAGCCGCGAGCTGGCAGAGGCGGTGTCTCGTCGCGAGCGGATCGCAGTGGAGCGGGCGCTTCAGATCGAGGAACGCCGTTATCGGAGCATCTTCGATTCGGCGGCTATCGCCCTCGTCGAGCTGGATCTCTCGAGTACCAAGAGGGCGCTCGACGAAGCGGCGGCGCACGGCTCGGTGCAGGAACATCTCGTGGAGGGAAACGAGTTGGTCACGCGCGCGGCCGAACAGACGCGAATCGTCGCTGCAAACGCCGCCGCGGTCCGCATGGTCCAGGCGGAGCGGCCGGAGCAGCTCGTCGGTGCGCTGGCGAGCGTGCTTCGCCCCGGCGGCTCGGGCTCAGCCTGGCTCGACGTGCTTGACGCCCTCGTGAGCGGGACGGGAACCTTTCAGAAGGAGGTCCACATCGAGACGCTCGGGGGACGACAGCTCGATGTCCTGCTCGCGTTCCATGTTCCGGCCACCTTGATCGAGGCTCACAATGTGATCCTGAGCATGATCGATGTCACCGACCGCAACAGCCTCGAGCGCCAGATCCGCGCGGCGCAGCGCCTCGAGGCCGTCGGGAAGCTGGCAGGCGGCATCGCCCACGACTTCAACAACCTCCTTGTGGTCATCGAAGGCTACGCGAACTTCCTGATCGAAGGCCTGCCGGAGGGGGATGCCCGACGGGACGACGCGCGCGCGATTGCTGACGCCGCCCAGCGCGCCGAAGGACTCACGCGCCAGTTGCTCGCCTTCAGCCGCCGCCAGCTCGCCGACGTACGCGCGGTGAATCTCAATCACGTGGTCGAGGAGATGGACCGGATGTTACGGCCCCTCATCGGCGAAGATATCGACGTCGTCACGGCGCTTGGAGAGAATCCGTGGCTCGTGGAGATCGACCCGACCCATGTCGAGCAAGTCATCATCAACCTCGCCGTCAACGCGCGCGATGCCATGCCGATGGGCGGCAAGCTCACGATCGAGACCGCCAACGTGAGGCTCGACGGCGGCTACGACGAAACCAAACCGGCTGACGTCCCACCGGGAGACTACGTCAGGTTAGCCGTTAGCGACAATGGAACCGGGATGGCCGAAGAGACACGCCTGCATGTCTTCGAGCCGTTCTTCACCACAAAGGCCCCTGGCAAGGGCACTGGGCTTGGCCTCTCCACGGTATACGGAATCGTGAAACAAGCCGGCGGATTCATCTGGGTGTATAGCGAGATCGGACACGGCACAACGTTCAGGATCTACTTGCCCGCGACAACAACCGCGCGTGAGTCGCCCGCGGCCAAACAGCCGACCGCGGTGTTACTCGAGGGAACCGAGACCATTCTGATCGTCGAGGACCGGGACACGGTGCGAAAACTGGTCCAGCGCGTGCTGCGGAAGGCCGGCTACACGGTGCTGGAGGCCTCTGACGGGGATCAGGCGCTCCGTGTCTGCGAGGGTCACGCGGGTCCAGTGCACGCGGTGCTCACCGACGTCGTCATGCCGACCATGGGCGGGCGCAAACTTGTCGACAGCCTGTCCGCGATCCGACCGGGCGTGAAGGTGCTCTACATGTCCGGGTACACCGACAATGCCATCGTCCACCACGGCGTTCTGGATCCCGGCGTGAACTACATTCAAAAGCCCTTCATGCCGGAGGTGCTCCTCGCTAAGCTCCGGGAGGTCCTGGATGCCAGTTCGTCAGACGAAGCGGAGTCTTGAACAGGCCATCCTGCATACGGCGATCGACGGCATCGTCACGATTGACGAGGATGGGATCGTCCGAACATTCAACCCGGCCTGCGAGCGTCTCTTCGGATATGAGGCAGGAGAAATCATCGGGCGCAACGTGAACATGCTCATGCCTGCGCCGTACCGCGAAGAGCACGACGGGTACCTGAGACGATACCGCGAAACCGGAGAGCGTCGGATCATCGGGATCGGAAGAGAGGTCGCGGGCCGGAAAAAGGATGGCTCGGGATTTCCCCTGTACCTCTCCGTGGGCGAGTGGGTCGATGACGACGGCTCGCGTTTGTTTGTCGGCGTGCTGCGGGACATCACGGATCTGAAAGAGGCCGAGGAGCGACTCCTCCAGCGCCAACGCGCGCTGGAGGCGTCGAACAAGGAGCTCGACGGGTTCACCTACTCGGTGTCGCACGACCTGCGCGCGCCACTGCGGGCGATCGACGGGTTCGGCCGGGTCCTGCTCGAGGATCACGCCGGGCAGCTCGACGCTGAAGGCCGACGTGTCCTCGAGGTGATCCGAAGGAGTGTCGCGAAGATGGGGCAGCTCATCGACGACCTCCTGGCGTTCTCTCGCCTGGGACGCGACGCGATGAAACCCAGTCGCGTCGACATGACCACGTTGGCTCGAACGGTGCTCGAAGAGATCACGGCCGCGGAGCCGGACCGCGCCATCGACGCACGGGTCGCCCACTTGCCCGACGTCCTGGGAGATCCCACGCTGCTTCGCCAGGTCTGGGTCAACCTGCTCTCGAACGCCGTCAAATACACGCGCCGCAGATCGCCGGCCGTCATCCAGGTGACCGGCCGCACGGAGAAGACCGAGGTGGTCTACGCCGTAAGGGACAACGGTGTGGGCTTCGACATGGCGTACGTGGGCAAGCTCTTCGGGGTGTTCCAGCGGCTTCACAACGCATCCGAGTTCGAGGGAACCGGCGTCGGGCTGGCACTGGTTCACCGAATCGTGACCCGCCATGGCGGCCTGGTCTGGGCGGAGGCGCAACCCGATAAGGGCGCCACGTTCTCTTTCGCCCTGCCGAGAAAGGATCAGTGAGATGTCCAACTTCAACGAGGTCGAGATCCTGCTCGTGGAGGACAACCCGGAGGACGCCGAGCTCACGATGCGAACCCTGCGTAAGCGGAATCTTGCCAACCGGTTGCACCATGTCGAGGACGGCGCCGCGGCGCTCGATTTCCTCTTCGGACGAGGTCAGTTCTCGGGTCGTGATGTGAACACTCGACCGAAAGTGGTGTTGCTGGACCTGAAATTGCCAAAAGTGAACGGGTTGGAGGTGCTTCGCACGATGAAAGAGGACCCGAGGACGCGGAACGTCCCCGTGGTCGTGATCACCTCGTCGAAAGAAGATCGCGATCTTGACGAAGCGTATCGTCTGGGCGCCAACAGCTACGTGGTCAAACCGGTCGACTTCAACCAGTTCTCGGAGGCCGTAGGTCAACTCGGGCTGTACTGGGTCCTGATCAACGAGGTGCCACGAGCTGCGGGAAGCTGACGGGCGCCTTCAAACCGCGCGTGTCACTCCACCATCCGATAGTGGAGCGCCAGGATCGGCGTCCAGGGCCTGGCGCACTGTCTCTGCGAGCGTGTCCGCGGAGAAGGGCTTCGGCAGAAACGCCATGTCGGGGTCGAGCACGCCGCCAGACCCAATGGCGTCGGCGGTGTACCCGGACATGTAGACGATCTTCAAGTGCGGGTGCGTCCCCACGAGCCGGTCGGCGAGCGCCCGGCCACTCATGCCCGGCATCACGACGTCAGTCACCAGTAGGTCGAGCGCCCCTGCATGATTGGCGGCCAGCTGCAGGGCCTCATCGCCCGTGCCGGCACCAAGCACGCCGTAGCCGCAGCGCAACAGAACGCGGGTCGCGAACCGCCGCACCGCGTCGTTGTCGTCGACCAACAGGACCGTCTCGGAGCCGCGTGGCGCCACGTCCGGCTCTTCCGGGGGGCTCGTACTCTCGGACTCTGCCGCCGTCGGCACCGCGGGAAAATAGAGCCGGAACGTCGCCCCGTGCCCCGGCTGACTGTCCGCATCGACACT
>Ga0209640_10004579_pt1 | contig 12105 bp, 13 predicted proteins | sample RifCSP10_1_FD_184018 | JGI IMG/M metagenome (GOLD analysis project Ga0209640, IMG submission 184018) | Soil microbial communities from Rifle, Colorado - Rifle CSP2_sed 10_1 (SPAdes) (version 2) | ecosystem: Environmental > Terrestrial > Deep subsurface > Rock core/Sediment | place: Rifle... | reverse complement strand
CAACACCGACAGGCCGGAGGGAAGACGGGTCACTTCGACGGTCATGCCGCAGCTCCTTCACGCGCCGCGCGCGACGCCGACGCCACGTATCGTTCCACCGCCGCCTGATCGGCCGGCAGCACGCTGACGCGCTCCGGCCGCTTGGGCAGGTCGGCGAGCCAGTCGGGTTCGTTGTGCCACCGCGACGGCTCCACCCGTGCTGCGGCCGTTTCCTCGGCCGGTCGCTGCGTCGCATCGTCGCCCCTCTCTGGCTCCGTCGTGGGGGCCGCGTCGTGGCGCGGAACGGTCGCCGACTCAGGTTCGATCACGACGGGGACCTCGGCAGAGTCGCTTGGGTGCCGTCGACGAGACGCCCGCCGCTCCCGAACCGCCCGCACCCGGCGTTGCACGTCGGCTACGAGCAGGACGACGAAGGCGGCGACGAGGCTCAAGCCCGCGACGGCGACGACAACGAACGGCACGCTGCTCTCTCCGTCGTCCCGTTGCTCGACGGGGTCCCTCGCGAGGGCCGTTTCGCTGAGCGGGCGCCCGGGGAGCTCCTGAAACGGGGCCGCGTCGATGCCCGCGGGCGGTGCCTCGGGGCGCGACTCGATGTGGACCTCGAACGCGCTCGACGGGAGCCGCAGCATCGAGTGGAACGCCTCCACCTCGGCGGCGCTGGCGCCGTCGGGCGCCGCCACCCGAAGCCGCGTCGGGCGGCCGGAGCGCCCCGTGGCCACGATCTCGACGCTGGCGATCTCGGCGTCGCCGAGCGGGCGCCCGAGCCGGGAGGCGAGGTCGGCCACCGACATCTCCGCCCGCCAGCGGAACTCGTCGCCGACCGAGTATTCGACAGGAGCGAGGTAGGGCAGGTCGCCACCGGCTGACCCGAAGACTTCCTCTCCCCCCGCCGTCTGGCCGCCGGCGCTGATGGTGATCATGGCCGCGGCCGGGACGCCGTCGTGCTTGACGACCTTCCCGGAGGTGGCGAGCACGGCCGCTCCCGTCGTCTTGGGCGCTTCGTCGACGCCGACGTAACGAAGGGACCGGTCGTCGGCGAAGAGATGGAACCGACCGATGCGGGGTTCTGCTCGCGCCGATCGCAGCGCGTAGCTCCGGGCCGTGATCACGGCGGCCTCCAGGGCGACCGGCTCGAGATCGGTGCCGCCCGGCAGGGTGAGATCGACGCCTTTGAGGTAGTCCTCGACGTCGAGCTCGGCGACGAGGTGCAGCCGCTCGGCCTCGACGACCATCTCGGTGAGCCCCCGATAGGTCCGGGGCTCGCCGCCGTCTTCGGGCGCCACGACGATCCGCCCACCGCGGCGCGGCTCGATCCAGAGCGAGCTCTTGGATGCCCCGAGGCCCGGTGCGGAGGTGCCTCGGGTCGCGGTCGTCGCCGCCGCCTCACCGGGAGCCGAGGTGGCGGTGATCTCGACCGTCCCCGACACGGAGCGCTCGTCGAGCACCTCGGCGCGAGAGAACGCGTCGGCGAACGACAGGCGGACCCTCCCCCCCGGGGGCACGGAAATCGGGAACGACGGTGCGACCGGTGTCGTGCGCCCGTCGCGCACCACGCCACCGTCGGGGAGGGTGACCTCGACGCCCGTGCGCAGGTCGTCGCGGGCGGCGAGGAGAACCCGCACGAGCCCCTTGGCCCTTCCCCGGGACGCGCCGGGGAAGAACCGCTTCAGGATGGCATCGGCGGACGCGTCGCCGAGCGCGAGAGCGTTGGCGCCGTCGAGCGGAAGGCCGGCCCCATGACCGACGCCGCGCCCCTCGAAGACGGCGACGCGCACCTCCTCGCCCGAGGCGCCGGCGCGCACGGGCGCGACCACCGACAGCACAACGAGCAAAGGGGCGACGAAGGCGCGCACGAGAGGGCGACGGTAGGGGTGGACGGCGACCCGGCTCCACTCGGCCTCCCGCCGGTAGCCTGAGGGAATGGAACCGCTGGTACCGAGCGAGGGATGGGGCGTGCTGCACCTCCTCTACCGCGTGGATCGGACGCGCGCCGCCGCGGAGCCGGAGGCGGCCAAGCGCATTGTCGACGCGGTGGCCGCGCTCGAGCGCGACGACCACCAGGCCATCGCCTTCTCGGTGCTCGGTCACAAGGCCGATCTCGGCGTCATGGCGCTCGGACCCGATCTCGGACGACTGCAGTCGTTCCAGCAAGAGCTCCTCGAGGCGCCCCTGGAACCCGCGTACTCCTTTGTTTCGCTCACCGAACTGTCCGAGTACATGCCGGCGGACGCCCGCACGGGCGAATACGCGGAGAACCGCCTCCACCCGAGGCTCCCGCCCAAGCGACTCCTGTGCTTCTACGCGATGGCCAAGCGCCGTCAGGAGGGTGCGAACTGGTACGCCCTCTCGTACGACGAGCGCAAGGAGCTGATGGGGGGCCACGCCCGAGTCGGCCGCACCTACGCTGGCCGCGTCCTCCAGCTCATCACCGGCGCCACCGGTCTCGACGACTGGGAATGGGGCGTCACGCTGCTTGCGGACGACCCCGTGGCGATCAAGGACATCGTCTACGAGATGCGCTTCGACGAGGTGTCGGCCCGCTACGCCGAGTTCGGGCCGTTCTACGTCGGCCTCGTGGCCCCGATCGCCGACGCGCTGGCGTCGGTGGGTCTGGCCTCGGGTCCTTCTGGCTCCGCCGCAACCCCCGAGGGAGGCTGATCGATGAGTTCCGTTCGCTTGTTCCTGTCGTTCCCGGAAGACCTCGTCGATCAGCCGATCATCTACGAGGCGGTGCGCCGGTTCGACGTGATCCCCAACATCCGGCGGGCCAACGTCGAGGCCCACTCCGGCTGGGTCATCCTCGAGATCGGCGGCGACGACGACAAGGTCGAGGACGCCATCAGCTACTTCCGCGAGGTCGGCGTCTCGGTGAACCGCATGGAGGGCGACGTCCTCGAGAGCTGATGGGCTCTGTGGACCGCCCGTTCAGGCACCTGGCCCGCGCCTGGGCCGAAGCGCAGATCCGTGACCGGGCCGAGGCTCATTACCCGGGGAGCCGGGCGCTCGCCCGCATCCGCTCGACCCACTTCCTCGGACCCCTGCTCCGCCGGGGGGTGGTGTCCGATATCGAGGTCGCCCTCTTCGACGCGCAGGTCAGCGCCGGTGACGCTCTGTTGCGGTTGCGCCGATTGACCATCGAACTCCACGAGGTCACGATCGGGCGCGCCGACCTGTGGCGTGGTCGTGTGCGCCTGAAATCCCTCGGGACGGGACGGGTCGAGGTCGAGATCGAAGGAGCGTCGGTGGCGACCGCGGTGGGACTCCCCATCGTCTTCCACGACGACGAGGTGGAGATCCGCGCCGGCGTCGGTCTCCTCGCGGTGTCGGCGCGCGGCGCCCTGTCGATCGACGACGACGTGTTGAAGTTCCGTCCCGGGCGCCTTCAGGGGGTGCCGCTCCTGGTGTCGATGGACTTCGAGATCCCCATCCCCACCTCACCCCTGCTCCCTCGCGCCGCCGACGTCCGCTCGGTCGAAGGCGGGCTCGTGCTCACGTGCGATCTCGACGGCGTCCCGCCTGGACTCATTGCCCCGGCGCGTTGAGCGGCGTCCCCGCGAGGGCACCACCTTCGACGATGCGTCGGCTGAACGGCCGCGCGATGGCCCGAAGCTGCTCGCAGGCCTCCTCGCCGAGGTTCTCGTATGCGGCGAGGGCGGTGACGTCGGTGGCGTGTTCGATGCGGTCGCGTTCCTCGCGGCCCGCGTCCGTGAACGCGATGGATGGCCCAGGAGCGAGCAGCCCGTGCGAGCGGAGCCGCTCGACGGCGGCGTTCCAGTCGTGCTCCGGCCACGCTCGACTCGAGCGCAGGGCGTCGTCGTTGACCTCGCCGGTGGCGGCATGCAGGATCAGTGCTTCGAGGGGTCCGACGCCGTGGGACACCAGGGCGGCGATGTGACCATCGCCCCTGAACTCCCGCAGCAAGGTCTGTGCGTGCCACGCCACGAGGTGAGGCTCATCGGGCCACGGGAGTGCAGCGTGCGCGGCGAACAACGGTCGACCGACGACGTGATCGCAGGCTGCGTCGGCGGCGCGCCGTGTGAGTTCTGCGACCGCGGCCATCTCCGAGGAGGTCACGCCGTCGTCGCCGAGGAGGCGGCGCAGCGCCCGATCGGCGGCGCTCGTGCGGGCGTCCAGCATGGCCTCGGGCGTGGTGGCTTCCCAGACGACGGCGAGTGACCGCCGCACGAGCGCCGGATGGAAGTTGAAGAAGGTGGCGATGACCACTTCGGGCGCGACGACGCCCAGTGCCGCCGAGCGCGAGCCGAAGTAGCCGGCGCGCCAGTCGGTGACACCGAGTTCGCCATAGGCGTCGAACGCGTCGGGTGCGAAGTAGATCATCGTGTGGAGGGGTTCCACGGTCCGCCACGTCTTGCGAGCAATGATCGGATCCATGCGCTCGAACCTATCGCCCGTTCCGGTGGTCAGCCCCGGGCTAGGCGATGGCGGTCCACATGGGAAAGACGAGATATTCCACGCCGTCCTCGACCGCGGTGCGGCCGGCGGCGCGGAGCTGGGGGAGGCACGCCTCGGCGGCGGCGAAGCCGACCATGCGTTTGTAGTCGGCGACCTGCACGCGCAACGGCGCGTCGGCGTCTCCCTCGCGGATCAGGGCGTCGACCTCGAGGCGCGGATTGCAGGGGTCGGTCGCGTCAAGGCACGAGCAGTGGTAGACGACCCCTTCGAAGATGCTCGCCGCGAGGATCCTCACGCCTGCCATTCTTTCCGGTCATGAGGCGAGACGGGTCCACGAGCGCGGACGAGCAGGAAGCGCTCGACGCGCTCGCGCGAGCGGGGGCCTCCATGATCGAGGGTCTCGCGGCGGTGCTGCCCGATTGGGCGCAGGGGCGCGCCGCCGTCCTTCTTGAAGCCTGGGGTTCGCACACCGAGCACGAGCGTCGGGTGATCGAAGACCGCGCCCGGCGCGCCGGTGCCGACGCGGCCGAGCGAGTCTCGCGGGTGCTCACCGAGTTCTTCGCCCTCGACCCCGACGAGCACACGCTCACGCCCCTCCAGATCATCCGCACCGCACACCGCGAGGTGACCGACGTGCTGCGATCGGCCGGCGTGCCCCCAGTGGTTCGCGACGCCTTCGACGAACGAGCGGAGCCCGACGACGACTACGACCTCGTGGTCCGAACGCTCGCCGACTTCGGCGACGAGGCCCTGGCCGGGTTGCACCTCAGGTGGGGGGCGGCCAAGGCGAGGGTCCACAAGATTCGCCGGGGATGATGCCTACGCTTATGGCATGTTTGGTGGCGATTTCTTCAGCGTGATCGGACTGGGCATCGTCGCGGTGCTGGCGTTCCTCGCGGTGATCGCACTCGCCATCGTCGCCGTTGCGACCGGCAGATCCGATCCCGACCCCGAAGGCCGGCGGGCGTACGCCTTTTACCTCGCCGTCGTAGGGGTGATCACGATCCTCGTGACGCTGTTCGCCTTCAACGACGCCGCCGGCAACGTCATCACCTCGATCGTCGAGGAGGACGCCGAAGCGTTTCACGACGAGTTCGGGTTCGAGGACGAGTCGTTCTCCGAAGAGTCCGAATTCTCGTTCGAGACGGAGAGCGAGTTCTCCGCTCCCGATCCCGACGACCAGCGCTACACCAACGCCGTGCGGTCGGGCCTCGCCGCGGCCGTCGCCTTCGGCATCTACTGGTTCCACCGCCGCCGCTTCTCCGACCTGCACCTCGAGTCGGTCGGGAAGTCCGGGGGAGCCTGGCGCGTCCACTACGGATACCTACTGGCCGTCGCCTTTGTCGGGATCGCCGTCGTCTTGGTGTCGGTGAGCGACGGGCTCTATGGGGTGGTGCGGGCCCTCCTCCCCGACTTCACCGGGTTCGATGGCGACGACAGCGTCGAACGCCGGGCGGGCCTCGCCCAACTGCTCCGGGGTGCGGTCCTCGCCGGGACCGCCGCGCTGGTGTTCCTCAACCACTGGCGACGCTCGCAGGCCATCGCCACGCCGCCTCCGCCCGAACCGCCGATGCCGGCCGTCCCGCCGACCGACCCCTCGGTCAGTCCTTCGGGGGCCGAGGCTCGCTCACCTGCCACCCCGCCGAGCTGATCGGCCGCTTCTCGAAGAACAGGCAGCCCTCCGGACAGGCGAACGGCACCTTCTGGGCGGCGTCGAGGCGGCATTTCTCCACCTGGTCGCCGGTCGGCAGCGTGCGGATCGAGTAGTGGCGGCAGTCGGCTCGGACACCCACGCCTCCCATGGTCCCATATCGCGTCGCATACCGCGGCCGGCTGGCCACGCCCGCGGGAGGATCGGGCGTGTTCACGCAGTCGTAACAATCCGTGCACTTTGGTGAAATGTCCGGCGTTCATGGTGCCGAAAGGTTTCACCTAACCGAGCGGGAGGTCACATGGATTACCAAGGCGACCACGCCTGGATTCTCACGTCCAGCGCGCTGGTCCTCTTCATGACGCCGGGGCTGGCGTTCTTCTACGGCGGCATGGTCCGCTCGAAGAACATGCTTGGCATGCTGATGCAGAACTTCTTCTCCATGGGTCTGATCAGCGTCATCTGGGGGGTTGTCGGGTTCTCGCTGGCCTTCGGGAATTTTGGGGATGGAGGATTGCTCGGCGACTTCGAGTTCGCTTGGATGCGGGACCTCTTCGATCCCTCGAGCGGTGCGCGTCCGGCGCTCGACATGATCTACCAGGCGACCTTCGCCATCATCACGCCCGCTCTGATCACCGGGGCCATCGCCGATCGCATGCGGTTCTCGGCGTGGGTGTGGTTCCTCGGCCTGTGGTCGATCCTCGTCTACTCGCCGGTGGCCCACTGGGTGTTCGGCGGCGGGTGGATGGCGAAGATGGGTGCCCTCGACTTCGCCGGCGGCGCCGTCGTCCACATCAACGCCGGCGCGGCCGCCCTCGCCGCGGTCATCATCCTCGGCAAGCGCAAGGGCTGGCCCAAGACGGCCATGCCGCCGCACATGCTCCCGTGGACCCTCCTCGGCGCCGGAATCCTGTGGTTCGGCTGGTTCGGGTTCAACGCCGGGTCCGCGGGGCTCGCCAATGGCCAGGCCGTGCAGGCCTTCGTCAACACCAACATGGCGGCGGCCGCAGCGATGCTCGGCTGGCTCGCCGTCGAACGGCTGAAGGACGGCCACGCCACCACCCTTGGCGCCGCCTCGGGTGCCGTGGCCGGACTGGTTGCCATCACCCCGTGTGCCGGGTTCGTCAGCGGCATGTCGCCGTTCTACATCGGCGCCGCCGCGGGGGTGATCTGCTACCTGGCCATCCAGTTGAAGTTCAAGCTCCAGTATGACGACTCGCTCGACGTGGTGGGCGTCCACCTCGTCGGCGGGCTCGTGGGGTCGCTGCTCCTCGGGTTCTTTGCCGACGACGTCGTCAACGCGCTCGGTCAATACGCAGCCGTCGACGGCGTGTTCACCGGCGGAGGATGGGGCCTGTTCAAGGACCAGGCGGTCGCAAGCTTCGCCACGTTCGGCTACTCGTTCGCAATGAGTGCGATCATTCTCCTCGGACTCAAGGCCGTGTTGCCGAAGGGCATCCGGGTGACCGAGGACGAAGAAGACCAGGGTCTCGACCTGACCCAGCACGCCGAGGTGAGCTACGCCCTCGGCGACATGGGCTCGATGGCGCGGGAATGAGGGAGGAACAGTGAAGCTCGTGACTGCGATCATTAAGCCGCACAAGCTCGACGACGTGAAGGCCTCGCTCGGTGAGGTTGGCGTCGCCGGGATGACCGTGTCGGAAGTCCGCGGGTTCGGCCGCCAGCGCGGCCACACCGAGACCTACCGCGGTGCTGAATACACGGTCGACTTCGTGCCCAAGGTGAGGGTCGAGGTGGTCGTCGACGATGGCGACGCGGCGAAAGTCGTCGAAGCCATTGCCGGCGCCGCCCGCACCGACAAGATCGGCGACGGGAAGGTCTGGGTCACCCCGGTGGAATCGATCACACGGATCCGCACGGGGGAGGCCGGGGCTGACGCGCTCTGACGCACCGTCTCCTGTCACCGAGCAGCTACGCGAAGCTCGGGCCCGCCTGGTCGCCGATGCGACCCTAGGCGGGCCCGACTTCGGTTCGGCCTACGCCGCGCTCTTCGACGACGTTCTGACGCGGCTGTTCCCGGACGCCGCCGCCGGGACCCACGGGATGGCGTTGGTCGGGCTCGGCTCGTATGCCCGCCGGGAGTTGTGTCCGGGGAGCGACGTCGACCTGCTCCTCGTGCACGGCGGGGGCAGCGGCGTGGCGAAGATCGCCGACGCGCTGTGGTATCCGCTCTGGGACGCCGGCCTGATCGTCGGACACGCCACCCGGACGATCAAAGAGGCGGTGGCGCTCGCCGACGCCGACGTGCAGGCGCTCACGTCCATGCTCGACGTGCGCCACATCGCCGGCGACGCCGCCCTCACCACCCTGCTGGTCGAACGGGTCCGCGCCCTCGCGACCAAGCGTCAGCGCCGGCTGATCACCACCCTCGCCGAGGCCTCCGAAGCGCGGCGGGGAGCGCTGATCGCCGATTTCCTCGAGCCCAACCTCAAGGAGGGCGGCGGTGGTCTGCGCGATCTCCACGCGCTCGAGTGGGCCGGTTGGGCGCTCGGTGGCGCGTCGGGTGGCGTGGCGGCCCTCCTCGAGCGCGGGTACCTCCATGCCGACGACCCCGCCCGCCTCACCGACGCGCGCGATCTCCTGTTGACGGTGCGGGTGGCCCTCCATCGGGTCACCAAGGGGAAGGGCGACGACTTGCGTCTCCAGGATCAGGACGCGGTGGCCGGTTGGGCTCGCCGTGGCGATGCCGACGAGCTCGCCCACCATCTCGCCGAAGCGGCGCGCGGCGTGGCGTGGATCGCCGCCGACGTGTGGGCGCGACTGCGGGCGGGCCAGGTCGGCCCCCTCGGGCGTCTCGGTCGGCGCGACAAGGTGCTCGCCGCCGGGGTCGTGCTCCGGGATCGGCGGGTCATCCTGCTCGCCGACGCCCCCGCCGACGGCGCGGCGGCGGTTCGGGTGGCCGCGGAAGCGGCCCGGGCGGACGCGCCGATCGACCGCGAGACCCTGACCCGGCTCGCCGACCAGGCGGCGAGTGACGGCGACGCGTGGCTCGCCCGCTGGGACGAATCGTGCCGTTCCGATTTCCTGCGCCTCCTGCGCGCGGGGAGGCGGGCCATCGCCGCCATCGAGTCGCTCGCGCAGGTGGGGGTGTGGGAGCGGCTCGTGCCGGAATGGCACCACGTGCGATCCCTCCCGCAACGGAACGCGTACCACCGGTTTGCCGTCGACCGGCACCTGCTCGAGGCGGTCGCCGAGGTGGCGGCGTTGCTCGATGGAGACGGCGACGAGTTCGACAACCAAGTGGCCGCCGGCCTCCAGCGGCCGGAGTTGTTGCCGCTCGCCGCGCTTGTCCACGACATCGGCAAGGGGTTGCCGGGTGATCACTCCCAGGTCGGTGCCAACCTCGCGATTGCATTGTGCCGGCGCATCGGGATCGACGACGCCGGCCTAGCCCACATCGAGCGCATCGTCCATCAGCACCTCTTGCTCCCTGATACGGCGACCCGGCGCGACCTCGCCGAGGAGGCGACCGCGGCGCGCGTCGCTCGCCTCGCCACCGACGCGACGACCCTCGAACTGCTCTACCTGCTCACCATCGGTGATTCGAAGGCCACCGGCCCCGCGGCGTGGGGACCGGTGAAGGCCGCCCTGGTGCGGGAGCTGTTCGTCAAGGCGATGAACCTCTTCGACCGGGGCGAGGTCTGCGCGGGCGTCGCCGAAGTGCGACGCGAGGAGGTCGCGGCGCTCGTCGGACGCGAGGCCGCCGACGTCCATCTCGACGCGATGCCGCTCTCGTATCCGCTCGCCTTCATGGCGGAACAGATCGTGCGGCACCGAGACATGCTCGATCAGCAGGCGACCGCCGTCGAGTGGTCGACCGGGGTCGGCGATCGCCCTGTCTGCACCGTGGTGGCTCGGGACCACCCGGGGATGCTCGCCGCCGTCGCCGGCGTCATGGCGGCGAACGGCCTCAACGTGCAGGAACTCCACGCGCATACGCGTGCCGACGGCATGGCGTTGGAGGTGATCCGCGTCTACGACCACTACGGCCGGCTGACCAAGGACGGCGGCGCCGCGAGGGTGTCGGCGGACCTCCGAGCGGCGGTCGAGGGAGAGTTGGATGTTGCGGCCAGGGTGCGAGATCGGGCGGAGACCTATGCGCCGACGCGGCGTCGCACCAAGCCGCCGACGCCCCCCGAAGTGATTGTCGACCAGGAGGCTTCCGACTTCGCCACCGTGGTCGAGGTGCATTGTGACGACCGGATCGGGCTGTTGTTCCAGATCACGGAGGTGCTCGCCGAACTGGGACTCGACGTGCACCTCGCGAAGATCAACACGGTGGGTGACCGCATCATCGACGCCTTCTACGTGCGCGACGCGACCGGTGGAAAGCTGAGCGGCGAGGAGGCGTTGTCGCGGCTGCGCCTCACACTCCTCGGACGCCTGCGCCGCGGCTAGCCGTCGTAACCTCTCGCCCATGGCCGACTCGCCGCTGCATCCCCAGGTCTCGGCCCGCGATCTCCTGCGATGGGCGGAGTCCCTCGCCGGGGTCGCCCGCACTGGCCTCGGCTTCACCCAGAGCCTGTACGAGCAGGAGCGATTTCAGGAAGTCCTGAAGATCGCCGCCGACATCCGCGCTGCGGCGGTGGAAGAGACCGAGGCCGAGCACCAATTCGAAGAGTGGATGAAGACGGTCGGGCAGGGCGTTCCTGGCTACGTGACGCCCAAGGTCGCCGTCGCCGCCGTGGTGGGCGACGACGAGGGCCGCATGCTGCTCACCCAGCGCGCCGACTCGGGGGTGTGGCTCTATCCGGTGGGGTGGGCCGACGTCGGCTACTCGCCGTCCGAGGTGGCCATCAAGGAGGTTTACGAGGAGACGGGGATGGAGGTGGAGCCCACGCGCCTCATCGCCGTCTTCGACGGCCTGCGCCTCGGGTTCGCCTTCCTTCCGCTCTACTCGATCGTGTTCCACTGCCGCGTGGTGGGCGGTTCCCTCGCCGGTCATCCGCTCGAGACGCGCGACGTCGGGTTCTTCGCCCGGTCGGACCTACCCCAGCCCCTCGCCGGCGGCGGCTTCTGGGTCGACGTGGCCTTCAAGGCCATCGAAGGGGGCGTCGACCCCCCGTTCTTCGACGCCCCTCGCGATCCGCCCTGGAAAGGCGACCCCTCCACGGTCTGAGGGTTGCGTGCGCGTCGCCCCTCGTTCTTGGATGGGAATTGCACGGGCTGCGTGCGTGACGCCCATCCAAGAAACGGGTGCTCAGCGACGAAAGGCGTCGACGTAGGCGTCGAAGTCCCACCCCGCGAGGAATCGCTCGGCGGCGACGCGGCCGTTGTCGTAGAGCTGGGTCTGGGTGTCCGGGTCGAGGTCGAAGTCGGTGGCCCGGACGCGCAACGTGTCGACGAACATCGTGCGGGCGAGGACGGCCGGATCATCGAGGTGCATCTGGTCGTGGAATTGCATCATGGTCATCACGAGCACCTTGGCGAACTCAAAGGTGTTGTCGACGGCGGTGGGGCGCCGCGCGGCACCCGGCTCAGCCGACAGCTTCACGCCGAAGGTCGGCCAGCGCGGAGGCTTGCCGTCGCGGCGATCGAACACCTCGATGGGGAAGTTCGACAGCATCCCGCCGTCCACGAGGACGTTCTCCCACCCGTGACCGCCGGTGAGGCGCACGGGCTCGTAATAGAAGGGGATGGACGTCGACGCGCGCACGGCGTCGGCCACACGTTGGCGGTCGGGGTCGAGTCCGTACTGCGCGTAGTCCCAGGGAAGTCGAGCCAAGCGGCCACGCGAGACGTCAGAGGCCATGACGACGAGGCGGTAGCGCCGCTCCGGGGGAAGGTCGGACGCGGGGTCGTCGGGAATCCGCAGGTCGGCAAAGGTCTCCACGCCCTTGGCGGCGAGCTTCTCGGCCACCCAGTCGCGGAGCTTCGCTCCTTCGTACACCCCCTGTTCAAAGATGACCGAGAGGCTCTTGCCGAGGGCGCCGAGCCGGTCGAGGAGGCTGGTGTCGGCGAACTGCCGGTAGTCGATGGTCGCCATCAGCTCGCGGAGTTCGGAGGCGTCGTATCCCGCG
>Ga0209640_10004577_pt1 | contig 12107 bp, 7 predicted proteins | sample RifCSP10_1_FD_184018 | JGI IMG/M metagenome (GOLD analysis project Ga0209640, IMG submission 184018) | Soil microbial communities from Rifle, Colorado - Rifle CSP2_sed 10_1 (SPAdes) (version 2) | ecosystem: Environmental > Terrestrial > Deep subsurface > Rock core/Sediment | place: Rifle... | reverse complement strand
GCTCGCTTCCGAGCTCGCGCGAGCGGTAAGTTGGCGGCCGTGCGAGCCGCATCGGGCGCGAAGGCCCTGCGGAAGCGCGCGCCGCTCCCCCCGGCCCGGGCAGATCGGCGACCAGCCGCCCGGCGACCCGCTCGGCGAGCTCCTCGATCGACTCCGGTCGACGCAGCCCGAGCGCGCCCTCGCTGGCGCTCGCCGTCGACGCCGACAATTCTGTCCAGATCACGGCGCCGCCGGCGCCCACGAGGCGCGCGCTCAGCGCCACGAGCGGCTCGGGGACCGTGCGCCAGCTCGCCACCGTCGAGAAGAGCACCGCCCGCGCTTCGAGCGTGGCGAGAAGCTCCTTCTGGAGCTCGAGGGAGAGCGAGTCGGTGCGGCGGATCCGCGCGCGCCGGAGCTCGCGCTCCAAGGGCTCGCCGCTCACCACCTCCCAGCCGCGTAGGCTCAGCGCCTCGGCGAGGCCGGCTTCGAGCGCCGCCGCGGCGCCGAGCTCCTCGCTCGCGCTCTCGGCGGGCATGAGGAGCACGCGCGCGGCCAGGCCCCGGTCCGCGGCCAGGCCCCGGTCCGCGGCCAGCGCCGCGAGCGTTGCCCAGGCCGCGGCGGCGAGCAGTGCGCGTCGGTCGGTCACTTGATCAGGCGCTTGAGCTGCTTGCGCACGAGCTGGCGCGCCGCCTCGGTCAGTGAATCGCCGCCCACGCCGAAGAGCCGGGACCCCACGCCGGCGCCGCTCCGTGACTCGGTCGAGGACCAGGCCGTGGTGCCGCTCGAGACTTCGACGAGGCGCAGCTGGATGGTCACCTCGGGCGCCGGCGTCGACCCCGCGACGCGCTGCGTGAAGTCGATGACCTGGCCGAGGAAGAGGCCGTCGGCTCCGAGCGCGCGGCCCACGCGCTGGAGCTCGCCCGCGGAGAGCGTCTCGGCAGGGCCCAGCTTCTCGGCGGTGAACAGGCGCGCCACGTCGCCCGGCTCGACGACCTCGACGGCGCCCATGGCGAGCAGCTCGACGAGGAAGACGCGTTCGACCTTCTCCCCGGGGGTGCGATCGGTGCCGACGGTCGAGAAGGGCAGTACCGCGACACGCCGGATCGCGCCCAGGTCGGCGCCCGGATGCGTGTAGGTCGTGCGCCCGCTCGACCGACAGCCGACGGCGAAGAGGGCGATCGCGGCGTGGACAGCCAGTAGGGCGCAGGTCGTCCGTTGCGGTCTCATGGGATCCCTTTCGTCGCCCAAGGCTACAGATTCAGGTCCAAACCCGCGAACAGGGTCTCGACCTCGTCGGCGAGCGTCGGGCTCTCGGTGCGGTAGTAGCCGTAATCGAGGTTCAGGCTCAGTCTCGGGTTGATCCGCCACTGCGTGCTCACGAGCAGCCTCCGGAAGCGGCGATCGAACGCCGGATCGACGTTCTCGTCGTAGAGGGCGTTGATCCCGACGGCGCCGCCCGGGAACGGGCGCCACTCGAGACGGTAGGTCTGGAGCGGCACCGAGGAGTCGCCGTCGGTCGCCCGTCCCAACCCCACGCCGAGGCCCAGTTGCACGCTCGGCCGCCAGAAGAGCTCGCTGCGCCAGCGCAGGTCGCTGGTGCGCACGGCAGCGAGGGGTCCGTCGCCTCCCGAGAGCTCGTTGCGCTGGTAGCTCAGCGTGGCGTTGAGCTGCAGGGTGCGCGTGAGCGCGCCCTGGACGGTCGCCGCCGCCGAAGGGCTGGTGAGCGTCGTGCCGGCGACCCTCTCCTCGGTCCGGCTCTGGCCGACGTCGAAGCGTAGATCGAGCGCGTGCCAGAAGCGCGCGAAGCCGTGCAGGAAGTAGCGATCGGTCGTCGTCTCGAGCGCGCCGAGCGTGGCGTCGCTGCGCGACGCCTCGAGCGTGGCGATCAGGCTCGTGCTGGGCTGCAAGCGCACCGTCCCCAGCCACGAGTCGTAGTTCTGCTCCTCGTCCAGCCCGGCGCTCTCCTCGGTCGCTACACGCAGTTGCCGCGTGCGGCTCGACGTGCCCTGCAGGAAGACGCTCAGCCAACGCTTGGGCTCCCAGATCGCGTTCAACGTTTGCGCACGGTCGCTGGTCTCGAGCTCGGCCTCGCCTTCGGGCATCTCGAGCGTCTCCTCGAACCGTCCGTAGAGCGTGACCGTCAGCGCACTGGCGGGCCGGAGAAGGAGCGCAGCGGAACCGCTGCGGCGCTCGATTTCGGTCTGCAGGGTCTGGCCGGGTGCGAGGTCGCGCCTGTCGAAGGCCTGGAGCTCCGTCACTTCGGTCTCGACCGTGTTGACGAAGAAGGTGACGACCTTGATCCACGGTGTCGCCAGCTCCGCGAAGGTCACCGACCAGTGGCCTTGGAGCGGATCGAAGGCGGTGGCGCTGGTCTCGATCCGCGTCCAGAACTGTCCGTCGAGGCTGGTGTAGACGTCCCAGACCACCGCGCCGCCGGAGGCCAATGGGTTGCCGACGCCATCGCGCGCCACGATACGCAGCTCGTCGAGGCGGGCGAAGAACCCCAAGCTCAGCGCCAGATTGAGGTTCGGAGGCGCGAGCGGTCCGAGCGAGGCCCCGGCGGGCGTCGCGAGATCGCCGTCGCGCAGGCGCGGGTTCGCGGCGAACGGGAGGTCGATCGAGTCGGCCGGGGTTTCGTCGCGCACCGAGAAGGCCTCCACCGCCGGCACCGGACGCGGAGTGGTCGCGCCGCCGGCGAGCGCTCGTTCGTCGAGCTGCAGGCGGTCACCGAGCGCCTCGACGCTGAAGCTGACGCGGTCGCCCCAGAACCCCACGTTCCAGCCGAGCTCGCCGTGCTCGTTACGGCTCTGGCGCTGGAAGCCGCGCCCGCGATCCTCGAGGTCGAGCCGCTGCCGGCGGGCGACGAACCGCAGCCCGCGCCACTCGTGATCGAGCTGGGCCGTCTCCCACGACTCTTCGAGGGCCAGCGTGCTGAGCTCGTCCTGGGCGCTCTGGTCGTAGAGCTCGAAGCTCACCGTCGGAAGGCCTACCGGACTCCAGGCGAGCGACGCCCGCGAGCGCTCGAGGGTGCGGTCGCTCACCCGCTCGCCGCGTTCGCGCTCGGCGCGCGCCTCGAGCTCGTCCCACTCGACGACCCCGAAGAGCGTCGGCAGGCGGAGCGAGAACGTGCCGCCCGGCTCGAGCTGACGGTTCACCTGCGCTCGCCGGACGCCGAAGAGCGTCGAGCCGGAGTCGTCGTCCTCGCCCCGGAAGCGCAGCTCGAAGCTCAGCGCCTCGGAGAGCGCGCGCGCCAGCCGCAGCTCGTAGCGCTGCCGGAAGCCGTCCGACTCGAGGTCGTCGCTGGAGTAGCTCTGCCAGCCGAGCTGGACGCGCCCGACGAGCCCTTGGGCGTGTACCGGCGACCCGGCGCCGATCAGTGCGCAGGCCCACAGCACGACGCCCGAGAATCGAATCGCTCTCATCGCCCGCGGTCTCCCTCGCCGGTGCGGTGTGCGCTGCGCAGCGCGGCCGGCCGCGCTACGGGGTTCCGACGGGGATCATGACGCGAGCGGCGTAGCCGACCGCCACCCTCGAGGGCTGGCGCCAAAGACAAGAGAGGGGGGTCGAAACCCCCCTCTCGAGAGAGCCGGCTCAGCGCCGAGAGCTTGTCAGTTGTTGCCCTGGCCGTGGCACTGGCCGCAGAGGTTGCGGTAACCCTGGGTGTACTCGCCGGCCGGGTCGGGGACCTGCGAAGCGGCCCATCCACCCTGCTCGGTGACGGTCGCCGCGTTCCGGTTGAGGAACACGAGGCCGAACGGATTCTGGTTGCCGTGGGCCTTGTGGCAGGTGATGCAGCCCGGGGAGCCGTCGCTGCCGTCCGCGGTGTCGGAGTAGGTCTTCACCTTGGTCGTCGCGAGGGTGTAGCGGGTCAGGGTCGAGTGACCGCTGCCCAGCGTTCCGATCGAGACTTCGGAGGTCGGGTGGCGGAGGAACTCCTCGTTGGTCAGCACGCCAGTCGCCTGGATGTTGGCGTCGCCGGCGCCGCCGTGGAAGTCGCCGTGGCAGGCGCCGCACTGACCGTCGATCCGGTTGCTGGTGTCGACGGTGCCCGCGACGAGGTCGTCGTTGCGCCCGTAGAAGACGTTGGACGTGTCGTAGTACGGCGCGAACGTCGCCGCGGCGCCGCTGTTGGCGGTGTAGGAGGCCATGTTGATCCGCACGTCGCAGTCACCGGCCGCGGTGGTGTTGCGGCAGGGCCCCGCGAAGTCGGTCGGGCTGGTCGAGAACTTGTAGGTCGGCGCGAGATAGCTCGGGCTGCGCGGACCGAGGTTCCGGTAGGCGGAGCCGCGGCCGTGCTGGGTGTGGCAGTTCGTGCACTCGAGGCCGTGCGTCCCCACCGAGTAGGTGTAGCCCATGATCGTCGGGTTGTTGCCCGGAGGCATCGCCGTGCTGCCCAGCGTGTGGCCCTTCCACTCATCGTACGGCGCCGCCATGGCGATCTCGTTCAATCCGCCGGCCGAGCGGCCCTGGATGTCGGAGCTGCCGTTGGTGTTCACGCCCAGAACGTCGGGGGCGAAGCCCTGGCCGTTGTGGCAGGCGAGGCAGAGCTCGTTCGCTGGCGCCTTGAGGAGGAACTCGTTCGGGCCAGTGGCGCTCAGCCAGTTGCCGTCGGGGGCCGGCGTCGTCGAGATCGCCGTCGCGCTGTCCCAGGCGTGCTGCTGGCTGAAGTGCATGGTGTGGCAGTCGGTGCAGAGGTTGGTGAGGCTGTCGCTCGAATGCCACTCGCCGGCCACGACCGGGAACGCGACGAGCGCCAGGGCGGCGGCGAAGAGTGCGATGTGTCGGTTCATTTGCGATCTCCTTGATTGCTTCAGCTCTCCACCTTCGCAAGTTCGCTGCCACTCCCGAGGTTCTCGACCTCGATCGGTAACTCCTTTGTCGTCAACAGCTGCGGGCGCTTCGCGAGCGCGCCACCCGAACGGGTGGGAGCCGCGGGCGGCTCGCCGCCGCCGCGGTGCGCAAGAACCCGCAGCTCGCGGCCGCGAGGTGGGAGATTTTTCGCAACCGCGGCGAGGTCAGGGGCGTTCGCGGCGCGCCGGCTTGCGCCGTTCGCGCGGCGGTACCGGCAGCTCGAGCTCCTCGAAAATCTGCACGCGCCCGCCGCTGCGCTCGGCGACGTAGACGCGATCGCGGCCGTCGATCGCCACGTCGCACGGGCCGCTGACCTCACCCGGGCGCCGGCCCGAGCCGCCGAAGCGGTTGAGGAACTTCCCGTTCGCGTCGAAGACCTTGATCTCGTGGCGCAGGGCGTCCACCACCAGGAGGCGCCCTTTCGAGTCGATCGCCACCGCCTCCGGGAGCGAGAAGTTTTCGATCCCGAGCTCGTGCCGGCCGAAGCCGCGCTCGAAGCTGCCGTGGCGATCGAAGATCTGCACCGCGGTTGCGAGGTGGTCGACGACCACGATCCTGCCGCTCTCGGCCGCAATGTCGGCGATCGCCTGGAACTCCCCTTCGCCCGTGCCGCGCGCGCCGAACCGGAAGCGGACTTTGAGGTCAGGCCGGTAAACCACGACCTCGCCGCTCGAGTTCTCGCCGACGTAGAGGTTGCCGGCCTCGTCGAGCGCCAGCGCACCGAACTGCGGGCGCTCCGGCAGGCCCGGGAGCTCGAGCGGGCCCAGGTAGCGACCGCGCCAGTCGAGGACGGCGATGCGCGTGCGATCGGCGTCGAGGAGCAGCACCCGCCCGTCGCGGCCGACCACGAGTCGCGTCGGCTCGCGCACCGTGCCGCCGGGTCGTTGCGTGTGCAGCGGCATGCCGTCCGGCGTGTACACCGCGACGTAACCGTTGCCGCTGTCGGCGACCCAGAGCTCGTCGTGCGCTCGATCGAAAAAGAGGCCGCGGGGCGAGCGGAATTCACCTTCCTCGAGGTGTTGGAAGACGCTCGTGAGCGCGCGCAGGAAGAGGCGTGTCGGCGGCGCCGGAGCTGCGCCCACGGCGACGCCGGCGGTGAGCAGGGCGAGCAGCGCCGAGGCCGGAGCGCGCCGCGCGAAGGATGTCATGGCCGCGCCGGCGGCTGCGGCACGGTGCCGTGCGGCGGCTGCCCGCCGACGGCGCGCGACGGGCCTTCGTCCGAGTGGCACTGGATGCAGAGCGCGCGCTGCGGGCTCTCGGTGAGGATCATCGGGAACATCGTGCCGTGGGGCGAATGGCAGGAGAGGCAGGTCATGTCCCGCCCCGTCCGCGGATCGAGCACTCCGCCGCCCATCGGGTGGCTGAACTGGCTGTGGCCGGTGTGGCACTGCTTGCACACGTCCTGCGGCGCCGCCTTGAGCAGCGCCTTCTCGTCCGAGCGGTGGCCGACGTGGCAGGCCGAGCAGGCTCCCGCCTCACCGGTCTCGGGGTGCACCGAGAGCGAGCTCCGCTGCCGGTTCTTCACCTCTTGGTGGCAGGAGAGGCAGGCGACGCGGTCGGAGTTGCCGCGCAGCAGGCCCGGACGGTCCGCGGTGTGCGGCGTGTGACAGCTGAGGCACCCTTCTGCCATCGCCGGATGTGCGTCGTCCCTCCGCGCCACGCGCTCGACCTCGCCGTGGCACCGTGCGCAGAGCTGATCGGCCTCCGCGAGGAGCTTGCCGCCCGCGTCGTGGCAGCGGCCGCAGGTCGCGAAGACCTGGTGCGCCTCGGTGCGCACGAGCTTCGGCCGCTCCGAGCCGTGCGGGTTGTGGCACGACGCGCAGTCCACCTCGCCGGTGCCGAACGGATGCGCGCTCCGCATCCCCGGATCGCTCGCCGAATGGCAGGCGGTGCACGTCGCCGCCGGATCGGCCTTCGCCAGCCCGGCCCGGTTCGAGGCGTGCGGATCGTGACAGGCGGCGCAGTCGCCGCCGGCGAACGGCGCGTGCACGCTCGCCGCCGACTTGAGCGCGGCTTCGGTCTCGTGGCAATCGAAGCAGAGCTCGCTCGCCGGCTCGAGGAGCAGGTTCTCCTGGTTCGACGCGTGCGCGGCGTGGCACTGCGCGCATCCCCCCGCCAGGACCGGCTGGTGAACGACCGCCTCGGCGAGCTTCGACTCGATCTCGGAGTGACACTCGAAGCAGGCCGCGGCGCCGGTTCCCGAGACCAGGTGGCGCTCGCGCGAAGCGTGCGGCGCGTGACAGGCGAGACACTCTCCGGCTCCGGCCGGAGCGTGCACGAACTTCCCTGCGCGGACGATCTCGTCGGGAACGTGGCACTGCTGGCAGAGCTCGGCGGGCGGCGCGGTGAGCTCGCGCGCCGACTGCGGCTGGCCCGGCTCGGCCATCCGGTGGCAGCTCGCGCACTCGCCCTCGATGAACGGGCTGTGGGCGACCGGCGCGAGCAAGCCCGGCTTCTGCGAAACGTGCGCATCGTGGCAAGAGAGGCAGTCCGCCCCCGCCATCGGGAAGCCGCGGTGCTTGGTCGCCAGGGCTTCGGCAGCGGTGTCGTGGCAGTCCGCGCAGAGCTCGGCGACCGGCTTCGTGAGCAGCGCCGGCTGCCCGGCGGCGTGCCCGGCGTGGCAGTCGAGGCAGCGGCCTTCGCGCACCGGCGCGTGCACCTGCGCGCCGCTCTTGACCAGGCGCGCGGTGAGATCGTCGTGGCAACTGAGGCAGGTGGTGCGCGGCGATCCGACGAGCATCGACGGATGTCGCGAGCCGTGCGGCGCGTGGCAGGAGCCGCACGAGCCGCCGGCGACCGGCGCGTGCCTGGAGACCGCTCCCGCGATCTCGGAGGCGACGTCGTGACAGTCGCCGCAGATTTGCGCCGTCGCCGCGCGCAGCAGGCCGGGCTGCCGCGAGGCGTGCGGCACGTGGCAGGTGAGGCACTCGCCGCCGGCGACCGGCGGGTGCTCGACGCCGCCCTCGCCGCGCGCCGGGACGTCGGCGTGGCAGCTCACGCAGAGCTCGCTCTCCGGCTTCGCCAGGAGCTTCGCGCGCTCGCCGCCGTGCGGGGAGTGGCAGGCGGCGCAGGCGCCGTCGGCCATCGGCTGGTGCACGACCGGCAGCCGGAGCTCCGCGGCCTGGGCGGCGTGGCAGGAGACGCAGAGCGCGGCGCCCGGGCGCGTCGCCAACCCCTTGCCGACGCCGCCGTGCGGCGCGTGACAGTCGAGGCAGACGCCGTCGGCGGCGGGCGGGTGCGGCACCTTCGCCGCCGCGATCGTCTCCGCGGTGTCGTGGCACTGCGCGCAGAGCGCCGGCGCGGGCTCGATGAGGAGCTTGGCGTTCGGCCCGGCGTGCGGCACGTGGCAGGAAGCGCACTCCCCGGCAGCCGCCGGCTCGTGTTTCGACGGGCTCGCCAGCGCTTCGCCGATCCCGGAGTGGCAGTCGACGCAGAGCTGCTTCGGCGGCGCCACGAGCTGACCGCGGATGTCCGAGGCGTGCGGCGAATGGCAGTCCGTGCAGCTGTCGGCCGAGAAAGCGGCGTGGACGACCGGTTGCGCGGCCGCCGCGGCGACGTCGTCGTGGCATTGCGCGCAGAGCTCGCCCGCGGCCGCGGCGAGCGCCGGTCTCTCGCCCAGTGCCACCATCTCGTGGCAGCTCGCGCAGTCGGCGACCACTTCGTGGGGAAATCGGCGCAGCAGTGCCGGAGTCGCCGCCGCGTGCGGCGCGTGGCAGGAGGTGCACGCCCGCCCCACCACGGCGATGCCGCCGTGCTCGCCGACGGGCGCCGTGCCGTCGGCGCGGTGACAGCTCGTGCACAGCCCCGGCTCGGCGCGCGCGAGGAGCGCCGGCTCGGCGCTGGCGTGCGGGTCGTGGCAGGAGAGGCAGTCGGCGACCGCCGGGGCGTGAGCGTGGGCGGCCTCGAACGGCTTCCTCTCGTGGCAGGCGAAGCAACTGTCGGCGACGGCGCTCTTGAGCAGGCCCGGTCCCTCCGAGGAGTGCGGTGCGTGGCAGGTGCTGCACTTGCCCTCGGCGATCGGAGCGTGCACGTGCGCCTCGGCGAAGCTCACCTTCGTCGTCGCGTGGCAGGAGTAGCAGAGCTCGGGCTCCGGTTGCTTCAAGACCAGTGTGCCGACGATGCCGTGGCGCTTGTGGCAGGCCTCGCAGTTGCCGGCGGCGCGGAACGGCTCGTGGACGACGGGGCGGCCGCGCTGGGCCTTGTGGGTGTCGTGGCAGTCCGCGCACGCCCGCCCGGCGGTGCTCTGCTGCTTGCCGCCGCCCAGCCGCGAGCTCGCCTCGGGCTTCTTGGGCTTGCCGCCGAGACCCTGCGCCGCGACCGGCGTCGCCGCTGCCAGCCAGAGCGCCGCCGCCGCGAGGGCGAGCGGCCAGACCTGGCGCGCCCGTGCGGTGGCCGCGCGGCCGCGCCCGGTCCCGGCAGTGCGGCGGTGATCGTCGAGCGTCGGCATGGGCGGTCGGCTCCCCCTCTTCCCGGCTCCCGCGCGTCGCATCCTAGTCGAGCGTCCCCGGAGTCGGACCACCCTCGCGTGCGGTGCCGTTCCTCGCCCCGCGAGGGCGTGGCACGGACAGTGCTTCGTGCAATGCTCGCACGCGCTCCGGCCGACGGAAGCGATTCTTCGGCGGACGGGATGACAATGCGGTCCAGACACCGCAAGGAGGTTGCTTCCATGCGCAAGATGCTCGCCCCCCTCGGCATCGTCTGCCTGGTCGTGCTCGGTACGGCGGCGCTGTTCGCGACGCCGGCGAACCAGGCCCCGGAGAAGGCCACCATCGACGACTGCGTGGTCAAGAAGGCGGCGGTCGAGTTCCCGCACCAGGCGCACGCCAAGACCGTCGCCTGCAAGACCTGCCATCACACGCAGGCCGACCTCACCGCGGAGAGCACCGTGGCGGTCGAGAACTGCGGCTCGTGCCACGTCACCCCCGAGAAGGCCGAGACCCCGGTCTGCTCGCAGATGTCGACGACCAAGAATCCGTTCCACATCACCTGCGTCGGCTGCCACAAGGAAGAGGTGGCGAAGAAGGCCGACTCCAAGGCGCCGACGAAGTGCGACCAGTGCCATCCCAAGGCCTGACGCCGGCGGCCTACCCCGCTGGGTAGACCCCCGGCCGCACGATTCGCGGTAGCCTGCCCGCCAAAGCGCAGCGTCCTCGAGTGCGACGGCCGGCGCGGAGTCCCGCTCGCGGGGTGCCGAGGCCGCTCGCCGGTGCGTGAGGCGCCGCGCGAGCCGGGAGTGCGATGGCAGAGCGCAGCGAGCGAGCTTCGCCCGATCCGACGCCGCCCACGCGACGGCGACTGCTCAACGGCCTGCTCGGCGGCAGCCTCCTCGGCTGGATCGCCTCCGCGCTCTATCCCGTCCTGCGCTACCTGAGCCCGCTCCAGCAGGCGTCGAACGCCGACGAGGTCGAACTCGACGAGCGCGCGAAGTCCAGCCTCGCCGCTGCCGGCTTCTCGATCCTGGCGCTGGGCAGCGAGCGCGTGCTGGTGCTGCGCGATCCCAGGGGCAACCTGCGCGCCACCTCGGCCAAGTGCACGCACGAGGGCTGCACCGTGCAATACAAGGCGGACGAAGCGATCATCTGGTGCGCCTGCCACAACGGGCGCTTCGACCTCGACGGGCGCGTGCTCTCCGGGCCCCCGCCGCGCGCGCTCGCGGTCTACAAAGCGAGCGGCACACTGGAGACCAGGGTCGTGATCACCCGCGAGAGCGCCTGAGCCGTGGCCAGCCCACCCTTCGACCCTCCCGCCGACGTCGCGACCTCGAGCAGCGGCCGCGGCGCCCTCTGGCGCTGGCTCGACGAGCGTTTCGACCTCGAAGCCATCGAGCGCTTCGCGCGTCACAAGGAAGTGCCGGTCGGCGAGCACTCGCTGATCTGGTACTTCCTCGGCGGCCTGACGCTCTTCTTCTTCGTCGTCCAGATCCTCTCGGGGATCCTGCTGCTCATGTACTACCAGGCGGGCGAGGCGACCTCCTACGAGAGCATGCGCTTCATCGTCACCAAGGTGCCGTTCGGCTGGCTGGTGCGAGCGATCCACTGCTGGTCGGCGCATCTCATGATCTTGACCCTGCTGGCCCACATGTGGAGCGTCTTCTTCCTGCGCGCCTACCGCAAGCCGCGCGAGCTCACCTGGTTCACCGGCATCGCGCTGTTCGGCCTGGCGCTCGGTTTCGGCTTCTCCGGCTACCTGCTGCCGTGGAACGAGCTCGCCTACTTCGCGACTGCGGTCGGCACCGATTCGGTCAAGGCCGTGCCGGGGATCGGCCATTGGTTGCTGCGCGTGCTGCGCGGCGGCGACGAGGTCTCGATCCGCACCCTCTACCGCTTCTACGCGCTGCACGTCTGCGTGCTGCCGATCGCCACCTTCGCGGTGGTCGGACTGCACCTCGCCTTCGTGCAGAAGCAGGGCCTGGCGTTCGTGCGCTGGGACCTGTCGCGGCTTCGAAGGGACCTGCTGCCGATCGAGAAGCAGGGTGTGGCGAAGGCGATCCCCGGGACTGAGGGCAAGACCCCTGCCGCGAATCCGCTCGCACTCGCATCCGGAAAGCGGCGCGGCATGCCTTTCTATCCCGACTTCGCGCTGCGCGACCTGCTGCTCTGGATCCTCGCCGTCAATCTCCTCGCCCTGCTCGCGGTGCTGCTGCCGTACGGTCCGGGCATCCCGGGCTTCGAATGGGAGCTCGGGCTCAAGGCCGACCCGCTCAAGCCCGCCTACCCGGGCATCAAGCCAGAGTGGTACTTCCTCTGGATGTACCAGCTGCTCAAGGAGTTCCCGGCCCACTTCCTGGGCCTCGAAGGCCCTCAGGCCTGCCTGCTGCTCGCCACGCTCCTGCTCGCGCTCTGGGCGCTCGTGCCGGTCCTCGACCGGCGCTCGGCGCGCAACCAGCCCGGGCCGGCTTTCACCGACTTCGGCGTCGGCGCCCTCTTCTTCCTCGGCTTCCTGATGCTCAAGGCTTGGGACATCGGCGCGCCGCGCGTCGAGCACGGCATCGACCCCACCGCCGATCCCGCCGCTGCGGCGGCGGTGGCGCGCGCCTGCGCCCTGTGGCTCGTCGCGCTGTACGCCGCGGTGTGCGCGCTACGCACCTGGGCGTGGGGACATCGCTACTTCTGGATCAGCGTCCTGCCCGTCGTCCAGGCGTGCCTGCACGGTCTCGGCGCCATGAGCTACCTCGGCGCCGGCGCCGTGGCGCTGGCGCTGCTCGCCGCCGTCCTGGCCACGACTTGGAGGCGCGGCCGAGCGCTCGCCGCCGCCCTCGCGCTGGCGCTCGCGGCGGG
>Ga0209640_10004576_pt1 | contig 12108 bp, 10 predicted proteins | sample RifCSP10_1_FD_184018 | JGI IMG/M metagenome (GOLD analysis project Ga0209640, IMG submission 184018) | Soil microbial communities from Rifle, Colorado - Rifle CSP2_sed 10_1 (SPAdes) (version 2) | ecosystem: Environmental > Terrestrial > Deep subsurface > Rock core/Sediment | place: Rifle... | reverse complement strand
GGCGCGAGCGGCGCCATCGGCACTGAACTGGCGGCGAAGTCTGCGCCCGACGGCTACACCGTGCTCGTCGGCGGAGTGACCGAGCTCGTGCTTAACCCCCAGCTCGTGAAAGTCCCGTACGACGCGGTGCGCGATTTCACCCCAGTGAGTCCGCTCGCGTTCGGATACTACGTGCTGGTCGTCCATCCTTCGTTGCCGGCAAGGTCGGTCAAGGAACTGATCGCGCTGGCCAAGGCGCGCCCCGGCGAGATCAATTACGCCTCCGGCGGCAGCGGCAGCAACCTGTCTCTCGTCGCTGAGTTGTTCAAAACCACGGCGGGCATCAACGTGACCCACATCCCGTACAAAGGCGGCGGCCCGGCGGGAATGGCGGTGATTTCCGGCGAATCGCAGATGATGTTCTCTGGCATTGCTTCACCGCTCCCGTTTGTGAATTCGAACCGGCTGGTGGCGCTGGCCCTGACGGGCCCGAAGCGGTCACCGCTGCTGCCAAACGTTCCGACGTTCGCGGAATCCGGTTTGCGCGGAATGGATGCGGGATTGTGGTTCGCGCTATTGGCGCCGGCGGGCACACCGCGCGAGATCATTGCACGGCTCAATGCTGAGGTCATCAAGCTTGCCGCCACGCCCGACTATCGCGCCCAAATCGAGAAGCTGGGGTTCGAGCCGTTCACGAGCAGCCCCGAGAAGTTTTCCGCCTTCATGAAAGCCGAGCTCGGCACCTGGGGCAAGGTGATCAAAGCCGCCGGCATCAAGCCCGATTAAAGTTGCTCCGCGCGCGGACTGAGTGACTTCCGGGCGGATGCCATCGCCCGGAATGAGCGTTACGCGGTGCATGAAAAGTGTTCGGGACTTGCGAATCGCCAAACTACGATTCCTGGCTCTCGGCGCCTTTTTTCCATTCCTTGAGCCTTGGCAAAATGAACGGTAGCGCGATTGAAACCACCGACAGCGTGATCAGCGTGACTGAAATGCTGCTCTTCACGAAGATCGCCGGATCGGCGCCAGAAATCGTCATCGCCTGCCGGAACGACTGCTCCATGATGCCGCCCAGCACCAGCGACAGGACCAGCGGCGCCACGGGAATATCGACCTTCTGGAAGACGTAACCGACCACGCCGAAAAACAGCACCAGGTAAAGATCGAGCATACTGCCGTTGATCGCGTAGCTTCCGATCACGGAAATCGCCACGATCAACGGATAAAGAATTCCGCTCGGAATATACAGCAGCCGCACGAACAATCCGATCAACGGCAGGTTGAGGATCAGCAGCATGATGTTGCCGATGTACATGCTGTCGACCAGGCCCCACACCAGATCGGGACGCTTCTCGAACAGCAGTGGCCCCGGCTGAATGCCGTACATGATAAAAGCGCCCATCAGCACTGCCGTGGCGCCGCCGCCGGGAACGCCGAGCGTCAGCAGCGGCACCATCGCGCCCGCGGTGTCGGAATTGTTGGCGGATTCCGGCCCGGCCACGCCCTCGATCGCGCCTTTGCCGAATTCCTCGGGGTTTTTCGAAAGCCGCTTTTCGGTGGTGTAGGACAAAATCGAGGCGATCGTGCCGCCGGCGCCGGGCAGCACGCCGATGATAAAACCGATGATGCCGCCGCGCCAGATCGGCCCGATCGAGCGCTTCCATTCTTCCTTCGTCAGCCACAGCTTGCCCGAAATGCGGATCATCGGCGCCGCGACGCCTTTGAAAACATCCTCCATGCCGCGTAACACCTCGGCCATTGCAAACAGCCCGACCACCACCACGATGAAACCGACGCCGTCCTGGAACTCCGCAACACCCATGGTATAGCGCGGCTGGCCGCTTTGCAGATCGATGCCGATGGTCGCGATCATGAGACCCAGCAGGGTCGAGAACATGCCCTTCGCCGGCGACTTGCCGGACAGCGATGCCACCGCGGTCATCGCGAACAGCATCAGGCAAAAATATTCGGCCGGGCCGAACTTGAGCGCCATCGACGCGAGCGGCAGCGCGAACAACGTGAGCGCGACCACGCCGAGCGTACCCGCGATGAACGAACCGATTGCGGACACAGCGAGTGCCGCGCCCGCGCGTCCCTTGCGGGCCATCTCGTAGCCATCGATCGTGGTCATCACCGAGGCCGCTTCGCCGGGGGTCTTGATCAGAATGGCGGTGGTCGAGCCACCATATTTGGTGCCGTAATAGATCCCGCACATCATGATCAGCGCCGAGGTCGGATTCATGCCGTAGGTGACCGGAATCAACAACGCGATGCCGGCAGAGGGCCCGATGCCCGGCAAAACTCCAATGATCGTTCCGATGAATACGCCGATGAACGTGTACCACAGGTTGATCGGCTGCAGGCAAACGCTGAAACCGTTGAGGATGTGAGTCAAAGTTTCCATCGTCCGGCCTCAGAACGGCAGCACACCCCGAGGCAGCGAGACCCCGAGCAGCTTGGTGAACATCAGGTAACTGAGCACGCAGAAGAGCACCGCTGTCAGAATATTGGCGGTCCACTTGCCAGGATGGAAATACGCCATCAGGGCCAACAGATAGATACTGGTGGCGATCACGTAACCGAGCAGAGTGAAAACACCGAGGTAGACAGCGGTGCCCGCGACGACCACTCCGATCACCGTCAGGTGGCGCCGGTCGCCGGACGGTTGCGGGCTAGCTTCCGGCGGCGTCTTGCGGGCGCGCCATATTTCCATGAACAGCAGCGCGGCGACGATCAGCAGGCCGATGCCGAGCAGCCGGGGAAACGCCTTCGGTCCGAGCGGATCGCCGATCTCGAGCGTGGGGATTTGCGCCGTGGCATAAAAATAAACTGCCGTCAGCACGATGATGCAAACGAAAATGACGCGATCCGCCAACATCGGTCTTCCTTTAACGCAATCTTACCCAAGACGCATGCGCTTGTCTGTGCGCTTCGGTGTGCGGCCTCCGAGAGGCCAACGCAACTTTTAGTAGGTCAGGTTGCCGCATTGGCGGCTACCTGACGCCACGTGAATGTCGGGGAACGCTACGCGTACCCCGACCTACGTCTAAGTCGGACAAACTCCTAGGTTACATCTGGTGGCTGTATTCGGCCGCGTTGATGCGCGCCTCGATCAGCGTAAAACGCTTGCTGTTGAGCGCGACCCGCGCGACTTTCTTGAGTTCGACCATATTGTTGACGACGAAACCATTGCCGCCGTAGGACTCGGCCAGCATTACGTAGTCGGGGCTGCCGGTCGTGACCCCGGTTTCGGGAAGCTTCATGCGGCTTTGCTTGAGCTTGATCAGCGACAGCGTGTCGTCGCGGAACACGACCAGCGTCAACGCGAGCTTGTGGTGCGCGAGCAGCGCCATCTCGCCGATTACCATGTCGAGGCCGGCTTCTCCCATCATCGCCAGCACCGGGCGCTTGGGGAAAATCAGCGCGGCCGCAATCGCCGACGGCAGCGCATAACCCATCGACCCCAGTCCATTCGACTGCAGCAGGCGCCGCGGCTCAAAGGACTGCCAGACATGATTGATCAGGATGCGGTGCGACCCGGTATCGACGGTGGCAATGGTATCGCGCGGAAAAACCTCCCGCAAAGCGGTCGCGACCTGGTACGGCCCGATGCCCTTGGCGGGAGTGCTCGCGAGCGCGTGCTGGGCGGCGCGGCGGTAACGGTCGAGATCAGCCTCGAGCCAGCGGCCCGGCGTGCGTTTGGGCACCGCCGCGGCGAGCGCGTGCAGCGCGCCGGTCAGGCTGCCCGCATATTCGAACGAGCTGCGGTAGACGTGATGGGTATTCGGCACCAGATCGAGATTGACAGTTTGTTTCTTTTCGTCCCACGGCGCGATCCAGTCGCTTCGAAGCTCGACCGGGTCGAAGCCGATGGTGAACACCAGATCGGCTTCGCGCACGTGTGCCATGTGGATCTTGTCCACCACCGGGCTCAAGCCGGTCGCGCCGATGCATAGCGGATGATCCTCGGGCACCACGCCCTTGGCCTTGTAAGTCGCAATGAACGGGATGCGCCAGGCCTCGATAAAGCGCTTGAATTCACGCTCCGCGCCGTCGAGCTGGACGCCGACGCCGACGAATGCCAGCGGCTTCCGGGCTTTCCTGAGCCAGGTCTCGACCGGCGCGAGATCCTCGCGCCGCGGCAACGTACGCAGCGTGACCGGCGCAAAGCGCCGCCCGTCGGTCTGTTCGCTGCCTGCAACGTCCGTCGGCAGATTGAAATGCACCGGTCCAGGCATCGGGCTCTTGGCGATCGCGATGCCTTTGCGCACCTGGTCGAACGTGTTTTTCGCCGCGATCGTGGTGGACCACTTGACGATCGGCCGCAGCAGCGCCTCCTGATCGATGATCTGATGCGAGTAGATCGGCTTCAGCGACGCCGCGACTTCGCCGGTGATCACCAGCAGCGCCGAGCGGTCGAGCAGCGCTTGCGCCACTGCCGTCGTGGTATTCGTGATACCGGGGCCGAGCGTTGCGACGAGCACGCCGGGTTTGCCGGTCAGCTGGTAACTCGCCTCGGCCATGATGCCTGCGCCCATCTCATGCTTGGTCAGCACGAACTTGATGCCCACCGTGCGAAACGCATCGAGCAATTCGAGCACTTCGCCGCCCGGAATGCCGAACGCATACCTGACCCCCTCCTCGTACAACGCTTGCGCAATTATTTCAACGGTTCTGGGCACTGCCTGTTACTCCCGTGGTGAATGGACGCAGGTGCTGCTTGGGCTTACTTTACAGGAAATGCGCACAGCGGTTAAGGCGGGTGCCTATCCGGACCCGCTCCGCTCGCAAGCCGGAAGCCGCAAGCTCCCGGCTTGTTTTTTGCCCGTATAATAGCGGCTCATCGCCGCACCCAAGGATGGGCCAATGAAGTTTCACACGCATGAGCTACATGCCGTTTTCGATGCAAGGCAGTTGACGCAGTGTCGACTTCTGCATTAGTAAGCGCGCGGTCCGCGCAATCCGCGGACCTGATCGCGCGGCTCGGTGCGGTCGTCGGTCCGGGCGGCCTCGTCACCGATCCGGCTGAAATGGCGCCCTATCTCACCGACTGGCGCGGCCTGTACCAAGGGCGCGCCGTGGCGATCGTGCGCCCTGCGAGCACCGCGGAAGTCGCGGCGGTCGTCCGCATCTGTGCCGAGACGCGCACGCCGATCGTGCCGCAGGGCGGCAATACCGGCATGTGCGGCGCTGCGACCCCTGACGCCAGCGGCAATGCGATCGTGATGACGTCGGGCCGCATGAACCGGATCATCGAGCTGGATGTGCTCAACAATACGATGACGGTCGAAGCCGGGTGCATACTCGCCAACATTCAGCAGGCGGCGCTGGAAGCTGACCGCTTTTTCCCGCTGAGCCTGGGGGCCGAAGGCAGCTGTCAGATCGGCGGAAATCTTGCCACCAATGCCGGCGGCAGCAACGTGCTGCGCTACGGCAATACGCGCGATCTGGTGCTGGGGCTCGAAGTCGTGATCGCCGACGGACGCGTGTGGAACGGGCTGCGCGGCTTGCGCAAGGACAACACCGGCTACGACCTCAAGCACTTGTTCATCGGCGCCGAAGGCACGCTCGGCATCATTACCAAGGCCGTGCTGAAGCTGTTTCCGCGCCCGCGCAGCAGCGTCACCGCGATCGCGGCGGTACGCTCCGCGGAAGCCGCGGTCGAGTTGCTCGCACTGCTGCGCAGGCACTGCGGGGACCGCGTCAGCGGCTTCGAAATCCTGTCGCGCAACTGCCTGGACATGGTGCTGCGGCAGATTCCCGGCACGCGCGATCCGCTGCCGCAGGCCGAGCCGTGGTACATCCTTACCGAGCTCACCGACACCCGGGAAGGCAGCGCGATCCGCACCGAATTCGAGAGTGCGCTCGCCGCCGGCATCGAGCACAAGCTGGTGAGCGACGCGGTAATCGCGGAGAGTCAGCGACAGGCGCAGGCAATGTGGCGGCTGCGCGACACGATTCCGGATGCCGCCCGCATCGAGGGACTGGTGTACCGCCACGATGTTGCGGTTACCGTGAGCCGCATCCCGGAGTTCATTGCCACCGCCAGCAGCGCGCTCGAGACGCGCTTCCCCGGGGTGCGCATCATCTGTTTCGGCCACGTCGGCGACGGCAACCTGCACTTCAATGCGTTCGTTCCGGGACGCGAACGCGCTGACCCCGAGGCGCGCGCCGCCACCGACGTCAACCGCGTGGTCCACGATATCGTGTACCGGTTTGGCGGCAGCATGAGCGCCGAACACGGTATCGGCCAGGCGAAACGCGGCGAACTCGAGCGCTACAAGGGCGGGGTTGAACTGGAACTGATGCGCGCCCTGAAGCAGACGCTCGACCCGCACAATCTGATGAATCCGGGCAAAGTGCTTTGACCGCGCCGCCCGCCAGAGAAACTGCAATGTCCGAATTGACCCACGACGACGTCCAACAGATCCTCAAGATCATCGATGAGATGGGCGATCGCGACATTCATCTCGAAATCGGCGAACTCAAGTTGCACGTCAGCCGCGGCGGCGTCCCGCCCACCGACGCTGCGCCGACCTTGCCCCCGGAACCGCCGCGGCCTCCCGTTCAGGCCGCTGCACCGGCTGCGGCGGCCAGGCCCAACGCTGCATCCGAGGTTCCGCCCGGACACGTCGCGGTGCGCGCGCCGACCATGGGCACGTTTTATCGCGCCGATTCACCTGGCGCCAAGCCCTATGCTGAAGTCGGCGATCATGTAGGGCCCGAAGACCCCGTGTGCGTGTTCGAGGTGATGAAACTGTTCAGCACCCTCATGGCGGGGGTCGCCGGCACTATTACGGCGATCCCGCTCGCCAACGAAACGCTGGTCGAGCCGGGCCAACCGCTGGTCGTGATCAAACCGGATTGACCGCAACGCCCCATGGCCGAAATAAAAGTTATCGATACCACGCTGCGCGACGCCCACCAATGCCTGTGGGCAACGCGCATGACCACCGCGATGATGCTGCCGGTGGCGGAGCAAATGGACCGCGCGGGGTTCGAAGCCATCGATCTGATGAGCGCGATCCAGTTCGATGTCTGCGTGCGCTATCTCAAGGAAGACCCGTGGCAGCGGTTGCGGCTGATGCGGCAGAAAGTCACCCGCACGCGGATGCAGTCGGCGATGCGCAGCAAAAGCCTGCTGTCGTTTGACGTTCAGCCCGATGATGTGAACTATCTGTGGATCGAATGCCTCGCGAAAACCGGCGTCCGCCGCGTGCGTGCCATCGATGCGCTCGGGGATCTCGACAACATCGTGGGCATTTTGCGCAAGGTCAAGGAACTCGGCATGGAATCCGTCGGCTCCGTGGTGTTCTGCCAGAGCCCGGTGCACACCGATGCTTTCTACGCGCAGAAAACCCGCGAGCTGATCGAGCGCGCCGGCATCGACGTGATGATGATCAAGGACCCCGGCGGACTGCTGACGCCGGATCGCATCCGCACGCTGGTGCCGGCCATGCTCGGGGTCACGGGCAAGGTGCCGCTCGAACTCCACAGCCACTGCATGACCGGCCTCGCCCCGCTGGTTTACCTCGAGGGCGTCAGGCTCGGCGTCACGCAAATCCAGACCTCGATCGCGCCGCTCGCCAATGGCCCGGCGCAGCCCGCCACCCAGACGGTGGTTCGCAACCTGCGAAGCCAGGGTTACACGGTGAATATCGACGACCAGCTGGTCGCCGCAGTCGGCGCGCATTTCCGCCGCGTCGCCGAGCACGCGGGCCTGCCGCTGGGCGTGCCGATGGAATACGACCAGTTCCATTACGAGCACCAGATCCCCGGGGGCATGTTCACCAACATGAAGTTCCAGCTGCAGCAGGCCGGCCTCATGCACAAGTTCGACCAGGTGCTCGAGGAGACGGCGCGCGTGTTCAGGGAACTCGGCTGGCCGGCGATGGTGACGCCGTTCTCGCAACTCGTCGGGACGCAGGCGGTGCTCAACGTGATGCAGGGCGAGCGCTATCGCACGGTTCCGGACGAGGTCAAGAAGTATGCGCTCGGCTACTACGGCAAGCTGCTCGCCCCGATCGAGCCTGACGTGCTCGACCGCATTATCGCCAACGGCTCGTCCAGGATTGCGCTCGAGCCCCGGCCCCCGGCGCCGGCAGTGCCGTCGCTGCGCAGGAAATATCCGCACCTCAGCGACGAGGAGCGCCTGCTGCGCCATCTCTACGCCGGATCACAGGTGGATGACATGCGCGCGGCGGGGCCGATGCAGACCGAATACCATTTCGACCAGCCGATCGTGCGGCTGCTCAAGGAACTTGCCAAGCGGCGCAGCCCCGGCCGCATCGCGATCTCCAAGGGCGCGATGCGACTCGAGCTTGGAGCTGCCAGATAATCCGGGGAATGCCGTCATGAGCGAAAAGGTCATCAAGAGCGAACAGGAATGGAAGAAACTCCTCAGCTCCGAGCAGTTTGAAGTCACGCGCCGCAAAGGCACTGAGCGCGCTTTCAGCGGAGCCTATTGGAACAACCACGAACAAGGTGTTTATCACTGCGTGTGCTGCGGCGCCGGGTTGTTTTGCTCCGCACACAAGTTCGACTCCGGCACCGGCTGGCCCAGTTTCTGGCAGCCGTCAGCAGGCAAGAACGTCAGGACCGAAGACGACTACAGCCTCCTGATGCATCGCACCGAGGTGTTGTGCAGCCGTTGCGACGCGCATCTCGGGCACCTGTTTGAAGACGGCCCCGCGCCTACCGGACTGCGCTATTGCATCAACTCGGCCGCGCTCAAGCTCGAACAGGAATGACGACGTCCCCCATCGCGTTGGTCCAGGTCGCGGCTTCAATTTCGGGCCAAGCGCAAGTGCACTGCCAGATTGGACAGCCAGGCATTAATGCCTGATAATCATGCCCTTATGAAACTCCTGTTCGATCTGTTTCCGGTCATCCTCTTTTTCGTTGCCTTCAAGGTCTTCGACATCTACATTGCGACCGCGGTCGCCATCGGCGCGACTTTCGCGCAGATCGGCTGGATGTGGTACCGGCACCGCAAGATCGATAACATGCTGTGGGTAAGCCTCGGCGTGATCGTCTTCTTCGGCGGCGCGACGCTGCTGCTGCACGACGAGATGTTCATCAAGTGGAAGCCTTCCGTGCTCTACTGGCTGTTCGCCGCGGTGCTGCTGATTTCCGAATGGGTCTTCCGCAAGAACCTGATCAAGTCGATGATGGGAAAGCAGATGGCGCTGCCGGAGATCGTGTGGCGCAAGCTGCTCATGAGCTGGTGCGGCTTTTTCGCCGTCATGGGCGTGCTCAACCTCTATGTCGCGCTCAACTTTTCGACCGACACGTGGGTCAATTTCAAGCTGTTCGGCGGCATGGGGTTGATGCTGGTGTTCATCGTGCTGCAAGCCTTGATGCTCTCCAAATACGTCGACACCGGCGGTTCGAAGTAATGCGCTACGCGATTCGCAAGCAAGTTCTTCCCCTATGAAGGACACGCTCGAACTCATCGAACAGAAACTCGCGGTGTTGTCGCCCGACAGCGTCGAGTTGATCGACGATAGCGAGCAGCACGCAGGTCACGCCGGTGCGAAAGGCGGCGGCGGGCATTTTCAGTTGATCATCGTCTCGCCGCTGTTCGAAGGCAAGTCAGCCCAGGCGCGCCATCGCATGGTCCATACCGCCCTCGGCCAGATGCTGGAGCGCGAAATTCACGCCTTGACGATCAAGGCGTATACTCCCGACGAAATTTAGTCTGCCACACGAGGAAATCATGCTGAATACAACGAAAATCCCGCTGCTGCTGCTCGTGCTCGCCGGTTCGCTGGCGGTCGGCGCCGGCAACGCACAAAACGCGACCCCGGTCGCCAGGGTCAACGGCGTGGCAATACCTCAAAGCCGCATGGATCTGCTCCTGCTCAACGCAACGGCCCAGGGCCAGCCCGACACGCCGGACCTGCGCAACCGCATCCGTGAGGAACTGATCACGCGTGAAATGGTCGCCCAGGAAGCCGCCCGGCGGGGCCTCGACAAAAGACCGGAAGTCACGACCCAGATCGAGCTTCAGCGGCAAGGCATTCTTGTCAACGCGTATTTGCAGGACTACTTCAAGAAGAACCCGATCAGCGACGACGCGGTTAAGAATGAATATGAACGGCAAAAGGCACAAGCCCCTGACAAAGAGTACAAAGCGCGCCACATCCTGGTAAAAGAGGAAGCCGAAGCGAAGCAGATTATCGCGCAATTAAAGAAAGGCGCGCTGTTCGAGAAGATCGCCGCGGAAAAATCCGAAGATCAGGGCTCGAAAGGTCAGGGCGGCGACCTCAACTGGAGCGCACCCGGCCGCTATGTGCCCCCGTTCGCCGAGGCGCTGAAGAAGCTCAAGAAAGGCCAACTGACCGATCCGCCGGTGCAGAGCCAGTTCGGTTGGCATGTGATCCGTCTCGATGACGAGCGCGCGTTTAAAGTGCCAAGTCTGGAGCAAGTCAAGCCGCAGGTGCAGCAGCAGTTGCAGCAGCAAACAGTCACGAAAATAGTCAGCGACCTGCGCGCCAAAGCCAAGGTCGAATAGAAGACATTCCGCACCGCGGCCTATCCCACCCAGCGGCGCGCGTTGCGGAACATTCTGAGCCACGGGCCATCCTCGCTCCAGTCTTGCGGGTGCCACGAATTCTGGACCGTCCGGAACACGCGCTCGGGATGCGGCATCAGCACCGTGAAGCGTCCGTCGGGCGTGGTCAGACCCGTGATACCCGCCGGCGAACCGTTGGGATTGGCGGGGTAGTCTTCAGTCGCGGCCCCCCGGTTATCGACAAAGCGCAGGGCAATCAGCTCCTGCGCCCGGCTGCGTTGCCCGGCAGTGGCGAATTCGGCATAACCCTCGCCGTGCGCGACCGCAATCGGCAACCGGCTGCCCGCCATGGCGTCGAAAAACAATGACGGCGATTTCACCACCTCGACCATCGCGAAACGCGCCTCGAACTGCTCCGACCGGTTGCGCACGAAATGCGGCCACGCCTCAGTGCCGGGAATGATTTCGTGCAGATTGCTCATCATCTGGCAGCCGTTGCACACGCCGAGCGCAAAAGTATCGGCGCGCCTGAAGAACGCCTCGAACTCATCCCGCGCTCTGGCGTTGAACAGGATCGACTTGGCCCATCCCTCCCCCGCGCCCAGCACATCGCCATAGGAAAAGCCGCCGCATGCGGCATAACCTTTGAAATCCGACAGCCTGACGCGTCCCGCGATGATGTCGCTCATGTGCACGTCGAAGGTCTCGAATCCGGCCCGGTCGAACGCCGCCGCCATCTCGACCTGGCCGTTGACGCCCTGCTCGCGCAAAATCGCAATTCGCGGTTTGGCGGCATTGACGAACGGCGCCGCGACATCGATGGCGGGATCGAACGTCAGGTGCGGCGCGATACCGGGATCGCCGGCATCGAGGATGCGATCGTATTCCTGCTGCGCGTATTGCGGATTGTCACGCTGTCGCTGCATGTGAAAAGTCGTTTCGGACCAGGCACGGTGCAGTTCGACCCGGGCCGCGGAGAAAATCTGCGCGCCACCCGCCGTGATCACCAGTTTTCCAGAAACCTGCACGCGGCCGATGCTGCGGCACGCGGCACTGAGCCCCGCTGCGGCGAGCAGCTGCAACACCTTCGCACTGTCAGCGCGCCGCACCTGAATTACCGCCCCGAGTTCCTCGTTGAAAAGCTGCGCAGGCGCGCCCGGCTGAGTCCCGATCTCGAGTTCTACGCCACAGCGGCCCGCAAACATCATTTCGCATACCGTGACGAACAAACCGCCATCGGAGCGGTCGTGATAAGCGAGCATCATGCCTGCGGCATTGAGCTGCTGAATTGCGCCGAAGAACGCACGCAGCAGGCTCGGGTCATCGACATCGGGCGCGGTATCGCCGATCCGACCATAAACCTGGGCGAGCGCCGCGCCGCCCAGCCGGCACCGGTTCAGCCCCAGATCGATCAGGATCAGATCGGTGTCGCCGCAATCGGTGCGCAACTGCGGCGTCAGCGTTTTGCGTGCGTCGGTGACACGCGCGAAAGCCGACACGATGAGCGACAGGGGTGCTGTGACCTCCTTCTTTACCGCACCGTCGCTCCACGCCGTTTTCATCGACATCGAGTCCTTGCCGACCGGTATGCTGATGCCAAGCTGCGGGCACAG
>Ga0209640_10004575_pt1 | contig 12112 bp, 11 predicted proteins | sample RifCSP10_1_FD_184018 | JGI IMG/M metagenome (GOLD analysis project Ga0209640, IMG submission 184018) | Soil microbial communities from Rifle, Colorado - Rifle CSP2_sed 10_1 (SPAdes) (version 2) | ecosystem: Environmental > Terrestrial > Deep subsurface > Rock core/Sediment | place: Rifle... | reverse complement strand
AAAGCCGGGAAGGGGCCGGCACCCGGATCTACTTCACCCTCCCATTGCTGGCGACCCAACCCGTTCCGGAGGCAGAGCATGAACGATAAGACATTGATCCTGGTGGTGGACGACGAGCCTCGCTACGTTCGCCTGGTCCAGGTCAACCTAGAGACGGCCGGCTACGCAGTGGACTCCGCCCACGACGGGCAGCAAGCGGTGGAAAAGGTGGCCGCGGCTCAGCCCGGATTGCTATTGCTGGATGTCATGATGCCGGTCATGGACGGCTTCACCGCCACCGAGCGGATTCGGGAGTTCTCCACAGTTCCGATCATCATTCTGACCGCCAAGGGGGAGGAGCGGGACCGGGTGCGGGGGCTGGATGCCGGTGCGGACGACTACATCATCAAGCCGTTTTCCGCCCAGGAGTTGCTAGCTCGGGTGCGAGCGGTGTTGCGCCGGGCCGAGAGACAAGCCGACGCCAGCTTTCATGAGCCGGTCTACGCCCACCACGAGCTGCAGATTGATTTGGCCAAGGCGCTGGTCACCTCGAATGGCAAAGAAATTGCGCTCACCGCCACCGAGTATCGTTTGTTGCAAACCCTGGCGGCCTCCGAAGGCCGGGTGCTGACACCCGAGGAACTGCTGACCGGCGTCTGGGGCCCGGAGTATCGGGACGATAAGGAGATCTTGTGGGTGTGCCTCAGTCGATTGCGGCAGAAGATCGAGCCGGATCCCAAGAATCCGATTCACATCGTTACCCGGCAGGGCCTTGGCTACCTGATCCCTCCGGCCTCCAATGGCAGGGGTGAGTAGATTCTCGTACAATCTTCAGGGGCTGAGTTTGGCTGAAACCAAGCTACCATGAATGAGATGTCCCTCCTCCTGAAGACCAAGATGCTCGGCGCGCTGCTACGGGGAGTCAGAAAACAGGCAGGAAAGAGCCTCAAACAGACCGCCGAGATCGTCGGCATCAGCCGAAGCACGCTGGCCTCCTACGAGTTGGGGAAGAAAGGCATCTCGCTGCCCGAGCTCGAGCAACTCGCCTTCCATTTTGATGTCCCGCTGGGAGGATTGCTCGCCCGTCGTCCGGAAGAAGCCCAGCGCAAAGCAGTGTTCGACCCCAAGGTCGTGGTCTCCTTTCGGCAGAAGATGATCGGGGCCTTGCTTCGCCGGCACCGCAAGGATTCCGAGCTGTCGCTCCGCCAGCTGGGGGAGCGAGTCGGGTTCCCAGCCAGCCGAGTGAGTGCCTACGAACGCGGGCTGCGCCCGGTCCCCGTCCCGGAACTCGAAGCCCTGGCAAAGGTGCTTGGCCACTCGATCGAAGACTACGTAGACACCCAGGGCCGCGGCCCGGTTGCCGATTGGCATCGCAACCAGCAGGCCTACGAGACCTTCCGCGACCTTCCCCACGACCTGCGCGAGTTTCTGGGGAAGCGAGATAGTCCCCGGTTGATCCGGTTGGCTATTCGCCTCGAGGAACTTTCTATCGATCGGCTGCGCAATCTCGGCGAGCTAATCTCCGATATCGCCCGTTGAATGCCGAACCCTCTAGCCTTGTGAGTCAGGCCCTCGAAGCCTATCATCAGGGGAAACTGGAGGACGCGATTCGCCTCTTCGAGTCGGCCCATGGGTTGGAGGCCGATCCGGCCAGGCGGGCCGAGCTGGCCAACAACCTAAGCGTTAGCTACTTGAAGTTCGGGCGCTCACAGGAAGCCCTCTCCATAGTCCGAGGTACGGGGGAGCTTTTCTCCAAGCTGGGCGACATCCAACGGGCTGCCCAAGCGACGGGCAACCTGGCCGCCGCCCTGGAGGCCACTGGCAATCTTCCGGCCGCCGAGACGGCCTATCAGCAGGCTGCCGAGTCGTTCCGTGCTCTAGGGGATCAAGACTCGCTTGGATACACGCTTAACGCCCTTGCCCAGGTTCAATTGCGCCAACATCGGCCGCTCGAGGCGGCCATCACTTTGCAAGCCGGAGCCCTTGCAAGCCCTCCCCGCGGCCTGCGCGGCCGGTTGCTCAAGCGACTTCTTCGACTGCCCTCCCGCCTGCTTCGATTCTGAACCGCGGTCCGATGAGTGGCTGGACCATTCGTCAAACTACGGCAGATGACCGAGCGTTGGTGGACGGGTTAGTCCTCGGTTCCCGCTGGAAGCACCTGCATCTGGATTGGCTGGAGCCAGCCGCCCTCACTGACCAATCTCCTTTTCTGCTGGCGATGCAGGCGGGCGTTCCGGTCGGCTGTCTCGGTTGTCCGCCGGACCTGCCCGGTGTGAGCTGGCTGCGGGCGTTTGCAGTGACGTCCGGAGTCAAGCCTGAGGCGGCCTGGCAGCCGCTCTGGGAGCTGGCGGCCAGCGCCCTGCGCGAACTACGGGTGGACCGAGTGGCTGCGCTGCCGATTGAGGGCTGGTTCGAATCGCTCCTGGCCGGGGCTGGGTATCAGCCCGCTAACGCGGTGATCTTCTTCGAGCGTGAACTGACCCGCTCGATCCCATCCTCTTCTCTCCGATCCAGACCCATCCAGGGCGAGGATGAAAGGGCACTGCTCGAACTCGATCACCTCGCCTTCGAGCCGCTTTGGCAGCTCTCGAGCGATTCGCTTCGGGCTGCGCTCATACAGTCGGATTCGGCCACAATCATCGAGTCGGCGGGTGGGCTGGCCGGCTACCAGATTACAACCCGGTCACCACTTGGAGCCCACCTGGCCCGATTGGCAGTGCACCCCGGCCATCGCCGACGGGGGCTGGGGCGTTCGCTCGTCTTAGAGGCCTTGCAGAGCGCCCGCCAGGGTGGTCTCAGTCGGCTCTCGGTAAACACCCAGGCCGACAACCTGGCCAGCCAGCGCCTGTATCGCAGTCTTGGATTCCGGGAGACCGGCCAGCATTACCGAGTCCTTGAGACCCGCCTCCCAAAGCTATAATCCGCTATGGATTCCTGGTCCGGCTCCGCGGATCGGCCACAAGCATTGCCCCTCGAGATGAGATTGCCTCCCGATCGTTCCCTACCGAACTACCGGATGCGCTGGTTGGTCATGGCGATTGAGGAACAAATGGGGGCCCACGGACTTCGGATGATCCTCCGTCAATCCGACCTGACCCGATATCTGGAATCCCTGCCTCCGGCCAACGACGAACTCCAGAGCCGCTCGGCGGACTACGCTCGATTGCTGACGACCGTTCGGACTTACTTCGGGCTCGGTGCCCGCGGGACGCTGACCCGCATCGGTCGATCGATCTTCCGCAACCAGGTCGCGCAGCGCCCCCTGCTAAATGCCCGCCGAAAGATCATTGGCCCCTTTCTATCAACCCAGAGCAAGTTGGCCTGGATTCTGAACCAGCTGGCGAGTGAGATGGCGGCCCCGAATGGGCAAGTCCGAGTCAGCCGGGCCGGCGAGGGGTTCTGGCTTGTCGACGAAACTTTCGACCGCACCCTGGGGGTGGTCGCCGAGCACCCGATCTGTTGGTCGACGGTCGGCGAGTTAGCGGAAGCGGTAACCTGGATGACACGGGAGGAAGTCCCGATCCGCGAAGTGGACTGCCGGGCAAGTGGTAAAGAAGCGTGCCGCTTCGCGGTCCTCTAAGGTTCGGGCTTAGCCAGGGTCGGGGATTCCACACCCGCCTGCCGATTCTCCCACAGGGCGAGCACGAAGCACAGCGACGACAACCGGTTGAGGTAGGCCAGCAGGGCGGGATTGTTCAACTCCCCCTCGTGAGCGAGTTGAACCACCGCCCGTTCGGCCCGCCGGACAATCGTTCGGGCCAGATCCAGGGCCGCGCCGGGCGCGGAATCGCCTCCGATCACGAAACCCTTTGGCATCGAGATTTGATCCCCGATCCGCCTAACTTCAGCCTCCAGCCAGGCGACCCGGTCCGCTCCGAGCTCCCGAAACCGGTGGGCCTGATCGCGGGTTGCCGCAACTTCGGCCATGATGTGGTAGAGATCCCGCTGGATCTCGACAATCAGTTGCCGGGTCTGTAGCTCAACGGCTAAGGCCCGGGCCAACCCGAGCGCCGCGGCAGCCTCATCGAGCGCGCCGGTTGCGGCAGGCCGTGCATGGAACTTAGGGACCCGTTGGCTGCCAAGCAATCCGGTGGTTCCATCATCGCCGGTGCCCGAAAAGTAGTCTGGCATCCCGGGTATTATAAGTAGAAGCGCGTGGGCACACCCGAGCCGGCCGCAATCCTTCGAAGCTCTCGCCAGCTTCTTGCTGGGGTTCTGGTCGGGCTGCTGCTGGGGGGCGTTTACACCCTGCTGAGTGCGGAGCCGAGAGGGAAGCCGGTCGAACTGCTGCCCCCACAGCCCTTGCGAATCCACGTAGCCGGAGCTGTTGCGCGGCCCGGCGTCTATTCTCTCCCGCGCGGATCGATCGTTCAAGAGGCGATCACCGCGGCTGGAGGACTGCGCGGCGACGCGGACCTCGCCCGGTTGAATCTGGCCCAGCCTCTTGAAGACGGTCGGCGGATCGAGGTCCCGCTGCTGGTCGAATCCGTGGCCAGCTCTGGGGTCCAGTTGGCGGGCAGCGAGGTCCGTCTGCCACTCAATTCCGCCACCGCACCGGAGCTGGAGCAGCTTCCCGGGATCGGCCCGGTCTTGGCCCAAAAGATCATCGAATACCGGGATCAATTCGGTCCGTTTCAACGGTTCGAGGATCTGCTCCAGGTCGAAGGGATCGGCCCGGCAAAGCTTGAAGGCCTGCGGGATTTGCTCGTCGTCCCTTAACCAGCCGACCCCGGCCGGCGGAGGACGCGGGCGAGGCGAGGCTTCGCCGACCCCGCTGTATAATCCGCACAGATGCCTGAACTTCCGGAGGTCGAGACCATCTGCCGATCGTTACGTGACGGCACGGCGGATGCTCCGTCGCTGGTCGGCGAGCAAATCATCGGGGTCCGATTGGGCTGGCCCCGCCATGTTGTGGAGCCCTCGCCGACGAACTTTCGGCGGCGGATCCGACGGCAAAGCGTTCGGCAGATCGATCGCCGGGGTAAGTTCATCCTCCTCTCGCTGGACCGCGATTCGCTTCTGGTCCACCTTATGATGAGCGGCGACCTCTTCATCGCTCCGGCCGGAGCTCGCCGGACGACCCACGATCACACAATCTTCCGGCTCGCCTCGGGGCGGCAGCTGCGGTTCCGCGACCCCCGGAAGTTCGGTCGGGTCTTTCTCGTGGCGGACCCCGAAACCGTGCTCAAGCGGCTTGGTCCGGAACCGCTGTCGGCTGGGTTCCAAGTGAAGAAGCTCCAGCTGATTCTCAATCGGCACAAACGAGCTCTGAAGCCGCTGCTCTTGGATCAGACGGCGATCGCCGGACTGGGCAATATCTATGCGGACGAGGCTCTTCATCGGGCCAGGCTCCACCCGCTCCGCAGCAGTCAGACGCTGCAGCCCTCCGAAGTCCGTGCGCTCTGGAAGGGGATCCGCGCCGCACTGCGGGATGGGCTGCGCCACAATGGTGCGAGCATTGACTGGGTGTATCGGGGTGGGGATTTTCAGAACCACTTTCGGGTCTACGGGCAGGCAGGGCAGCCATGCCCGGTCTGCGGAACGACAATTGCCCGGTCTGTGATTGGCCAGCGCAGCACCTTTACCTGCCCGAACTGCCAGCCCTGGGGTAAGAACTAAACATGGATCAGGAGTTGCTGGTCGGGGTTCTGTTGATCATCGTCGGCCTCGCCGTCGGGTTGATCGCGGTCGCGTTGGTCCTGAATCGTCGGGCCGCCCGGGAAGAGCAGTCGGCCGACTCACCCGTGCCGGGGGAGGCCGCGGATGACTCCGCGCCCGAAGACCCAAAGGCCGAAGTCGCGGTACTTCTGGCGACTCAGAGTGACGAAGGGCCGGTGGCGATGAGGGTGCCGGATGAGCAGAGACCGGCGCCCGCCGGCCTCGAGGAACGGAAGCTCGTTGCCGAGATTTATCGGGACCCCACCGGCAGAGGGCTGATCTTGCGGGCAGGCGGCAAGGATTACCGAGCAATCTCTCAGATCGAAGACGAGCAGCTCCGGATGGAGCTGACTACCCTGGCCGCCGATCTTGCAAGTCGATTCGTGGAGGGCCTGCGTGCCCCAGCCGGACCGTCCGCCCCGCGGACCGCCGCCCGGGCAGGCAGCCGGAGTATGTTGGAAGGCATCAACTCTATCTTGCAGCGGGTGCTCGCCGATGCAGGCAATAAGGCCAAGGGCGTGCAACTGATCCCCGATGCGGCAGGTGGGGTCAAGGTGTTGATCGGATTGAAGAGCTATGCTTTAGATGAGGTGCCAGACGAAGAGATCAGCCGCCTGATTCGAGAATCGGTTGCGGAGTGGGAAGCGGGTCAATAACCGGCCGGGCTTCTTCAACAAGAAGCGCTTCCAGTCGCCCGTCCTGTTCGCGCAGTTGGGCGACCGGCTTAATCGGATCGTGGATGAAGAAAAGCCAGGCCTCTCGTTCCAAGGCCCAGCGCTGCCAGCGCTGCTTGGTCCTGATGTTCTCAAGTGGCTCTACATCAAAGGCAGTCAGCCAGCCGGTCCGGGCCATGTGAACTGAAAACGTAGCCATATCGGAAACGAACAGGCCGGACCAGCCTCCCGACTCCAGCACCACCGACTGGTGGCCTCGGGTATGCCCCGGGGTCACCGCACAGCGGACATGCCGGGTGATCGGCTGATCACCGTGCAGTAAGCGCATCCGCCCTTCCGAAACCAGCGGGCTGAAGTTCTCCGCGAAGTACGTCCCTCGGGTGCGCGGGTCGGGGTGGCTGGCGTCCGCCCATTCCATGCGTTGAACAAGATAGGTCGCGTTCGGAAAGGTGGGCACGAGCTTGCCGGCTTCGAGGCGGGTGTTCCCGCCGCAGTGGTCGGCATGCAGATGGGTGCAGATCACCAGATCAATATCGGACGGCGAGATCCCAAGAGCCTCCAGGTTGTTGACCAGCCCGCCGCCGGCCCGCATCAGTCCCCAGTTCTTCTCGTCTTTCGGGTCCAGCTTAGGGCCCAAACCGGTATCGATCAGGATCGTCTTGCCTTCCGACCGGACCAGCATGCAGGTCAGAGTCTGGGGAATCAGGTGGTTTTGGTTCGGTTCAACGATTCGGCGGTAGAGGGCCCGGGGCACCAGCCCGAACGGACCGCCGGGGTCGACCCAGACGATCCCGTCACTTACCAGGTGGAACTCCAGCTCACCCCGGTGCATCGGGGACCGAGGCGAGTCCGAGCGCCTGCTTCAGCTCGCGCTCCAATTCGCGTTTCCCGCGGTCCGGAACAAAGGCGGCCTGACCGGCGGCCAGGATCAGCCCCTTGAGGCTCTCAATCGAGAGACCGAGCTCAGCGACCGCCGTGTAATACTCGTCGCTCAGTCGAATGTTGGAGATTCCGGGGTCGTCGGTGTTCAGGGTGACCTGCAAACCCGAATCGATCATCTGCGGCAGCGGGTGGATCCCCATGTCGGAAACGGCGCCCGAATGCAGGTTGCTGGTCAGACAAACTTCGAACACCGTCCGGGCGGCTCGCGCCACCTGCACCGCCTGCGGGTCTTCCATTACCCGGACCCCGTGGCCGATCCGCGAAGCCTGCATCTCGTTCATCGCGTGGATGACTGAGCCGGCACCCGCCCACTCTCCGGCGTGCACGGTGATTCCGAGCCCAGCAGCCCGGGCCGATCGGAATAGGGAGACGAAAGGCTCGGCCGGATACTCACCCTCGTTTCCAGCCAGATCCAGTCCGGCGATCCCGTCCCCCATTCGAGCCACGGCCAGCTCGACCACCCGCTCCGCCAGCCGAATGGGTTCGTGGCGGTTGACGCTGGCAATCAAACCGACTCGAACTCCGACCTGTTCGGCAGCCTCGGTAGCAAACTCGATCACCCAATCGACGACCTCGGCGAGTGGGAAATCCTTTGCCTGCGAGAGAGCCACCGGCGTGAAGCGCAGCTCCAAGTAGCGGATTTGGTCTTCGGCCGCATCTTCGATTGCCTCCCGAGTCACCCGGCGGATGATCTCAGGCGACCGGTAGATCTGGCGCAAGGTGCGGAATTTGGAGAGGAAGTTCGGGAGAGTCTTGGGCTGCTCTCCCGCGATTTGGACCCGCTCCCTGAGCTCGGCTTCCTCTTGAGGCAGGTCGAGATCCTCTTGCCGGGCGACCTCGAGCAAGGTCTTGAGCCGCAGGGAGCCCTCCAGATGCCGGTGCAGGTCAACCTTGGGCAAGACCGCGAGCTCTTGCTGAAGCTCGAACGGTGAGCTATTAGGCGGCACGAGCGGCTCAGCGACCCCGACGCCGTCGGCGCCGAGACTTGGTGCCCGGGCTCGGAGCTGGTTGGGCCACTGCGGGTCGGGCCGCGACCGCCGGCTGGGGTGTCCCAAATTGGATCCTGAATAGGCGGCCCACAATTCCGGCCCGGATATTTCCGAGCAGCGCCCGGAAAAGATCGACCGCCCGGCTCTTGTACTGGACCAGCGGGTCCCGCTGGCCATAGGCTTCGAGTCCGATCGAGGTCCGCAAGGCCTCCATCTGGGTCAGGTAATCGACCCACAAGCGGTCGCCGACCCCCAGGAACAATTGCCGATGGATCTGAGCGAGGGTGCTGCTGCCGATTGCCTGCTTCAGGTACTCGCGGGCCCCTTCGAGGTGGGCCAGGATCGCCTCATTCAGTTCCACCGGATTGCGACCCTTCAGCACGCTCGCGGCGTGGTAGACATAGGAGAGCCGCGGGATGATGACTTCCCTGGCCTGGTGACTCCGCGAGTCGAACAGGGTCTGCCGGGCGTAGCTGAGCTGGAGCAGGGCGCGGGTCTTAAGTGGACCCTCGACCGACTTGCCGCCCTGCAGCAGGGTTTCGAGCTCGCGAGAAATGTCAACCACCGCCTGGGCTGCCCGGCGCTCCTGCACCCGAGTTAACGCCGAGAACAGCTCGGCTTCAGCCCGGTCCCAATCAATTGGTTCTTGAAGCTGCAAATTGAGACTCTCGCCGACTCGATTCTCCAAGGTCTGGATCAGACCGGCCCAGACCCGCAGCCCCAGGCTGGCCCCAATCAATTCGGGAACCGAGGCCCGGAATCGGTTCGGGTCATCCCGGATCAGTTGTCGGACCTTTCCGTTGGCCTCCAACCGTAATCCGGCGGTTGACTCCACGGCGCTCAAGAGCGCGCTCGGGTCGATCGGAGCTTCAGACTGTTCGGCCTCCAGGTATGCGCCGTCGATAGCCATCTCGGCCAAGTCGGTCCGCTCCCGGACCTGGGATTCCAAGCTCGAGAGGGCCCGCTCGAGCTGAATCTGGGCGGCTCGATTGAGGTGCTCCGCTTGGGCTTGAAGCGAGTCTTCGGCCAGCCTGGCCAACGCCGAGCCAAGCTCGTCGGCTTGATCGATCGATTCCAGCCGCTCGGCAAGCAGCTTCAGCATGAAGGAGGGATACGGCTGCTCGCGGTCCGCGCCCAGCGTCGGTTGGACCTCCTCCAACCACGCCAGCAGCCGCCACGGCCCCTCGGGATCCGCCAGAGCCGCACTCACGTGCGCCTGGACTTCGGCCTGCAGCATGGCGCGGAGATCCCCACTCAGGTCGTCCTTGACGAAAACTTGGTTGCGTTGGTTGTAGAAGATCTCCCGCTGCTGGTTTAGCACATCGTCGTATTCCAGCAGGTGCTTGCGTCGGTCGAAGTTTGCACCCTCGACTCGGGTCTGAGATTGCTCGATCGTCTTGTTGACGATTCCATGCGAAATCGGGGTGGCATCGTCGATATCGAGCTTTTGCATGAGGCCGGAGACCTGTGCTCCCCCGAACAATCGCATCAGCTCGTCCTCCAAGGATAGGAAGAACTGGGACGATCCGGGATCGCCTTGGCGAGCCGATCGGCCTCGCAACTGATTGTCAATCCGCCGGGCCTCATGACGTTCCGATCCGAGCACATGCAGCCCGCCGGCCTCCCGGACCAGCTTCTCCTCACCGATGAAGCGGCGGAACAACTCCACTTCGGACTCGTAGATTCCAATCGCGCTCGGATCGGCCCGCCCTAGCGCGGCCTCCCGCTCTTGCAGGTTCAGGGTCTCCGGGTCTTGGATCCCGGTCCGGCGCAGCACTCGACCGACCCCCGCCAGCACTTCTTCTGCGATCTCTCCCCCAAGCTTGATGTCGACGCCGCGACCGGCCATGTTGGTGGCGATGGTGACCGCCCCATATGCACCGGCACTGGCAATAATCTGCGACTCTTCGGCATGCTTCTTGGCGTTCAGCACATTGTGCGGAATGCCGGCCTGAAGTGCTTTGGCGAGCCGCTCCTGATGTTGCGGCCCCAACTCAAGCAGCACCGACAGCCGCTCCAGATTCTCGGGCCGGGTCGGATTGAGGGCGAGTCCGAGTTCGCGGGCAAAGTGCCGGAGCCGCCCGGTGTCGAGGGTATCGAGGGGGGCATAGAGGTCCAGCAGCTCTTCCACTCTTCGGCCATCGTCCGGGATCTCATGCGCCGCCATATACGCCTCGCGCAGCAGCTGGATCATGGCCAGTCGTTGGAGCAGCTCGGCCCGCAACCGTCCGGACAATCGCTCGGACAGCTCGACTGAAGTGGTTCCTACCAACAGCGGCTGCCCAAGCACGTGCCGGCGGAGGATCTCCAGGCTGACCGAACGCAGCTTGGCGTCTTCGGTCCGGTAGACGAGATCCGGCAAATCCTTGCGTCGCCAGAAAACGGGCGTGTGCTCCGGGTCTCCCCGGCGGGCGAAGTAACCGAACCGGCGGCCGTTCTCCTGGACCTGAAGCTCGACCAGCTCGGAGTCCGGCTGTCTTGCGATGTACTCCAGGTTCGTCGGCAGCGGCAGCACGTCCACGCTGTAAATCTTGTTGAATTCCTCCGCTTCGGTGAGTGCGGTCCCAGTCATGCCGGCCAACTTGTCATACATCCGGAAGTAATTCTGGAGGGTGATCGTGGCGTAGGTGACATTCTCCTCCCGGATCCGAACCCCCTCCTTGGCCTCCACCGCTTGATGCAGGCCGTCGGACCACCGCCGGCCTGGCATCATTCGACCGGTGAACTCATCCACAATGATCACCCGACCGCCCTGGACCACGTAGTCTTTGTTCCGCTTGAAGATAAAGTTGGCCCGCAGGCTCTGCTCCAGGTAGCCGAGCAGCCGGGCCTGTTCGGGAGTGATGTCTTCCGGTCGATCCGGATCCCGCAATGGCTGACCCAGCAACCGTTCCACATGGTCTTCGCCGATTTCGGTGAGCGAGATGGTGCGATCCCGCTCGCTGATTTCGTAGTCTTCTGGCTCCAGCTGTCTCACCACCCCGGTCATCTGCTGGTAGAGGGCGGGGTCTTCCTCTGCAGGTCCGGAGATGATCAACGGGGTCCGGGCCTCGTCGATCAGGATGTTGTCGACTTCGTCTACGATCGCGTAGTGATGGCCGCGCTGGGAGCGGGCTTCCAGCGTCGGGGCCATGTTGTCACGCAAGTAGTCGAATCCGAACTCGTTATTGGTGCCGTAGGTGACGTCGGCCTGGTAAGCCACCCGGCGGTCCACCAACTGGAGCTGAAATACATCCTCCTGCCCGGTCGTCCGGCTCGGGTCAAACGTAAAGGCCTTTCGACCGTGTTCGGTCCGAGCCGCCTCTTGCAACACTCCCACTTCCATCCCCAGGAAGCTGAAGAGTGGTCCCATCCAGCGGGCATCCCGGCGGGCGAGGTAGTCGTTGACCGTAACCAAGTGAACCCCGCGGCCGGTCAGCGCGTTGAGGTAGAGCGGGAGAGTGGCGACCAGGGTCTTGCCTTCCCCGGTTTTCATTTCGGCGATTCGCCCTTCGTGGAGTGCCGCGCCCCCGATCAGTTGCACATCGAAGTGGCGCAACCCGATGGTCCGAACGGATACTTCCCGGACGACGGCAAATGTTTCTGGAAGCAATTCGTCCACGGATTCGCCGGAGGCCAGCCGGGTCTTGAATTCAGCGGTCTTGGCGCGCAGCTCCGGATCGGCCAGGGCGCGCATTGTGGGCTCGAGCGAGTTGATCCGGCGGGCCAACGTCTCATAGCGCTCTAAGTCTCGAGCCAGTGAATCTCCGCCAAGCAGCTTCGATAGACCCTTTAACATGGAAATCGGCGGGATTATAGCATCCTGGTCGCGCGGGCCGCACTTCCCGAGAGGGGCCGCACCTCCAGTAACTCACCGGAGAGCGGCGACCT